>JGI24698J34947_10000005_pt1 | contig 60180 bp, 64 predicted proteins | sample TergutMp193P3_FD_34947 | JGI IMG/M metagenome (IMG submission 34947) | reverse complement strand
CCCCCCAACAAATGTATAGTCGTTTTGTAACACTTTTAATTCTTTACATTGTAAAGAATTAAAAATCTTGGGCCTGTTTTTTGGGTCACTAATCATCAATTTAAACCATCTCTACCAAAGTCGCCGGACAGGTTACCGGCGCACTTGCGCACTTTGTTACGGCAAGGCGTAGGGATGACCAGGGCGCTTTTTAAAACGGTAACGGCCGTTTATGGAAAAAGTATGCCCTCAGCCCATTGGGCATATCTGCCTTGGGCTTGGTTCTCTCCGCACCAATCCATACAGCCATGAATTGGCTTTTACTAAGGCGCTCTGGTCATCCCAATTTGTAAGGAGTAAACAAATGAAGGGCAAAGAAAAGAATAACAATGTGGTATTTTCATCAATTCAAGGCGGTATTGTCAAAACATCTATTATGTATCTCTTGGTCAATAGTCTCGCCGCCAGGGGGAAGAGAATATTGCTTATAGACATCGACCACAACAACAGCCTCAGCTATAAGTTTGTAAATCCTAATAATTCCTTTAGCAGCAAATAAGGCCATAAAGATAACCCTCAAAATGGGCTGAGGGTTATCGGCCAAAGTTTTATTTTTTCAGGAGGAAGCAAATGAGCGGAGAGAAAAGAAAATGCCGTATATGCGGCTGTACTGACGGCGACTGCCGGCAGTGCATCGAAAAGAAGGGCATCCCGTGCCATTGGGTTGAGGATGATTTGTGCAGCGCCTGCAAGACTACCGTTGTATCGTTCGTGTCAATCAAAGGCAGGACAGGCAAGACAAATATCACTATTTGCCTGGCCAAATGCATCGCCGCCGCGGGGAAACGGGTTTTGCTCATAGACAGCGACCTTAACAACAGCCTCAGCTATCATTTTCAGGACGCTGAAATGCAGGAGAAAACAAAGCGGCTGAATATCGCGGCGGCTTTGCGCGACGAGAAGAACAACCTTTGCGAGTTTGCCGTGCCAACCATAACGCCGGGCGTTGATTTAATCGCGTCAACGCCGTACCTGGCGGATTTGAGGGCCGTGAATGAAAAGCGTCTAAAGCGTATGATTCCTACCCTCTATGGGGTATACGACATCTGTATCATTGATTGCCCGCCCACCTACGACAATATTGTGCTTAACGCGGTCAATGCCGCCGATTATACAATCACGCCGGTGCTTAAGGACCTTTTCAGTTACAACGCGGTGGCTTTCCTTTCCGGCGTCTTGCCGCGCGATGTCGAAGGCTTTAACTTCAACAATTGGTTCGTTATCCTAAACGGATTTGACAAGCGTTACGAGGAGTCCAAGTCAGGGCGCCAGTTTGATTTCCTTAGACTATATCAGCAAGGGTCCTACAGGTTAACCCCCAAAGAAACATGGTTGCCATGGACGGCACTGATACACATGCTTGTCGATTACCACAAGAGCCTTACCTGCACCAGAGGATTGCCCGACGTTGTCTACAATCTGGACCTTTACCTGGCTATCACCAACCTCGCGTGCTGCTTTTTCGACGAAGAGCTTAATATCCCGGAGGTGTTCTGATGGAAAACATGGAAACCTCCACCGGCATGGAAATCGCCGTAGATCTGTACGCCTTGCGGGAAACTATAAAGGCAGAGTTAATTGCTTCGTGGGAGCCTGAAATGAAGAAGGCCCGGATTGAAGCCAAAAGAAAAGAAGGTCGATTACTTGCGAGATCGGCTGATCATAGACATTTCCAAGGGCGCGTTAGCGCGTTTTGTGACGTTGCTTCCTACTTTATCATAAAAGACCGCCTTGACATTGCCCAGCATATTCTTGAGCATTTTATGATTGACCGGAAGAAAGCGGCAGCCGCTCTGGAAGCCGACAAGAGGGTTAAAAACTTGACCCTTGCTTACCTTGACAAGGCCGGGGCCTGGGGCAAGCTTGACGTTCCGGAGGTGATCTTATGAGTAAGCTTGGTTTGGACAATACGCCTGGGCTTAACGCCGGCAATAACTATCTGGTTAAGTTTATGAGGGTATCGGAAATCAAAGTAGACCCCGAAATTTCCGAAATCTTCAAGATACAAGAAACCATGAGACTGGTGATCCTTGACAAAATCAAGAAAGATGGCTTCGACAAAAGCCAGCCAATCACGATTCAAAAAGGTACGAATATTGTACTGGACGGCCATACAAGGCTTTCGGCCGCCATAGAAGCCGGGCTTGATGAAGTTCCGGTAGTCGAGAGAGAATTTGACGACCGCAGTGCCGCCGTCATGTACACCTTCGAGCGCCAGGCGATGCGTAGGAACCTCACCTCTGCCGAGATACTTAGGGCTGTTGAAATGCTCCCTGAAGCTCGCAATCGAAAGGGCGAGGGCAGCGCGGCAATGCAGCTCGCAGAAAGGCTAGGGTTGCACGAATCCACAATCTATCAAGCCAAGAAAATCTCTAAAGAAGCAACGCCTGAGATTCATGAAAAGGTTAAAAACGGGGAGATGTCGATCAAGGCCGGTTATCAAGAGACGATAGGCAAGAAAAGCGATAAAAAGCCTAGGCCGCCCTTGAAGAAAGCTACGACTACCAACGAGATTAACCAAGCGTCGGTCGCTTCTTCTCTTAATCAGTCAAGGATTATGGATTTCCAAAGCAATATTCAAAACGTCAATTTAAAAATCTCCGCAGCCATTGACATTTTCGAGTCAGTCGAAGAAAATGAAAAGCTGAGAGATGGATTTGAATTGCTTACTGATGCTATTGATTTGCTTAAGACCGTCGATATTGGATTGACTTGTCTGGAATAGTTTATGGCCCACAGCGACAAGATAAAGGAGCTATATAGTTTTGTCGTAAGTACCCGATATTTCGGGTACTTAGACATATATATATCAGTTTTGAGCTATATATATGTATCGTGTAAGTGTCCGATATATCGACCACTTAGACATATATACCCCCGATATATCGGGTACTTACGGGCAATGTTTTCATTATCGACTGTACCGGTCTAGTCCATTTTTGTCATAACATTTTCCGGTCTAGTCCATTTTTGTCATAACATTTTCCGGTCTAGTCCATTTTTGTCATAACATTTTCCGGTCTAGTCCATTTTTTACTGATTAACTGTACCGCTTCTGTATCGGACGAGCTGATAATTTCTATTTTTTGATGAGGATTTTTATGAAAATTTTTCTATCGCCTATAATTTTAGGTCTTTTTACTTTTCTTTTCTTCCTCATTGTTCTTAGTTTTATATTTATTTTACCAAGTGTTTCAGCTAATTTGGCACCACAGTTTTCTGGTAATACATTTAAAACAGTTTTATTTTTAATCCCTGTTGCCTATGTGGGTCAAAGTCTTTTGATAAAAAGGTTTTCAGGGAAGGAAAAAAGTATGAAATATCTTAAAAGGCTACATTTCGTTTTATTCGGTTGTTTAATTTTATCCGCTGTTTTATCTACATTAACTTATACACCTTTATTAGCGTCTGCTACTTTTAGAATAGTGATACGTTTTATTCCGGTTGTTTTTGCAACATTAAACCTTCTTTTTACTATGTCTTTTGGACCACTCCTTTTTTTAAAAGAAAAAGACGAGGAATAAAAAAAATGATAACCAAGGCCATTCTTGCGAAAGAACTTACAAAACACGAGCTTTCCAATAGCCACAGAATAGCGGAGCTTTGCATTGACACAGTTCTTAACTCTATATCAAGGGCGCTCTCAAACGGTGAACGCATAGAGCTCCGTGGGTTCGGTACATTTTCTGTTAAGAGACGGGCTGCCCGTAGTACATCAATTAACAGAAATATGACCGTCCCTGAACATGGAAAAATTTTTTTTCAACCGTGCGATTCACTTCGTAAGGCTGCCTGGGACTATGGGGACCGTAAGGCCGGGAAATAGATAAACTATTCTGGGCAAGTTTATCATTGAGGATTTGATAATATGACTGGAGAAATCGCAGTAACCATTCTTGGAATCTTATGGATTTTAGGTGGCATTTATATGTTGATATCTGTAATCATTGAAAAATTTACCAGATAAATGCGCCACTTCTTGTTTGAAGAAAGAGAATACCGCTACCGGGCAGACTTCAGGCGTTCACGTCAGGTCCGGGACCCGGTCGTGGAACTTGCGCGGCTTTTCCGAAGGAAAGGAGCTACTTCCAGGCCGAAGCCGCGTCCTAAAGATTTAAGGCAAAAATGTATTGCCAAAATGCAGTACTCAAACAGCATTGAAGCCCACCATGTCCAGCTTGAGAAATATTTAATTCGGGAAGGCGCCGGGCTTGATGGGAAAGTCCCTGAACTCTTTGGTACTGACAACGAAGAATACCGTAAAAACATGGTTCCAAAAAACTTTCGTGTTTTTTTAAGCCCTGAATCTGTTGACATTGACCTTGTGGACTTGACAGAACAATTTGTCAAGAAACTTGAGAAGCAGACGGGTTACCAGGTTTATTGGCAGGGAGCCTGCCATTACAACACCGCCCATCCACATGCTCACCTTCTCATCAATGGAGTTGACAAGCAGGGGAAGGAAATACACTTCCCCAAGGATATAGTAAAAACATTCATGCGGGAAACCGCCAGGGATTTATGCACGGCCCAGGCCGGAAGCCGCACATGGAAAGACCTTGAAAGGGAGAAAGAACAGGCCCTTACAGCATCCCGCTATACGAAGCTCGACGACAAGATTCAGGATCTTAGCGACGGTTCAAAAGTTACCATCGGCAAACATACCTATGACAGGGAGCGGCTTCTTGTACGGCTTGATACTTTGCGGAAACTTAATCTTTGCTCGTATGTAAATGGCGCTTGGGTTTTGAAAAAGGATTGGCAGGAAGATCTTCGTACCAACGGCCGGTACAATGTCTACCTTAAGGCCCGGGAAGAACTTAAATACACAGATCCGTCGCTTATGAAGATTTATACAGGAGAGCAGGGTTTTATTACCGGAAAAGTAACGAAGATATACCGTACCGACGACGATGCCAGCGACAACCATGCCGTTGTGCTTGAGGGGATAGACGGCAAAGCTTACTTCGTTCCCCTGCTTAAAAAACCGGAAATCCACGACGGCAAGAATAAGGCGTTATTGAAAGAAGGGGAGCTGGTGTCAATAAAGGCTTATCAGTCCCAGCGCGGGAGGTTAACGCCGCTTTTCTTCAGTAAGGATATAAGGTCGATTAAGAAGGAGATCAGGAAGAATAACCATTCCGGCGCTCTTTCTGATGAAGTATTGAAAACAAAAGGAGGAATTTGGAATGCAAACAAAAATTTCCCTTGATCTTGTAATGACAATTGTATTAAATTTTTCTTTCGCATTAATATATTGTTGTATATGCTTTCTTTTAACAGAATATTGGGATTATAAAGAATAAAATTAATATGGATATTTTACAAAACATAGAAGAAGCAACCAGGCTACTCAAGGAAGCGGCAAGGCAGCTTGAGGAGAGAGGGGTGTTGGAATTGGACTTCGAGATAAAAATTAAAGCTCAGCTGCCAACTGTAGAATATGGTCTCATTACAGAGCCAGGAGAAAATATTTCTCCATCAAAGTAAGCCTTGAAATGGTCGGCAAGTTCTGGAATTAGTTTTTCACTTACAATTGAAAATTTTGGCTTTAATCCATTACATACTGTAATATTAATATAGTTTTGGATGTGCAATTCTGCCGCTATCAAAGACAGTGCCTTTAGAGTTTGTTCGTTCATTTTAGCCCTCCTTGTGGGATTAATGTTTTGCTTGTTTTCATTATACTGCATTGAGGGCTTTTTGTAATCGTCTGATAAACTATTCTCGACGAGTTTATTGAGTAATGCCTGATAATCCAAACGTTCTATCTATCCTCTCCCAGCTTGATGGTTTTGAGAAAAGTGATATAATAACCGATGAAGAACTTGAAGAAATAGGAGCAGCATATGGATCAAAAGAAAAATACGAAGAAACCATGCGAGGTCTCGCAAGTTGTTTATCCGGAACCCAGGCACGACGCGGAGATGTTTATGTCCCTGTCGGAGATGGAAGAAAGGGCCCAAGAATTAAAGCGGGAACATCAACGGTACCGCTCGGAAACATCCCAAAAGTAAAGAGAATTAACATCGTCGGCAAGATCATTGCCTCGGCCGGCGATGCCGCACAACTGTTTTCGGCATTCCGGGATCCCCGGATTGAAATATTCAACATTGCTTATACTTCAAAATCTGGAAAGGTATTGGTACATACTGCATGGACATTAGGCCTTCCCGGCCTGGCTTCAGCAGTCTATGGAAAAACACCCGATGCAGGTTTTCAACAAATACAAAAAATAAAATATAATCTGGATGCTGATAAAATATGGATTGCCCATAACCATCCATCAGGTAATTCAGAGCCATCCAATGAAGATATTGGGGTAACTAAACGATATTCACAAATTCTTAAAGAGAGTTTCGGTGGACACATAGTCCTCGATCATACAGAATATTCCTTACTCGAAGGATACGGTAGTTTTACAAAACACAATATCAATTTTAAAACGAAGAATTACCTTGGTAAACGTCGTGAAACCGCTCACACGGTTAGTACCCCTGAAATCATTGCCCTTTCATTTAGAAAAATACTAACAAATAATGAAAATACAAGTGTTATATCCGTTCTTGACGGTCGTAATCGCATAATTTCATGGAATTATTTTGATACTCATAACATAAATGATATTAAGAAATATATACGTGCTGCAGGCGGGTACAATGCAATAGCACTAACTAACAATATATTACATTTTGAAAAATATCGTGGTTTATCAAACAAAGTTTCAAATACAAAAGATGATGTTTTTCTTGATGTTATTCTCTTAAACCGACAGACAGGACAAATTGAAAAAACACATGCACATGATCGTCTTTATCCCGGCGGAAACTGGCAATGGTATGAATCAAAAAAAATACATTTTATAACAAAAAACAAAACAAACCAGACTGAGTTAGAATTTGACCAAACAGATAATTTTAATTCTGTATTAAACGCGTCTTCTACAAGGCAAAACTATAAGAACAAGGAGAATACTATGTCAGATGTAATGGAACTAGAAAAACTTCCAATAGATGTATGGATCCGTAACAAATCGAATAACAGAATGTGGTTGTCTCATGCTTTTAAAGATAAAGTATCTTTTTTCAAATTGGAAGAAGATCCTGGGGATTATGGCCAAGAACGCCAGGGAGGAGAAATATTTGTTAGTTTTTATTCCGACTTGCATTCAGCGCAAAATGATTTATCTGGTTATGGTTTTATTGTTAATACTGTTCCAGACATAAACACCGCAAAAACAATTATAGGTGAAACTATCAGTCATTTCGATCATATGCAAAACATAAATGGACTTGATGATTATCTCGATTCACAAATATCGCGATATTATCAAAATCTTATTGCCTCTGATAGAGCACAGTATGATAAATATGTAAAAGGTCTTATGAATTCAGAGGATAGAGCACAATATTAAAAAGAACATCCTGTACATATCCATTTGTCTCATAACCAGCCTTCTACGAGGCTGGATAACAATATCAAGGAGAAAACCATGTCTGACTCGATACGGGAAATTAATGACTTCTTTGAAGAAAAGTCTACCTTAGGTGATGACGGAAAGCTTCATGTAAAAGGATCGGATTTCAGGGAGCTTAATCGCCAGCTCAACGAGAAAAATCAGGCAGGTAGAGATCTTTTAAGCTCCAGCCTCGAATTCCTTGGCAAAAATGACAGAATGCCTAATGATTCCGAAAGAGAGGCAATTATTAAACAGGGACAAAACCAACCTTCTACGAGGCTGGATAATAATATCAAGGAGAATACTATGTCAGACATGAATGAAAGCACTTTAAACGACAAATTCAGATGGGACAAGGACAATAATTTGAATTACGCAAACGGCGTAAAATTCAACTTTAAAATAAAACCCAGTCCATACTTTTCTTTGATCTCTGAGAAAAATAAAACCGGCTTTGATGTCGAAATAAACGGCGACATTGATATTGCCAAGAAGTTGGTAGAAAATGCTATTAAGCATTTTGAACAAAATCGAGACATTGATTTAAAGCAACCTGATAATCAACTTGAATTGTTCTCAAAAATAAATATGTCTTCGTATATTAAATTAAGTGAAACCCTACAGCGTCAAGATCAGTCTCATAACCAGCCTTCTACGAGGCGGGATAATACTATCAAGGAGAATTCTATGTCAGACGAAAACGCTTCAATTCAAAACGTGGAACAACAACTTTCCTCGAGTGAAGTAGTGTTCTGGGACGCCATCCACAAGCGTGACAAAATTACCGAAGGGCTCAAAAACGGGACCCTTTCTTGTCTTCCCAGAGCGGATGGTTTTGCGGATACTCAGCCCGCATTCAACATCATGACCGGCAAGGTGTATCATGGGGACAACTTGCTCTATCTCAAGCAACACCAGCAACAACATGGTTTTCCTACAGGAGAATACATCACTGCTTATCAAGTCGGAAAGGCAAACTTTAATGAACCGGATATTTTTGTAAAGCCCGGCGAAAAAAGCGTCACCATCCACTTTTCCGAGTTTAATGATGACACCGAAAAATATGAAAACAAGAGTGTCAGTCTGTTTAATATTGCCCAGGTGTCAAACCCTCAAGCCTTGAAAGATTGGGTAATTTACCAGGAGCAGAATAAAATTGACCGTATGTCAAGTCAATTCAGCGAAAGCTACAAGCCGCCTGAGCCAAAACAACGAGAACCTGGGCCGGTAATTGTTTGCAAATCTACCGAACCTGAAAAATACCTCGGCCAATACCTTGCCGCCGTTTCAATGGGAGGGAAATTCCAGGCAAGCCCTGAACAGGCAAAAGAATTTTCCCAGAAAATGGAGACAGCTCTTTACGAAAAAAGAGAAAACGGACATCCCAATCCTTTTCAACTCTCAAAAATTTCCATCGCGGCCAGCCAGCATTGCGTGTCATTCATGAAAGAATTAAAGGCCGAAAAAAGAAATGAAGAACAGAAACAGGAACAAAAGCAAGAACAGAAACACAGCATGCACCTATAAGAAGAAAACCTTTCTACCTTCCAACAGAAGTTAATCTCAGCCGCTTATAAGAAAACCATGAATGCCGAGTTAACCCCAACCAATGTAATTTCTCAGGAATATTCTCCCGCGGCTGAGCTTTCCATGGACGAATTGCTTTTCGCCGCGGAAAGATCATCAGAGTACAATAATCAACCCATGCTTGACTTCACCGGGGAGTCACAGGTTGAAGAAAAACTATCGCCTTCTATTCCTCTTCCTAACACCCCGGAAAACTTTCAGGGTAATTTTGTAGCTATATCCGGTAATTTTGAAAGCGACACAATAGAAGCGGCGCGTTACCTTCTTCGGGCTATGACGAAAGAAGACCGAAGGGCAACGCTTACGGCCATGCGTGATGCCGGGTGTACCGATCCGGAAAGCTATCATCAGTATCTGCTTGACATTCTCAAGGAAATATCCTCAGACACGATATCCAAACTTGAAACACTGCGCCCTGATTTTGAGGCGGCTGAAGAAGCCCGCCGTAAAGGAATCAACGGCCCTATGCAGGAAGCGTTAATTAATGAATATGAAAACATAATAGCCACATTCGGTGCCAAGGCAAAAAACAACAGTCCCGAATTCAAGCCCTTCGGCGCGTGGACTAATTTCAACTCCCGCCTTTCCGTCCAGGAGCGCGAACGATACAATAGCGAGGCTATTGCCCTGCTTGAAAAAACCGATGAAACCTTCAGTGACAACGACAGGGCAGTACTGCGCAGATATAGCGGTTTTGGCGGCATCAATGCTTCAGATGAACGTGGTGTTCTCTACGATTACTATACTTCCCCGCCTGTGGCGCACCTTGTTTGGCAGCTCCTTGAAAAGGCCGGAGGCATTGAAGAGGGCGCCAATATCCTTGAGCCTTCCTGCGGTACCGGCGTGTTCTTTGAATACGCCCCCCAGGGCAAACCCCTGTCCTTTACCGGCGTCGAGCTTGACAAGAGGACCGCCGCCATAGCCAATCGTTTACATTCAGGTGAAAATGCGGAAATACTTAACATGAGCTTTGAGGCTTTCAACCTTTCCTTCCATGCTGGTGGCTTTGACCATGTTATTGGAAACGCACCCTTCGGGGAACGCAGCGTGGACACCGCTACTCTCGACCTTGAGGAAGAAAAATCCCTCGACAACTATTTCGTCACCCGTTCCCTTGACAACCTTAAGGGGGGCGGAACAATGGCGCTCATTACCGCTCCCGGCGTCCTTGAAAATAAAAGCAATGAGTCATTCCGCCTGAGCGTTAACCGGAAGGCCGAATTCATCGGCGCCGTAAAACTACCCAACCGCAGCTTCTACCACAGCAATACTCAGGTGACTCCGGACATACTGCTGTTCAGGAAATACCCCACCGACATCGTTAAGCGTCTTTCCACCCTTGACGAGGATTCCTTTGCTTCAACCGCCTTATACAATGAGGAATTTGTCAAAGGGAAATACTTTGAAAACCATTTCGGCCATATTGCCGGGGAAATCAGCAAGGGAACCGGTCAATGGGGAAATGACGAAGTAAAGGGAGAAATTACCGAGGGTTCCATCGAAGCGATTTTAAATACCTTTATTCCGTCCAGAAGTTTCAACGAAGATGTCTTTGAAGAGATCCGCATAAGGACCGACCTTCCCGTCGATTCTGGCGCAAGAACCCGCATACTCCTTAACGGCGAGGAGCTGCAAAGACTCAAAGAGGGGAACCTTGGGCAAGGGGCCTTAAAAATAGCCGGCAACCGCATATACCTTTTCGACAAACATTCTTGGTCCCTTGTTTCAGAAAATAAAGCCCTTGCCGGAAAACTTAAGGCCTGTATGGCCATTACTGAGACCGTACGTTCCATACAGGACGTCATGAAAGCAGAAGAGTCTTCTGCCGTAATCCAGGAAGCGCAAAAGCAATGCCGGGAGACTATATCCGCATATAATGAGACTTATAAAACATTACCTTTGGAAGATCCCGACCTAAAAAGGTTTACCCGCGATTATCCTGCCGTGAAAGGCGTCTATGAGGCATTTTTAGTCCCAGATGACCCGCTCCTGCATGAGGAAAACGTATACCGCAAAAAAGTAGAAATCCTTGACGGCCATAATACCGCCATAACCGCCCTTCTTATGCTCCGGGAACGGTTAAAGGACGGCACAGAAGAAAACATCCGCGCCTTTTTCCCGGACACTTCTGAAGCTCTCATGACTGAAATGAAAAAACACGAGGATGTCTTTTTTACCCCCGATGGCTGCTATGAGCTCAGGGAGGATTTTATCTCTGGTAACGCCTGGAAAAAAATAGACGCCCTCCGTGAAGCTGCTCAACATGAGGAATTGGAATGGAAAAAACAGCAATTCTTGCGCGGGGCCGATGAGCTTGAAAAAGCGGTTGGTTGGACTCCGCTTGAAGACGCCAATTTCTCGCCCCGGTCTTCCTGGATACCACAGTACATAATCCGGGATTGGGCAACAAATAACCAGGGCCTGGGACATGATCAATTGAAACATCTTGTCAAGAATGAAGAAGATAAATGGGGAGCAAGTTACCGCGGCGTTTGGGAAGAAAAAGCGGATCCCCTAATCTATTACCTTAACGGCCAAAAACAACGAAGCAATAGAATTGATACTGAAACATACAATAAAGAGCACGATGAGCTTTTCCAATCCTTTATTGCCAACCACGAATCTTACCGCGCCTTGCTTGAATCCGAATATAACCGGAAATTCAAAACGTATATTATCGCTCCTGTTAAGACTTACCCTGTTGAGATAGCGGGATGGAGAAGCGCCGAATCAGGCGGCAAAACATTAAAGCCCCACCAATGGCAGTCCGTACACTGCCTATACCGCCAGGGCCGCGGCATCTCAGCCCTCGGCACCGGCTTCGGCAAAACCGCGACGGCCATAGCCCTCATGTCGCTCCTCCGGCAGGAAGGAAAAAGCCACAGGGTCTTCTTACAGGTCCCCAATAACAAAGTGAAAGACTGGATTGCTGAAATCAGGGACGTAATGCCTCAGCTTAAAATTGCTTCCATTGATCCCGAAGACGCAGGTTATGGCAGCCGTGACAAGCGGTACGTCAAATACCAGGAGATGGCCAGAAGCAACGCGGATATAATCATCATGCCTGAAAGCTCGGCAAGCGAAATTCAACTGTCGCCTGAAAATGATAAGCTTGTTGCCCAGAAAATAGCTTTCCGCTACAAAATGGAAAAAGGAGACGGTACAGAACGCCAGCAGCAGCTTGCCGCCATTAAAGGGGAACGCAAAGCCCGCTCGGGAAAGACCAACGCTACCATCACTTTTGAGGACTTTGGTTGCGACGCCCTTGTTGTTGACGAGGCGCACCGCTTCAAGAACCTCTTCAGCTCTACGCTCTCAAGGGAAACGGGCCTTAACGACGGAAGGCAGTCGGCCAAAGCCATGTCCCTCTATAAAAAAAGCGAATATGTCCGTGAACAAAACAACAATAAAAACGTATTCCTCTTGACCGCAACACCGCTCACAAATTCTCCCCTGGAATACTACAACATGATTCAGTATATCGCACCTGAAGAACTCGAACGCATGGGTGTTTCAACCATCGACGGCTTTATCCATGAATTTGCCGATATTCAAACAGGCTGGCTTTATGACTGGGGTTCAGGCCAGGCAAAGCAGGGACGCATCCTCACGGGCTTTAAAAACCTTCCCACGCTCCAGGACCTCTTCTTTACCTATACCGATTTACAGAACAACCCCGAGGCCGTGGGCATTGAAAAGCCCCTGGCGGAAAACCAGCCCCATGTCATCCCCGCGGATAAAAAGCAGACCGAAGCTGTCAAAGAAATATCAAAGGAGCTTGAACGATATAAATCCTTAAAGAGCGCCGAAGAAAGGGAGGCGAAATTTCCTGGGCAAAACTTTCTTACCTTCTATACGAGGATGCGGACGGCCAGCCTTGACCTGGAACTTTACGATCCCGATACCTACAAAGGCTGGAAAAACCCGAAATTATCTGCCTTGACTCAAAACGTTTTTGACATCAATAAATATACCGGCGCCGGGCAGGTCATATTCTGCGACCGTGTGTTCTCATCGGACGCCAGTTTCAATATCCATGAAAAGATAAAGGCCGAATTGATTGGCTCAGGGTTTAAAGAAAAAGACATCGTCATCGTGAACGGTTTCACGAAAAGCGGCGGTGCGAAAAGCGACAGCGTCGTAGAGAAGGAAGTATCAAAAGCCATAGAAGACTATAATTCAGGGAAATATAAAGTCATTATCGGATCAACGGCCTGCATCGGCGAAGGGGTTAATTTACAGAAAAACTCCTCAGCGGTACACCATTTTGACATCCCTTTCCGGCCTTCAGACTTTATCCAGCGTAACGGGCGTGTTGACCGTCAGGGAAACTCTCAGGACAAGGTAGGGCTTCATACCTACCTTGCCGCGGGTACTATCGACAATTATTCGGTTAATCTGGTGCAGCGGAAGGCCAACTGGATAGACCAGTTGCTGCGTACCAAATCGGAAGTGTTTACCAATCCCAATGATGAAAACTCCATTGACGCCGATGAGCTCCTGCTTGCCCTCACCGAAGAATGGGGGGATAAAAAGGCTGCTCATGAGCGCAGGACGGAGATTGAAAGGCAAAAACAGGAGAAGATTCTTGAAGCCCAAACTCTCCAGATGAAAGGCTTCTTAAAAAAACTTTCCCTGGTCCGTGGTGCGATCCAGCCGCTTCAAGGAAAGGAACATACCAAAGAGTATAAAAAACTATCAGACCAGATAACTAATATTGAAGCAGCTCTTAAAAATAACCCTACCTTTGAACGGCACGATATACTTGAAAGCGGTGAGCCGTTCCTGTATAACTCCGATACCGGTAAAATATTCCGGAAAGACGATATTCTTGTTAAGAATGACGGCAGGTATACGGTTGCCGGGTTCAATTTTAAGAAACAGGAATTGATATTGACTCCATTAAAAAGCGAAGAAGAAATAAAAGAGAAAAAAATTCAAGATTTAATTTATGATCACTACACTCCTGAATATATATCTGAAAAGATATCTTCGCTGAAAACTCCTGAGTCAGGCTGCTATTACGGTGTCTTGCTCCATCATCTGGAAAAACCCTCGGAAGTGGACAAGAAAGTGATTAAACTTGCTGGGTCTACAGAATATTATAAACTCTCCGAAGATGTCAAAGAAAAATATTATCAGATACACGTTGATATAAACAAAGGATATGGCCGTAAATTCCATCCAATGGTATTTTTCAATAATTCTAACGGCATGCTGGAAATTAATAATGCCGAGTACTTGCCTTCCGATATAACTGTTTTAAATCCATTTTCAAAAGATGGAAAAGAATGTATTTTTAAAGGTATTGTGAACGGAATTGAATATAACAAGTATGAAAAAAGTAATATTATTGAATGTCTAAATATGACGCTCCCTGACTTTGTTAAGCCGTTACAAAATATAATCGAAAAAGACGAGAAAGAAGAACGGCAAAATAAAGCATCACTGCAAGCAGCGTTTGAGAAACAAGCCCATGAAAAACTTGGCATGAATAAAAGCCATGTCAAAAGTCATGTCCATATTGTGAGGATGTAAGAAATGTTTTGCCCAAATTGCGGTGAAGATTTCAAGGGAAGATCAAATATTATTTTCCCTCGAAAACATATTTATCTATGTCATGTATGTGGTCATTTATTCACATATAAAATGCAACCTAAGCTTAAAAAGAAAATAATAGTAATAGATATGGAAAAGAAAAAAATAATATCAGGAGTAAATTCGTGTACTACAGCAACGAACTGATTGACGAGCTTATAAACAGGATATCTCTAGACAAGGGAATGTACGTCAACATCCAGGCGCACAACGCGGCCAAGATGCTTAAATCAAACAAAAGCTGGTATAAGCTCTTTGGCGTTTACTGGTGGGCTGTCAAGGACGCTTTGAGGAAATATGTTGACAACGATTCCTGGTACTGCGGAAAGCAAGACGATCCATTGATGAAGGAAATGGCCTGGCATGGCAACGAATTACGGACAATGATTGCCGCCATGTATTATATGAATGAGCATAAAGAGGTTACTTCCTCTTGTTCATGGTATGACAAGGAAGGCAATTCACATCAGTATACGTTGTTTGATCCGGATGCCGGGTGTTGAAAGGATTTAATAATGATTTTCATGGTACATTTTATTATTTATTTATTTTTTGGTCTCCCTCTCTTTATAATATTTTCTTTTATTCTATACGGCATGGGATATTTTGATTTTATATATAATAAATATTCAAAAAGATTCCAAGAATTATCCGAAAAACTTTTGGATATAAATAATGAAAATGAAAGTATTAACAAACATTTAATGACCGTTGACTTTTACAAAGATTTGGAGCCCTGGTTTATTGACAAATTGATTGCATTAAAAAACAAAGAAAATGAGTTTAAAAGCGTCAAAAAAAAATATCAAAAACTAAAAATGATAATGAGGTTTATGGATTTTGTAAATTAGTAAATTATTTTGACTAAGGATTATTTCATGACTAAACTCAAAACCGCTTCTAATTTCATTTATCCTTTCGACGATCCTGACTACGTAAACGCGCTTGCCGAGCTGGATCGGGAATTCCCTGGTGTAGAAATAGACGAGTCGTTAGAAAATTACATAAGTTCACGCAATATCAAAAAACACTTTAAGCCTCTTCTAAGTTCACGCAATATCAAAAAACACTTTAAGCCTCTTCTTTTTTTTATACCATCAGCTTTTATAATAAGCTTTGTATATTTTTTTGTTAATACTAAATTTAAACCGGATTTTGAGCTTCGTTCTCTTCTTGTTATTATTTTTACCGTTCTTAATGCTGTAGTAATGTTTTCCATTGCTTCAATATTTCTATATGCAAGGAAAATTTTCCATGAGTAACAAAAACGAATTCCTCCGGGGAAAACCAGCCGACGCTTCAGGCAGGCGTGTATCAAGCTTTTTCATTAAAATTGTCTTTATTCTTATCATCGCGGCCGGCTTCCAGGCGGCAACACAGAAATTTGCCTATAGTGTCGGTTATCACCTACAAATAGTGGGTGCGCCGTCTTTTGTTGTTACTTTTTTTGGCAAGTCTATTCTTATTTATCCGTTCTGGCACTTGTTCATATGGACGTTGACATACTTCAGAAATAACGTTATTTTGGAATTGCTTAATTCGTCATGGATGCTTGCCGCTTATTTTTGTCTTGGCGCCATCGGCTTTTTATTCCTTTTTGAATTTCTCCTTGTAGGGTTTCAAAAACAGAATATATTCGGCACGGCCCGATGGGCAAAGAAGAAGGACCTTGAAAAAGCAGGTATATTACAAACAAAGGGCGGTGTCATATTGGGGCAGCTTGCCGACGCAAAGGTCAAATTTGCCTATGACAATGCCAAGGACAGTGTTGTTCTCCATCTCATAAAGGCCAGTCAAAAAATCGTACAATCAGGCATTTACAACACGATGCTTTCGGCCCCAACCCGAAGCGGCAAAGGAGTCTCAAGCGTTATACCATCTTTAATGGTGTATCCGGGAAGCGTTATTGTACTTGACTTCAAGGGTGAGAATTTCAACCTTACATCAGGTTACAGGGCTAAATTCTGCGATTCCGTATACCGATGGGAACCGACCGGGGACAAGGGCCACGCCTTCAACCCCATGATGGAGATAAGGCCCGGCGAGGACGCATTCGCGGACGCGAACCTCATAGCCGATATCCTCACCACCCCGGCTTCCGGCGGCGGCGACGCGACGAGCGAGCACTTCCGGACCGGGGCCAAGGATTTCCTCACTTCCCTTATCCTGCACTGCCTTTGCTGCCCGGATTGGCAGGACAAAAGCCTCTCCGGGTGCAGGAAGTTCCTTTCGCAGTCGGATCCGGACGACCCGGACAACAAGAAATACGTCTATGACCTGATGATCGAGGGCGACCACGGTTCTGAAATGATACACCAGCACGTGGTCGAGGGCGCCACGGCCCAGCGCAACCGGGGGGACGAAGAGGGCGCCTCCATGCTGTCCACCGTCAACAACGCCCTAGCCGTCTTCGCTGACCCCAAGATAAGGCGCAACACCTCCACCTCGGAATTCTACATCGACGAGTTCCAGGAGACAAAAGTGCCGATTTCATTGTACCTTACGATCCAATATTCCGACGTGCAGAGAATAGCGCCATTGATCAGGATGTTCGTCATCCTTTTCTCGCGCAAGTTCACGGGCGGTGAGACTCAGGCCACGAACCGCAGGTTTAAGGTGCCGCTGCTTTTCATCCTTGACGAGTTCGACAAGCTCGGCCGCATGGACGAGCTTGAGATGAACATGGGCATACACAACGGGTTTGGGATCCATTATTTCCTTATTTTCCAGTCCTTAAACCAGCTTAACAAAATTTACACGAAAGACCATGCGTTTATGGCCCACTGCCGCAACAGCATATTTTACGCCCCCGGCCGCGGGGAATACGACAGCGCCGAGATCATAAGCAAGTTATGCGGGCGGGAGTCTTTCAGCAAGACGAACATCAGCTATTCCGGAAACCGTGGAACGGGCTACAACAGCTCAAGCCTGTCCTCGCAGGACCATGAAAGAAACCTTATTAACGCCGACGAAGTTATGAACCTTCCCCTTGACAGTTTTATACTGTTCTGCCAGGGTATGCCGCCTTACATCGGGAAAAAGAACGTCTATTACGAGGATCCTGTTTTCACGTCACGGCTTTGCGATCCCGCGTTTACCACACGGGAAGAAGCCGTAAAACTGGCGGAGAAAACCATTAAGAATATTAAGGCCCGCGCATGGTACAAAGGTCCCCCTGAAACAAAGGAAATTGAAATGAGTGATGACGAGATAGCCGCAATGTATGAGAAATTCGGCGGCGATTCTGATGAGGGTGAAAATAGTGAATTGGCCATTGAATCAATACAGATAAATGATACTGAAGCTGAATTAAAAGGCAATCCTCATAATCCGCTTTAAAATTCTAAACCATATAAGGATATTATCATGGATACCAATACCGAAGGCTACAATTACTACGCCCTGCAGGTAAAGACACGCGAAGAATTGAAAATTATGAAGCAGGCTCAGGCCATGAATCCTGAGCTGCTTATGCCGCTCTATTTCCCGCAGCGCGTCCTTAACATACGAAAGCGCGGAACCGTCAAACCCACGCACATGTCCGTCTTTCCGGGTTATTTATTCCTGGAATTGGGCTGTGATGAAGATGTTCGTGATTACAGATGGGCCTTTAAAAAAATCGAGGGCTTTTACCGCTTTTTAAAGTCCAATTACCAAATAACCCCCCTCCAGGACAAGGACCTGGAATTGGTGCTTCACTTTATCAAGAAAGTAGGGCCTGTCGCCGGAGTCTCAAAGGTTTATTTCGATGAGAACTCCCGTATAGTTGTTCTTTCCGGTCCTTTGTCGGGCCTTGAGGGTAAAATTGTAAAGGTGGATAAGAGAAAGAAACGGGCAAAGATTGTCCTAGATCTTTACGGCGATTCTTTTTCCATCGACTTGTCTTTTGAAGCCATAGAGAAAATAAAAGAAAATAAAGGGGTGTCATTATGAACACCGAAGAAAGCAAGACTAAAGAAATCAATAAATGCCGTTCTCTTCTTAAATTATTCTATTTCAATTTAAGGTCTTTGGAGACGTTTAACTTAAGTGGCCTTGAAAAAAATATCCTGGATACTATTCGCCCGCATATGGACCAAGTCGAGTTGGAATTTAACAAGCTGTTGCTTGAGAATAAAATCAAACTGCCTGAGCAGGAAGAAAACAAAAAACGTGAAAGAAGTATCAAACGATAATGAGTAAAAAACGCCTTGACGGAAAAAATAAACTTGTTGCCCTTACTGCCCAACAGTCAGAAGATATTAAATTATACTGCCGTGAGTATGGCATTAAGAGCCAAAACGAGCTTATACGGCAGGCTGTAGTCTCTTTTATTGACCGCGATTTCAGCGACAGCACGTTAAAGCTTTCCAGCTTAAAAAGCGTTAAAGACAGCCTTTCTCAAATACAGGATATGCTCACCGTGATTTTTTCCTACATGCACCAAATGCACGGCAATATTATGGCGTATCACCCTGAAATAGCCGATGCTCTTAAGGAAGCGGCTTACTCCAGCGGCCAGCAGCGGCTTGAAAGGTTTTTTGTCGTCTTCCAGGAACGCTTAAAAGACGATCCTTCTTTTTTTGAAAAGTTATTGCATAATTACGTCACAGGATCTTTGGGATGAGCAGGGAAGAAGATGATATCGAGGTACTCAGAAGGCAGACGAACAATCTTTTCAGAGACCTTGCCAGGCTGCTGCCTTACTTCGAGATTCCCACCGTTAACAATTTATACGTGTATGGCGACGGCTCGGTGGAGGTTGATGACTTTGACAAAGGCGTTTATGATGCGGGTTTTGTTCTTACGGTAGACGACCGAAAAAGGATTATTAACAGCCTCGCATCAATTTCCGATACTCCCATAGATGTATGGGCGAAGCCTACTTTGGAAAGCCTGATACCCAGCTACAGAATAAGAACTACTGCCATTCTTTCTCCGTGGACCGTAACTCCTGAAATCACCTTCAGGCGGCCGGCGGCAAAATTATATCCGCTTGAAGTTTATGTCCAGGAAGGGCGCCTTTCAAAAGAATTTTTCGATAAGATAAACGAACATCTTGAAAAAAGATCGAATATCGTTGTTTCAGGCAGCACGGGTTCCGGTAAAACTACCTTTGTGAATTCGCTTATAAACGAGATGGTTAAACTGACCCCCAATGAACGCTTTTATATTGTCGAGGATGTGCCGGAGCTGCAGTGCAGCGCCAAAAGGACGACGCAGCTTTATATCAGAAAAGACCAGGCCGTTGCCGCCATACAGACGGCGCTCCGCTGGACGCCTAAAAGGATTATCTTTGGCGAGATACGGTCAGGGGAAGTCGCCGTCGAACTCCTTGAGGCCTGGAATACCGGCCATCCGGGTAATGTGACGACGATACACGCCAATAACGCGGCAAGCACCATAATACGCATCCAGGGGCTTTTACGGCAGGTTCTGACAGGCAGCCTTCCGGACTTGTCTTGGACGATACAGCTTATCGTCCACCTTAGCTCAAAGCCGGGCTTCGGGCCGTTTGTCAACGAGGTTATGACCCTTAAAGAAATCGAGGCGCTTAATAGCGCAGCTTAATTTATATAACCCCCTTTATGTTTGCCGTCCTTCGGGGCGGCTTTTTTTTGCATGGGTAGAAGCGTTTTTGCTTTTATCAATTCTTTGGAGGTTGTTATGAATCAAATTAACCAAACGTCAAAAAGGGTAAGCGCGTTTTTTATCCTTCTATTTCTGTTTCTTTGTCTGTCGATGCCGATTTTCGCGCAGACGAATGTTGAGCAAAAATTAAATACCATAACTGAAACTATTCTTAGTATCGTTAAGAGCAATTTTGTCAAAACTATTTTGACTATTGCCCTTATTGCTTCCGGCATTGCTTTCGTCGTCAATAAGGACAACCAGCGGTTGCGAGCCGGTCTTTTGGCCCTCCTTATAGGCACGGCCATTATTACGCTGGCTACCTACATTGTCGATCTTGTCTGGAGCTTTTGATGAGGCATAACTATGGTCGACATGAGGGGTAAAGCCGTAAAAGTCCACCGGTCCCTGTTGCAAAGGGATTTGCTGTTGGGCGTGCCCGCAATGGGCCTTGTCCTTGTCTTCTCTATGTTTCTCATTTTCCTGTATCTGTTTCAGTTGTATTTTATGGTCGTGCCTATAGCGTTGTTTTACGTGCTGATGCGCCACTTTACCTCAAAGGATCCGTGGTTTATCGAAATTCTGCTTGAATCCATTCTGCAAAAGGACGTTTTTTTACCATGAGCAATGGTTTTTTCAGCATGGGCAAAAGCCGGTGCGATTTTTACACCATCCTTCCCTGGAATTTTATCACCGCCTACCATGAAGGCGTTGTTGTTCAAAAGGACGGTATTTTACAGCGTACTTTTGCCTACAGGGCGCCTGACGCCGATTCTTTAAGCGTATTCGAGATCGACAACTTGTCCATCCGCGTGAATGATTTCGCAAAACGCCTCGGTCAGGGTTTCGCTTTATTCTTTGAGGTGCAGAGAAACTGCACGCAGGAATATCCCAGGTGCAGGTTTTCCTCCGCCTTTGATACCCTGTCTTCGTATCTCATCGAGCGCGAAAGGGAAACCTTCTTTACTTCCTCAGGGGATCATTTTGAGTCGTGCTACTACATCACCATCGCCTGGCGGCCGCCTGTTGACAGCGCCAATAAACTCAAGTCCATTTTTATCCAGAGCGCCTCCGTGGACGGTTCCGATATGATGCGGGAAAACGTTGAGCTCTTTGTTAATGAGACCAATTCTTATATCGGTTTATTGGCAAACAACCTGTTTATCAGGCCCCTGGATAACGCTGAGACGATTGCCTATCTTCATTCGTCAATTTCTTTCAACAGGCATCCAATTAATTTACCCGATAACCAGCTGTTCCTGGATAAAATTTTGCCGGATTCCCAGCTTAATAATTCACAGACCATGCAGCTTGGCGGTTATTACATCCCCATTATCGGGATTAACGATTTTCCCGAGACGACTTACCCGGCAATTTTTGAACACCTTAACCGCGCGCGCATCGAATACAGGTGGGTGACCAGGTACATCTGCCTGTCCAAGGACACCGCAAAAATAGAAGTGCAGAAAAAGGAAAAGGCCCACAGGGGCGCACGGGAAACAATCGCGCAATCCATCGCCAAGACGCTTTCGGGGCCCGGCGCCGGCAGCACGGTGGTTAACCACGGCGCCGGTGTCAAAGAAGCGGATTCCATCGACGCGGGTGTTGAACTTGAAATTGACGTCGCCTCATTGGGCCATTATACGTCCTGTGTCATGGTGTGGGACAAGGATTACAAAAGGGCCAAGAAAAAAGCGGAATTTATCAAAAACATCATTAACAGCCAGGGTTTTACCTGCAAGGAAGAAACATATAACGCTCTTGAATCCCTTAAGTCGATGATGCCCGGCCAGGTCTATGCCAATTACAGGGCGCTTCCTATCATGTCTTACAACCTCTCCCACTGCGTGCCGCTTTCGTCGGTTTGGGCAGGACTGAGGATCAATACTCACGCCGGGCATGTTTCCGGGGTTGACCTTCCCCACGTCACCTGTTCCACGCATGAGGGGACTCCGTTTTACTTTAACCTCAACCCCGGAGGGGACGTCTGGCACTCCGCTATATGGGGTCCCACGGGCGCCGGTAAATCCACGCTGCTTAATCTCCTTGAGGCACAGTTTTTCCGGTACCCCAATTCCCAGGTAATCGTGTTTGACAAAGACAGATCCTGCCGGCAGATATGCCTTGCCTCCGGAGGGCTTTTCTACGAGCCCGCGGGCGAAGGCGCCTCCGGGATATCGTTCCAGCCCCTGCGGGAGCTTGAGACCGACCGCGATGTATTGGACGCCTGCGATTTCATAGAGACGCTTTGTTTTATAAATGGTACTACGGTCACCCCGCCCATGCGCGCCGCGATCAAAGAAAATATTCTACATTTACAGGCGATCCCAAAGAATGCAAGGACTTTGACCGATTTTGTTCATTACGCAAACAGCTACCTTGATATAGAAACCAAAAGGCCCGTCCTCAAAGAAGCTTTGGGTGATTATCTTTACTCCGGAGGTAAATACGGGCATATTTTTGACTCCGCCGCCTCAAGCCTTTCGCTTGACACCCGTTTCCTGGCCATAGAAATGGGCGCTTTAATGAACCGCGGAGACGGCTGCATAATCCCCGCCCTGTTTTATCTCTTTAACATGGTTGAGAAAAAGTTTGACGGCCGGCTTACCCTTTTGGTCCTGGACGAAGCCTGGCTGTTCTTGAAGAACGAGATATTCTCCGAGAAGATTGCGGAATGGCTTAAGGTTTTGAGAAAGAAAAACGTCGGTGTCGTGTTCGCTACCCAGGACGTGGCCGACGTGGTAAAATCACCCCTGAAAACTACCATTGCCCAGCAGTGCCACACTAAAATATTCCTTGCCGACAACAGCGCGATGAACCCCGTAATGATACAGGTTTACCGGGATATCGGCCTCACGGATACCGAAATAGAATTTATCGCTAAGGCTCAGATGAAACAGGATTATTTTTATACCAGCCCGCTGGGGCGCCGGATGTTTCAGCTCGACCTCGGGCCGCTCGCCCTTTCCCTTATCGGCTCTCCCGATCACAAGCTTCTTGATACCCTCATTGCCAAAAAAGGATCCGGGATTCCCCTGGGAAAAGAAATTCTTAAACATTACGGTATTGACTATTCCAGGTATATGCAAAATGACGCTCCCAAAGAGGAGCAGTTTAATACTGTCGCTCAGGCGGCTGAGCAGCGGCCTTCCCCAGGGTTCCTTCCTCCTTCCCCTTCGACGGCTGCTGCTCCCGCCTTCTTTTCTACGCCTTCCCCTTCCGGAAAACCGGCTGCCGGCGCGGCCGCTATCCTCGATGCCGTTGCAACCCTTCCGGCGCGTCGTAAAAAAGGCGAGGGCAGTATTGCCGACGAGATAGCGCAAAGGCTGAACGTGAGCCCGTCCACCGTGTACCAGGCAATGAAGATTTATAAACATGGCGGTGAGGACCTTATTGAAAGGGTTAAAAATGGAGAAGTTGCTATAAAGAAGGCTTTTAAGAGCTTAAAACAGAAGGAAGCGGTGTGAAATTTTGATAAGCTCGAAACCAGCATTGAACAATCGCCTTATGACGCGACTGAAGAAAAGGACGTTATTGAGGGAAAAATTGTTGTTGCGTATAAACGAAGCGTAAGAACCGGATTGTTTAGCGGCACCTTGTTTGTTTCATATCTTTATCTTTCATTGTCTTACGCCATTAATGAATCCAAGGGCCTTATAGTTATTATTGGCGCTTACGTTCAATGCTATAATTAATTTTTCTCAGTTATAAAAACTAATCACTTTCATGGAAACAATTAGACATTACAACTCAAAAAGCAAAAGAATAATCTCTTAAAGTATTGCAGAGGTCATAATGAGTGCCAATTTTGTTAATTATACACGATTGAAAGGCGAAATTGATGGTAATTTTTATTGCTCTGCTCATTGTTATGATAACGGATATTGTTTAGACAAGACCTGCATCGTTAATGAAAATAAGTGCGAACAAAAAAGTAAAAGTTGTAAAAGCAAACATCGCAAATGGCCTACCCCAAAACAATACCGCGAAGAGTACGGTGAGCAAGTACCGGACGATATGCCGGTATTTATATTGTTGGAAGGGCTTGAAGATTGGAAGGTAGTTTATTATAGGGAAATTAAACACGGTGAGTGTTTCTATTTGGGACGAGCTGAAATTGTAATAGCACTGGTCGTCTCCTGTACTCCCTGGGGTAAACCGTCAGAAGATTGGAGGCTGGAATGAAATCAACCATCGAATATAAACCCGGAACGTTTAAATACTTAGTAGCCATTGTTGACAGCTTTGATGATGTGTCAGATTTAAAAAGAGAAAATCTGACCGTTGCGGATTATAGAGCTTTGGTTGAAGTAAAGAAAGACATGGTGGATCTAGGCGGTGGCGTTGACTTTGACAATGCCGCCTTAAAAAACTTTTTTGATCGTCATGGATTTATTGTCGTTCCAAACGATGATGTTGGCGGCTGGTATGTGTCATTTATAAAGCAGGGATAAAATGAGCATAACGGCACAACAAGCAAAGGATATATCTTTAGAAGTATGGCGGTACTTTGCCGAACACCCGGAAATACATAGCAAAGAAGATCTACCTGCAGCTTTATTTTCTAAAATTAAAGATTTTAAAATGGAATGCCCTCTTTGTGAATTGTTTTTAGAAAAAGAATATTATCTTTGTTCTACTTGCCCTCTTGTTTCTTGTTTTGAAGATTATAGTTTATATCCAAATTATTGTAATGCCATTAATCTTGCTAATAAAAAGTATTATGCTGAAAAGATTGTCAAAACCATTGAAGCCTGGAATCCTGACAAAGCATGAATTCAATTATCGATAGACCCAATTGCCCTCTTTGCAAAAAGCCCATGCGGCTTATTGCCACAGGCAAATATTCCAAAACATTTTTCTGCATGGATTGCAGTGAAAAGTTAAGTATAGATCGTGAAGAACCTGATGATTCAATAACTGCTGCCTTTGAATACAGTGAAGAATAATTTTAAGGAGATTATCATGAATGGAAAAATAATGTCAGAAACAATGCCGGATCAAGAGATTGCTTCAAAAAAAGACCTGGCTTTCATTGATGTTTTACACAACCGTGCTGTTATCCTTAAAGCACTTGAGGCTGGGACTCTTCCCTGTTTTCCCGGCAAGGATGGATTTGCCGATACTATTCCTGCCGTCAATATTGTTAATGGCGATTTCTACAATGGCTTAACTTTGCTTCTTCTCAAAGAACACCAACGCGTTAACAATTTTCCAACGGCAGAGTACGTTACATTGTCACAGGTCGAATGCGCCCAAAAAGACAATCCCGGTGTCAGTGTCATCAAGGGGGAAAAAGGTGTTTCTGTCAATGCCGGCGAGAAAAACTTTAAAACTGCCACGTGGAAGTATAAGAACATAACCCTCTTCAATGCCGCGCAAGTTTCCAATTCGGACATGATAAATAATTTTCCTGAACTACACTTGATACAGAATAAACCGGGCATGGGAATAGCGTGCTCTTCATTTTCTCCCGAGGAATACCTTGGAGATTATTTTACCGCTATTTCTATGAATCTCAAATTTTGCGCATGCAAGGAACAGGGATTGGAATTTGCTAAACAAATGAAAGAAAAACTGCTTGAAAAAAATTTGATCATTAATACAAAAGATGACACAACAATATCAGTTCCTAATCCTTTCACCCTTTCAAAAATTACTGATAGTGCTATCAAAAATATTAAGCACAACGTAAAAGTATTGTCTTCCCCGGATCCTGAAGATAAATACTATAAATCCCTGGAAAAACAACTAAAAAAGGAACAAAAACAGAATCATAAGAAAAAACATACACAAAAACATTCATTATCAAGGTGCTAATAGCCAAAGAGTCGATACCTGCTACTGTTGGTAGTAGTAAAAAATAATTTTAAGGAGATTGTCATGAAGAAGTTTTTTAAGTTTTTTGTCGTCGCGCTTTTCGTTGTTTGCCCATTGAGGGTACATGCTGCTGGAGAGATCGCTTCAACGATCGTCAGTGCGATCAAAGGTGCTGTTGATTCCGCTGGTATTATTAAAGTAATGAATGCAATTCACGCTAAAGAAATTATTGAACTCATGAATACTGCTAGTGACACAGCGGAAGATCTGGAGCACACAATAGAAGCCACAAAAAGAGCCTGGAACAATATCCAAAGCATTGTTGATGTCAGGTCGGTCGGCGATTTCATGAAATGGTTTAATCGGCAGTTATACCTTGAACAAGAGGTAGAATATCGCTACAACAAGGTTTCTGTTAAAGTCGGCAAAAATAGTTATAAACTGCATGAGATTGACGAGATACCCGACGCCTTGAGAAATACGTTCATGGATCCCCGCGAGGTCGATTTTACCGAAGAAGAAAAAAAGCAGATGTGGGTCTCACTGGGTCTTGCTCCCAGTAACTATGCCTACTTGAAAACATGGCAGGAGCGCAATGACAAAATTGCCAAACGCATAATAACTTACAGCGATGTCCTTGCCGACGAACATGAAGAAGCGGCTGCGCGGAACCAAAATATAATGGGTAAATACAGCGTTTCAAGCAAAACATTGGACATAAACGAGATCACGAAAGAAGCCCATATTACCGCCATGAACACAGAGATGGCCATAAGGGAACAAACAAGGCTTATGATAGAAATGCATGAGTATAACCTGTCCAGGGACAGGATGCTGGATACTCCCCCAAACCAGCCCAGGCGCTCTGATTTCTGGGGTGAAGACCCGTATGGGAGCATTACTGCCGGCCACGGGGTGAATTCTTACGAGAATTGGTAATTTTTCTTTGCCTAAGAATTCATGCTTGCAATTTTTTTTCCCCCATGCTATTCTTTATGGCAGGGGGAAATTTATGAAAAACAGGCTCACCTTTTCTTTTGTACTGCTTTGTGTTTTAATACTTACTTTGTCTTTTGTTTCCTGTCACAATCCCGTTGGCGTCGGAACACACACGGTTAGATATGTAATTACTGGACCGGCAACAATAGCTCGTCTTGTAGTATATGCAAATGAAACCGGAAACATCGATCAAATCACCGATGTTCCAATACCGTGGGAAAAGACAATTACCATACAAGGACGCGAATTCGTAAGCTGCAGTGCATCACTTGATTCTAGAAATACTTTAACTTATACCGCCAAAATTTTTGTGGACGACAAAGAAATTGCTTCGGCTAACAGCTCTTCAGTTGAAGTCTCTGCATGGGGGTTTACTCAGTAAAATAATTATACCCTTGGTGCTCTCGTCCATGGTTTTATATAATAATCTTTTATTCATTCTTTCTCTTACATCTGTCCAATATGTCCAATTTATAGAATATCTGACTCTAAAAAACTCAATTTATGTACTACCCATTAGAAGAACTATTGCTATATCCTCCTCTTTATGCTATATTTTTCATGGAGGATAACCAAGCCTTGTTAGAATCTCAATCCGAAAGCAAAGAGGGTAATTTTCCTAAAAGCATCATACGCGTTAATGGAGAAAATGATATTTATGCATATTCTCTGGGCAAAGAAGCTGGTTTAAGGATGTTTTATGCCTTACAAGATGCGAAAAAATCAATAAAAATCATTTCTCCCTATTTTTCACAATCTCAATTAATTGAATTACTTTATAAAAAATCACAATGTGAAGTAAAATTAATTACTACTGTTCCCAAAATAATCGGTAAATATTCAATAAATACAATTAAATCTTTGCAAACTATCATCTATCATTATAAAGATATTGATTACAGGCAACGAATAGACACAGTATTTTACAAAAATAATTTTATTCACCAAAAGGTTTTTATTATTGACGATGAAATAGTTTTTTTGGGGTCATTTAATTTTACTTTCTCAGGGATTTACCAAAACTACGAAACATGTATTACTCTTAAAGATATCGAAGAAGTAAAAAAAATAAATGTATATTTTGATCAGCTTTTCACAACTGATTCTATTGAGAAATGGGACATTAATGAATTAGGCAAAATAATTTATAATGATAAAATTATTATTAATTCGCAAACAAATAAACCTAATAACATGTATAATAATATTTCTTTTGAAGATCAATACGAAGGATATATTATGTCTGACGAAGAACTTCAAGAGTTATTTGCAAAATATCCATATCTTCTTGAGGAATTAATTGAAGAAGAAAAAGAGTATGAAGATTATTTAAAGAAAAGAAATCTTGAAAATAATAGTATTGAATATACTTATAAAATTTTATACTACGCACTACTAAAAAAATATAATTTAGAAAGAACTGATGAGAATTATATAAAATTCACTAGTATTATCAGCAATGAATTAAAGAAAGAATTTCCTGAATTCATTAATTCGGTAAAAGAATTAAAAAATGATCAATCATTTCCGTTTCCGACAAAAATATCAAAAGAAATGTTTGATTTTGGAATCAATAACATTATACTTAATTGATATAATATTAAACTTTTTTTTATTAATATATGGCCGTCCTTCGGGGCGGCTTTTTTGTTATGGGTAGAGGGGAAAATCAATGGAAGGCTTGAATACCGGTTTTTATCTTGTTATCGACAAGATCGTTGAACTCCAGGCTTTCTTTTTGAATTTTGCCCAGAGTGTCGCCTATGTCGTGCTTCTTATCGCTATATGCATTGCTGCTTTTAATTTTGCCTTGACCGGCACCGGGATGAAAGAAAGCATTATCAAGATCGCAAAGGCGCTTATATTTTTTTACATTGTTATTTTCGCGTATCCCAATATCGTTTCCTGGATGACAAGCATGACTTTCGATATTGGAAGGGATTCCACTTACAGCTCGATGTCGGGTTACTTTGCCTCAGCGCAGAGGGCCATGGAAGACCACGCCCTGGAAACGAAAGACAAGGACAGGCAGGGCACTTATGGAGATATGGCTATAAACGAGTATGACGATATTTTCAGCGGGATTATCAACAACCGTACTTTTACCGCGGCCAACGGCAGGACTTTCTCTTATGCTACGGTCGCTCCTGCGGCATTAGTCCGTTCCATACTTCTTGTCGCCGGTGAATGTATACGCTTTTCCGACAGGGCCGGGATGTTAGAATTCGGCAAGGTTTTAAAAGGACTTCTTTGCGCTCTTGCCATTATGTTCTCCGGATTCTTCGCCACGCTTGAGTATCTCATGGCGTTTATGGAATTCATGTTTGTATCTTCGGTGGGAATTATTCTTTTTCCCCTCTCTTTATGGGACGGGACAAAATTTTTGGCGGAAAGTTACATTAAGGCCATGGTCGGTTTTTTCATTAAGCTGCTTTTTTGCACCATCTGTATTTTCCTTATGCTCTACGGCTATCTTTCTCTCGCGATTTCTTTTGTTACCAATCCATTCGATGGTGCGCCTGAGCAAATAGTGTCGCTGCTCTTTTCCGGCTTGATGTATTTTTATATCTGCAAGTCGGCGCCGGGGATGGCGCAAGCCCTCCTTACTGGAGCGCCGAGCCTATCGGCTACGGGCGCTATTAGTACCGTTGCCGCCGCGGGAGCGGCGGTTGCCGGGGCGGCGAGCATGGGCGGAGCTGCTGTGGGAGCGGTTGCCAAAGGCGCTACGGCCGCTTCGGGCGCCATCGCGCAGGGTGCGGGAGCGTATAACGCGGCTACCCAGGGCGTCGATGCCGGCAGCGGCATGTTCCACAGGGCGTCCGTAGGAATGAGGGCGGTGGGTTCCGAAGTTGCCCACTCAGCGGGGGATCTTACCAAGAGCCTCGTCGGCATGCCAAAAAACAGCGACGGGACATACAAATCATTCGCCCAGTATTACGGCGAAAAGTATCATGCCGGCGAGAGGGACGGCAATCAGGCGGCCGCCGCCGACAGTAAGAGAAACGAGGGCAAGCCCCTTTATTAAGGAGATAGAAATGTCAAAGTCAAAATTTGATAATCTCACAGAACTCTTTGGCGAAGCTGGTTTTAAGATTGTCGGCTACAGTGATGATCATTATAATAACACTAAACCTTTTAGCCATGCAATAAATCTTAGAATTCTTAAAGATCAGACCACCGAAGCGAATAGCGAGTTTGACAAAGTCCCCAGTCTTTTAAATAAAGCCGGTTATGAAATTATTGGGCTTAACGATGAAAACTACAGGGAAGAAAGAGATCCCCATACGTTTTACTCTAGCCCAGCGGCAATAAGTCTTAGAATCGTTAGTATGTAATCTTTAAAAACTACATCCCTGCTGTATCATCCTTCTTTGGCGGCTCTACATAGGTATATTCTGCATATCTTATCGCTGCCTTGTTCAGGTCTTCAACAAACGCTTCAAGGCCTATTCCTGGCTTTATTACTTGCGGGCAGACCGTAAAATAATTCAATAAATCCATCATCGCTTTTTTCTTAAGTATATTTGTTATTTCTTTTTTGTCACTCATGGTTATTATCCCTCCGGGGTTTGTGTTATACCGCCCGCTTATGCGGGGGTTTTTCCGACCCTATTATAGCACGGCCCCAGGGGGTTTTATAGAGGTACTTTATGTTGTGTTTTCTCTTGATAATTTTTACTGTTGTTGTTTTTTTGTTGATTTTGATTTTACGTAATATATTCTCTCTTTAGCCGCCAGGAGGTTCCTCATGTCGCCGCCTCTTCTTGCATGTGTTTTCTATGTAGCGTGTTGGTATCTTACCTTTTATACCATTCTTTTGCGGCCGTCCGTGTTTATGTTTATTGTTACCATATCTGCATGGTTGAGCTGCCTGCTTTATTTGGTTGTTCTTCATTTCCTTTATCCCAAAACCTGATTTTGGAGGTTTTTCCCTATGCCCGCTTCCCATAAGTCTACTGTTTATCAGCCGCTCGACGTTAAAAATCCGATGAACATGAGCGGGGACAAAGTTTACGCGGATCTCCTTCTGATTGAACAGAAGCGGTCCAGGTTTTATTTGCGGTTCTTCGGGTTTGGCAGCCTTTTGCTTTTCGCTATTTCCCTGGTTCTGTTTTTCTATGCCATTTCTTTACAGAGGGACGTTCCTATCCTTGTCAACGTTATGCCTTCCGGCGAAGCCGCTTATCTGGGCGAGGTTCGTTCGACGGGTGAATTGCAGATCCCCGAGGCTGCTATTTTTTATCAGGTGAGAAAATTTATTTCCTGTATCAGGTCTATCTCCATCGATCCGCAGGTTTTATATAACAATATCAGCGATTGTTATTTTATGGCTTCTTCTACTTACGAGCCCATTATGACCAGGATGCTCAGGGCAAACAGCCCCTTTGAACTTGTCGGTAAATTACGGCGTTCCGTTGAGTTTGAGTCTGTTTTGCGTATAACAGGCAGCTCCTACCAGGTTGACTGGATTGAGACTTCCGTTGCGCCGGGCGGTTCCCCTGTTTCAAGGAAAATGAGGGGCCTTCTGACCATTATCCTTATTGCCCCCGATTCTTCAAAGGATTGGATAAAGACTAACCCGCTAGGGATCTTTATAGATGCCTGCGAATGGACGGAATTATGAAGCGTCGTTTTTTGTTCTTTGTTCCTGTTGTCTCTTTACTTTCGTCTTGCGCCACGACTATTGACGTACAGAGGAGCCTACAATCTTCTCTTGGTGTTAATAAGCTCTTTGATCCCGCGTTGGCCATTTCAGGCGTTCCCATCGAGGTGGAAGTGGAACCGCTGCCGCCTGTGATCATCGAAAAGCCTATCTATATCCCGGAAGCCTCAGCCGCCGCCGCTCCCCTGCAGGGCAGGAGCGCCGTTCAGGCCGCTACAAGGGCGGGGATACTTGAGCCCAGGGACTACTCCAACGCCGCGATGCTCTACGATTATGACAGGGATTTTGTTTATGAGCTTTACTGCCAGCCCTTCCGGTTGTCGGACATTACCTTACAGCCGGGGGAAAAGGCGGTTGACGTGCCTTTTGTTTCCGACTCAGAGCGGTGGATGTTGGGCGCCGGGGTGAGCTATGAAAATGGTGTAGCTGTGCAGCATATCTATGTTAAACCCACGGCCGCCAATCTTACCGCCACGCTTATTATTAACACCGACCAGAGGGTTTATCATCTCATCCTTCGCAGCTATTCCGATATCCACATGCCCGTTGTACGCTGGCGGTACCGCGACAATTCCATACCGCAAAATTATATTTCCGGTACCGGCTTGTCCTCTTCTTCCTCCTCCGGGTCCATTTTTACAACCGATCCGCGGTATTTGTCTTTTAATTACCGCATCGTGTACGGCTTTTTCTCAAAGCCCAAGTGGCTGCCTTCTTTGGTTTACGACGACGGGCAGAAGACGTATATCACGTTCCCGGATTCTGTTCTGCAGACCGAGCTGCCGGCCGTATTTGAGGACCGCGCCGACATCCTAAATTACCGTGTGCACCAAAACATTATGATCATCGATAAATTAATCGAAAAGATAACAATCAAACTCTCTAATAAGGTTGTTACCATCGAGAAAAAAAGGGGGGATTAGATTTATGAGTGATGAACGTGATAATGATCCTGGTGAGGACGTTGGGTTTGATAAAACTCCGGAAGAGATGACCAGCTTGCCGGGCGGGTCGCCGTGGTTCAACCGCAAAAAAGCCAGGATAATACTTTTCGGGTCTTTATGCGTCGTAGCTTTGGCGGCTCTGGTTGTCTCCAATATCAACGGTTCCAAAAAAGACTCCCAGGCTTCAGGGTCCTCGGGTTTTTCTGTAACGCCGCCGCGGTCCTTTCTGGAAAGTGAACTGGCCCGCGCAAACCGCATGCAGGAAGAGAGCGAGCCTGCCGGCGTCGAATCGTTTCCGGAGGAAACTGAAAACTATCTGGACCAATGGGGCCTGCCTGAGGTCAGTGAGGTTCCCGTTGAGAGGCAGCCTGTCGTTCAGGTACAGCAGTACCAGCAGCAGCCCCAGCCGGCAGCGCGTGAGTCCCAGCCGCAGCTTTCTCCGCTTATTCCAAGGATCGAAGGCAGTCTTTTTTCTTCCTCCGCGCCTACGGCTGCTGCTGCGCCTGCTTATTCGGACTATGATCCGTATCAGGCGGTTTATTCTTCCTATCCCTCCAGTACGTCTGATTATTCCGGTCTGATTTCGTCATTGGGTTCCCCGGAAAGCGCTTCAGAGTCCGATCAGAATAACAAGCTTGATTTTTACAGCGGCGCTTCCGGCGGCAGCTTGTCGGGCTATTTCCTCGCCGACGACGCCTTGTGGATCGGGACCATTATTCCGGCCGTGCTTGTTACCGCCATCAATACCGACCTTCCCGGCAACATTATCGCACGCGTTACGCAAAATATTTACGATTCAAGGACGGGGATGAATCTCTTAATCCCCCAGGGGACGCTCCTCATGGCTCAGTACAACAGCTCCGTTTCCTACGCGCAGAGGCGGGTCCAGATTGTGTGGGATATCTTGATACGGCCTGATGGGTACCAGATAGAATTGGACGGTATGAACGGCGTTGATCCGCAGGGAATGGCGGGAATAAAAGCCGCATACAGGGAAAACTGGTTTGAGTACGTAAAGGCCGCGGGGATTATCACCTTGTTCTCTATCGCGAACGCGAAGTTGACCGAGGTGGTGGCCGAGCGTGCGTCGGATGAGATGGCGACGGCCGTCGTTACCGCCAACGCGGAGTTTGTCAGGGATATCGGGGGGAACCTCATCTCAAGGGCATTGGAAATACAACCGACTCTTACCGTGTCAAACGGCGAGAGGATAAACGTTATGCTCAACAAAAATATCTTCCTTCCCCCGGTCGACGGTTACCAGGTAACCCAAAAATATACCCTTCCGTAAAGGTTCCTATTATGGCCAAAAAAGTTATATTTGTCCTCTCGCTTATTTTTAATGTTGTTTTTCTCCTGTTTATGCTTCTGGGCCTGGCCGGAGGTACTTCTTCTTTTTTGTTTCTCAATTACGGCGAACCGTATCTTAACGGCGCGTTTATTGTAAGCGTTCCCGCCGTTAATTCTGATTTTGATTTCGGCCCGGTGGAAATAACCCTCGGCGTGGGAGATGCTGCTTATTTACAATATGCTTTTCTTCGTAACGGCAAGCAGTCGAATTTGTTGATTGAACCTTTATACGACCATAGCGTGATTGCTGTTGATCAGTCAGGTTTTGGCATCGTTGTCAGGGGCATTAATCCGGGAGAGGCAGTGTTGCAGTTGTTCTCTCCTTCCGGTTTTAAGGATGTAGCTTATGTCACGGTTTATTAAAAAACGGTTTCTTCTTGTCGTTGTTTTTCTTTTTATTTTGTCGGTTTCCTTGCCGGCCTTTGATGTTTGGCAGTACCCGGCCGCGGCGGATAAAGGCGATATTTTCGCGGGGATTTTCGCCGCCTATTTCGCCTTCAATTTTCAGGACCCCTCAAGTTCTGAATTCGCTTTCGATCACCCGCATTTTTTCCTTGATTATGTGCTTCCTGTCGGCCTGCCTTTCTCCCTCGGCCTTTGTTTTGATTCTTTCCAAACGAATCAGTGGGGTATCGGTTTGCGGCCGGGATATCATATCAATTTTGACGTGCCTAACCTTGATGTCTATCTTATGTATACCGCTAATTTGGATATTACTGAAAGGCGCATGATCCTGGATCACGGGCCCAAGCTTGGCTTGCGGTATATTTTCTATGATTTCTTCTGCGTAAATGTTGAAACCGGCTACAGGTTCGAAAGGATAAATTTCGGCCTGGCTTTAAAACTTAATTAATCTTTTCTCTATTTCTTTAGTCTCTTTTCCCGGCTTGTGCCGGTGCTATTTTCTCTTTTTTGGGGGAGGATAAATTTATGAAAACCATTAAATTTATCGCGGTAATGCTTTTTGCGGCATTAATATTTATAACATGTTCTCCTTTGGTTTTTGAAGGCGAACGCGGTCAGAATGGTCAGAATGGTTTAAATGGCCAGGATGGTCAGAATGCGCAGGATAATGATGCCCGCAACTCTTATCCAATCATAACGCTTGGCGAGGACGGTTACTGGTATATCGACGGCAGGAAAACCAGCATAAAGGCAAAGTCCGACATTACCATCGGATCGGACGGGTACTGGTACATCGACGGAGAGAAAACCGATTTAAAGGCAAAGTCCGAGTTTACTATCGGCAATGACGGGTACTGGTATGTTGACGGCGAGAGCACGGGTGTCAAGGCAACCGAGACGGTAACCAATACAATAGAAGTTCAGCCCGAGATTATCATCGGGGATGACGGTTACTGGTACATCGGGGGCCGTAATACCGGGATAAAGGCAAAGCCCGATATTACCGTCGGGGAAGACGGGTACATTTACATTGACGATGTTAGTACCGGTATCAAGGCGGCCGGCTATGAGGATCAACCCGAGATTACCCTTGGGGAGGACGGATACTGGTACATCGGCAGTCGCAGGACAAACATCAAGGCAAAACCCGACGTTACCATCGAGGAGGACGGATACTGGTATGTTGACGGCGAGAGTACGGGTATTAGGGCAACCGAGATAATAGAAGTAGAAGTGCAGCCTGAAATTACCATCGGGGACGACGGGTATTGGTATATTAACGGCGAGAAAACCAACATCAGGGCAAGGCATGACATTTATATCGGCGAGGACGGGTACTGGTACATCGACGATGAGAATACCGGTATGAAAGCTGAAACGGAAGTTATTATCGGCGAAGGCGGCTGGCTGTATATCGACGGGGAAAACACGGGTATTTTAACACAGACCCCGCTTGTGGAATTCATTAACGACGGCCAATTTACCGTTCCTGACGGCGTCACTATGATTTATGTCACCGCTTGCGGCGGCGGCGGCGGCGGCGGCAATACCGGAGCCTCCGGTGGCTATTCAGTAGGTGGCGGCGGAGCGGCGTGGGTTTATAATAAGCAAATTACCGTAATACCTGGTACCCAAATTTTTATTGTTGTCGGCAAAGGCGGGCTTGGTTGTCCTGCCTTTGACACTTCTGGTATTGCAAATTCGGGTGGTAAAACCGAATTATCATACACGACAACAAATAACGTCGTTAGAACCTTATCGCTACCTGGCGGTAACGGCAGCAACAAAACTATCAGCAACACCTCCAGCGGCGGCAGTGGGAGTGGCGTTAACAGCGGCGGCGCCGGGACTACCGGTAGTGGTGAACATTCGTTTAACAATGGATCCACAACTCACTTTTCTTGGGGAGGATTTGGTTCCGGTTCTGGTTCTTCTTTGTATGGAGGAGGCGGCGCTTCACTTGGGGGCGGCGGCGGCGCTGGGACTGCCAATAATAATCAAGGTAATTTTCTTTCTAGCCGTGGCGGCCCCTCATTATTTATGTCTGGTGGCGATGGCGGGCTTTATGGGGCTGGATTAGGTGGCGGTGGAATGATGGGTGGCAAAGGTGGTTCAAGTATTACCTCTACCCTCAATGGTCAAACTATTTACTATGGTGGTGGTGGCGGCGGCACGTCCGGCAGCGGCGGCGGCGCGGGTGCCGGTTTGGCCGAGGGCGGACAAGGCGGCAGCGGTTATGTGATGTTTACGTGGGATAGACCTTAAGGGTCGTTTATTTAAAAAGCATGGGCAGCATTGACGGATACGGCGGCTGGGAACTTTTGTGGACTTTAAGCGCAATCAGAAAAGACATCCAATAAGAGATTTTCCAGCACGGCCGGCGCAGTGCAGCCGCACGGATGCCCCCAGGGCGCACGAGGAAGCCCGCTATCGCGTCCGGAAAGCCCTTGCCGCTTTAATCCCACCCCTCCGCGGGAACCCTTCAGGAAAGCCCGGCAATGGCGCCGGGCGGTGATTATGTAGGCGTAGGAGTTTACTCGCAGCGTTTTAAGCCGTTCCAGGAGGCTGGAGCGGCTTTTTTATTTCCCATTGGTATATGGCGGAGTTTGGTTTGGACGGGGAACTTGTTGTTATCATTCCGGACGAGTCTTCTTTTTATTCTTTATACTCGGACGGGCTTTTTTCCCGAAAAGTTTACATTAAGGAAACAAAAGAAACCTACCTTTCTTATCCTGAGGGCGCCGTAGTTTTTCTTTATTACACCTACCCCAACCACCGTGCCGTGTCATGTGTTAGAAACGTTCCGGGAGAAGCGGATCTTCCGGGCCTCGAGAAAAAGGTGAAAGTACTTTTTACCGTACACGCCTCAAAGGTGGACAAGCTTAAAAGGGCGGTAGGACACCTGAATAAGCATGCCGGGGGAGCTTATAAATATGGAGATGATTTTTATTTGCGCCTTTACTTTATTCTACAGCAGCGCGGAAAACTGAATTACCTTGCTTTACGTAATGTCTCGGAGCGTTTCAAACCATGATTGAACTTTACTTTATTTCCAGGAGTAAATTATGTTGATCCTCTGTGAGAAGCCGTCCGTGGCCAGGGATTTCGCCGCGGCGTTGGGAGCAAGCCCCAAAAGGGGTTATTTTGAGGATGACGGATATATCATCACCTACTGCGTCGGCCATTTATTCGAGCTTTGGGATCCTGAAGACTATGATCCCAAATGGAAAAGATGGTCCCTGGAAGCTTTGCCAATAATTCCGGAAGTTTTTAAATACCGAATGAACGGCGGTACCGCAGAGCAGGCGAAGCTGGTTTTGGATCTCTTAAAAAAGCATAATGATAATGTCCTTATCGCCACCGACGCTGGTCGCGAGGGGGAGCTCATCGCGCGCATCGCCTTACTTATGGCCGGCATTTCAAGTGGCGGCTGCTTCAGGCGCTTCTGGGTTTCCGAGGCGCTCACACCCGACGTTATACGCAAAGGCATACAGGAGTCAAAGCCCCTCTTAGAGTACGATTCTCTCTCCCGCCAGGCTTTTGCCCGGCAGCGGGCCGACTGGTTGGTGGGTATCAACCTTTCACGCCTTATGAGTATCGGCAACCCGCCGCCGCCCTGGTCCGTGGGTCGAGTCCAGACGGCCGTGCTATCCGCCATCGGAGAGCGGAACGAGGAAGTTAAAAACTTTGTTGCCGAGCCATATAAAGAACTTGAAGCAGATATCTTTACAAATGGTCAAAACATGCCTATATCTGGGCTTCTAGAAAACCCTAAAACAGGGGAAACCTCTTTCTGCAAGGAAGACGAGGAATACCTAAATTCTGCCTTGAAATCCTGCAAGGATAAGCCCACGGATTCTGTCGATGTCGATGAAAAGGAGAAAAAACAAAAGCCTGAAAAACTCCTTAATATCACAGGGTTACAGAAGAAAGCGTTTAAACGTTTCGGCTATAAACCTGATGAGACCCTCGCGCTTGCCCAGGCCCTCTATGAAACCCACAAGTGCCTATCCTATCCCAGGACCCCTTCCAGGGTAATGGGCGACAACAATGTTGACCTCTTCCGGGAGAAGTTTGAGCTCCTAAAGGACTATTCCCCTCTTTTCTCCTTTTGCGATCCTTCCCTTATCAACGTGGACAACAAACACATTTTTAACTCTTCACAGCTCGAGGACCACCATGCCCTCATCCCTCTTAAGTTGCTTCCGGAAGGCGTAAGCGAGAAAGAGCGCAACGTTTATAACATTGTCCTTAAGTCTTTTTTCACGGTCTGCATGCCCGACTTTGTTTATACCGAAAAGTCCTTGCGGTTTCATGTCGGCGACTATGTTTTTACTTCCAGGATTCGGGATGTCATACATGAAGGCTGGAGGAAATCACAAAAAAAATATCCATCCTTAGTGGATGAGGATGATGACGATGATGATACAATTGAAGTCTTTAACTTTGATGTAAATAATTGCTTTATTCATTATTTGTATGTCCAGGATAAGAAGACTCAACCGAAAAAGGAATATTCCCTCGATACCCTGCTTGCTTTCATGGAACACCCCCGCGGCGAGGGAGAAGAAAAGCTGGCCGGCCTCGGGACCCCGGCCACCAGGGCGGAGATAATCAAAAAGCTTTTTACTTCGGAGTATATCAGGGAAGACAAAAAGAAGCTCCATGCCACGGAGCGCGGCCGCTTCCTTCTGGAGCAGCTGGCTAAAAACGAGTACTTGGCGCAAATTGCAGATGTCTCAAATACCACAGATTGGGAGGAACGCCTGGCCCGCGACCCTGCAGCTTTTGAAAAAGATATATTCGAGTACGTCTCAGAATGCGTTAAAACAAATACCGGCCGTGCCACGTATCAAAAACCTTCCCTTGGCGCCTGCCCGCTTTGCGGGAGGCCTGTCTACGAGTCAAAGCTGAGTTACAGCTGCTCCGGGTACAAGGATGAGCCGAAATGTTCTCTTGTTATCTGGAAAACCATAGCTGGCGCCGCGGTGTCAACAAACGACGCTTCTCTGCTACTGATTGGCCAGAAAACCAAGGTTAAGAAGTGCAAGGGCAAAAAAGGCCCCTTCGAAGCGGCATTTGCCCTCAAGGGCGGGGAAGTGGAATTCATTTTCAAGAATTAATTTTCTTGCTTACTTGAGGTTGCAATAATGCTAACATTATCACCTTTGGGGGTGGATGATCTTATAAAAGAATTTTGCCTTAACGAAATATCCAAAGAAAATGAGATATGTCAACATTTAAAAGAATCTCCTCAAAGTTGTATGTCACTTAATTGTCCACTTAATTTGTTCAGATCACACTTAATGGCAAAAGCAATGGATGAATTAGATGAATTTTAAGCAATAAAATCATGAAAATAATCCAGGAGGATAAAAATGACTAACAGTGAATTTTATGCAGGAAAAATGGAAGAACCCGAAAAGAACGTATTTGAAATAGCTATTCTAGACTCAAAAGACAGAAAAAGATATATTTTTTATCTTAGAGTTTGTTATTTAGAAGATTATACTGAAATAATAATTGGATGGAAAAAATTAGGTTTTTTAAAGAAAATGAATTCAAAAACTATCGCTACTGCATGGCCTTTTCGTAAAAGTGATATTGATTTGCTAAAAGGCTTACTTGTGATGATTGCAAAATATTGCTGTCTGTACTCAAAAATTGAAACTGACTCATGTATCGTATCGTTACTTACCTTTGCTTTAGAATCTGTACTTATGGATGAGGCAAAAGGCGTGTTATTAGGAAAATGAAAATAATCCGCGTATTCCCCCGCCTTACTCACGCTACCCCAACTGATGAGCTTGCCTATGTCGGCTATCCGTCCATGTTCACTTATGGTGTTGAAGCAGACAAAGTTCATATTTCCGTAGCGTTTACCTGGGATCTTCCGGAAGCAGAGCGACTAGAAAAAGCTTGGCGGCGTTTTGCCCCCGTTGAAATAGGCGGCCCGGCTACCGGGCAGAAGGGAGAAGACTTTGTTCCAGGAATGTACCTGAAAAAAGGTTATGTCATCACAAGCCGGGGTTGCGATAACCAGTGCTGGTTTTGCAGTGTACCACAGCGCGAGGGAACAATAAGGAAACTGCCCATTACGGATGGCTGGAATGTCCTTGATGACAACCTTCTTGCTTGCTCTAAAGGTCATATCCAGGCCGTGTTTACCATGCTTGCCCGGCAGGAGCGGCGGTCGCTCTTCACCGGTGGGCTTGAAGCCGCGAAGCTTAAGCCTTGGCACGTGGAAGAATTGGTTAAACTTAATCCGGTAGAATTGTTTTTTGCGTACGACACTCCAAATGATCGCGAGCCTTTATATGAGGCAGGGAAAATGCTTATGGCGGCCGGTTTCAAGACGTGCCATCCTTTACGCGCCTATGTCCTTGTCGGGTATCCGGGAGACACTTTTGAAGCAGCCAAAGGCCGCCTTTACGATTGTATTAATGCAGGGTTTACGCCTATGGCAATGTTATACCGTGATGGCGCCCACAATCCTGATCCTGATTGGATTAAATTCACCTGGCCCTGGGCGCGGCCGGCGATTATCTACTCTAAAATTAAAAATGAAAATAAGTTCCGTGTCAAAAACGAATTGGCTTTTAATTGAACTGAGGAGATTTATGAAAAAATATACTTTTGGAGATGTTTACGAATCTTTACATTTGAACACCGTCCACCGCTACTTTCATGGAACCGATGCAACCTTAATCGCCGTCTTTAGTCTTTTTGAATTGCTTCACAATTTAAAAGAGTTGGTTAATTTATCCAACGGTGAGAAAGATTCTATCAGCTCTTTTTCAAAAACTTTTTATAGAACCTCTTTTAATATGATTAATCACGGCAAGCTTTTGGCCAGACCCGAGGTTTTCAATTATGTTTTCAATCGAAAACGTATGACCGAAAAGGCAAAGAAGCGCCTTTTAGACGAGGCAAATAAAGAGTTTTTATACATCCTGGAAGAGACCGGAATAGAAAAATTTATAAAGGCAGTTTTGGTAAATGATAAAAACCTATAACGTCGTTGACATGTTTTGCGGCGCCGGTGGGGAATCCACTGGCATTATGCAAGCAGCCATGAAACACGATATGAAAGTTAATCTGCTTGCTGAAACCCCACGAACTAAAGATGTGCCAGGGCTTCCCGAGGGACTACCAAATCCTCGGCAGCATTTCCGAGCAGGTGAAGCAGATAGGCAACGCCGTGCCGCCTGGGACGGCGGAAGCTCTTGTGTCGGCTGCGATGAGCGCGTGAAGATATATATCTCAGTTTTACTTAAGGAAGAATAATGGCTGATGATGATAAAAAAGAATATCCTTCTTTTTATGCTATTATACCGGCTTATGTGCGTTACAATAAGTCCTTAAGCCCTAATGCAAAGCTGCTTTTTGGAGAAATCACCGCTCTTGCTGACAAATATGGATATTGTTATGCCAGTAATAAGTATCTCTCCAATGTTTTTGACGTAGATAAAAGTTCAATCACTCATTGGATACAACAACTTATCAAAACAGGCTGTATCAAACAGGAATTTATATACGCAGTAGATAAACCTATTATAACTGAAAGGAGAATATACATCACTATTCCAATGTTGCCTCCGCCAAATAACAAGGAAATACCTTTAAAAATTGAAGATGAGGACGATGAATGTTCTCACCAGGATAGCGATTTTTTTGACCGTGATAACTCAAGTGCTCCTGATATTAATAATAATATCCATCAAGAAATGAATAATTATGCATTTGAATCTGATACTAACAAGGGGGGTGGTGAAATATTTCACCAGGGTGGTGAAAAAACTCACCACGGGGTGGTGAAAAATTTCAACAGGGGTGGTGAAATTTCTCCAGAGATAGTATTACAAGCTAATAATACAAAAGTTGTTGTTGTTGATCAGAGCTTTCAAAAAACAGAAAAACCTCCCCCGGAAACAGCAACAACAACTCCTTTGGGTATTTCAGAAGAATCCGTTGATCATCTTAAACTTCATTTTGCCGGTCTCGATAAAACTCTTGCCTTCGACGAGGCGTTTTACCCGAAAATCCTGCTGTTTTTGGCGGAACATGATCTCGATTTTGATTATGTTTCCTGGATATATGACTTTTGTTACCAGAATAACCGTAAAAACCGTAATCTTAAAAACCTTTCCGGTTACCTCTTCAAGATTCTTTGCGAGTCTCGATATGTTGAGATCTACCGCGAAGCTTCCCGGCCGCCGCCAGATCCGGCAGTCGTGTCAATAAATTGCCCTGTTTGCGGAAAAGTTTTTGATTCAACAGATCTGTCTTGCCCCGAATGCGGCTTTAATAAAGAATTTTGTTTTGACAAAGATAAAGTAAAAGAGGCAAAAATCCTTTACTCCATGGCGCCGGATATAAAAAGGGCTTATGAAGAAGAATTTGGAGATTTTCTTGACGAAAATTCATCCATGGATTTTGCTGAACTTTCCATTAAGGCGAAAACTATAAAACAAAAATATGGACTTCTTTAATCTGTAAGTAATTGATAGTCTTGGAAAATGAATAATTCAAACGGCGAATGGGACCCTGACTTCCCTTGTGTTATGCACTTTGTCTCTTCAGATAGCCCTGATTCCAAATCATGGAAAATACTTGAGGCCCACCCGGATTATGATGCCGCCAAAAAACATGAAGATCGTGAAGCCGCTTTGCGCCTTGTTGAATATTTCCTAGAATCACCAGAAAACCAAGAACAGCTAAAATATTTAAGTCAAAAATATGCCGGCTCCATAATTGTTTCCATACATGCTGTGGAAGCAGGCGGTAAAAACAGAATTCCTGAGATGCTTGCAGAGTACATCGGTGATATTACCGGCATCGAGGTTAATGACAATATTGTACAGACAAACCGTGTCCACCGCACCGGTTCCGATGAATGGCACCGTTTCGCTTTCAGGCCAACTTTTACTGGGGAAATTGAATCTGGACGAAAATATATCCTTGTTGACGATGTTTATTCCCTGGGTGGCTCATTCAGTGAATTGCGTCATTACATCGAATCCAATGGCGGTAAGGTGGTCCAAACTATAGCTATGGCTACAGGGAGGAGCGGCCCTGAAATCGCGCCTAATCCTAATACCCTTAAGAACCTTATTGACAAATACGGCGAAGATAAATTAAACTCATTCTTGAAGGAGATAGATCTATATGCCGGTAATTACAAAGCCCTTACAGAGCCCGAAGCCCGCGCTCTCAGAAGAATGCCGTCCCTTGACGAAGCAAGAAATCGAATCCTTGCAGCAAGACAGGCGGGAAGGTCACAAATGGGCACAGAAAGCCCTCAAGAAGGTGAAGACCCTAAGATAACATCCCTAAAGGCCCACCCAAAGCGTGGATTTCACCGTTAAAAAATAATTTCCAATACAGACCGATAAAAAGGCCCTGGGTTTCCCAGGGCTTTTTTTATCCCTTGTCCCTTAAATTTTCTTTTCTGGACAGAAGCGCGTCCGGCCGTTCGCACGGAGGTTTACATATCCTGCCGGCCGACGGCGTACGCCGGCGCCGGTGGTACTAGGCATTGGGTGATAAATTCACATCCGTTTATCAGCGGGTTTTTAAGAGGCTTGGTGGAGGAATTGACGGCTTGCGTCTTTTGTCGGTTTATGGATCTGCCTAAATCAAAGCGCGGTTCTTGGGCTGCCCTGCCGGGGGCTACTTTGCCGGACAAGCCAGCAAAGTTTTAAGGATGTCGCGGGAGCTTCGGTGGATGTGATTGATGCCTTGGCCATGTTACCCGGTAACGAATGATTTCTCAGCTTCGGCTATTTCTTTCCTTGCGTGTTCAAATATGGGCTTGAACCTTTTCTCGACCTTTTTCGCATATTCAAAAACTTCGGCATAGAATATCTCTTTTTCCGTGTTGTCGCAATCCTTCAAAATCTTCCCAAGCTCCTTTTCCAGTTCCTTCAGGGACATCGAGGCCCGGGCGCCGGTCGCGGACGGCGGTGCGAGGAGGCCGTCCCGGTCCGTCCAGTGGTCCTTCCGGACACGTCCTTTTTTCTTCATCCTTGCCCTATATTTCCTCTGCCTTTCCGCATTGCTTATTGGCATAACCTGATCCCCTATACCTGTATTGTATTTTTGTTACCCGGTAACGGTATATCTTCAAAGATATACTTATCCAGGATAGCAAATACTTCATTTGCTTTTTTTACTAACAGTTCCGATCCTCGCTTGTCCCTATGGTTATATAGCTTAGCCACATTGCTGCTTACTTTATGCCCCATAAAGATTTCTTCTACATCCTCCCCAAGGCCCCCGGCGTTCATGAGGGTCTTCCAAAAATGCCTTCCCGAGTAAAAGGTAATTTTTTCTTCTTTGCGTATTTTTTCACTCATCAATAGCATGTCGCCAAGTTCATTGGCGGCCTTCTGGCATTGGTAGCCAAATACATTCTTAAATATTGGAATTTCGTCCTCTATGCCTATTCCAGTCGCATAATTCATGATTTCCTCATACACTCTGTTATGCAAGGGTACAAGCCTTATCCCGCTTTCTGTTTTGCTTTTTTTTATGTCAATAAACCTGCATCCGGATAATCTTATTATTTGGCTTTTACTAAAACTCCTTATTTCACACGGCCTCATATCGGTTGTGTATATTATCAAATTCAATAGGTAATTAAATTTGTTGTTCCAATTCCTGTCAAAAATGCCTTTTATTGTATCTATTTCATAGCATCCATGCGTGCTTTTTTCGTCAGGTTTTATTGGTACTTTTGCCAGTAATAAGTATGGATTATCTTTTATCTTCCCTTTTCTCGCGAGATATTTAAAGGCCCTGCTCAGTGCCGCCATTTGGTCATTTGCACTTCTCGATTTTATTCCTTTGGCCAAAAGCTCGTCCAGGAAATCATCAAGGACAGGCACGGTTAACTTGTTGAAAGTGTCTATGGAACGGGCTTTTAAAAACGGCAAAAAATCGTTTTCAATTACCGCCTTGTACAGCTTTCTTTTGATTTCACATAACTCAACGGTTCTTCTGCTTTCTTTCTGGTAAAGCGGGCTATTCTTCCTGTAAAAACTTCTGAAAAACTTCTCTACTTCCCCTTCATTCCTTTCCATGTATCCCCTAATGAGTGATTCTCTGTTCTGCTCGGCGAATTCGCATGCTTTATCATAGGAATTTGTATGTGTGCACCATTTGGAGCTTATCATTTTTCCATCATGCCAATAGCGGACATAATACACAAAACCCAATCTCTTGTTTTCCCTTTTTATCAGGTTATACCCTTTTGGCTTCCTAATTGTCGTTAACTCATAATCGATAAGCCTCAGCGCTTTCAACGCGGTCGGGCATTCGCTTGCCGCCGTGGTTCTTAGGTATAAGTAATCATGCTGCTGTCCATATACTCTTGTAATGGCGTCTTCCAGTGAGACCATCTTCAACCCCCTTTAAGCGGTTATTGCTGTCATGGGGTATAAGATAGCTGTTTCTTCTTCTTTCAGGATTGTCTTTTCTTCCAGTTTCTTTAGGTACCGTATGACTTCCCAAAAGTTGAAATATACCCTCTTTTTTACGCAAAAGTATGGTATTTGCCCTGTATTTGCCAGTTTTTTGATGGTTTTTTCATGGATATTTAGCACCAGGGCCAGTTCTTTTGCAGTCATCTTTTTTTGGTTCATTTGTTTTCCCCCTTGAAAAATACCCCCTCCCTGTTTAAGCCTTTTCTATATTTCCTCCTTGTTTATTTTTTCTGATATATAGTTAAGCACCTCCCTAAACAATCTGTTTAGTTTTGATTTGCTCCACCCGACCGTTAATGATTCAATTCTTTTTATAAAGAGTTTTCTTTCCAGTTTTACGCTTTTCCCTTCTGAGTCCCTTGGAACCCAAACCTGCATTTGTTTGTAACCGGATTCATACATTCGTTTTCTATAATTTGCCTGTAACTCTTTGTTTTTCAAAGCCATATTAACAATATACTCGATTACTAGTAATTTTGTCAATAGCAAAAAATAATCATTTTTCTGGGTCAGTTCTTTGGGACAGTAAATTATCTAAAAAATTTCAATAAAAACTATTGACTTTTTTTTAAATCTACTATATAAGTATTACTAGATGGTTTTGATTATTAGTAAGATTATATATTACAAAACGGTATAGTCGTTTCTAAACACATTTCCTATTTTTCTCATCTCACAAAGGAGGCTTTATGAAAAAGTTCTTTTTGCAAAAGCTCTGTATTATACCGGCTCTATTGCTGGTTTTCGGGATAGCTGTTTTTTTTGCTTCTTGCGATATATTCAATTCTCTTAACCCTTCTATCCCCCCTACCCCTGAACCTGCCCCCGGCCCGGGCTCAGAACCGGAAGTGCCTGTTGAACCCCCTGATGATCCTTTTGTACCGCCCGGTGCTTCTAATCAAACCCCTTTTGCGTATGATTACACTATTGGCAATATGAACCAGATGGCAGGGAATGTAACGGCGGTTTCCATAACGCCCAAAAGCGGTAAATCTCCCGGCTCGGTTAGTAACATTCGATATGCCGGTAACACAGCTATACCGCAAACAGCCGGATCCTATCCGTTGACCTTTGATGTTGCGGCGGCGGCGGGCTGGAATGCAGTAAGCGGATTGAACGCCGGAAACCTTGTCGTTATAGCGGGCGGAACTCAAACCCCTGATGGTTTAATTTATACCGAAACCGCATCGGCTGTTACCATTGTAGGCTATATAGGAACCAATAAGGATGTAACAATACCGGCACAGTTAAACGAAAAACCTGTAACAACTATTGGGGAGAATGCGTTTCGTGACAAACAATTTACAGGTGTTACCATCCCCTCAGGCGTTACTACTATTAGCAACTCAGCGTTTTCCAACAACAAACTTACCAGCATTACCATCCCCAACAGCGTTATTATTATTGGGGAAGATGCGTTTAATAGCAACAATCTAACTAGCGTTACCATAGGAAACAGCGTTAAAACTATTGGATGGGGCGCGTTTAATATCAACAATTTGATAAGCGTTACCATCCCTAACAGTGTTACAACTATTGAAGAATACGCGTTTATGAACAACCAACTGACCAGCGTTGCTATCCCTAACAGCGTTACTACTATTGGAAGCAACGCATTTCAGAGCAACAATCTTACCAACGTAACCATAGGAAACAGCGTAACTACTATTGGAGAAAGCGCGTTTGCCGGAAACAAGCTCACCAACGTTACCTTCCCCACCAGCGTTACTTATATTGGAGACGGTGCATTTGCCAGCAACCAACTGACCAGCGTTACCATACCTGGCAGCGTTACTACTATTGGAGGCGGCGCGTTTAACTTTAACCAACTGACCAGTGTTACCATCTCCAATGGCGTTATCGCTATTGGTAGTTGGGCGTTTGCTAATAACCAACTGATCAGCGTTACCATCCCCGGCAGCGTTATTACTATTGGACAAAGCGCTTTTAATAACAACAAACTGACCAGCGTTGACATCTCCAACGGCGTTACTACTATCGGGAGCTTTGCGTTTTATGGAAACAGACTGGTCCACGTTACCATTCCCAACAGCGTTACTACTATTGGGGAATGTGCGTTTCACGTCAACCAACTGACCAGCGTTACCATTGGGGCAAATGTAACATTGATCTATGCTGGATTCCCCGGTAACCTGGACAATGTTTACAACAACGGCAACAAGCAGGCAGGAACCTATACCCGTCCTGATGGAGATGCTCATTATTGGACACTACAGGGCGGTGGTAATCTTCCAGGCGGCGGCAGTCAAGATGCAAGCGATTTTACTTTTACAGAAACCGCGACGGCGGTTACCATTACCGGGTATCGCGGAACCAGTAAGGATGTAACAATACCGTCACAGATAAATAGTAAACCTGTAACAACTATTGGAGCAGGTGCGTTTTACGGCAAACAACTGAACAGCGTTACCATCCCTAACAGCGTTACAACTATTGAAGGTGGAAATCAAACTGGGAGTGGTGCGTTTCAATACAACCAACTGACCAGCGTTACCATCCCCGACAGCGTTATAACTATTGGTCATATGGCGTTTGACAGTAACCAAATAGCCACCGTTACCATAGGAAACAGCGTTACCACTATTGGATGGGGCGCGTTTTACGACAACCAACTGACCAGTGTTATCATCCCTAACAGTGTTACCTCTATTGAAGATATGGCGTTTTACGACAATCAAATAGCCACCGTTACCATAGGAAACAGCGTTACCACTATTGGATGGGGCGCGTTCTGGCAAAACCAACTGGCCAGCGTTACCATCCCCCCAAGCGTTACCACTATTAGGCTCCTTGCGTTTGAAAGTAACCCACTGATCAGCGTTACCATTGGTGCTGATGTAAACTTCTGGGTCACTGATGATCTACTTGTATTCCCCGGCGACTTAGATAGTGTCTACAACAACAACAGCAAGCTGGCGGGAACATATAAACGTCCTAATGCAAACAGTACCGCATGGACGAAACAGTAGGGTGACTGTCACCTTTTCAAAGGAGATACCATGAAGAAAAAAGTATGCGTTTTTTTTTCAATATTGCTGGTTTTCGGGATTGCCGTTTGTTTCGCTTCTTGCGATTTAAGCAGTCTTTTTAGCACTAATGAAACCGGGGGTAGTCCTAATGTGCCCCCGGGTCCGGTTGATCCCAATGATCCCCCAGTAAATCCTAATACTCCCCCGGTTGATCCTTATGTACCCCCGGTTGTTATTAATCAGACCCCTTTTCCGATTGATTACACTATCGGTAATATGAACCAGACGGAAGGGAGTGTAACGGCGGTTGCGATAACGGCAAAAGAAGGAAAATCGCCCGGCGCAATAAGTAATATTAAGTATAACGGCAGCGCCACCATACCGCAGGTAGCCGGATACTATGCGGTTGCTTTTGATGTGGCGGCGGCATCGGGCTGGAACGCCGCCTCCGGTTTATTGGCGGGAACCCTTACCGTTACCCAACCAGGCGGCGGCAGTCCACCTGTCAACGGCGGCGGTCAAAACCCTGATGGTCTTATTTATACCGAAACCGCAACGGCAGTTACTATTATTGGTTATGTCGGAACCAGTAAGAACATATCAATACCATCGCCAATAAACGGAAAACCGGTAACAACTATTGGGAATGGTGCGTTTTATCAAAAACAACTGACCGGCGTTATCATCCCCAACAGCGTTATAACTATTGGAGAATATGCGTTTTGCTACAACAACTTGACCAGCGTTCTTACCATTCCCAACAGCGTTACCACTATTGGGGAATGGGCGTTTATAGGCAACCAACTGACTAGCGTTGCCATCCCCAACAGCGTCACTACTCTTGGTGAACACGCATTTGCGTTCAACAAACTAACCAGCGTTTCCATCCCCGGCAGCGTTACTACAATCGGGGAGTATGCCTTTTACGACAATCAACTGACCAGCGTATCACTATCCAACGGCATTACGACTATTGAACGATGGGCGTTTGCCAGGAACAAATTACAAAGCGTAAACATTCCCAACAGCGTCACTACTATTGGGTGGGAGGCGTTTAATCAAAACCCACTGACCAGCGTTACTATCGGATCAGGTGTAACGACGACGGAAACCCTCCTCGGTTATTATAATAATAATGAATTAGTGTCTGTTAATGCTGGGGCATTCCCTCTCGCACTGGATGACATCTACATCAACTACAACAAGCAGGCAGGAACGTATACCCGTGCTAATACAAGCACTGAATTTTGGACTCTACAGGGAGCCGCTACTCAAACCCCGGTTCCAGACGATTACACTTTCGACAACATGAGCCAGACAGCGAATAGCGTTACGGCAGTTACCATAACGGCTAACACTGGTAAATCGCCCGGCGCAGTAAGCAACATAAAATATAACAACAGCACAACGATACCGCAGAATGCAGGAACTTATGCGGTTACCTTTGACGTGGCGGCTGCGACGGGGTGGAGCGCTGCGACAGGCTTGTCCGCAGGAAACCTTGTTGTCTCTTCAAATAGCGGCAGCAGTCAAGATGCAAGCGATTTTATTTATACAGAAACCGCGACGGTGGTTACCATTACCGGATATCGCGGAACCAGTAAGGATGTAACAATACCGGCACAGATAAACGAAAAACCTGTAACAACTATTGGGGGCGGTGCGTTTAAAGACAAGCAACTGACCAGCGTTACCATCCCCGACAGCGTTACAACTATTTTGATGGGTATAAATAATAATGTGGGTGCGTTTCAAGGCAACCAACTGACCAGCATTACCATCCCCGACAGCGTTAAAACTATTGGAGGAGGCGCGTTTCGTGACAACCAACTAACTAGAGTTGCCATAGGTAACAGCGTTACAACTATTGGGCAAGCTGCGTTTCACAATAACCAACTAACCAGCGTAACTATTCCAGACAGTGTAACTATTATTGAAAGTTATGCATTCTACTACAACAATCTCACCACAGTTTCCATAGGTAACAGCGTTACTACTATTGGGCAACAAGCGTTTTGCACTAACCAACTAACCAGCGTAACTATTCCAGACAGCGTAACTGCTATTGGAGATGAAGCATTTTATGACAACAAACTGACCACAGTTGCCATAGGTAGCAGCGTTAAAACTATTGGGGCATATGCGTTTTGCATGAACCAACTAATCAGCGTAACTATTCCAGACAGCGTAACTACTATTAGAAATGATGCATTTCATGACAACAAACTGGCAAGCGTTACCATAGGCAATGGCGTTACCTCCATTGGTGAATGGGCTTTTTACTACAATCCACCATTGACTAGCGTTACCATTGGTGCAGGTGTACAGCTAAGTAAATCTAGTTATCCATCATTCCCTGACGGCTTGGATAGTGTCTACAACAACGGCAAGCTGGCGGGAAGGTATACCCGCCCTAATACAAGCAGTACCGCGTGGACAAGGCAGGAGTCGTGAAAAAGTGACAGTCACTAACTTTTGCGTCAAAATGACCCATGGGGACAGTCATCTTGATGACTGTCCCCACAAAATCTCCAATTGTTCCAACTTTTACCCCAAGCTTTGGGTCTACCGGCAGGGGCAAGGTTCAGACCACGAAAAAGACGGACACAAATAAAGCACCGCTGACCAAGGAGGAAAAGGCCGCCGAAGCGAAGAACCTTTACATGAGGCAGTTCATCGCGCGGGTGGAAGCGATGATGGAAAATTTTGTCGAGGAGTTTCAAATCAACGAGAACTTGACAAGCCTCGACAGGCGGCGATTCACGGGCGCGGGCGTGAGGAATAGGTTCGCCCGCCCGAGTTGCCTTGCGTTCTTTCGCTAATAGCGGTATAGTATAGGCATGTGAAAAGAAAAGTAAACCATGCAAACAATCATAATGTCCGCATTAGTCGTTATCCTGCCCCTCATAATAATAGGATGCGTAGCTTCTTGGCGTGAACACCAGTACGAAAAAGAAAAAGAACAAGCCGATACTGACAATATCAGAGCGCGATCATAAAACCCCCTCACAAGTAGTAGGCGACATGGTACGGGAAAAATTAATGATGCCCACTACCACTTGAAGCTTCGTATTGCCGAAGCGAATCTCTCAGCGCCTCTGCAAGAGGTTTTCTCGCATAAAGGCACAGAGAACGGCGCGTTGCTATTGTTCAACGCTATCTCCCATGCTACATTATTACTATGAAAACTTCACAAACCGTAGCAGTACACGCCAGCCACCGGTTGACCATTGATGTACCCCCAGAAGTACCGGCTGGACCAGTTATTCTTACATTTACTCCCGCGGAGGTAGAGCAAAAGAGAATTCCCGTTTTCAGCCACGCAAGAGGACAGTTCCAAATGGCGGAAGATATTGATGAAATTAAGGATGTCAGACTGCTTTTGCAAAAAGAAATGGCCGAGAAGGGGACTTCAGCGGTAGCTGTGGCTGCCGGTGACGGCTGGGAAGCCCATGTCAGGGAACGTTATGCCGAGTCTTGACACTAATTGTCTTTTACGCTGGCTTTTAGGTGATATACCGGAACAGACTGCGCTGGTAGCCGCTATTTTGAATTCAGGAGAAAGCTTTGTCGTGGCAGACGCGGCACTGATTGAAACTGTTTTTGTTCTTGAGAAAGTCAAGAAAATAAGCAGAGAAACCATTGAAAAAACGATTACGGCGTATCGGGAAGAATTCAATCCGATGCAATAGTGAAATATTCATGGAAGTTCTCCCTATTTATACCGCTCATCCCAAGCTTTCATTTACTAATTGTTACCTTGCAACATTAGCTCAAAAAACAGGAGCTGCGCCGCTTTTAACATTTGACAAGAAACTGGCTAACCAGCTTCCAGCGGCTCAACTTCTTTCCCCATTCCCCTAATTTAGCGGTATCTCTATCTCAAAGACCAGTCCCTGCCCTTCTTTATTTTGAATGTCTATTTTCCCGTTGACTTCTTCCAGTCTGTCCTTAACCAGGCTGAGGCCTACTCCCCTGCCCGCGTGGATATTCTCTGTCACTGAAGTGCTGAAGCCAGGACTAAAAATAAGATCCGATAGAAACCCCTTGTCGATTTCGCTTTCAGGGATGTCCCCCAATAAACCTTTGGCTTTCGCCTCCTGCGCGATACGGCCATAATCCAGCCCCTTGCCGTCATCGCCCAGAACCATACGAACCGCACCGTCCTCAATTGTTATGGACAGGGAAATTTTTCCGGTTTCGTCCTTTCCCAAAGCCTTTCGTTCTTCCGGCGTTTCTATGCCGTGGTGTACGGAGTTTCGTACCAGTTGAATCAGTATCTCTTTCATCACCCGCCGCGGGCCCTTGTTCAGGGTTTCCTTGTCAAAAGCTTCAACAACTATGAGCGCCTTTTTATTTTCGTCAGCCGCAACCCGCTCGCAGGCGCGCCTGAGGACTGCCAGAAACACCTCGTCATCCTTCATGGTCACGCCCGCGGCGGATGCGCTGAAATCGCTCAGGCGTCTGAAGATTTCGATTAATTTATCCTTGTCCTGAACGCGCTTTTCCAGTCCTTCCGTTATGGCCGCGATGTCGCCGCTGCCGGGTTCCTCATCCCCTTCCCGCAGGGCTTTTATATTTTCTTCAAGGGCGTGGAGTTTCTCGCCGAAACCGGAAAGACCGACGATGACGGCATTGGATTTAACCGCGTGAACAGACTGATACAGGTCTACAAGTTTTTGTCTATTGGGAATTTCATTGTCAAGCAGAAATTCTTTCGCGCGGTTAAATTCATAATCCGAGTCTTCGATAAAATTCTTGAAAACACTCTGATCAACATGCATTACCTCAAACAGGCTGCGCATTTCATCATGCTGCCGCGCCTCTTCATCGGCCAACTGTTTTTTCAGAAGGGTCTCGGCGGTGATATCCTGGATTGTCCCCATCACAAAGATTTCCCCGTTGCCTTGATCCACCGGGGCAAAAAGACAACGCAGGGTTTTTAGCTCTCCGGTTTCCGCGCTTGTATATAAAAACTCTCCCAGAGGATTAATGTCCTCAAGTAAATCCGGAGCCGCCGACTTGTTTATGATCATGCCAAAGTAATCCCCGACAAGACCCAAATCTCTGGAAGTAAAAGAACCGCTCAACAGATCCGTAAAACGCCTGCCATGGAAATTCCTCGCGGAAAGTATATCTTCCATAGCTCTGGAATAGGAATCCTGAATAATAAATTCCCGGTCCATAAGAAAAATACCTTCCTTCAGGTTGTCCCTCATGGCCGCTATTTCATCCCGCTGGGTACGGATGTTCCGGATCAGACTTACCGTCTCGGTAATGTCCTGGATCATGACAACCCAGCCCAGGGCCGCCCCCGATTCGGAAGCGACCGAATTCATCCAGCCCGAATAGATCCTTCCGGGCCTTTTGGGAAGCGTAAACTCAACCTCATTTCTCGCCGAATCGGCGTTCCGAACCGAATTCGCGATTCGGCTTGGTACGATTCCCATTGCTTCGCCTTCTTCGTTAAAAAGCTCAACCGGCCAGTCTTCAAGTCCCAATATCGAAGCGCCCTTGTGCAGCTCGGAAAGGGCGGGAAAAAGTTCAGCCGCCTTCCTGTTTGATCCGGTATAGGCCATATCGAGGTCAAGAACCACGAACGCGTCCCGGATCAGATCCAGCGTTATGGCATAAGCCTTGGGAGCCAGATCAAACAGATCGTTACGCACAACGTTATAGTAAAAAATAAAATTTGAAATGATCATCACGAAGGCGGTAAAGTTAATCCCGGCAAGAGCGGTCTTGAAGAAAAACGAAACAGCCACGTAAATAAAGTTGGCGATGAGCGGCGCCAGGGCGCTTACCAGAAGCAGTACAAGGCCTTTCCGCCGCCCGCGGTGCTGGGTGATAATAGCCCGGACAAGAACTACGCAGGAAAGGATCACGCAGAAAAGAGGATAAAAAGTATAAAAGAGATACAGCGGGCCGGGCTCAATCGTCATGCTTTGGATAGCTTTCGTGGTATCGTAGTAATAATTCGTGTAAAGGAGCTGATGACTGTCAAAATTTAAAACCACAATATACAGGAGAACAGGGATTACGAGCAAAGGAATACGGTAATATTTTTTCGGAATATTTATTTCACAGTAATCAGCGACAAAGAAAAAAAGAAAAGGAGACATGAAGCATGCCCCGGAGTACATTACCTTGATTGCGATGACAGCTCCTCCGACGTTGCCGCAGCTTATTTCGATAAAGTAGCCCAGGGTATAGAGAATGATGGTAACGATACAGTACACAAAAGCATAGCGCTTTTCGCTTCTGCAGCGTTCCAGGGTGACGACGATCATGTAAACCGAAAGAACAAGAGAGGCGAAAACAAGGATTTTCACAATCAGCAGAAGCATGGTAACCCTCTCGATTGTAACGGTAGCCATTTTCAAAACCAAAGCGAACCGAAGGTTCGAAGTTTTGAAAATGGCTCAGCTATATGAGAAACTGGGAAATCTTTTCAAATAAAATATTGCTGTTAACGGGCTTGGTGATATATGCCGATACCCCGGCCTTGACCGCCTCGACAACATTGAGTTTCGACGCCTCGCTGGTTACCATAATGACCGGTATTTCTTTATACGCATCTATCGCCTTCATCTGTTTAAGAAAACCAATCCCCGACAAATTCGGCATATTCCAGTCCAAAAGGATGAGATCGACCTTGTTGTTCTTTAAAAGCTCCATCGCGTCCTCACCGTCTCCGGCCTCAAGAATAGTCGTGGGTATCTTCACGTTTTTAAAAGTGCCTTTGACGGTATTCCTCATGAGCTCCGAGTCATCAACTATCATCACCGTTTTCATTCTTCACCTCACTTGAAGTTTTTGGCACAGCCAAAAACTTCGGAGCTAGTTTTCAATCCGCGTACGGATTGAAAACTAGCCGGCATCCTCTATCAGGTTTTTCATAATATATTCCCTGCGCTCCGGTGTATTCTTGCCCATGTAGAAGTTAAGCACCTGCGGCACCGTCTTGAGGGTGCTGACCGATACGGGCACCAGGCGCATATCCTCGCCGATGAATTGTCCAAACTCTTTGGGGTTGATCTCCCCCAGGCCCTTGAAGCGGGTCACCTCGGCCTGACTGCCAAGTTCGTTAACCGCGGCATCCCTTTCGGCTGCGTTGTAGCAGTAGCGTGTTTCCTTTTTGTTGCGTACCCGGAAAAGCGGCGTCTCAAGGATGAAGATCCTGCCGCCGGTCACGAGTTCCTCAAAGTAGGAAAGGAAAAAAGTGAGAAGCAGATTCCGGATATGGAAGCCGTCAAAATCCGCGTCAGTCGCAATCACGATCCTCGCGTAGCGAAGGCCGGAAACGTCGTTCTCTATTCCCAGGGCCATCATCATGTTGTATAGCTCTTCGTTCTTGTAAATGGCGGCACGTTTTTTGCCCAACATGTTTTCAACTTTTCCACGCAGGGCGAAGATGGCCTGGGTCATCACGTCCCTGCTTGATACCATGGAGCCGGCGGCGGAATCACCCTCGGTGATGAAGATAGTAGAAGGCTCACCGTATAAGCCGTCGTCAAGGTGGTACTTGCAGTCCTTTAATTTGGGGATTTTAAGGGCGATTTTCTTGGCCGCCTCCCGCGCCTCTTTCTTCACCTGGTTGAGTTCCGTCCGCAGGCTTTCGTTTGCCAGTATTTTGAGTTCCAGCTTTTTCGCTTCCTGAGTGTTTTTATGAAGCCAGTCCTCTGTGGCGTCCTTGACTTCCTGGACTATCCAGCTCCTTATGTCCGAGTTTCCAAGTTTGTTTTTCGTCTGGCTCTCGAAGACCGGGCTTTTGAGTTTCACCGCCACGGCGCAAATGCTTCCCTCCCGTATGTCCTCGCTGCGGTAATCCTTCTTGAAGTATGCCTGGATTCCCTTGAGGAATCCTTCCTTGAAAGCGGAAAGGTGGGTGCCGCCGTCGCTTGTATACTGGCCGTTCACGAATGAAAAATACTCTTCACCGTAGTTATTGGTATGCGTAAAAGCGAACTCGATATGTGTTCCCTTGTAATAGCCAATCGGATAAAGGCAGTCATCGCCGGTTTCCTCACCCAAGAGGTCAAAAAGCCCCCGCTCCGACACAAAACGCTTGTCGTTATACGCAAGAGTGAGCCCCGTGTTTAGGTAGGCGTAATTCTGAATCCGCTTTTCGATAAACTCAGGATCGAATTCGTAATCCCCGAAAATCTCGCCGTCCGGTGTGAACTCCACATAGGTGCCGTTTTTCTGTTTGTCTTTAAGGCGTCCCTTGCGTTCGCTCTTGAGGTCGCCCCGCACAAACACGGCCTCGGCAAATTCGCCGTCGCGGATGGCCACCACCCGGAAATGGGAAGAAAGGGCGTTTACCGCCTTGGTGCCGACCCCGTTAAGGCCCACTGAAAACTGAAACACATCGTCGTTGTATTTCGCGCCGGTGTTTATCACCGAAACGCACTCGACCAGCTTACCAAGCGGAATGCCGCGGCCATAGTCCCTGACCTTCGCGGTACCGTCCTTCACGGCTATATCAATGAGATTACCGTTCCCCATGATAAACTCGTCGATGCCGTTATCGATAATTTCCTTGAGCAATACATATATACCGTCGTCCGGATTGGAACCGTCTCCCAGGCGGCCTATGTACATGCCGGTTCTGAGGCGAATGTGTTCCAGGGAAGATAGGGTTTTGATCTTTGATTCGTCGTAAACGCCCGCCTGGCCGCTTTGTGGAAGGGAGCGTACCGGCGGAGGAGAAGAAACGGGCGCTTTAGTTTTCACTTCGGGAGCTGTTTTCGCGGCCACCGTGGCGGGTTTTTTCGCCGGAAGTTTAGAGACGGGCGTTTTTTTTGCGGCGCTTTTACCGGCCACAGCTCTAGTTGCGACAGCTTTGGCTGCCGTAGCTTTCGTTGCGAGTTTTTCAGGTTTCTGCGGCGCGGCTTTTTTCGCCGCCAGGGCTTTCTCGGCTTTTGCCAGAATTCCCTTCTTCACTGCGGCCTTATTCGTTGCTGCCATGTTCCTCCCGAATGCCGCCGTTTTCCTGAATAAACGCCTTGTGCTCTTCTATCTTTTGTTCCATCCCGGCGATCTGTTTTTCAAAGCCCGCGATAGCTTCTTCCGCAAAGGTAATTTTTTGCTTCTGGCTTGTGATTGCCTTATTCAATTTTTCTATTTCGGCTTTCTCCTCGTCAATGCTTATGGAAGCGTTAATTTTTTGAATCTCAACTTCCTCCTCGGCAATCTGCGACTTCAAGAGGCCGGCTTTTTCCAGAAGCCCTTTATCTTCTTCCCTGAGGAGGGCGGACAAGGTATCCCCTCCGGTGTTCTCCGCGGCCAAAGAACCCAGGCGAAAATTGAGGCCGGAGAAATCCCCCTTGACATGGGAGATGTGCCTTTGAAGACCCTCAATGCGCCTGGACGGCGAGCCCTCGGCGCCGAAAAGTTCCATTATCTTGCGGCGCTCCCCCTTGAGACCCGTGAGGTCGGCGTTGAGGGAAAACGATTGTTCGTTTAGCTTAACGGCGTTTTCGACCGCTCCGGCGTTATCGCCGGATAACGGCTCAGCCGGCTTTGCGGCCATGTATTTCTCTCCGGCATCACGGTAAAACTGCCTTAAGGTCGAACGGTTCTTCAGCAAGAGCGTTTTAGCGAAGGTCATCTGGACGTTCTTTCCAAACTGGGCGATAACGCCGCCTTCCTTCTTGTCAAGCTCTTCCAGCTTGCTTTCCTGCTCTTCTATCCTGGCAAGGAGATTTTCCTCCTGCCGCCTCGCGGCCCCGGTGGCGTCGTGGAAATCCGGATCTTCAAAAAGGATCTTTCCTATCCCGACATGGACTTCCTCAAGCTCCTTGTCAAGCCGTGATTTCTCTTCATCCCTTACGGAGATCGCCTCCTCCAGCTCTTTGAGCTTTGAAACCTCTTCTTCAAGGGATTTGATAATATCTTCGGAGTCGGCAATATCCTTCTGTAATCCGCGATATTCCGTCAGCAAAGCCGCGGCGTCACCGGAATCGGCGAGCACGCCCTCCCCTATCCTCCCGAACAGGGCCCCTCCCAGCTCTTCAAGCAGCTTGTTCCTGGCCTTTGTATCGGACGCCTTCTTTGTTTCCAGTTCTTTTATCTTGCTTTTTCTGTTATCCATAGACTTATTATACACGGGTTTCCATGTTTTTCCTAGATATTTTTCACAAATCCCGCCGCATAAGCTCCGTGTAGGTCAAAACTCCCTTTAAGTTTTCGGACTTCATCAGGCTAACGCGGTTCACCTTGAGGATTATTTCCGGGCAGGTGAGGACTATGGGCTCAAGGCGCCTTACTTCCCTCGCGAGGGTTATGTGGGCGTTAAAGGGCCGCTCGTCAACAGAAAAACCGGCGTCCAGAAGATCGCGGATGAGCTTGTCGTGAATGAATTTCAGGGAAGAAAGCCCGGGACTGCCGCCTTCCGTTCCTATCCACCAAAGTTCTTTTCGGCTGTGGGTGAAACAGCCTGTGCGGCTAAACGCGACGTCAAAAGGAGGCGACCTGATATCATCGATTATCCGGAGGAGAGCCGGCAGTTTTTCTTCGAGGGTTTCTCCCAGGAAGGCCAGCGTCAGGTGCAAGTTTTCGGGCCTGGTGAAACTCCCCTTCGTACTTCGGGAACGGAGCTGTTCCTGAACCTCGAGTATTTGGCTTATAATTTCATCACAGAAATTTACGGCAATAAACAGGCGCATTTTTACTCATGTACAATAGCCGACAGATATTTCCGGCGGGATTCCACCAGGGATTGCAGTTCCGAAAGCATGGCCTTGTCCACCTGCTCGGCAATCGGGAAAATGTAGTGCACGGTTTCTTCGGTGTAGCGGTGGATGAAAGCGGTGTTTATCACGAAGCCCAGGTCGATCATGTTGGAGATTCTGTCGGCTACTTTGAGGACTTTGGCCTGACGGGTTCCTGTTTCCAGAAGCCTTGTAAGGAATTCCGGCTTGGACTCCCCGGTTCTACGAGTCACTTCCATTACAAGCTCGTAAACGGCGGGACTCTCAAAATCGACCTGCAATAGCAGGTTGCGGTTGAAGTCGGGTACATCCTCAATCAGATCGTGTACTACCGCCGCCTTCAGCAGAACCGAGTCGATGTAACCGTAGTCTATGAGAGTGGCCATTGTATCCAGTTGATGCCGGAACATATTACCGCCGCCCTCGCGGGTCTTGCCGATAAGGGCGGTGGCAAGCTGCATATAGGGAGCCATGTAGGTGCTTTTGAGCCGAAGCATTTCCTCGGTGGTCATTTC
>JGI24698J34947_10000004_pt1 | contig 62550 bp, 51 predicted proteins | sample TergutMp193P3_FD_34947 | JGI IMG/M metagenome (IMG submission 34947) | reverse complement strand
GTCAGGGCGTTCATTTACCTGGACAAAAAAACCTGATGAGATTCTCGCGAAGATTCAAAAGGCCAAGTCATCTTGAAATTTGTTTTTTACAGAACACTAGATGGCGTCGCTGAAAGCAAGGAGGAAACGCTTCGCGACCTTCGCGCACTCGCGCATGTCCGAAACCCGTATAAATGCCCGGCAGAGTTGCTCCCGGATCTGGAGCGCGAGCTTGGCATATCGTCAAATTACGCGCTCACGGAAGCGCAGCGGCGTAAATACCTCGTGCCGATCCGGTACAAAAGGCAGACGCTCTCCACAGATCAAAAACTGCAATATGCCCTCGACAAAGCGGGGTTCGGTTACGGCGGGTACGGGCTCAAGGTGACGACGAACTCCCCGCCCGTTGACCCGGAACTTATCGGCTGGTACTACACCATGCAGGCGCACCCCTGGCCTTCAATCTATTGCGCCGGGAATCCCAATGTAGGCTATTGCGGCTATTACAACCTGCGCTATTACCTCGCCTCCGGAGGGGAAGAGACCCTCGAAACGCCGCCTGAATCCCACTGGCCGCTGTTGTTTTTTGTGGGCGGCACTCCGGTGCGGACGTATAGTGGAGAAATTAAAAGGATTACCATCGTTGATATTCCAAAATCACGTAAACAAGAACTGCATAGAATCATCTTACGCATAAAACCCCTCGGAATATGGTGTGCGTTGTTAGTGCGATATGTCTAATAAAATCACCGAAGAAACCGCGAGGCAGATAAAAACTGATTTGCAAGCTGGAATGAAAAGTCGTGATGTCGCGGAAAAGTATGGAGTAAGCAAAAACATAGCAGACAATATTAAATACGGTACAGCATGGGCATGGCTCACTGTGTAGGCAATAGAGAGCGTTCCAACTTTTCTCCTACTTGGCGAAGATTAATAACCTGTTCGGCGTGGCTGTAATTTTGCATCATGCGAGGGCCGTGCCCTGCGAGGGCTTGAATTTCCAAATCCGAAACTCCCGCAAGCCGCCCCAGGGTAACAAAGCTATGGCGCAGGGAATGGAAGCTTAAGTTTCGGGCGTTTTGATCTTCCAGCGATATCCCCATGCCTTCAAGTTCGCGTTTCAGGGCATGGTCAAAATATTTCGCCGACACCGGGACGCCCTTGCGCTTCGCGGATTGGATAACAAAATCGTCCGGCGCTTTATAGCGCGTAATCGCGATAATGACATTAACCAAATCGGCGATAACCTTTGGCATGGGCACAAGGCGGGTGTTTTCCTGTATCAGGCCACCTTTGCGCTTCGGGCTTTTTATTCCGTCGCCGTCGACCCAATTATGCCTGACCGTTATAATCCCGTCGGAGATATCGCCCCACTGAAGCCCGCGGACTTCACCTCGGCGCATACCGCAGAGAAGACCCAAGAGGACGGCGAGGCGCGAGTAGTAATCCTTTATCTCCGTATAGATTATTCGCTCCCGCTCTTCAATCGAGAGTATGCCTTTGATTTTCTCTTTGTGGTATGCTTTTCCCGCGCCGTAAAACGGGTCGGCCGGAAGGTCGCCGTTTGCCACGGCATATCTTACGGCAACGCGCATAGTCTGCAAGCACTGGTTTATAAGCCTTCCGGACATCCCCCGCTTTGCACCCCACAGCTAATATTCTCTTATGACCTTCCGGCTTAGGCCGGACAAAGATAAGCCGGTTAAAAAGGGGCAGGTGGAAATATGAAGGCGAATATAATTCCGGTTGTTTTTGATATACATGGCAGATAACGGGGTCTTGTTGACCTTGGCCTGTTCTGTGACATAATCTGAATCATCAGACCAAAATGAGGTAAGAAACGACAACAAAGGAGTATCGGCGATATTTATTAAAGGCGCTTCCCTTGATCCGCCGCTGCCGTTTTCTTTTCGCAGTTCGTCCGCAATCCGCTCGGCGGCTTCCTCCGCTTCCCTGTGCCGTTCCCGTCTACCTTCGACAGGAATGCCGAGATTGCGGCTTACAAGATATTTTCCGCTTTGTTCATCCCAGCAGAACCTTGCCCGCCAGTACAACCGACCGGCATACTTTGCTTTATAAATAACATAATCCGAGCGCATAACGCATCCTCCTAAAACGTGTCAAAAACGTGTCAAAAACGTTTTTTGAGAATATGGAAGATGGAAAAAACGCTAAATTCATAGCCTGTAATTTATTACAGGGCAAAGAATTCCAAAAAGCGGCTGATCGGAGTCGAACCGACGTCTTCAGCTTGGAAGGCTGAGATAATAGCCGTTATATGACAGCCGCGGATTGTTATATACTACAGAAAAAGCCGTAGAAGTGTCAAGCAGCGGGGACCCTCACGCGTTGCCTCATTGCTTTTTTAGCGGTTAGTTATTATAATATAGCGGGAATGGAGAGACTGAGACTGGTATGGCAGGTGATAACAAAAAAATACTCATAGTTGACGATGAGAAAATGAACATCATCGCTCTGGCGCATTTTCTGGAACAGCAATATGAGATCATTATGGCGGCAAACGGAACTTCGGCGCTTGAAGCGGCCGAAAAGCACGTGCCGGATATTATTCTGCTTGATGTCCTTATGCCGGATATGAGCGGTTTTGACGTTCTTGTCAGGCTGAAAAATTCGACAGCCACAATGCATATTCCGGTTATTTTTATAACAGGATTGACCGGCGCGGTGGATGAGGCGAGGGGCCTGTCGCTTGGCGCTGTGGATTACATAACCAAGCCGTTTAATAAATCAATTGTCAAGGCAAGGATCAAAACTCATTTAAAGATGTCCGAGTATGTGCACACAATCGAAAAGCTTTGTATGCTGGACGGGTTGACGGGAATACCGAACAGACGGGGTTTTGACGCCCGTATGAAAGCCGAGTGGGGACGCGCTCACAGGGATCAAAAGCCGCTCGGCCTGATTATGCTCGATATTGATAATTTCAAAAAGTATAACGATACATACGGGCATCCACAGGGCGATGTTTTGCTGACGGCAATCGCGGATGTCTTAACCAAAACGCTCAACAGATCGACGGATTTTGCATCAAGATGGGGAGGGGAGGAATTTACAGTATTGCTGCCTGATACCGGTGTTGACGGCACAAACAAGATCGCGGAACAAATGCGAATAAATATCAAGGATACGCTGGTACCGTGCGGTGACGGAACAATCACTTCCGCCACAGTCAGCCTCGGCGCTATTTCGATAATTCCCGGCGTGGATGATTTAGCCGCGAATTTTATCGCCGAGGCCGATAAATTGCTTTATAACGCGAAAAAAGCAGGTAAAAACAGGGTATGCTGCGCGGTGTCAGAAGGCAAAGATCTGTTTTCGGAAACGTGAAGATCCCCTCATCGCCAAAGACCTCCCTTCTCTGTTCGTGTCGTATCGAATCGCCAACGTAGTTGGCGGCGCGGTTCGTGGTAAAAAAATCATTAATATGCGCCTTTTCTTTTCAGAATCGTTCCGGGGGTACGGTACAGTATCCATAGATCAAGCCATACCGACCAGCTCTGTATATAGTACAAATCGTACGAAACTCTATCGGCATAGTCTGTATCGGATCTGCCTGATACCTGCCAAAGCCCGGTGAGTCCTGGTTTCACGGTCAGAATCCGCCTTGAGTTTTCACCGTATTTTTCAATTTCCGGGTCTGTTACAGGTCTTGGGCCGACGAGGCTCATTTCTCCTTTAAGGATATTGAGCAGCTGGGGGAATTCGTCAAAGCTCGTTCTTCGCAGGAACTTACCGATTTTTGTTACCCGCGGGTCATCCTTGAGTTTGTGGCTTGCTTCCCATTCCTCCCTGAGTCCTGGATTGGTTTCCAGAACGCTTTCAAGTTTTTTATCGGCGTTTATTATCATGGAGCGGAATTTGTAGGCTGTAAAATATCTCCCGTTCAGGCCCAGTCTCCTGTGTCCGTAGAGTACCGGGCCGGGAGAGCTGATTTTTACGGCTAACGCAATCAACAGGAGGAAAGGGGAAATTATCAGCCCCCCCACGGATACCAGAAACAGATCCAGGAAACGTTTGATCGCCAGGTTCCACGGCATTTTCAGCCTGTGGGTTGTGGCAAAACCAAGTATGCCGTCAAAATCACGCACATGCATCCAGATATTGTTTATCGTAAAAAAGTCGGGAATGAGCACATTATACCTGAACGCGGAAATCGAATGGTTAATCATCCGCGTCATTTCTTCGTTTTTCAGATTTGCCATGGCGATAATTGCCATTTTTATGTTGTAACGCCTCACTAATTCGGGTCCCAGCATGGTATCATGTATAATGGGTATGTCCCGGTAAAAATCCCCGCGTTCGGGATCATCGTCCAGAATAAGCGCGGGCTCATAGCCCACTCTCTTTGTCTTGATCATCCTGTCCACAACCAGAAGGCCAGTAGTCCCCGCGCCGTAGATCACCGCCGGGATACCCTTCATTTTGCTTTTGAATATCAGTGTGTGCATGATGTCACGGCAGATCATCAGGATTACCGGGGAAAAAATAAAGCTGAAGATAAACGCCACAAAGATCGAATCAATTGTTTCATATTGAATATAGCGGGAAACAATAATTCCCACATGTGCCATAAATGAAGCAATCGTAAACCCGCGGGTTTCCTCGGCCGGGGCAAGGGCTACGCCGGGATACAGGCGCATGATCCAGAAAAAAAGAACGAATAGGGGGAGATACGGCCAATACGTGACGAAGGATTTGGTATTAATCCCCCCCCAGTCACCGTGCAGTATGTAATAAATCTTTACGACAAAAAAACCGGCCCCGAAAGAAACCATTACCCCCATGAAATCACTTACGACCATAAAGGCTGCGGCTAAAGCTGAACTTGTCCGATGGTATCTTGCCCTGAACCAGGAGTCGAATTCCCCAATGGTCATGGTTATAAGAATAGACAAAAAAACATAAAGTTTCAAGGGCAGAGTGGAAGTTATAACCGTTTACGTTCCTCAATGATCTTTTGAATTCTCTCTTTGAACGCTTCAGGTGAAAACTGCCGCACATGATTCACGAACGCTTCCCGGTTACAGAATGCGCCTTCTTTTTCCATCGACTCAAAGCGGTCCATCGCTTCAATGAGCGAAGCGGGGCTCTGCTCGTCGAAAAAGATGCCGGTAATGTTTTCTTTTATCGTATCCAGCGCGCCTCCGTCTCGAAGCGCGATCACGGGGCATCCCGCGGCGTTTGCCTCTATCGGGACAAGGCCCAAATCCTCAATGCCGGGGAAGAGCAGGGCGCGTGCGCCGGCGAAAAGCGCGGCTGCTTCCTGATCGGAAACCCTGCCGGTAAAACGCACGAGGCCGGTCTTTTCGTACTTTCTTATGTCCCGTTTTTTGGCGCCCGCCCCGGCCACGATCAGCTTCCTTCCGGATCTGACACAGGCTTCAATGGCGAGATCAGGGCGTTTGTACCCTGTGATCTGCCCGAAAAAAAGGTAATAATCATCATGCCTTCTTTCGACGCCGAAATAGCGTTCAATAGGTACGGGTACGTAAACCACATCAGCGTTACGGTTGTAGATGCGCCGTATCCTTTTTGCGGTATAGGCGGAATTCGTAACAAACCGATCCACAAGATTGGCGGAAGTGACATCCCAGACGCGAAGGGAGGGGATGAGCCTCTTCATGAAAAAACGTACAACCGGATTTGTCCCCCTGAAATATTCGTGGTACATGTCCCAGAGGTAGCGCATCGGGCTATGACAGAAACATAGGTGGTATGCGTTGGGGTTGGGGACAACGCCCTTTGCCGGGCCCGACTCACTGGAAATGACGAGGTCGTATTGCCGGAGGTTAAAATCCGCAAGGGCCCGGGGCATTAGCGGCATATAGAGCCGGTAGAGTTTCTTCGCGAAGGGAAGCCTGTTAATATATGAAGTATACACTTTGCGGGATTTGATAATTTCCGATACCGCGCCGGGATTATAGACGTGGGTGTAAATATCCGCGCCGGGGAACATTTCCAGCAGAGCCTCAAGCACTTTCTCGCCGCCGCGCATATTAATAAGCCAGTAATGAACGATTGCGGTTTTCATTTAAATTCCTCCAGAATACGGCGGGCGGTTTTTTCAAAAGTATATCGCGTTAATATTTCGTGCGATAAAACCGGAGACACAGGTTTATTGTTGAACAGTATTTCCATCATTTTGTTCTTTAAGTCATTTGAGTCACCGGCGCGAAAAAATGTAACCGGAAAACCTTCGTATATTTCCTTAAAGACCGGAATATCGGAAATCAATGCCTGCGTACCCAGGGCCATCGCTTCAAGCGGAGGAAGCCCGAAACCTTCGTATAACGAAGGCTGGACGAGCAGTGAAGCTGAGGAAAGGCATTCGGCAAGCTCTTCATCAGGAATATAACCCGTGAACGTCACCGCATCAGAATCAAGGGAATCGACTTTACCCGGAAAGTCGTTGTCGGCTGTCCGGAAATTGTCTCTGCTCCCAATGATGATGAGCTTATACGGCAATCCTTCCACCCTGGCAAGCATAAAAGCTTCCAGGAGGCAATCAAGTCCCTTGTGCTTTTTTATGTTGCCGATAAAAACTATCGTTTCTTTTTTTTGTGTTTCGTCTGTTCCATGCCGTGTTATCCAGGGCTGAATTGCGTCGTGAGCAATTATTACAGGTTTTTCCCGGCCAAGGTGATGCTCTATTCTGGATTTGGAAAAGGCGGAAACGGTAAATATCTTTGTTGATTTCCTGTAACAGCGGCGAAAGAAAAACATTCTGGCCGCGAGTCCAATCCATGAAGTAAGCTCCGGCATATCGGGAAAGATCATATCGTGGATTGTGGTATAAACAGGTGCTTTAATGCCGCGTGGAATATTAAAAAAAGGGGAATAATAAAGATCACCGGAATTAATTTTTGAAAGACAGTTTCGCGGAAAAAAAAGAAGCTCCCGAACAGAAAACGGTTTTATCCGGCAGTCAAGAACCTGCGCGTTTTTCCGGCCTGAAATTAACGGATGCAGTTTCTGAGGATCGCCAATCAGAAAGAATTGATTGTTTGAATTGAGGAAAAACGGAAGACAGCCGCGAATATAAACGCCTACACCGCTGGAATCAATCCACCGGCAATCAATAGTGATAATCATTATGTCTTTAGTGTGTATTTATGGAAAGAAGCAGGACATCAGCGTTATAGACACGATTCCGCGAATTCCAAAAGACTTGAAAAATGACGAATGGTTTCTCCGTTTTCATTTATCCCTGTCTTTTCCGCATTGTTCTTTAAGAGTACGGGAACACAGCCGGCCGTCATACCCGCTTTCATATCACGCATATCGTCTCCAACCATATATGAGAGGGACAGATCGATGTTGTATTTTTCGGCCGCCGCGAGGATCATACCTGGCTTCGGCTTGCGGCAGTCGCAGTCTATTTTATACTCCGGCCGCTCGCCGGGAAATCCCCTGTCAGGATGATGCGGACAGCAAAAGAGATCATCAATATACGCGCCGTGTTTTCCCAGTTCGGTTTCCATTTTCATATGGATTAATCCCAGCGTTTCAAAATCAACCTCCCCCCGTGCTATAACCGGCTGATTGGTTATGACAATTGCCAAAAACCCCTGGGTGTTAATTTTTTTTATTGCCTCCGCTGCGCCGGGGATCAATTCCAGTTCCTCCGGCTTTTTTACAAAGCCATTAAAAGTGTTGATGGTACCGTCACGGTCAAGAAAAACCGCCTTTTGCTTTATTGCCAGATTTTTGCTTTGCACAATTCCGTTTTTCATATCCGCTGAAACCTGGGCGCAGCGCTCGGGCGTACCCATGTCTTTTATGTATTCCGGCGTGTGATAGGCGAAAATACGGCCCGATGGAATCGAGGGTTTAAGCATATCCCGGTCAAGGTCGATTTTATTTTTGGTGTGAGGGCAATTTTTCAAAAAATCCGCGGACAGGATATGAACGCCGGCGTTAACCTGATTCCTGTAATATATCCGCTCGTCTTCCTTGTTTAGCCAGCCTGTTATTCGATTGCCGCTGTCACTGAGAATCAGGGCGCTGTCAAAGGGATGACTGTTGGGATGCACCGCAACGCTGGCCCATGCTTTTTTTTCACGGTGGAACGCGATCATTCTGGTAAAATCCATATCCAGAACAACATCGCCGTTCAGCAAAATAAAATCTTCGCTCAGATCCAGTTTGTACAACGCGCCCGCGGTTCCCAGAGGTTCAGTTTCAGTAAACCAGGAAATATTGCAGCCGAAACGACTGCCGTCGCCAAAATGATCTTTTATGCGATGGCCAAGATAACCCACGATGAGGGTAATATCGGTTAAGCCGTTTTTCTTGAGGCATTCAATCTGGTATTCAAGAATCGGTTTACCGCAAATGGTGATCATCGGCTTGGGAATATCGCCGGCTATTGACGCAGTGCGCGTCCCTTTACCTCCGGCCATGATGAGGGCTTTCATCAAAAAAAGCGCTCCTCCAGCATGAGGCACAGGCAATGGTATATTGGCAGGTGCAGTTCCTGTATTTTGTAGGTTTCCGTTTCCGGCGCAATGATAGACACATCGGCAAAACGCCGCAACGCGCCGCCGGTATTGCCTGTAAGGGCTATCACTTTTAGTTTTTTTGCCTTTGCCGTCGCCGCCGCGTATAAAACATTTTTAGCGTTACCCGAAGTTGATATTCCAAGAAATACATCGCCTTCTCTCCCGTAGCCGTATACCTGCTGGGCAAAGATAACAGCGCCGTCAATGTCATTAATAACAGCGGTGTTCAGTGATGTGTGGCCTGACAGGGAAATAGCGGGCAAGCCGGGCTGCAGGAGGGGAACGAGAAACCGGGCAATTTCCGTATCAACACTTTCAATACCGGAAACAAAAGTTTCGGGAAGCCGCCGTTTTTTGACAAAGCTCTTCATCAATTCGCCTACCATGTGTTCCGCGTCGGCGGCGCTGCCTCCGTTACCTGCTATAAGCAGCTTGCCGTCTTTGGCAAACGATTCGGCTATGATGCTATAGGCCGCGTTTATTTCTGTCTTGATTGGTTCAAGACGCGGGTAGCGCTCGATTAATTGTTGTAGATAGTCCATGCCTGGGTTCCTGTTTCAGTAAAGCCTGGGGTAAGTACCATGCCCTGTCTCTCTTTTAGGGCGCGGATAAGCGCGATCCGCCGGCAAGGGTCGCAATAGATCATCATAAAACCTCCTCCGCCGGCGCCTGAAATTTTCGCCGACTCCGCGCCATTGTCCAGCGCGAACCGGTAAAGATCATCCAAAAATGAATTTGAAATTGAGGCTGCGAGGTTTTTCTTTGCCAGCCATCCCTGCAGCAGGCAGTTTGAAAACCTTTTAAAATCTCCTTTTAACAGGGCTTCCTTCATAAGCACAGCCTGTCTCTTCATTTCGTGCATGCTTTCCAGGTTTTTGGTATCGCCTTTTTGCGTATGCTGAATCTGTTCTTTAATTATATTCGCGCTTTCCCTTGAAACACCGGTATAATACAAAACCAGCGAGGCTTCGATCTCGTTCCTGATCCATCGTTTCAACCTGAGGGGATTAATAATGACTTTTTCATCCTCATAAAATTCCATGAAATTAAAGCCGCCGAATGTCGCCGCGTATTGATCCTGCTTGCCGCCGGCAAGCCCTGTATCTTCACGCTCAATTTTATACGCAAGAGCGGCAATGTCGTATTCACCAAGCGGCAGGTTAAGCCATTCCTCGTAAGCCTTGATTATGGCCACTACCATGGTGGAGGAAGACCCAAGGCCCGAACCGGCCGGGGTGTCGGAATAAGTTGTCATTTTGAATGAAAGCGGTTTCCCGCCGCAGTAATCGGCGCATATTCTGTTATAGACGCCTGTATGCAGTGGAAGGGTGGTGGAGACCGGGAGTTTCTCATGGGCGGTGTATTCTTCCGTTTTATTTATATCGGCGGCGATGAATTCTATTTTACCTGAATCGTTAGGCTCAATAGTGCAGTATGCGTACATATCTATCGTGGCATTCAGTACATAGCCGCCGAAAAGGTTATAGTAAGCGGCAATATCAGTCCCGCCGCCGGCAAGTCCAAGACGGAGAGGCGCTTTGGAGCGGATAATCATCTAAAACTCCGTATTAATATGATTTTGCGGTTAATCTTTATCATGCTGATACCTGTCAGCCCGAATCCAGTTGTTTTCATCAAAAATGTTGTCATGCACATAGTAGTCTATTTCAGGGTTAAATTTGTATTGAAAAGCGCTCTTGTCTGAAATATGGACTGGGGCTGATATGGCAATATAAAGAGCATTGTTTTTCGGCTCTATAGAGACAGCATTACCGGTAAAAGGATTTATCGGGTTTTCTATTATGTCCATGAAAGAAAGATACGGCACATCCGCGTTGGACATAAATGACATATCAGTTCGCATTGTCCCGAATGTGTTAAAATTCTTGACCATTAATAAAGGATTAACATTATCTACATTAAATGGAAGATCGGTTGTTGTAACAAAATTTTGAAAGTGCCCATGATCAGATACCAGAATAATTCTGGTATTATCATATACATTATTCTTTTTCATAAAATCAAACCAGTCAGATAACCTCTTTATTGACGCCGCGTTTACGTGATACGCATGCTCTTTTGAAAAACGTGAATTGCCATAGTTGGATACTGTAATTGCCGGTACATAATCCGGAGCCTGCATAAATGAACCCTCATGAGTGGTGTTATTCGCCATTATCAACGCAGTATCTGCATTGTCAGACCTAATCTGAGTTAAACGGGGCAGATAATCAAGAACAGAATAACCATTTATTGTCATGCGGAGACTGTAGTTTTCAGCCGGAGAACACCATTCGCCATTCAAATATATTAGACTACGAAGAAAAAGAGGCGATGCTTTTAAAAGACTGTATAAAAACATATTTCGTTTTAATATATCACTTGTAAGAGGAAGATTTAGATCATGTTCGTCAAGCCACAGATCGGTATATTTTGCGTCGGTAATAAATGCCTGTATATCCGGATAATCGTCAAAAATACTTAAATCACTTTTCAAGTTTAAATTGGCATAGGGCGGGTCTGTAATGCAAACAGAAAAACCATTTTCACTAAAAACACGCGGCATCATAAGCAGAGCCTGATTATGCTTTTCCATGAGCGGGATATTCTCTCTTCTGTTTACTTCAAGTGGGGTGTATTCATAACCACCATACAGGGGAGGCGAGCCCGCAAGTGTCCACCCGTTAAAAGAAACCGTGTTTGGATAGTATATAAAACCGGAATAAGATTCCAATAATTCAGGTAATTCTTCAAAAATAAACGGCATAAATACACTTGTGGCTCTGTCAAGCATTATTACAACAACATTTTTTCCGTTCTGTGAAAGTGAAAATATTGGTGTAATTACATTGCTTGATTTTTCCTCTTTTATGAAATATTTATTTAACCCGGTAAAAGAAGAATTAATTTGGCTAATATTAATAAAGGAAATACCAAAGAGAGGAAAAAAGAAAAGCAAAATCAAAGTTGGTATGATTTTTTTATTTTTCAATCTGTATATCAAGATAGAAGATGCCAGGACAATAAGTATTAAGAAAAGATTAAAATAAATTTGTGTGGCGGAATGAGAAGGTCCGCCATTATCATAAACAAAGTTAATTGATATTAAACCATAATTACCCGGAAACAGGAAAACATTAATCACCATAACGGTTGAAACAGCGAGAAAAAACAAGGAAAGGTATTTTTTTGTATTATCTGAAAAAAGAAAATAGAGGCAGACAGGCCAGAAAATAAACATACCTAAAACCTGAAGTGCGGTAATAAAAATGAAGAAGACAGGATTTGTGTATTCATCAATAAAAGAAAACTCCTGAGGAGAAGATACTATTAACTGAGATGGTAAAAAAAGTCCAAGGAGTACCCAAATAAGGAAAATTGAAAGAATAAAAACAGCAAAAGATTTATTTCTCTCGTATTTTATGTTGAAAATATATGAAAGCTGATTCCTGAAAAAAATACAGATCCATGGAACAATAGCAACAAAAATACAAATATATACTAATAACCGTGCTGGTGGAAAGTACGAATATTTTAACTTGCAGAATACAGACAATGAAATAAAGCTAAAGGAAAAGAGTGACAATAGAAAAAGACGCTTGTGTCTAATTTGCAGCCGGTAATACAAATTTTTTAACAGCGAAAAAACATTGTTCATTGTCCAGTATAAGACAAGACCGGAAGGAGAATTGTAAAGAAGGATTAAGAAAATGCCCGCCATTCCATATAACTGTACTTTATCCCTTGCGGGAAGATTCTTTGTGTATAGTGCTCCGGAAAGGCAGTTGATGAAAGTCATGACAAATGGCAGTATATTTGCCGTAAAACCGCCGATTGAAAACAGAGCGTCAGGTGAGCCTAAATCATTTATAAAATAAAAAGGAACATTTTCCAGCAATTCAAAATTCGATAAATACGAATAGGCGGCAATAAAAAACGGTATCTGAATAAGTAGACCGAAAGTACTGCGCATTGCGTAAACAGGATGGTAATGATTTTGACGGTAATATGTTGAAAGAATCATGTAACGTTCATCACCGGTAAAAACAGCCTTGATTTTAGCGATTTTCGGCGCGAGTTTCTTTTGAATATTACGTTCAATTTCCTGCCAATTTTCGGCAACCATGTATAGCGGCAGACAGAGTATGCTGACCACGCCGGAGACGAAAACTATGGACAAACCTGTTTCCTTGAAAAGATATTGCGCGAATGCAAAACCAAATTCAATAATCTGAACAATGGGGTAAATAATGATTGTATAGAGCATATCAGCCATTATTGACAATCTCCGTCATAAAATCGACAACGCGCTTTCCCGCTTCGCCCTGATATGCCCATGCGGTTTTCTTCGCCTCAAGACGCGCTGCCTCAAACTCACCAGTACCGGTCACCTTTTGTATTGTTTCCGCAATAAACTCAAAATGCTCTTCCTTTATTTCAACGCATGTTTCTTTTAGCGTCCTGAACATCCATAATTCATTTATCGCGTTTTCTCCAAAATCGTACCCATCGTAGAGGCGCATGTCAAAATGCTGCAATACGTACATTACCGGCTTGTTAAAGAGGAACATATAATCATAGATGATACCGGAAAAATCGGAAATCATGATATCTGATTTTGCAAGCGAAAAAATATTTTCAATCTCAAAATCCCATTCAATATTTGCCGCGCCGCTGTACCGTTCTGTGAGTTTTTCGAGCATGGCGTTTTCAGATTTCCTTGACTGCGGATGCGGGCGCACGATTATGCGCCATCCTGTTTTAACCAGCGGATCAACCAATTTGGCGCCGTACCTGCTTAAAAGAGCTGATGGCCCCCAGGACGGGGAGATGAGGACAGTGAAAGGGCGTTCCTCTTCTTTTGCTAGTGATTTGATTTTTTCAGCTGCCACGTCAAGATAGGTACAACCGACGGTAACAAGACACTTTTGTGGAAGCCCGCGCAGGGTTTCAAGGGTTCTTATATCTTTGGCCTGGTAATCGCCGTTAAGCAGGATCGAATCAAAGTAATCAATACCGAAAAGACGATACATGACAGCGTCGCTGGGCGCATGAAGTATATGCGAGTAATGCTTAACCATCTTTGAACGCTTAAGCTGGTAAACGTCAAGCCCCGGCGTAGTCATTAAAAGAATATCTGCGGAAAGAATATTCAACCGCGCAAACGCCCTGTTGCCTGATCCGATAAATTCACATTTTACATGATTGTAACCCGCTTCAAAAGCAGGATCTTCACTTGCCGAAGTAAGGTAGAGAACCTGAGTCCCGCGGTTTTCAAATTCATCAAGGACGGGCTTGAACACATTCCAGTACTGTTTGCCTTCGTTATATATCACGTAAGGACAGGAAACGGATGAAACTGCCGGGCGATCTCCGGAGAGAACGACTCTCAACTTGATGATAACCGCCCTGAATACAAAATACAATGTTGCAGCCGCTCCTATTAAAATGGAGAAGAGCATACTGCCTGTCCCGGGGTCGATGTATAAAAGCGGAAAAGTCAATCTTTTTCCTTCTGGCGGGTCTGTCTAAAGAATCATAATTCACTTTATACGATATAAGTCATCAGGTTTATTAATTCATTATTCTGTTTCGTTGTCAAGTTTATTGGTGATAATATATACCGCGAACTTTACAATCAGGTTGCACCCCAGAATAAGGATGGAGATAAAAGCCGCCCCTTCAAGAAAAAGCTGGGCCTCGAACTGGGTTATCATCAGGGAAACAGGCCGGTTTCGTACCGTACTTAAAAAAGACACCGCCGAGATAGTTATCATAGAATTGACGAAAAAGTAAGAGAGCATTTCCATAATTGTCAAGCGGGTCTGCGGGATTATTACATCGCGGATAATGTGGAAACGGCCGACGCCCAGGGTACGGCCGACATCTTCAAGGTTGATGTTAAGTTTTCCCAGCGAGTTATACGCCATAAGATAGGGGGATGCCATAAAGTGAACCGTATTGACAAGGATCAACATGGCAAGACTGCCGTACAAAAAAGTTCCTCTGAAAAAAAGCACATACGAAATGCCCAGTACCATTCCCGGAATCGCCAGTGAGGTAATGGAAACAAGGTGCAGCATACGCGAAGACTTACCGGGAATGCGCGCGGTAAAATAGGCGGTGAACCACGCGAGAGATGTTCCCAAAAGCGAAACCAGGACCGCGATGATGAGCGAATTGGCCAGATACCGCCCTGCGCCCATGTTCAGGGTTCTGGCGATATTGCGGAATGACAGTCCCATGTCAACCGGATAACTGTTGATAAAAGTAAGGAAGGTAAAAATCGCTATCGGCAGGACGATGACAGCGCAGACAAGGATCACATAACACATGGCGGCGGTATCGCGTAATTTGTTATCCGTCATGGTCTTTCCCTGTACGACAAAGTTTTGATTTGCCCGGTCGCGGTTTAAAAAATCAAAGATAAAGGCGACTACCGCAGGAATGAGAAGGAACGAGCCTATTACCGCGCCGCGGTTAAAATTCAGTAAACCTATAACTTCCTGGTACATTAATACCGGCAGGGTGATGTATCTGCCGCCAATCATCAATGGTACCCCGTAATCGGTAAAAATCAGGGTAAAAACTGCGAATACCACCGATATAAGGGGCTTTCGCAGATAGGGAAAGGTAATCGAGAAAAACTGGTTTACCCTGGGAATACCAAGTACCGTGGCGGCTTCATAGGGTGAGCCGTCTTCGTATTTGATGATATCCGCGAACATGAGAAACGCGACGGGAAACGCGTAAAAAACCGATCCCAGTACGATGCCGTTGAATCCGTAGATCGTACCGGAAAGCCCGAACAGCCTGGTAATAATCCCATTTGCGCCTAACAATAAAACGAGCCCCATGCCGTGCGAGATCGAGGGGATAAGCATGGGCAGGGTAACAAAAACCGAGAACCCCTCCCTGAAGCGCAGATTGGTACGGACAACGCAGAGGGCGAATACCCACGCGATAGCAATGGAAATTAAGGTAGCGGTTCCGGCGGCGTAAATCGAGTTTAAAAGGGCGTCCCTGAACCGGGGCAGCCGCAAGACAGCGGAAACGTCAGACCCGGCTACGTTCATGAGCATAACGGCAAGCGGGCAAATTACGGTAACAAGCAGGAAAATCCCGATTAACAGCTTTACAAGGCTTGAGCGCTCAAAAGAGCCATAGCGGATGACAGCCGCACGGGTGCTCATGGTTCCCCCGGTTTTGCGTATTTTATCAGGGAATCAATTTTAATACGGAGGTTGTTGAGTACAAATTCCCTGATATAGGTATTGGCGGGACTGGCGACAATATTTTCAGGGGTATCAATCTGTTGTATAGTCCCGACATCCATCACCATGATACGATCCGATAAGGCAAACGCCTCTTCCTGATCATGGGTAATGTAGATCATGGTTGAATGAAATTTCCGCTGTATGCGTTTTATCTCATCACGCAGCGAAAGCCGGGTTGCGGCGTCCAGCGCAGACATCGGCTCGTCAAAGAAAATGATTTCCGGGTTGCAGGCCAGGGTACGCGCAATTGCCACCCGCTGCTGCTGGCCGCCTGAAAGTTTGTGGGGCTTTTTCTGAATATGTTCGGTAAGCCCGACATGCTCGATAATATTCTCGGCGATGGCGCGGGAACGATGCTTTAATTCCCGGTTGAATTTCAGCGCGTATTCGACATTGCCCAGAACGCTCATATTCTGGAACAGGGCATAGTTCTGAAAAACGATACCCATGTTGCGTTTTGACGCGGGCAGGGCGGTGATGTCTTTCCCGTCTTTGATGATCTTCCCCGATGTAGGCCGCAGCAGCCCGATTAAAATGCGCAGGATCGTGGTTTTACCGCAGCCGGATGGCCCCAAAATGGAAAGGAATTCCCCGTCGTTCACGGTAAAGTCGAGCTCCCGCAGAACCTCCTGTCTGTTAAAAATCTTTGTCAGTTTTTGTATTTCCAGTTTTAAATCCATCGCCGTTCCTCCGGCTTAATACTTCCACTTGTCCAGAAGCCGTTCTTTTTCAGGCAAACTTTCAATTCCCCGCATGTCGGCAACCTTGACATCCCGCGGGTAATTTGGAATATTATTAACCTGGGACTTGAATATTTGCTCTGGGGCAAAAAGTTCCTTGTCTTCCCGGGTCAATACATTGACATAAAAATCAAATACTTCCTTCACCTCTTTCCTCGAATCCTTCCCTTTAATCATGCCCATTCCGTACACCGAATAGGGGGAACCTTCTTCAAAATAAATTATTCTAAGGGGAACGTTCCTTGTATTGATGGCGGTTACTACCTGCATGGTCATTCCAAGTCCAATGCCGGCCTCTCCCTGAATGAGGGCGTTTACCGGCCCGGAGCCGGACGAGGTAAATTGCAGCACGTTTTCGGCTAACCCGTCAAAGTAATCAAACGCGGCATTCTCTCCCCATACGTTTATCAGGTTTCTCAGAAAGAAAAAACCGGTACCGGAAGATTTTGGATTCGGCATGGAAATAACTCCCCTGTATTCAGGCCTGATTAAGTCCCGGTACGATGACGGTATGGGGATATTCCGGTCCGCCAGGAATTGCTCGTTAACGGCGATACAGCCGGCGCTTTTAATGAAGGGCAGGTACTTTTTATGGGCGGGAACCAGCTCATCCAGAAAGACGGAAGTGTCATAAGACGAAAGATCGGCGAGGTTGTCAAGAATACCTTCGAGATATGCTGAGTCCAGTTCGCCGATGATGTCGCAATCCGTTGCCGTCCCCTCGGCTTTAAGTTTTGCGGCCAAATTACCCGTTGTCGTATAGTTGATAATGACATTATACTGGGGAAATTGTTCGTTAAGCCGGTTTTGAAGATGCTCAATACGATAATCTTCGGACGAGGTAAATATCAACACCTCGTTGGACGCCTTTTTACACGAGAGCGCGGTTCCTGCCAGGAACAACGCCGCCATAAGCAATAAAATCTTTTTCATCTTGTCCTCCTAAAAATAATACTATCCAGAGGCATTGCGCTATGCTGTATAATCCCTGATTATATTATACACCTGTTTTGCAGCTTTGTCATAAGAATATTTTGCGAGAATTTCATCGGGTTTTTCGACCGGTTCGAGGAGCAGTTCATCAAGGTCTACATCGGTGTTGTACGGATCGATATAATGCGCCGTGTTTCCGTAAATTTCCGGCAAACTTGCGGCTTTTGCGACAATCACCCGAGCTCCGCAGGAAAGCGCTTCCAGCGGGGTAAGCCCGAAACCCTCATAATAGGAGGGCAGGATAAAAGCCTTGCATTTTTCCATTAAGGCCTTTACTTTGGAATCGTTAAGGTAACCCAACAAAATTATATTTTGCGGCAGAGAATCATCCAATTCACTGACTTTTACCGTGGGCAAACTGACTCCCGAAATAGCGAAAAGCGAGGACGGTTTCATTCCTGCGTATTCAACGATCCATCTGATATTTTTTCTTCTTGAAAGACTGCCAAGAGAGAAAAAGAACTCACCTTTTTTTAGAGAAGGATTATCATTAAAAACAGAGTAGTCAGCGTTAATAAGCTTAAAATGCTCCCATGAACTGTAGATAATGGATATTTTATTGATGTTTACCTTAAAATTATCGGATATCTGACTTCTGGTAAAAGAGGAAACGGTTGCAATTTTTTTTGCTTTCTTACTGATTAACCGGTATTGCAAGCGATTGTAAACGCGTATTATTCTGTCTCTGAAGCTGGTAAAGTCCTCCGGAAAGAACTCACAGTATATATCATGCAGAAAAACAATGCCGGGCGCGAAGGGCAGGGCAGTGTTGCCGAATTCAATAACGGTATATTCCCTGTGTATAACAAGAAACCATTGCAGGGTAATCATCTGCCACCAAAGGTGGGATTTAATGTTTTTTTTATGCCGGATTAGTTTTATATTTAAAAATTCAGGCACATTTTCCGTATTGTTCGGAATAATAATCGCAACCTCTCCGGGCTTGCTGATTTTATCAAGGCGAATGGTAATTTCATACGCATAGCGCTCTATACCTGTAAACTTGCGACAGAGAAAATCTCCGTTGATAAGAGCTTTTTTTTTAACAGACATCTAAGTTATTTTCCGATTAGTTTATTTTTAACCCAGCGCACAAGAATAAAATAGCATTTGGCTAATAAATATAATCTTGTCTCTGCCAAAATGAGCATAAAATTCTTTTTGAAACCGCATTGTTTTCTATAATAAGAGCTATTAGCAATTGGAAAAATTGCCTGGTATTCTTTTCTTGTAAACAATCCACTGTATAACATTTCGTATTTGTCATTTAAAGGGAAAAAATTGTGTTTAATGAGATTGTTCCGGTTATATTTATCTAAAAGAAGTGGCAGGTGGTCTATAAATTCCGCACGTTCCATAAATCGTTGCTTTCTGTTTTTTAACGTGAAAGAATCATGATTATAGGTATGATGATAATATGCTTTAGACAAATGATTTATTTTAGGATTGTTGAGAAGTAATTCAATTATGAATAAAGAATCTTCGCCGTAATTAATGCCATCGGGAAAATCAATATTATGTATAATATATAATTCTCTGTTTATCACAACGTTCCATAGGCAGCTACTTATTTTACCTTCCAATACCATTCGTAAGACAGTTTCGCTATTTTTCACAAAAGGCTGTTGGCTTAAATATTTTTCCTTACCTGTGGAATTTTCATCAAAAAAATCCATAAATAGCATATCCGTTTTTTCATTCTTGACCTCCTGTATGACAGCCATAAGAAGCTCAGATTCAATCCAGTCGTCGCTATCAACAAAAACGGTAAACCTGCCTGTTGAATTGTTTATTCCAAACTGACGCGTTTTGCTTATTCCTTCATTATTCTTGTGAAAAACACGGATGCGTGAATTTTTCGCTGCGTATTCATCACAAATTGTGGAGGAATTATCCGTTGAACCATCGTCAATGAGCAGACATTCAAAATCCATAAAACTCTGCGAAACAATACCGTCAAGACAGCGTTTTAGATTGTTTTCGTCGTTATAGACGGGAACAATAATGGAAAATGGCAGGGTTGGCATACTTGTTACTTGAAAATTAGTTTTAAAACTAGAATGAAATATATAGTCTTGAAGTTTGTTTAAGATGTCCGTTCAACACTTGAACTCTATACTTTTCAACCAGAGTTATCCCGGGCATACTTGGGTTTATTTAATGAAAAAAACGAAACAATAAAAAGCTTTCTAGTAATTAAAGGATTAATTAAATGAGAATAAAATGAATAATAAAATATTTTTTAGTCATTTACTTCTTTTTTTACATCTCTTTAAAATAAATCTATAAATTTTCAGTAAAAAATCAAGGAATTTTGAGCTGCCGAAATTTTCGATTATATCGCCATAAATACTGTGACTAAAACGGCGTAATTTTACCAAAGATTCGCCCAAGGGGCCAAAAACCGAACGAATGGAGTCTTCCAGTTCTGAATCAAAATTACTTAAACTGCTTATTCCAAAGGAATCATATATAGTTATTTTAGTATTAATATATATGAACTTTGTTTTATATGTCCAAAATTCTCTTAGCCAAAATTCATAATCAGAAGTAATCATTAATTTTTCATTGTAGAATACGTGTTCAAGAAACAATGAACGTTTTATCAGTGTATTTTGGTGATTTAAATTATTAACAACTAAATAGTTTATATCTATTGATTTTGGCGGCTGGAAAAGCGGATGATTGGTCGCAATTCTGTCAGTGTAATAAATTCCAGCCTCTTCCGTATTTGCAACCTCATTGAAAACTTCTGTCAGAGTCGTACCGCTAATCAGCCGATCAGCGCTGTTCAGAAAAAGACAAAATTCTCCCTGGGCTTTTCGTATGCCCTTGTTCATCGCGTTATAAATTCCTGTATCCGGTTCAGAGACCCAGAAATTTATTTTATCCGCATACTTTTTTATTATTTCTACGCTGTTATCATCAGACGCTCCGTCAATAATTATGTACTCAAAATCGGTAAATGTTTGACAGATAACGCTTTGAATGGTTTTTTCAAGGCCAGCCGCGTTATTTTTGTTTATGGTAATTATTGACAAAGTCTTTGTAGGCAAGTTTAATTCCTTCCGTGAAATCAGTTTTAGGTGAGAAACCTAATTTGGTAATCCGGGAAATATCAAGTAGTTTTTGCGGCGTGCCGTTTGGTTTTGATGTGTCCCATTCAATACGGCATTTTCTGTCTGTTATATCTTCATATACGACACCCCGAATAACTTCAGCAAGTTCCTTTATTGTTAAATCTTTGCCGCAGCCGGCATTGACAAAATCGCCTGCCGGGTTTGACAAATCACGAGCGTTGTTGTTTTGCATGAGCATAATAAGAGCTTGGGAGAGATCGTCACTGTATAAAAATTCACGGCGGGGAGAGCCGTCACCCCAAAGAGTTACCAAATCAACGCCTGAAATTTTCGCTTCATGGAATTTGCGGATAAGAGCAGGAAGTACATGGGAACCTTGTAGATCGTAATTATCACCGGGACCATATAAATTGGTGGGCATTACCGAAAGAAAGTTTGTTCCATACTGCTGATTGTAGAAAGTGCAGAGTTTAATCACGCTTATCTTGGCAACCGCATAGGCTTCGTTAGTTGGTTCAAGATAATCGGATAAAAGATATTCCTCTTTCATGGGCTGGGGAGCCATTTTAGGATATATACATGATGAGCCGAGGTTAATTAGTTTCTTGACTCCATATTTGTACGCGCTGTGAATCACATTAAAACCGATCATTGTGTTTTGGTAAATAAAATCTGCAGGATATATTGAATTAGCTCCGATACCACCGACTTTTGCGGCGGCAAGGAAAACATATTCGGGCTTTTCTTTTTCAAAAAAATCGTTCACAACCGCATGATCGAGTAAATCCAGCTGCGCGTGAGTACGTGTAAGTAAATTGGAAAAGCCGGATGCTTGCAAACAACGCAATATTGCGCTGCCAACTAATCCTCGGTGTCCGGCGATGTAAATTTTTGAGTTTTTTTCCACGTTAATTTCTTCTTTTCGATATTATTTTTTCAAACACTTTTAATCTTACTTTTGTAATAGCAGCAATTTTTTCAATTCTGTCTTTTTCAACCTCTCATTATTATTCAATACATTGTAGATTAGATCTATTAATTTAACGCCTAAATTATTGTTATACCATTCAGGATAATTAATACTATTTAAGCACAGCCTATTACTGTCGCCGAAAGCTTTTCCCAATGAATCTATTCCCCAATTCACGTCATCGTCGTTTTCCCTGTCAAAAAACAGACAATTGCCATTATCAAAAACAGGAGCTGTCTTCAGCCATTCAAGCGTATCGGCATTTCGTAATATTCCGAAATTCCCTTTATGCCTGTCTTCATTGCCGATGATAAAATCAATGCCAATCATTCTATCGATTTTTTCTTTAATGTTAACCAGCCCGTTTTTTTTACAAATATCCAAATAGTGCATATAGGGATCTTTTCTGGTATATTCTTCACTTTCCATAACACATTGGGCATTAATATATTCAATGTTTCTGTCAGCCATGCAGCAGCATTCGCTGTAAGGGATATTTTTTTCTTCCGTTCTTTTTAAAGTATAATTTACATGATCAATGTCGCATAAATCCAGTATTTCAGAGACTATCGCTTCATTGAAAGGTTCCTGCATTCGTATATATTTGCTTCCCTTAAGCAATAATCTTTTATCATCTTTTATTATCCATCTTTTTTCAATACTTCCATCAACGCAAAAATTAGGCGATTTTTTATCAACACTTTCATCTATAACAGGATTTACCGTATATCCGACTTTTAATTTGTCAAATTCATTGTCAAAAAAATTCAAATATTTCCATTCTAAATTATCTTCTTCCTTATGTATCCAGTAATGATCCGTAAGATTTAGTCCATATGATTCTACAATTAGTTCCTCTTTATCTTTTACTTTAAATATATTTTTTATTTTATTTAAATCTCTTCTTGAATCCGCTAAACCCCTTCCTCTTATCCGATTATTCAGTTTAATACTGCATTGTATTTTATTTCCTTTTTCCTTCAATCCAAAAGGCAGTCTATTTTCATCAAATATCTCCTTTACCTCCGGCAGATCATAAGCTTCATCATCCATCTTAAATAATAATACGGGAATCTCTTTATGTTTTAAAAAATATTCTTTTTCCAAAATAGTAATACCTGTATTTCACTCATAAAAATTTTCTATTTTATAACCGCCTTCTTTAAGGTGAACCTCACGTTTCGCAAGTTCTAAATCATGATCCACCATCATTTTTACAAGTTCGGGAAGCTGAACTTTAGGTTCCCAGGCCAGTTTTATATTTGCCTTGGACGAGTCACCGATCAATATATCAACCTCGGAAGGGCGAAAGTATCGCGGATCAATTTCTACCAGTATCTTTCCATCTGCCTGATTTATACCCTTTTCCTCAACGCCCTTTCCTTCCCATTTTAGTTTAATGCCGGCTTCCTTAAAAGCCATATTGATGAAATCCCGAACCGTGGTAGTAACGCCTGTTGCCATAACATAATCGTCCGGCTCAGGCTGTTGAAGCATAAGCCACATAAGCTCCACATAATCACCGGCAAAGCCCCAGTCGCGCTTCGCGTCTATGTTGCCCATGTATAACTTATCCTGAAGCCCAAGTTTTATGCGGGCGGCGGCCCTGGTAACTTTACGTGTAACAAAAGTTTCACCGCGCAAAGGGCTCTCATGGTTAAAAAGAATACCGTTACACGCATACATCCCGTAACTTTCCCGGTAATTCACGGTGATCCAGTAAGCGTAAAGTTTTGCCGCAGCATAAGGACTGCGAGGGTAGAAGGGAGTAGTTTCATTTTGAGGAATTTCCTGCACTTTGCCGTAAAGCTCAGAAGTTGACGCCTGATAAAACCGTACTTTTTTTTCTATGCCGAGAATGCGGATCGCTTCCAGCAGGCGCAATGTCCCGATACCGTCGGTGTCTGCGGTATATTCAGGAACATCAAAAGATACCTGTACGTGGCTCTGAGCGCCGAGGTTGTAAATTTCATCAGGCTGTACTTGTTGAAAGATACGGACAAGGTTTGAAGTATCAGTCAAATCGCCGTAGTGGAGGATAAACCGCTTGTTCTCAACATGGGGGTCCTGATAGAGATGATCTACGCGCTGGGTGTTAAAACTGGACGAACGGCGCTTGATGCCGTGAACTTCGTAACCTTTTTTAAGGAGAAATTCAGATAAATATGCGCCGTCCTGTCCTGTAACGCCTGAGATGAGGGCCTTTTTCATACTAATTTTTTATTAACCTCCATAGTTTCTTCTGCACATTTCTTCCAGGAAATCAGTTTTACCCGTTTATTTCCTTATACAGAAACTCTCCTGATAATGTCGCGGTCAGATCCGGAACAGAAACAACAATTATTCCGTTCATGGCTGTCATTGTATACAAAATATCTAACGTTTTATGTAAATCTACAATGACCGAAGAATTTCGCTTTTAGCACATCCTATATCCAGTATTGACGCGTTTTGATCAATATTGAGATGAATAATATTTTTTATGATATGCTCATGCAATTTCTGCAAATTCTTGTCTAAACATCTTTTTCTTTCTGACAGCATCACAAACAGGACACTTTCTTTTAAATAATCTACTTTTATGGGGAAGGGAGGGGGTATTCACTCTCTGCATAAATAATCACTCCCCGTGTAATTATTTTGCTTGACATTTTTACAGTTTACCTTTCTCCGGGGATATCCAACGAGTGAAATAATATATGTCGTTATACTTTTTCCGGCATATTATTATTTTATACCATCTTTACAAAATCCTTTTCTATTTTAGACTTAAATACCGGAGAAACCGAATTAACATCAATTATATCCACAGGATACGGAAGAATAGATTTTTCAAGAAGTGTCGCTAATTTAAATTTCATTGTATCCGTAACAGGTTCACCATGATTATCAAGGGCAATATCCACATCGGAGAATTTTACAGATTTTCCGTTAACTCTGGAACCGTAAAGATAAACGAAACAATCATCAAACTCCGGAATATTTTTTATTATTGAAACAATAATATTTTTATGTTGTTCTTCAATATGCAGTAACACTGTTTGCTGATTTAATTTTTCTTTTATTTTGGCAAGTTCATATTCTATATCTTCAATAAAAACAGGTATAATTACAGAGATATTATCAGCGTTAGATTCATTATAATTATGACTGGTTAAATTACGTGATTTTCGGTATTTATCCCATGTTTCAAGATCGTTTAAAAGAAGCCCTCGTTTGCATCCCAGACGAATCAATTCATTAAAAATCATCTCGGATACTTCTTCTCTGCTTGCATCTGTTTCAGACAAAAAACGCCTCAGTATTTTATGGGATAATTCAAACGTATATTCAAAACGCCGAATAACAGAATCTCTAATAAAGGTATTGGATAGATCTTTTTGATATTCTACCCATGCTTCTTTTAATGTTGATAATGATTTTTCCAGCGATTCAGTTATTAATTCCATATAATTATTTCCTTTACCACATCTATCATCCTGTCAATCCATAACTTTCTTTTTAAGAGTTATTGGTATCGGTATTAGTATCCGATTGTCATCAAACTTTGCAAATTCATGGTAAAATCCCGAGAGCCAGTTATCTTTTGAAGCTTGTTTACGAACCAGCATAACTCCAGCGCTTTTTTTAGCTGTATTGTCTTCAGCAAATGATATTACAAGCTGGTCGCTAAACACAGTACCTGAAAATGTCCATACCCTTTTATCGCGTTTGTCCTGGCCTATAGAATCAGGATTTTCAGGAATAAAAGCATAAATCTGTTTCTTTTGCGCCAAGGCTTGATTAACTCTCGTTATTTCCCCAACTTTCGTTTTACGGAATTATAATATTCAATGGCATTTTCAAATTCATCTCGTGAAAATTCAGGCCATAATAAATCGGAGAAATACAGTTCTGCATAAACAGTCTGCCAGGGTAAAAAATTACTTAACCGGCGATTTTCAGCTCCGCCTGTCCGGATAACGAGATCAACATCGGGAATACCGGCAGTATCCAAATAAGAAGCAAATATGTCTTCAGAAATCTGTTCGACATTTAATTTAGCGGTATTAACATCAATTAATATTTTTTTAACAGCCCTTATTATTTCATCCCTGCCGCCATAACTAAGAGCAATTTGAACTTTTAATTTATTGCAATTTTTTGTATCTGCTTCAATGTTCTCAATAATTGATAATGTATTTTTATCGAACCGACTACGTTCACCTATGATTGTTACTCTCATTTCCTTTTTCAGGCATGTCTCCTTTTCTTCAGTGAAATATTTCGCTAAAAGTTTGAAAATATGTGCAATTTCTTCTTCCGTACGTTTCCAATTTTCAGTTGAAAAGGCGTATACTGTAAGATATTTAATATTGATATCCAAACACCAGTCACATAAATCGCCAAAAACATCTGCGCCCTTATTATGGCCTTGATAAGATATCAAGCCTTGAGATTTTGCCCAACGACGGTTGCCATCCATTATGACCCCGAGATGTTTAACTTGATTCATAATTTTACCATCCTGCAATATTTATAAGTTAAAACTTTCTCGTAATTAAATAGCTTATTAATCCATTGAGAAGAACTCTATATTTATCATTAATTAAGGGGTTATCCATTAATTTTTTACTTATCTCTGATAAGCGTTGAATCTCGTTTTCTGAATATTTTTTAGCTCCTGTTATTTCAAATATGTGCTTGACTATTTCTAAATCATGCATATTGGCATTTTCATTACCATAATGTTGTTTTAATAGATTTTTGTCATTTTCATCAGCATTTTTTAAAGCATATCCATATAAAAGAGTTTGCTTTTTTTCTTTAATGTCTGATAATAGCGGTTTTCCAAGGACTTCTTCATTTGAATATATACCTAACAGATCATCTTTTATCTGAAAAGCTACGCCAAGTGGAATGGTGATATTTTTTAACAAGTCAACTAATTCATCGTTGGCGCCGCCGCAAATCGCTCCCAGCATAATAGGCCCCGCCAATGTATACCATGCTGTTTTAAATTCAAAAATTTGAGTTACGATATGGCGATATTCGTCATAATTATCTGTTATCGGGATATTTTTATAAGGGAGAATAACATCCATTATTTCGCCTTCGCATGTTTTTGAGAGTATTTGAGAATACACCTTGAAAATATTAGTTAAAACTGAACTGTCTATGTTACATTCAGAAAGAATCTGATATGCGATAAAGAAACCGTAATCACCTATACATAAAGCTCTGGACATACCGAAATGTTCTGCCGCGATATCAGAGACTCCATTTTGTTTTTTCATTTCGCCGGCTGTTTCAACATGGATAGTCATTCTACTGCGGCGCATTTTACTCTTATCAATAATATCATCATGAACTAATATTGCTGTTTGAAATATTTCATATCCAACAGCGATTGGTAAATAATTATTACTTGAACCAGAGGACGCAATTTGTTCGCCCAATTTTATCATCGTTCCGCGAATACGTTTTCCTCCCTTGTTTTGTTCATACAGAGAATTTAAAGAGTCAATAATAAATTTGTTATCAACCGCAGCAGAAACCAATTCTTCAAAATACTCATCTGATTTTTTTTCTATTTCTTTTTTGGCTTCTCCTAAAAATTCTAAAAATGATAAATATCCAAAAATATCTTCTATTACAAATGCAGGCGTAGAGGCGCTTCCTGCAACTCCTATAACGGAGGCAGATGAAACAGCTTTTTTGGCTATAGCATTACCGTCTAAATTTTCGAGTGAATCAACAAAGAAGGTATCTTTACAAAACGACTTGCATACATTGTACAATTCAATTGAATTAGAGCTACCTTTACCGCCAATTACTATCATTACATTAACCGATTTCGAAAAATTTTTGGCTTCTTGCTCTCTGCGGTCTGTGACTGGGCATAATGTATCTTCTATTTCCGCAGATGCATTTTTAGTGTGTATAGTTCCTGTAATTTTATTCCAGAGTTCACGACTACATGTTGTCTGCGCGACGACATATATTTTCCCGGTGAAATCAATATCATTCAAAATGGTATCTTTATCTATAACAATCACAGAACCTTCTGAACACCATCCAACGGTACCCTCTACTTCGGGATGCTCATTTTTACCAATTATAAATATTCTATATCCATTCTGACATTTCTGTTCAACAATTTTATGAATATTTTTTATCTTTTGACAAGTACAATCCACGATACTTACATTATTCTTTGATAAAGTCTCATAAACATATTTTGAAACCCCATGAGCGCGTATTACAACAGTTGATCCGGGTAAAATCGTATTTGTGTCTTCGGTAACTTCAAAGCCTTTTTCCTTAAAATCACGCATCAAACAATCATTATTAACCAAATCACCAAAAAGATATACTTTTCCGCCATTAGCTAATATGTTTTGTTGTTCATTGGCTTTATTGACGGCTGATTTCACACCACCACAGAATCCAGATTCTGGCATTATTTTAATCATAATAAACTTCCTGCTAAAAATTCCCGCAAGATATTCACCATCCTGTCAAAAATCACATCGATCATTCCCGGATAAACGCCAATCCAGAAGAAAGCTTTTCCAACTGGGCGCAGCCGATTGCGGCCTGCATGCCGGTGGCTTTTAAGTTGTATCCGAAATGCCTGTAGACGTATTTATGGTCATACCCAGGAGGCAGCTCGCCAAACTGCCGGTCAAAACGATGTCCATAGAGATTGTACTTCCCCAGTGGACAAGCGCAGTCCCTGCCCCAATCCCTCAGTGAACGAATTATCTTGTGAAGAAGAGGATCTAATGTATAGACAGCGCCGCTTTAGCCCATTGTAATGTGATGGGGCGGATAGAATTACGGTAACTATAGGTTACCAATTCACTGCATGACTTGCTGTTTGAAGCAGTAGTTATTTAAATTTTCAATAATTTTGTTTAAGACTGGGGTAAATTCAAGCACTTTACCGAAAAAACGGACAATGTTTTCTGTTACATACTCGTGTGCAATGGCATTACGTAAATCTTTTAGTTTTCGAAGATCCTGTAAATCCGCAATTCCTCTTTTTTCGGTATTGTGTGCCGCATCAATTACTGTTCCACTTTCTATATATTCAACCGCGTCAAGGCTTCGTAATTCTTTATTTATTAACATATCTGTAGTTCTGGCATATCTTGCTGTCATTGCCTCGAATTCTACAAATTCTTCGTCTGAATAATCATTCTTTAATCCAGTTTTACCGCATATATCAAACGAATACATAAGTCTTTTCATACTTGAGTTTATTGCATGAAGATTTTCTTTTAATACTTCTATGGAACCTTTTTCATCCATACAACAAAATTCCTTCTGCAACTGCCAATCTGAAAAAAGCCTCTTTCCCGTCTGATGACGTAACGATATCTATTTTTTGTTCACCGATTCTATCACAAATAAAACGTCTAACATTTATTTCCTGCATAACATCATGTTTAATTTTTTCAGAAAAGATCGCAATATCAATGTCGCCGCCTTTTTTGCCGTCGTCCGTACGGGAGCCAAAAAGCCAAAGACGGGCATCGGGATCAACATTCCTTACTGCATCAATAATTACACTTTTCTCGTCTTCTGTTATGCGCATTTTTATTATCTAACCTTATCCCCTTACAGATCCAATTTCACATGTACTGTATTCATGGATAAAATAGAGAGAGGTATCATTCTTTTTATAAATGCTTTCCCATGTGGCCTATCAAAATTTTCCCCTCATGGATATTGGGCTTCCCTTCATGAAAATAGATCCTTCTATCCGTTGAATATGAAGTGTCACCGGGGTAATTATCATTATAACAAAGTTTTAAATGCGGTTCACAACAGACATTTTCCGGTAAACCATTTTCATTAATAAAGTCAAAGGTTAATTCTTTTTTGCGTGATGCATCTCCTTCCAATGAAGCATCCTCATCAAGTTTCGCCGCAATACTGAATCGTTTAAGCTTTTCCGCTCTTTCCAGTTCCAACCTGGAAATTTTAATGAATTTATCATTTAAAGCCGCCAAATGACAAACTGTTTTTTTGGAACAGTCTTTAAGTAAGTATAAAACCGTTTCCTTGTTCCTCTCATGGAAGAACAGACACGGAAAGTATTTTTTGCACTCTTCAATAAAATACCATCCATCCTGTGGATGTGGGTACAATCCTAAAAAATATCGTCTAAAAGCATACCAATTATTAATATTATAAACTATTTGATATTCATTTTTGATATTCTCCATTTTATTAAAGGCAATAAGACCGTAACACTCTTCTTCGTTATGATGCGGTAAGAGTATCTCGATAATTTCTTCAGAAGAAACATCAGTTGCAGCCGACTCTCCTATAATTTTCTGTAACGCACGCCGTACATCCCTATCAATATGTTCCCTGCTAATTGCCGGATTAAACAACAGATCAGATATCGTGGTTTTATCGATAAAAGTAACTGAATATATCTGTGGATTGACATATATCTTGTTGGTATCTTTGTATTGTTTTATCAGAACAAAATCCTGTGCTAAAACTTTAATTTTCTCTTCAACTTCATCTTTTGAAAAAACCTGAGTGTTTTCAAAAGACTCGGGTATTATATAAAATTCCGCTGTCATTTATACCTGACTTCCGTATTTGAAAATATTCGCCAAATCTATTTCTTCCTGATCAAAAAAACCGGAAGGCCAATTTTCAATTTTTCCTTTCTCGTCAATCAATAATTTTTCCGGCTCAAAATTTTCATTAAAATAATGAATGGCAAGTTCACTGTAACCAAGCGGAATATCGGCTCTTAATGCACTTACCCTGAAACCATTCAAAATGTGCTCGCTATGGGACTCTACAAATACCTGAACTCCTGAAGACGCCACCATAGCGAAAAATTCGGCGATTCGCGACTGTGCCCGTGGATGTAAATGAGCCTCGGGGTTTTCTATCATTACAATTTCTCCCGGCTTTGCGATTAGACCGGTAATAATAAGCGGAAGAATATAACTGTAACCAAATCCGACATTCACCGGTTTATATGCATATGAATTTTGTTTATTGTTTAAAAGCATATACAGTATACTGCTCTCCGTGTCTTTGCCTTTAATATCTATTTTGGCTCCTTCCAGAATATAATTCAGCCACTCCATTGTCTGTTGAATAACGGACTTTGCATCATTTCCGCGATAAAGCAAATCATCAACATTCTCAAGATTCATGGAATTTGCCAAAATGTTTATAGCGTATTCACCTCTTTGACCAACATGCAGGAATTTTGGCAAATTGATTTTTTCAACAAATTTTACCGGTCCAAGCCTGTCCGCGCAAACAAAATGAACTTTTGATATTACGTTTGAGAATTTTGTTATCATATCATTTGCGGTGTTTGATTTTTTTCTGAGCGCCTGGAGCGGTTCCTTTAAATTTTCCACATATTCAATTTCAACATCCTTATCGAAACCATCAAGTTTGAATTTGAAATAAAGACTTTCACCTTTTTTTGTCTCACTGTTTTTAATATCATCGAAATTTCCCAGGTTTAGTATTTCACCGTTGATTATCAAATTTTTAATATCCGCCGCCTGCCAGGCGGACTGGGTCAATATCAGTATAGATTGTAACAGCGACGACTTACCTCGTCCATTTATACCAGTAAGAAGATTAAGCTTTGAAAAAGAAAATGTTTTCTCTGTGTGAAAACATTTAAAATTCCGCAGAGTCAATTCTTTGATCATCTTTCCAGCCCCCTGTTCAGTATTTCAAAAACAAGCCTGAACCGGTTCAAAACTCTGGTTTTATTCCCTGTCGATTTTGTTACGGCATCATTATAAACCGGATCATATATCAAATCAAAATAATTATTTTTTGTTATTTGCGAATTTTTCATTATATAGTCATCGGAGTATGTTGACAAATAGCAGCATACAGTTTCCAATACCGCTGTATTTATTAATCCTCTTGTTGCAATGGTAGGAATTCTGAAATTTGCATCTCCCCAAATCTTAAATGAAATTTTCATAACTCGCTTAAAATCGTCTTTCATTTCCATAATTTTCTCATCCGCAAGCTTATTAATTCGTTTCATGGCATTCTCAACAAAATCGCTCATATCGCCCGTATATTCAGTTTTATAGTCAAACCATCGGAAAGCAAGATATCGTAAAACGATTTCTCTATCCTTCATTCGCCTGCTTCCCACGCCAAAATCTATTGCTTTCCTAAAATAGTCTTCTTCCGCAAGTTCCTTCAATAGTTTGGTTGACTTCCCGATATAAATACAATTACGAACTTCTTGCCTGTTAAGCTGCGTACCTCCGGTATTAATCCGGTTAAAAAGGTCATAAATAACAGCCGTCGGTGTTGATGGTTTAAGCGCATAAATATTTATTTTTTTATTTTCAAATTTAGACTGCAATGATTCGGGTAAATCATTAAAAAACAATCCATTATATTGAGGGAGTGCTTTCAATTTGCATAATGCGAATTTGTTGTTATAATATTCCTGCAACGTGGTTGAACGCTGAAGCCCATCAATGACTATATATGTTACTTCCTTTGTTTCATTTAGATATATTGGCGGTAATGGAAAATTCAACAGTATTGATTCTATGAATTTACATTTTTTTTCTTCAGTCCATACACTGTTTCTCTGGAATTCAGGATGAATATTAATTTTACCCTTCTCTAACTGCCGCAGATATTCAAAAATGGAAAATGGATTTTCACCGATATCAATATTTTCCTTGATCGGATCAAAAGGATATATGCCTTCACCGTCATCTTTTTGGTCCTCTATCCGGGTGTCTTCATCTGTTTCTATTGTTTCTTTGGTATTCTCAGTATAATCGCTCATTTGAGTACTCATGGGATTCATTAGTAGTGGTTTCTGGAGACAAAAATATACCTTCCGGCCAATAAGCCGGTTTAAAAAAGGAGGAAAAGCCCCAAAAGGGCTTCATGGGCGGCCGAAACACACTCCATTTCCCTTTTAGTTTGTCCAATTCCTCAAAATGTATCACATCGGAAAGGGAAATTCAATACGAAATTTCTGTTAAAGGCCTATATGCTCAGTGCTGTTAATTTTTCCGTTTTGGAATATAATTATGCGGGAAGTGGAAATGATACATGACTGTATAATCATGGCCGGGGGATCCGGAACAAGGCTCTGGCCGGCCAGCACATCTTTGAGGCCAAAGCAATTCCTTGAAATGCCTTCGGCGGCCCCTCATGGGAAACCGGGGAAAGGGCAAAAAAGTTTTTTCGGCGCGGCTCTTGAACGGGCCCTGTCGCTGGCCGGAGAATGCGCTGACGGCCGCGTAATTGTGGTGGCGGGAAAGAACCACATAAACCCGATCATTGGGGAATGCGCTAAATTGGAAGAGCGGGAAAGGAAACGGCTGGTTCTGATTCCTGAACCTTTAGCCCGGAATACCGCCCCGGCCATTGCCTGCGCCCTGGTCTACCTTAACCATTTTACCGGGGGCAGGGATAGAAATGTCCTGGTCCTCACCAGCGATCACGTAATCAGCCCTCCTGGAACATTCAAAATCGACGCGAAGACCGCCGCCGCAATGGCCCAGGGGAGCAAACTGGCGGTTTTCGGCATCCCGCCGGAAAGGCCTGAAACAGGCTTCGGGTACATTGAAGCCGCCGGCGCACTGCCTTTCCCGGACAGTCAGGGCCAGAGGAAGTACAGGAGCGAGGTTTTCAGCGTCGCCTCCTTCAGGGAAAAACCTGACCTGAAAACAGCAAGAAAGTTTATCAAGACAAAAAAATTCTATTGGAATTCGGGGATGTTTGCCTTTTCCTCCAAATTTATGCTCGCCGAATTCCTGGCCGGTGCACCGGAAGTCATTAACCCTTTTATGGAACTCTGGGCTCCCGGGGAGCACCCCTGCCGGTCAAAGAAAGGCCTGAAGATCCTTGAGGGCAACGGTAAGCTGGAAGCCGCCTACCTAAAAACAAAGACGATTTCCTTTGACTACGCCATCGCCGAAAAGTGCCGCTCCACGGTGATGGTAAGAGCCGGATTCTCCTGGAACGACGTAGGAAGCTGGGATGAGTATGCCCGGCTCGCGGAACACACCATGTCTTTGGTTTACGGAACCGGAAGATCCGTCGAAACCTGCTTTGTGGATTCAGACATCCCCGTTGCCCTCTGCGGGGTGGAGGATCTCATCGTGGTACTCAGATCAGGAAAGGATGGCGGCCCCCCGGCGCTGTTGATCTCAAAAAAGGGCGAAACCCAGCGGGTCAAAGAAATCGTGGAAATGATCAAAGCCTCGGGCAAGACTGAACTTCTTTAGTTTGTCGGCGCCCGTAAAACCATATCTTCTGTCTATCGAAAACCCGCGGGATGCCTTTCCCAAATACCACACCGGGAATGGAATTTCCATTCTTATTTCCAATTACAGACCTATATACTCGGTATAGACGGATTTCGCGTTGTTTAAATTGATCGCGTTCTTGATGATTGCCCGCCCGTCCAAAAACAGCGTAATCTCATATTGGGTATCGGCAAAAGTCAGGGTAAATTCGTTAAAACGAACAGTTCCGGCGGATTTCAGCTTTTCCGCCAGGGCGTGAAAGTCCGCTTTAACAGGCCGGGACGGCACTACCTGCACGGAGTTACTGCCACAGAGGCTCGTGGTATAGGAGCCCGAGATTCTGCCGAAATACTCATAGCGGTTATGAACGCATACCGGGCAGTCGTCGTTTTTCCTGATTTCGACAGCCGCGATGTCGTTTGTCCATAGATCCATCGTCAATAATTCCACCCGGACGGAATCTGACCCCGTCAGTATCTTGATTGCCTCAGCCGTCTGTATCGACGCGATTGCGTTTGTGATCATGTTGAGAACGCCAAATGTGCCGCACGAATGTGACGGCGCAGGCATCGAGCCGCCTATAAAGCACCTGAGGCAGGGTTTGTCATCTCCCGGCAGTATGTTCATGGTCATGCCCTCGGCGCCCAGAGCGGCGCCGTATATCCAGGGGATTTTATGCTTGTGGCAGATCTCGTTCATTAAAAAGCGTGTTTCCCAGTTGTCGGTGGCGTCCAGGACCAGATCCGCGCCGCCTGTGAAGTTCTCGATGTTCGACGGATTGACGTCGGCTATGACCGGCTCCAGTGTTATCTCCGAATTGACTTCGGATAAATGGTTATACGCGGCGATGGCTTTTGGCAGGTTCTGGCGCGCGTCGTCCTCGGTATAAAGAATCTGCCTCTGTAAATTGCTAAGCTCAACATAATCCCGGTCTACCATTCGTATATGCCCGACGCCGGAGCGGCAGAGGTTATTGGCCGAAACCGTGCCGAGTGCGCCCATGCCGATTATTGTGACTTTTGATTTCAGCAGTTTTTCCTGCCCTTCCTTGCCGATGCGGCTGAAAACCGTTTGTCTCGCGTAACGCCCGGTATTCACTTATATACCCCCGGCGCAATACTCAAGCGCCTCAAGACAGATGTCAATGTCGCCCGGCGTGTTGAAATAATTCGGACTGATACGCAATGCGCCGCCATTTTCCAGAGTACCTGCGCTGCGGTGCGCGTCCGACGCGCAATGGATACCGCTTCTTACCGCTATCTGAAACGCGGTATCCATCATGAGAGCGGCGGCGGCCGGGGACGTTTTCTCAAGGCAGACCGATACGACGTTTCCCCGGTCCTGCTCCAATCCCGGCCCTATAAGCCGGATACCGCATATCGCGTTTATGCCCTCAATCAGGCGCTTTGTAAGCCCGGCCTCCGTCCGTTCGATTTTTTCGATTCCCTCTTCCATAATAAATCGTATGCCCGCGGCCAAACCCGCCAGTCCCGGCGTATTGAGGGTTCCGCTCTCAAATTTGTCCGGCATGGTTTCCGGCTGCGAAAGCGATTCCGATTCACTGCCTGTTCCGCCCTGAATGATCGTTTTTAACTGGAGCTCCGGCCTTATGTAAAGGCCGCCTGTTCCCTGCGGACCCAAGAGGCCCTTGTGCCCGGGAAAGGCCAGCATATCAACGCGCGTCTTTTGCGCGTCAATGGATCTGCTTCCGGCGGATTGGGCGGCGTCCACCAAAAAAAGAATTCCTTTGCTCCCGCAAAACGCGCCTATTGAGGCTATGTCGTTTATAGTACCGGTAACATTTGATATGTGGGTGCATACAACCAGCTTTGTATCCGGTCTCACGGCTTTCTCAATATCGCCAGCGCTTAACCCGCGCAGCAAATCCGTGGGCAGTTTTGTGACCTTTACACCGCTCCGCTCCAGGCAGGCCAGGGGGCGGGAAACGGAGTTGTGTTCAAGCGAGCTTGTTATCACATGGTCCCCCGGTTCCAATATGCCTTTAATCGCGATATTCAGCGCGGCGGTGGTATTGGGAGTGAAAACAATGTTTTCCGGTGATTGCGCGTTAAACAGCCGTGCGCATAACACTCTCGCCTCGTTGACGCTTCTTCCGGCGGCCAGCGAAAGCCTGTGCCCGGAACGGCCGGGGTTTCCGCATTCTTCGCGCATCATCTTTATAACGGCTTCGTATACGCTCTCGGGCTTCGGGAAAGAGGTCGCGGCGTTATCCAGGTAAACCGGCTTTGACGATTCTGTCATTCCAGCGCCTTTGCCAATTGATTGAAGGCTTTTTCGAGCGTGGACAGGGGACAGGCGATATTCACCCTTATAAAGCCTTTCCCCTCCTCACCGAAGGAGCTTCCCTTGCTGACCCAGAGCCGCGCTTTCCCGACGATGATCCTTTCGAGTTCCGTCTCGGAAAAGCCGTAGGCGTTCATGTCAAGCCATAAAAGATATGTTCCCTCAAGATCAACAACATGGATCTTGGGCAGATTGGCATCAATGAATTGTTTCACGTAATTATAGTTCTTCTCAAGATAAACGAGCAGTTCGTCCAGCCATTCGCCGCCGCCCCTGTAAGCCGCCTCGCACGCGGCAAGGCCCATTGTGTTTAGCTGGCTGTAACCGGTATTCGCGGTTTCTTCCCTGAACCTGGATCTAAGTTTCGGTTCGGCTATAAAAATGTTGGCCGCCTGAAGCCCCGCGAGGTTAAAGGTCTTGCTTGGCGCGGTACAGATAATCGAATTGTTAAGGAATTTTTCGTTTATCGTCCCAAATACCGTATGCTTCACGGTGCCGTAGACAAAGTCGCAGTGTATTTCGTCGGATATTACGGTTACGTTATGCTTCAGGCAGATCTTGCCCATTTGCGTCAGCTCGCTTTTTGTCCACACCCTGCCGACCGGGTTATGCGGGCTGCACAAAATGAACGCCTTCACATTGTTTTTGATAATCTGATCTTCAAAGTCGTTAAAATTGATCCCGTATTTCCCGCCCGTGTATGTAAGTGGGCTTGTAACAAGCCGCCGTCCTGTTACCTCAACCGCTTCCCTGAAAGGATAATACACGGGGGGCTGTATAAGAACGCCGTCGCCTTCCCCGGTAGAAGCCCTCACGGCCGCATACAGTGCGAACACCACACCCGGCGTTTTTACGAGCCATTCGGGTTTAACATTAAAATCAAGCCGCTCCGAGAACCATTCCCGCACGGCGGTAAAACAGGCCCCGTTCTTCTTTGTGTCCGAATAGCCGAATATCGCGTGTTCCGCCGATTTAACGAGCGCTCTGGTGACGCAGGGGGCGGTTCTGAAATCCATGTCGGCTACCCACAACGGGATAAGCCCGGCCGGCTTACCGCGTTCAACAGCGAAATCGTATTTGAGTGAATTGGTGTTGTACCTGTCGATTACTTCGTCAAAGTTATGCTTCATATACCGTATCCTTCATGACGTTTAATCCAATAATACCTCGTTTATCGTCCCTCCGCCAATAACGGTTTCGCCGTCGTAAAGAACGGCGGCCTGGCCTTTGGTTATCGCTTTTTGCGGGCTGTCGAACTCAATCCGCAGCGTATCGGAATCAAGCTGCCATACGGTGGCGGGCTGCTCCCGCTGGTTGTACCGTATGCGGGCGCGGACTTTCACCGCGGTATCAAGCTTGTCGACCGGTATTAAATTAATATCTCCGGCAACAAATGTTTTGGCGTAAAGGCTGTCCGCGGTCCCGACAACCACGCTGTTGTCTTCCGGGCGCACCTCGCGGACATACAGGGGCATTGCGGCTGATATTCCAAGTCCCCTGCGCTGACCTACGGTGTAGTGGATGATCCCCCTGTGTTCGCCGAGGTCGCCGCCGTCCGTATCCACAAAGCGGCCTTTTGGGGTTTCCATGCCTGTGTACTGCCGAATGAAATCCGCGTAATCCCCGCCGCGTACAAAGCATATATCCTGACTGTCGCGTTTTTCAGCGTTGACGAATCCGTTTTCAAGGGCTATTTCGCGCACCTGCGATTTGTTTAATTCGCCTAACGGAAAGAGGACAGATCCAAGCTGTTCCTGCGTCATCGTGTATAGCACATAACTTTGGTCTTTAGACAAATCCACGCCTTTCTTTAAAAGGCGCCTGCCGTTTCCGGCGTCGACCTCAATACGCGCATAATGCCCCGTGACGATATAGTCTTTTTCAAGGCCTTTCGCGCGCCGGAGCAAACGCTCAAACTTCAGGTAACGGTTGCAGTCGATACAGGGATTCGGTGTTCTGCCGTTTTGATAAGCATTGATAAACCGGTTGATAACCTCTTCCCTGAAGGTATCTGCAAAGTTGAAAACATAAAACGGAATACCAAGCCTGCGCGCCACATCGGCCGCGTCGGCAGCGTCTTTCACGGCGCAGCAGGTCTTCCCGCAGCCTTCGCCATGGCTTAAGCCTATATCCTCGTTGTCGAACAGCTTCATCATGCTCCCGGCGCAGTCCAAACCCTGCTCTACGGTCAGAAGAGCCGCAACCGAACTGTCAACACCGCCGCTCATCGCTACCAGCGCGCCGCTCATCGTTCTTACATATCCTCCATGAAACTCCGTTTCCTCTGCGGCTTAATATTCTCTTTCCCTGTTCCCTTTTTTGTCCCAGTATTTGCGTATTTTTTTCATAACATTGGCCATGTCCAGCGGCTTTCCGATATGGTCGTTCATTCCCGCGGCAAGGCACCTTTCTATATCCTCCTTGAACACGTTAGCCGTCATTGCGATAATCGGGATATTTACGCCTCTTTGGCGTATGCTGCGTGTCGCTTCAAGGCCGTCCATTTCCGGCATCTGCACGTCCATGAATACAAGGTCGTATTTTTTCGGGTTGTCGGAAACAATACGCAGGGCCTCAAGCCCGTTTTCGGCGCAGTCAATTTCAGCGCCTGTGCCTTCCATGCTGGCAAGGAGAATTTCGCGGTTAATTTCCACATCCTCGGCGAGCAAAATACGGCAGCCCCTGAACTCTTCGCCCTTGACGGCTTTCCTCTGCTCCTGCGTTTCGGAGCCGCCGACACCGAGGCACGCGTTCATGCAATCCATAATATCCGAAGCAAAGAGGGGCTTCATCAAATACTTGTCGACTCCGGCGACTTCCGCTTCGTCGCGTATAAGCGACCATTCGGTTGCCGAGATCATGATTACGACGCTTTTTTTGTTCTTGCCGCGTTTCTTGATTTCCTTTGTCAGTTCAATGCCGTTCATCCCCGGCATTTTCCAGTCCACGAAGTATATGTCATAACCGCCGGATTCTTCGATTCGCATCAAAGCTTCATTGCCGTTTATGGCGATGCCGCAATGCACCCCGAACCGCCCGAATATCGCGGTGAAATACGAGAGTATCTCTTCCTCGTCGTCAACGGCGAGAACCTTCATGTTCTTCCAGTTCACGGACGGGTCCAATAGCGGAGCCGATTGTTCCCTGCCGCGGCCGGCTTTGAAGCTGAATTTAAACAGAGAACCTTTCCCCGGTTCGGAGCTGACACTGATCTCTCCGTTCATCATCTCGACAATACGCTTCGAAATGGCAAGGCCAAGCCCCGTACCTCCGAACTTCCGTGACATTCCGCTTTCCGCCTGTTCAAAGGCGTGGAAGAGTCTCTTTTGCTGTTCTTCCGTGATTCCGATACCCGTGTCTCTGACTTCAACAACAATGGTGAAGATCTCGTCCGCCGCCGGAGGTTCGACCGCTTGCGAGTGGTCGGACGATGCCTGTTGGCTTTCGGCGGGAGATTCTGATAAAAGAAAAGTATCCAGACGTATGCTTCCGCCTTCCGGCGTGAACTTGATCGCGTTGCTTAGTAAATTGATGATAACCTGCGCCAGCCGCTGATCGTCGCCATGAAGAATATGGGGAATTTTTCCGTCTACCGTTATATGAAATTTCTGCTGCTTCTGCTCCATGCGGATAAAATTGGCGTTTATTGCCTTTTTCAGCATTTTCTCGTATGAGAAATCGACCAGCACAAGCTCAAGCTTGCCGGCTTCTATTTTTGACATGTCAAGAACGTCGTTGATTACGCCCAACAGATGCGCGGAAGCGTCCTCTATTTTGCCGAGCGCGTAATCCTTCCGCTCCAGCCCAGGCGAGTTTCTCCCGATCGAAGACATGCCCATGATGGTATTGAGGGGCGTCCGCATTTCGTGCGACATATTCGACAGGAAAAGACCCTTTGCTTCCGACGCGGCAGTGGCGCGATCGAGCGCGTTTTTGAGCCTGTCATTGTATATGGAGCGCATGATCGCACCCGCTATTACGCTTGCTATCGTCGCGATGAAAGATATTTCATCCTCATGCCATTCGCGCGGCCTGTCGCACTGCTCAACGCTTAAAATGCCCCACAGGTAGCCGTCAAAATAAAGAGGGGCGGAGATAAAAGCGTACATACCGGTCTGCCCAAGCGCGTTGTAAAGCGGGTCTTTGGAAATGTCGCCGCATGAGACTGTCGGCGTAACGCCATCTTCCCGAATGGTTTCCGTGAAATCGGCTTTTATTATTTCAAGACCGCCATGAATTGTCGGCGCCGGGGGATTCAATTTTTCATCGTACTGGCTGTACGCAATATAAGTTTCGCCGTGTTCGTAATCTATGCCGACAATGACTACCCTCGATACTTTTAGATACCTTCCAAGCTTCGCCATGGCTTCGTTTATCAGGGTTTCGGATTCGCCTGACGTTACAAAGCTCTTTGAGATATCGCTTATCAGCTCCTGCTGTCCAAGACGAATTTTAAGCAGCTCATCCTGCTCAGCCAGGCTCTGGGACATCTTCTTTATATTTCGCAGATCGTAGGCGAATCCAAGCGCCATAACCGCGTCGTCGTTTTTTACGCAGGTCACCTTGACTTCGCAGGGTACAAACTCGCCGTCGCTGGCCATGTGCATGATCTCAGCCGTCACTGTTTCGCCGGCCAGAGCGCGGTCTAAAATATCATTTGCCATATCGATGGACTTCTTTCCGTCCGGCTGGTATTCAGGAAAAAAATCATAGAAATGATCGAGACAATATTGTTTCGGGGTATTCAAAAAATTTATGATTTCGTTGTTGCAGTCAATAAGATTCTTGTTATGATCAAAGATTGTAAGACCGATCGGCGCGGCTCTGATAATGGCCTGGTTTAAGTTGTTCGCCCTGTTTATGCTCTTCTCCATGTCGGCGCGCACAACGGTGTTGGTGCATAAAAGAGCCGCGGAGCGCATCATCTCAATAGAGTCGTCCTCGAAGTATCGCTCGATAAGGCGATCTTCAAAAAGCACAAACCCCCAAAAGTCCCCGCCGATAAAAATAGGCGTGATATACGCTGACACGACGCCGAAGGATTTAAGCATTGGCGCTTCGGGCAGGAGGCTTACAGGGCTGTTTATCGTTTCGCCGCGCGCCAGCAGATCCTTCCAGCGCGGGGCGAGCTGCTCATAAGTGACGTTCGTTAGTACCGCAGTCGGTTCCGTGGTACCTCCCAGTTTTCTGTCCCAGCGGTAAATTTGCGACGTATGGATGATATCTCCCACCCAAAAGTTGCGCCAGACTGATATTCTGTCCAGCCCCGCGATATCGGCAATCGGCTTCATGCCGGTCGTCATCATCTCCTCAAAGGGTTCGTCACTGTTCGACAGGAAGATAATAGCCGCTTTATTCAGGGTATCGGTCATTTTCTTGCTGCGTTCCAGAGCCTCGAAAGACTCTTTAAAACTTCTCTCCGCGTTTTCCCTGATAATCGCGTCGGCGTACATATAGGCCGCCGAGTTAAGCAAGTCAAGGCAGCTTTCACTGAAATTCACTCCGTTTTTGTGATCCTGAAAAGCCACCATTCCCCAGAATTTCCCCTGTGAGAAAATAGGCACCAGCAATAAAGATTGAATACCGTAACGGGCCGCAAATGCTTTTTCAGCTTCCGTCATATCGTTTTGGGACTTGGCTACATATTCGTTTCTTAGCATGGCCGCCGTCCAGCTTTTAACCGCCTCGTCGTCGTTTGACAGGGTAACAAGCTTGCCGGCCAGGGAATACGCCGCCCTGTCCCAGCGGTAGATCTGCGCCATGCTTTTGCCGGCTTCCGTGTCCTTGTAATTATAAATGATGATGCGATCCACGCCGGCCGCGTCCGCCATAAACTGAAGCCCATTCGTCATTACTTTGGTGAAAGAGCTTTCCCCAAGGCTGGCAAATGTTATAACCACCTTATTCAGGGCGTCAACAATCCCGGCGCGGTGTTCTGATAATAAGGTTGCGTTATTTGTATCCATCAATGATATTATATATTAGGAAGTAGGAAGTAGGAAGTAGGTTTTGTTCCTCCTTCCTAACTCCTACTTCCCCTGCACCCCTATTCCCCTGTATGATTAACCATGCCTATCAAAATACCCAGGAACTTGCCCGCATATGATGTTCTCAGCCGTGAACGGGTTTTTGTAATAACAGACGATAAGGCTGAACACCAGGACATAAGGCCCGTCAGAATCGGTATTGTTAACCTCATGCCCACTACGGTGGACACCGAGATACAACTGCTGCGGCTTTTGGGAAACAGCCCGCTGCAGGTAGACATCACCTTTTTACGCATGGGCAGCCACAATTCCAAAAACGCGCCGCCCGGCCACATGGAAAAATTCTACCTGAGCGCCGAAGAAGTTATCTCCCTCCAGGTGCGTTTCGACGGGCTTATCATTACCGGCGCGCCCGTTGAGACCTTGCCTTTTGAGGATGTTGACTACTGGAACGAACTTGTCGAAGTGATTGACTATTCGGAAAAAAACGTGTACTCAACCCTGCATATCTGCTGGGGTGCGCAGGCCGCCCTGTACCGCCGCTACGGAATCCCCAAAACGCCGCTTCCAAAGAAACTCTTCGGTGTTTTTCCGCACGCTGTAAACGAGCAGTACCACGCGCTTTTCCGCGGCTTTGACGATGAGTTCCTCGCCCCCCAGTCGCGGCACACCACTTGCGATCGCGATGCTATAGCGGCGGAAAGCCGCCTGCGTATCCAGTCCGAGACCGCTGATACCGGCGTCTTCATCGTTACCGCCCGGGAAGGCCGCGAGGTCTACGTCACCGGCCACCTGGAGTACGATCCGCTTTGCCTCGACCGTGAATACCGCCGCGATCTATCGAAGGGGCTGCCCATTGACATCCCGGAAAACTACTATCCCGGCGACGATCCGTCGAAGAAGCCGGTGGTCCGCTGGCGCGCCCACGCGCACCTGTTTTTCGACAACTGGCTCAATTTTGTGTATCAGGAAACGCCTTTCGATCTGGAGGATTTAGGCTGAACGGGCGGGCGCGGCGACAGCCGTCTTTTATAGCAATCCGGCAAGTATTTCACCGGCTTTGTTATATTCGGCCATAAGCGCCTCGTCGGATATTTGTTCCAGCGCGGTTTTTAAGTCCGCGCTCAGCGGCTGCCGCAGGAGTTCTTCCAGAATATGGTCGATGTCATGCGCTTTTTGCGATTGCAGCGCCGCGGCAAGTTCATGAAAAAGGGGAGCAAGAGAGTCTACAGCCGGAGTTGCGTTATGTGCCGCGCTGTTGTCTGATTTCATGGCGGCGTCTATTCCTTTAATCAGGCCTGCCAGGGTTTCAGCAAAACCGGGCAGGTTTTCCTGGATAAAACCCAAATCTCCGGCCTTGGCCGCCGCTTCAAGCTTTTCCGCCATAGCCGAAAACGCCGCCGCGCCGATTGATGCGGACGCGCTTTTTAGGGCGTGAACCTGGGTGACAAACGCGGGCAGGGCGTCGGCGCCAGGCGCGGTTTGTAATGTTAACGAAGTTAACGACGGCAGACGTAGTTCCGCGTCTTTGAGAAACAATGTCAGGACTTGTTCGTAAAGCGCCATTTTTCCGCCGGTCATGGAAATGCCCCGTTGCACGTCTACACCGGGAATCTCAGGTAAATTAGGAGTTAGGGAGGAGGAATCAGGAGAACTGTCATAGCCGCCCGGCAATCCTGTGCCGTGGCCGTCCTCTTTGCCATTGAGGACATTGGCAATAGACAGCGAAAGTATCGGCAGGGATATAAAACGCACATTGGGAATATAGGCTTCATTGCCAAATTCCACCGTGAGGGCCAGAGGCGGTCTTTTCCTGTCGGGGAAGGAGGCTTCTGTCCTGTCCATGACAGGCTTAATTTTCTCATAGAGGCCGTAGCCGGAGAATATATAGAACCATTCCCCCGGAGTGGAACCGCGCATCGTAGACGCGATGTCTTCAGTCTCGGAAGGAGGTCCCCACAACAGGGCATTGGTAAAATCACCGGGATTTGTAACCAGTGTATAAGGAACCTTCAAATTTTCCATTGACCAGGCCAGCGATTTGGCATAAACGGTCCGGCCTTCATAAATCAATACCTTCTTTTGTTCCGGTTTTTCCACCGCGGCAAAAGGCGTATCAGACTCTATGCCCTGGGGAATGACAGCCGTAAACACGCTGCCTGAACCATATTCGCTTTCCACGCTGATATCCCCGCCCATTGCGAGGCAGAGCTGTTTTGTAATCGCGAGGCCAAGGCCCGTCCCCTCAATATCGCGGTTCTTCTCCGTGTCTACCTGTGTGAATTCGCCGAACAATTTCGCCTGATCCTCCGGCTTGATACCTTTACCGGTATCGCTTACCGCTATCTTAAGCCATACCTGTTTTTCATCCCTCTTTTCCATGGTAATAAATAAACCGATGTATCCCTTTTCCGAGTACTTTACCGCATTGGACAGGAGGTTAAGGAGTATCTGCCGCAGCTTCGCTTCGTCTCCTATGAGGTTATTGGGGATTTGCCCGTCGATGTTGGTAAAAAACCGGATCGGCTTTTCCGCCAGGCGCAAATGGATGATGCTGATGGTGTCGTTGACCAAAGAAGAAAGCGAATAATTAACCATACGCCATCACTTTACGCGAGAGCTTTTTTAGTTTTTCCCAAAAGTTCGTCCTTTGAGGTTGGTTTTTTAATGTAATCAACGGCCCCCATCTCCCTGGCGCGCTTGATGTCATCTGAATCGTTCGAGACTGTAAGAAACGCTATCGGAACATTGTGTAAATCGCTGATCCCCAAGATTACCCATCCGTCCGATTCAGGCATCATTATATCCAGTATAATATACACCGGATCAATACCCTGGTAAAGGTGCTTTAAGGCGTCTTCACACGACTTGACGGTAATGACTGTATAGTCCCCTGTTTTCCCGCTCTAAATTTGACAAAAAAAGTCAGGAAATGTGGTGACTTTTCGAAAAAAATGATTATATTATAATTGTAGCCAATCAATGCGTTGAAATCCTACACTCAAAGTTCAAAAAACATTGAACTCATCCCCAATTTTCGTTTTATTCGTGAGTAATAAGACGATTTAGTTAAAGGAAGGAATATTATGAAATTGAAGTTTAAACTGAGTATCATTGTGATCGCCATAATGGCGGTCGTTGTAACGGGAATTGCCGTAGTGCTGGTGCAAACGTCGTCCNGCTTGACCGTCGGGCTTAACACTGAAATCATTGGTTTCCTGGCCGACGGTCAGGCGAATTACTGGACCGGCCGGGAGGACAGGCGCTTAATGCTGCTGCANACNCTGGCGGATGTGATGTCGGATTATGAGTCGGTGCCTGCGGAAGACAGNCGGGAAGAGTACGATACTATGCTGGCGGGTGTTTTTGCCGCCAACGAGGATCTGGTGAACCTTTATACGATATGGAAGCCAAACGCCGTTGACGGCATGGACTCGCACTATATCGGCAGGCTTGGCTCAACTGAGACGGGGCAGTACGCTATAGCCTATTCCAGGGAAACCGGTGAAACGGTTACCAGGATTTCCGTTGATATAGACAACACTATGGCCTATCTTAGCGGGCCCAACGCGAAGCAAGACAGGTATGTAACGCCCACAGCCAGAGTGGTAGAAGGAAAGAACACCTATGTGTTCAGGCTGATGGTTCCCATAATTAACCGTCGTACCGGTGAAGCGGTGGGAGGCGTGGGAAGCCTTGTGGATATCTCCGCGATCCAGCGCGGCCTGGAAAAAATCATGGGAGAAAACGACATAATAGCCGCGATGTCCATTTACGACAACAGCGGGTTTATTTTGGCAAGTTACGTGCCCGACAGGGTAGGCAAAAACCTGCGCGATGTGGATACGATTTACGGCGAGCACATCAATGACGCTTTCCATGCCGTGCAGGAAGGGGTTGAGGTACAGTACTCCAGTTACTCGGACGTTCTTGGATCGAATATACAAATGGACCTTATGCCTTTGCAGATAGGCGATTCGGGCGAAACCTGGACTATTATGGTAGGGGCTACCGAAGATTTCATGCTGCTTGAGGTACACGAGATGACCAGGTTCACCATTATACTGGCGGCGGCGGCCCTTGCGTTGTCGGCCTTAATCGTTTTCTTTGTCCTTTCCAGAACCGTAAACCCGATAGTCAAGGTAGCCGAAACCCTCAAAGACATTGCCGAGGGCGAGGGGGACCTGACAAGGAGCGTTAACGTCAAATCCAAAGACGAAGTGGGCGATTTGGCCAAGTACTTCAACCAGACCCTTGAAAAAATCAAGAACCTTGTCATCGTCATCAAGAATGAAGCGGCGAAGTTATCCGACATCGGCAGTGATCTTTCCAGCAACATGACACAGACCGCCGCCGCGATCAACCAGATAACCGCCAACATCCAGAGCATCAAGACCCGCGTCATAAACCAGAGCGCCAGCGTGACCCAGACCAACGCGACCATGGAACAGGTGACGGTAAACATCGATAAGCTCAACGGCAATGTGGAAGCCCAAAGTCTAAACGTGTCGCAGGCATCGGCGGCGATTGAGGAAATGGTCGCCAACATCGCGGCCGTCACCGATACGCTGGTTAAAAACGCGACCAACGTAAAATCTTTGCAGGACGCTTCCGAAGTCGGGCGCAGCGGATTGCAGGGAGTGGTTGAGGACATTAAGGAAATAGCCCACGAATCAGAGGGCCTCTTAAAGATCAACACCGTAATGAAAGACATCGCCAGCCAGACAAACCTTCTTTCGATGAACGCCGCGATTGAAGCTGCGCACGCGGGCGAGGCGGGCAAGGGCTTCGCCGTGGTCGCCGATGAAATCCGCAAACTGGCGGAAAGCTCCAGCGAGCAGTCAAAGACCATCGGTACGGTTTTGAAGAAGATAAAGGATTCAATTGACAACATCACCAAATCTACAGAAACCGTACTTGCCCGGTTCGAATCCATAGACACAAACGTCAAGGTAGTGGCTGAACAGGAAGGAACCATCCGCAACGCGATGGAGGAGCAGGGAGAGGGTAGCAAGCAGGTCCTCAGCGGCATTGTGCAGGTAACCGATATTACGCGCAACGTAAAGTTCGGCTCCAATGAAATGCTCGAGGGCGCGCAGGAAGTGATCAAGGAGAGCCAGAATTTAGAGAAGGTGACGCAGGAGATCACTTCGGGCATGAACGAAATGGCAAGCGGCGCCGATCAGATCAACGTGGCTGTCCATCAGGTCAACGAGATTTCCATCAAGAACCGCCAGGGCATAGAAGGTCTAATGAGGGAAGTTTCCCGCTTCAAGGTGGCATAGGGGGACGTAAGGGCTCCTTGATGGCTGCCCGCGCCGGTAAGTAGGCTCTCTGCACATAATACAGAGAGCCTACTTGTTTATCCCCCTATTCCCCCTTCTCCCCCTCAATAGAATCCCAGGGCTCCCTTCCCGGGTTCTTTTTTGCAGGTTCCCTGGTTTTTCTTTTCTTGCGTTTGAAAAAAGGCTTTAAATCCTGAAACAAGAGTTCCGCTTTTTTATCTCCGCTTCGCGTTAATTCCCTCAAATACCTGTAAATGCGTAACGAGTCATTGTAACAACTGTCCGAGTGATTTCGGGAAATGTGATTCACTGCATCTGAAAACAGCTTCAATTCTTCCGCAAGTTCCCGTAAAGCTTTCAAATCATTTTGGTTTTTGGTTAGAGGGGCCTGTTCTAGCATCGGCGGCATTAATTTCGGATTGTTAAGGGCAATTCCAAATGACTTTTCAATAAACTCCAGATTTTTTTTAACAGCGCTTCTAAGCCGCTTTTTGCTGACGTCATTATTAGGGGGGTTTTTTTCCGCTGTTATAAGGAATAATTTCTTTTGCTCTTCCAGATAGGCGGCAAGCTTCCCTGCCATCTCATTCATCGTCTCCTTTTCTCGCGCCATTTCAGGCGGCGTTTCCGCTTGTTCTGTACTCATTGTATCTTTCCATCTGTTTTCAATATGCAAAGATATGCCCTTTATCAAACAAAGATGGGCATATATATGAAAGTATAATACATTTAAATAATAATTTTAACTCAATAATTAAAAATTCCAATATTATATTGAAATATTGGAATTTTTAACCGAAATATTTTATTTTAAATCCGGAATATCGGAATTATAAATTAAAATAATTTAATTAGAAATTGCAATATTTCGGTATTTAATGAAACTTTTAAATCAAATAATCAAAAATTTGACAAATTTACTGAAAAATTCGATATTCTAAACACTTTTTTTGACAAAAAACCGATAATCAATGAGTGAAATACTCAAAGGCGCTTGCCATTCTTCTCCTTCTCGTCATGTTTCCGACGCTTTTCCTCAACGCGTACATAGTGACCTACAAGGAGCAGTTTTACAGGCTTTTCCACATGCACTACAATCAGTACCCGGACGACACGATGGAGAACATCTACTGGCTGGAACAGGCCCTCAAAGCCGATTTCTGTAACCCGCTGTACGCCTTGGCCCTCATCGAAAACGAAACCCAATGGGAGAAGTACCGCTATCTCTTCATGATGCACATAAATATTAAACTCGCGGAGCAGCACCTCTTCCTGGGCAATAAGTGGAACAAGCGAAACGCGTACTTTTACAACGCCCCCTGGAAAGAACAAAACCTCGACTCCCTCGAAACGGCTGAAACCTGTTTCCACACGGCTCTCTATTACTGGCAGGAAGCCCTCGCCTGGGCGGAGAAAGCCGGTGAAAGGCGCTTTCGATGGATAAATCTCCAAAAAGTCCAGTTCTGGGAAGACGAGGTCGCGAGGATAGAAAAGAAAACGCTTGATTACGGAAAAACGATCAACAGGGAACTGGCCCTTCTGCAGCAGGTGCGGGAGAGATTTCTGGCGATGGATGAGAATACTTACTGACCAATGCCATATTCTCTATAGCCGCCCATACCTCGGCGCCGACTTCTTCCGGCGTTCTTGACGCGTCGATGGTTTGAACCTTTACGCCCGCCGCGGAAAAATCCGGAAGGATGGCCTTATAACGCTCGCGAACCTGAACCTGAAAATTCGTGTATTCGTAGATGTCCCTGTGCTTGCGGCCGGCAATGCGTTTTTGCGCGGTTTCAGGGTCTATGTCAAAGAAAAGGAGCAGTTCCGGCGCCGGAAAATCCCGGTTGAGCATGGCGGGCAGCTCCTCACCGCATGTAATCCCCTGGTAGACAAGTGAAGAAGGCAAGTAGCGGTCGGAAACCACCAATTCTCCGCGGCCGCAGCGTTCGACAATGCCATCGCTACCGTAAATATGCTCGTTTCTGTCCGCGGCAAAGAGCAGTGCGACGGTTTTTGGAGCGAGGTCAACTTCTCCCCGCAAGGCGGAGCGGATTATCGTTCCTATGGAACCATTTGTCGGTTCAAATGTTGTATAGAGAGAGGGCAGGGAAAGCCGGGAAGAGTTGTGTCGAAAAGAATCCTCCAATATGCCGATTTGTGTAGTGGTGCCGCTGCCGTCGCATCCTTCAAAAACAACGAAATTCTTAAGAATTTTCATATTTAATAGAGTAAAATATTTGAGAATTATATACAATTGTGTAAAGGGAGTAAGGTAATAGGGGAATAAGGGAGTAGGGAGTGGAAGAGAAGATTAACGTCCGGCTTTCCCCCGCGGGAATCAACAAACGAATTCTCATTTTTATCGCGCTGGTGGCGGGTACCGCCGTCCTTCTGCGCCCTCTGCAGCTCTCTCTTCTGGACAGGTTGGACAGGGCAAAGAACGATTTCATTGCCCAGGCGGAGCACTCACTCGGTCGCGGCATAAAATACGGCGCAATCAGGCCTTCTTTTTTCGGGACGCTGGATATAAGTGATATAACCATACTCAGGGATGATGACAGCAAATTATTGAGCGTTTCACGTTTGAGGCTTTCATATTCCCTTTTTGAGATTATCAGGGGAAACCTTCGAGATTCTTTTAAATCGGTGAGGATTGACAAGCCGGTTTTGAGCTTAAATTTCCAACTGGATGCGGATCTTTTGGAACGGTTCTCCTCACCGGGGGCCGGTGAAAGCGAAGCTTCCGCGCAAAATGGCACATTGGGTTTCAGGGATCTATTGCCGGAGAATTTTTCGGTGCGAATCTGGGACGGGGAATGGGAACTTTCCGATTCTATCGGGAGCCTCAGGTTTCATAGTGTCGGCCTTGACGCCTCTTTGAAGCGGGATCACGCGAGTTTTCAGGGCCGTTGGGCAGTACTGGCCTCTGTATCGGACAGCGGGATAACAAGCTTCTTTATACAGAGCGGCGCCGCGACAGCCCCGTCCCCTGTGTTCGAGGCCGGCATGAGGGGGCAGATCAGCGGAGAATACTCCGGGAATACGGGTGAAGGCAGCGCTGTGATTACAATCCCCTCGTTCACCGGGGACTTCTTTAAAATTACCCCCCTAAGCTTCAACTTGTTTCTTTCGGACGGCCGTCTGGAAATACTGAAAACTTACGACAGGTCACCGGCGGCTTTTTCCCTGGTTTATGATTTTAAAAACGACAGTTTCGAGAGCCGCCTTGAAGGGGAGAATTTCTCACCGAGCGATTTTTTGAGCTTTACGGGTGCGTGGGCGGAACTAAATCCTGCTCTGGCTTTCCGGGTTTCGGGAAACGCGGTTTTTGAGAAGGAAAGCTCCGATGTTCTTCAATATGGCGTTGATTTTTCCGGCGCCGGCGCCGGCATCTACCCGGATAATTCATTTCTGAACAGCGCTTTTTTGGAAGTAAAATTTTCCGGAAACGCGAATTCCGCGAATATAGATTCTTTTATTATCCGTTCCCCCAACGGCGGCCTGGAATTCCGGGGAGGTCTTGAATTTGGTCAGGACGGCATAAACCTGGCAGGTTTGGGCGCGATTGCCCCTTACGGCACACTTTCCCTTTCAAACTTCCGCTTCCGCGGAAACCGGGGTATAAGCGGTGATCTGATTATAAATACGAATGAAAGTGAAATCGGCGTTTACAGCGGAAATCTTTCGGCAGGAAGCGTGAGACTTTCATCCATGAACCTGTCATTATTAATGGAGAACCGGAGGCTTGACTTCGTTTTTTCCGTACTGAAATCCGGTGAACAGAGATCAGGTAATATAAACACTGATATAAGATCATCAGATAATATCCGGACATCTTCTATGTCCCTTACGGGTACATTGGATTACGAGCCGCAGCAGGTACAGGCAAACCTCGTCCTGAATTCCTTTCCGGTAGGGGACATCCTGAGTTTTGTAGAACCGTTTGTACTGCTGTCCATACCCGGAGCGGTACGATCAGCCGCGGATAATCTGTCGATAGCCACCGAGGTTTTCTTTACTACCGATTACGAGTATATCACATACAATGCTCCAAATGTCGAAGCGATCTATGAAGGTTTGCTGGGTATTTCAGCGGTCGCTTCCCTTTCCGGGACAGACAGGGGAATAGAGCTAAGTGCCTGCAGTGTTTTACTTGGAGATGAAACCGCAGAAATTATCGGCTCGGCGGATTTTTCCGATATTGATGCTATTTCCTTTAATCTGGATACCAGTTTCAGGAATTTGACCTACCTTTTTAAGGGAAAGGTACTGCAGCAAAACGAAATTAGTATAGAGGGTTCCTACGGTTTTGAAGCTTCTTTCAGTCTGGAGTCCGGCGGAGCATTATCCGGTTTTGCCCGGGGAGACGGGCTTCCAATTCCATCGGAACTATCGTTGGGAAATTCCGGCGGAATATCGGGAAATCCTTTAGGATTTCCTTCCGGAGAAAAGTACGCCGCCCTTGATTTTCTTTTTTCACTGGATCGCGATTCTCCTTCTTCCTGGCGGGCGGCTGTCGAAAAATTCGAGCTTATAGGGCTGACTACTCCAAACTCGACTACCGCGTCTTTGCGTTTCACCGGCGCGGCCAATCAACGCGGCCTTGTTATCCCCGACGTTGTTTTTGACGACGGCCGGGGAATCCTGGCCGGAAATATAAATATCGATTGGGACGCCGCTTTTGAGAACTATAGCTTTGCGGCGGATATAACCGGAAACAGCTACAACGAAATCTACAGCCTCGCCGGGGCATACAGGAACAAGCGGCTTGATTTTTCCCTTTCCGGGCAGAGAATGCAGCTAAGCCACTTTACAACAAGGAACGCTGTGTTGGACGCGGACTTAAGGGTTTCAGGGGAATCGCTTGAGTCGTTTGAGGCGGAAGCGGCGATCACTTCTTTTACCCTGTATCACCAAAACGCGGTAATACGCGCCTCCACAAATTTCAGTTTGAATAACGACGAGTTTATCGCCCGGCAGACGCGGGTTAATTACGCCGGTCTGGACGCGTATTTACCCTTTCTTAAAATTGACCGTGAAGCCGCGAACGCGGAAACCGATCTCCAGATTTCGGGCAGTTTTGCGGAAAGAACGATAAGCGTTAATTCCTCGGGAAAAGCCGCCTTCAGTACATCCTCCACATGGATAGATCTCTTCAGGGACTTCGACTCTCTTGACGGTGCGCTCATTGTCAGTACGGCTTATTATGATGACATTATCGCGGATTCGCCTTTCGATTTTATCTTTAATGCACGGCGGGAAAATTCCGGTTTTTCACTAAGCCTTAACGGCGGGCCGAGAAACATGGTTCGCTTCAGGTATAACCCGGAGACAACAGGAGGAGGGGCTTTCTACGCAGCCCTTTCATCCCCCTCGCCGGTGAGGGGAACCTTTACGGGTATTATCGATTCAAACTACATCGATGCGCGGACAACCGATCTTTACGTGGATATGGGAGCCTTTTGGCGTTTTGTTCCCCCGCTGGATTATTTGGCGTTTCCGGGCGGCATAGTTACGGCTTCGATCAGGGTGGCCGGCCCGCTTGACGAACCTGAATTTTTTGGAAACGCCCGGGGGACAAGCCTGCAGATCCTTGTTCCCGAATATCTTCCCGATCCCATACGCCCTGTGCCTGTGAATGTCTCGTTAAACGGGTATGAAATGAACTTTGGCCCCGTGGACGCCGTTGTCGGACAGGGCAGGGGAACCGCTTCGGGCTGGGCCAGGTTTGACCAATGGATACCGAATACGTTCACCATGGATATACAGGTGCCGCAAAACTCTCCCATACCTTATGACCTCGACATATCGGGAGTACTCGCTAACGGCCTGGCTTACGGGGATCTGGGTTTGAAACTCGAGGATTTCGTTTTTTCGATAAGCGGGACTCTGACGGCACAGGATACGGAGATAAGCCTTAATTCCAATGAGCTCATCGCGTCGGAAAACCGCCAGGCGGCAACGTACAATGAGTCGGAGGTTTCCGTCATTTCGGATCTTACCCTTCGGGCCGGACGCAGAGTGGATTTCTTTTGGCCGAGCGTAGATTTTCCCATGCTTCAGGCCAGCGCGGATCTGGGGACGGGGATCCACATCACCACCGATGCCGTGGCCCAACGTTACACCATGACAGGGGATGTCAAGCTGAGAAGCGGGGAAATTTTCTACCTTGAACGTAATTTCTATATACGGGAAGGCACCCTCATTTTCAGGGAAAATGAAACCCAGTTCGATCCGTACATAACAGCCAGGGCGGAATTACGGGATCAGGCCGATATAGGACCGGTAACCATTTCATTGCTGATCGATAACGCCCCCCTGCGCTCTTTTACGCCCAGGTTTGTTTCAAGCCCGTCGCTTTCACAGATTGAAATTTACTCCATTCTCGGCCAAAATCCCCAGGGGGAGGACTCGCGGAACCTCGCCACCTCCGCGTTCTTCGACAGTTTGGCGCAGTTTACCGTTCTCGCGAGGCTTCAGCGCCAGGTAAGGAATTTCCTGGGGCTTGACATGTTGTCCCTGCGTACCCAGCTCTTTCAGAATATGCTCATCCAGGTGACAGGAGGCCGGCTAAGCGGAAATCCCTCCGGAAGGGAGTACAGAGTCGGTAACTATTTTAACAATACCACTGTTTTTATAGGTAAGTTCCTGGGAGCGGATTTATTTGGAGAAGCCATGTTTTCTCTGGAGTACGATGAGAACAAGTTGGCTTGGGGAGGATTGGTATTAAAACCGGAATTTGGCCTTGAAATGAGGAATCCGGATCTGTTTGATATCCGCTTCACAATGGTTCCTCTCCACCCGGAAAATATGTTTATAGACGATGTTTCATTTTCCTTCACCAGGCGGTGGACATTCTAGTATTCCCTATTTCGTTTATTTGAGATAGTATCCTTTGTACTGATACGAATTGAGGAGTCTTGATGCGTTTTTGTTTTGCTGTAATCCTGATTTTTTTGCTTGTTCTTCCGGGCTTTGCCCAGCAATCGGANGAGTGGTACCAGGGAAAACCAATNAGAAGAATTGTGTTTGACGGGCTTTCAAATGTTCAGGCCTCGGAACTTGAAGGTATTACAGGGCCCTTCATCAACAGAAANTTTACCGACGAAGTCTATTGGGATTTATTGGGACGCCTCTACGCNCTTGANTACTTTGACAGTATTACGCCTGTCGCCGTCATGGCGGACCAGATGGGAAGCGAAGTGATTATCCGTTTTACGGTAGTTGAAAGACCCACGGTTTCCCGCATTAACTTTACCGGTAACAGCGGGCTCAGACGTAATGATCTTCTTGACGCCATTACGCTCAAGGTCAATGACGTTGTCACCCAGTTAAAAATAAGGATTGATGAACAGGCAATTATCAATAAATACCTGGAAAAAGGGTATCCCGACGTCAAGGTCAGTACGGAACTGCAAAGCGCCAGTAATAACAGAATTGTAGTTAATTTTAACATAGACGAAGGTGAAAAGATAGCCATTGAGAGCTTTTATTTTGAGGGGAATTCGGTTTTTTCCTCGCGAACCCTGCAAAGACAGCTGAGCCTCAGGCCAAAAGGCATCATTGTTGACGGCGCTTTCCAGGAATCAATGCTTATAGCCGATATTCAAACCCTTGCTCAATATTACCACGACAGAGGCTTTATTGACGCGGAGATAATAGACGTCGTCAGGGAAGTCCGCAGAGATGATAAAGGCAACAACTTAATGTCCATCACTTTCAGGGTATACGAAGGGAGTTTATATACATTCGGGGGAGTTACTTTTGAGGGAAACCTGATTTTTACAACCCGGCAGCTTTCGGATTTGATTCAATCCAGAGTTGGCGATACGGTTAACGCGAGAAGGGTTCAGAACGACCTCCTGCGTGTTATGGAGCTTTATCTTGAGAATGGGTATATCTTTAACCGCATAGATCCGTACCCCATACGGGATACTGAAAGAGGGATCCTTTCCTATAATGTGGTAATCGTTGAACGGGGACGGGCGCACATTGAAAACATAATAATCAGGGGAAATGAAAAGACAAAGGATTATGTAATTCTTCGTGAAATTCCCCTTGAGACCGGGGATGTGTTCTCAAGAACAAAAATAGTGGACGGACTGCGAAACCTTTATAACTTGCAGTTTTTTTCCAACGTCACGCCTGAAACCCTTCCGGGAAGCACCGACGCCCTGATGGATTTGGTTATAAGCGTGGAAGAACAATCCACGATAAACCTGCAGCTCGGTTTCGCGTTCTCCGGTTCCTCGGATCCCAATACCTTTCCCGCGTCGTTCAATATAAGATGGGACGACAGGAACTTCATGGGTTTGGGCAACATGGTGGGAGCGGAGATTGTCGCCTCGCCGGATACCCAGACTTTTTCGGCGAATTACACCCAGAGCTGGATGTTCGGGCTGCCGTTTTCGGGAAGTTTTGATTTCACGTTTCAACACATGAACCGCAGGGCGGCGCTGCAAAATTTCGCGCCTTATTTCAACGGGGACGAACCTTACGCGTTTCCAAATGGATTCGGTTCTTTCCAGGAATATGAGGACGCGTACAGGGTTCCCCCCGATGAATACCTTATGCCCTATGATCAATGGCGTCTGTCTTTAGGACTCAGCTCCGGATACCGCTGGTTAAAAGAATATGGAAATTTGGGTCTTGGCGGTGGTTTCAGGATAGGGCTGGTACGCAATACTTATGACAACACCCGTTACCGTCCTTTTGACCCGATACTTCGGGAAGGAAACAATAGCTGGGCCCCGGCTCTTTCAATTTGGACCAGCGTTTCAGTTGACCAGAGGGATATATATTACGATCCTTCCAGTGGGTATTACGGTATCCAGCGCCTGGGTTATTACGGCATTCTGCCAATCGAGAAGGAACACTATATCAGAACCGATACAAAGGCCGAATGGTTCAAAACCCTCTTTGACATCCCTGTCGGGGAAACCTGGAATTTCAAGGGGGTATTCGGTGTTCATACGGGACTATCTTTTATCTTTCCCCAGCCTTTTTATGGCAATGCCCGTGTTGAGGAAGCGAACCAGCTTGCCGTTGACGGCATGTTTAACGGCAGGGGCTGGTCAACGGAGTACAGGCGGAAAGGTTTCGCCCTCTGGGAAAACTGGGCTGAATTACGGATCCCCCTGGCTCCGGGCATCATCGCGTGGGATTTCTTCTTTGACGCGGCCGGGATAAAGCAATCGCCCCTGGCTTTGCTTACCGAATTTGCCAAAGACGACGGAACCCTCGCCGGCTCAAATACCTTCTTCATGCGTTTCAGCCTGGGCGGAGGATTCCGCTTCAGTATACCTCAGTTTCCGTTCAGGTTCAGCGCGGCCAAGCGCTTCCTGATACGCGACGGAAAGATGGAATGGTTTTCCGGCCCCATGGGCGGATTTGATTTTGTTGTGTCTTTTGCGTTGTCAACTTATTAGTAGGAGCGAACAAATGAAAAAGTTTCTGCTGCTATTTATGATTTGCTTCGGTTTTGGTATAACAACCGAAGCCCAGCAGCTTACCCGCTTCGCGGTAATGGATCTTCCCAGGGTCTACATGGCGTTTTTCAGCGAATCACGGGCTGTCAGGGATTTTGAGGATCAGAGCGCCCGTGTACAGGCGGAAATTGACAGGATGACCAGGGAAATCGAAACCCTCAGGGTAAACCGGGCTAACGCACTGGCCCAGGGTAATACCGAGCAGGCCCTGAGGCTTGAAGCCGAGATCAACAGAAGATCCGATTACTTAAGGGAATACTATAGAACCATGACGGAAGAACTTGAGAGGATAAAAAACGGATTGACCCAGTCCGAGGCGTTCCTCGCTCAGGTGTACGATGAGATACGCTACGTCGCCGAAAGCGAAGGCTACACCATGGTTCTCAATATGCGGGAAAACAACGGCATACTCTGGTACAGCCCGGCGGTGGACATTACGGATAAAATAATACAGAGCTTGAGGAATAAAGCCGGCAGATAATTTTTGGAAAGTAATAGGCTATTTTAAAAAAGATGAGTAAAGCGGGTTCGAGTGAGTCAAGCCCTTTGATGGAGCAATACCGGAGGATCAAGCGGGAACATCAAGGGGAGGTTCTCTTTTTCAGGGTGGGCGACTTCTATGAAATGTTTTATGAAGACGCCATGGAAATCTCCGCCCTGCTCAACCTTACCCTGACGAACCGTCAGGGCCAACCCATGTGCGGGATTCCCTACCACGCTTGCAGGTCCTATATCGCGCGCCTTCTAAGGGCGGGAAAAAAAATTGCCATCTGCGAACAGATAACGGAGCCGGGGAATGGGCTCATTGAGCGCCGGGTCGTTGAGCTTATCACCCCCGGGACTACGGTTGACGAGGATTTTCTTGAAAAGGGGAGTTCTAATTACCTCGCGTGTCTGGCGAAAAGCGGCAAGTACTTTCCCTTCGCCTATATCGATATTTCCGCCGGTGATTTTTACGCATGCTCCTTCCCGGTCGAAAGGGCAGCCGAAAGATTCAGACAGGAGCTGGAGAGGATACAACCGAATGAGATCATTATTCAGGAATCCCTGCTTAATGAATATCCCGCCCTGGCGCAGGCGGTGGAAGAACGGGGAGGGCTGGTCAACCGCTGGGCGGATTGGCTTTTTGACTTCGATAGAAGCAGGGAAAGGCTGGAAAAGCAATTCGGAGCGGAAAGCTTGAAAGGTTTCGGCCTCAGACCCGATTCGCCTGAGATCGTTTCTTCCGGGGCCCTTCTGGATTACCTGGACGATACGGCGAGAAGCCTCATCCCGCATGTGCGTTTCCTCAAGGTCTATGGGGAAGGGGAATTTGTCGGCCTTGACGAATCGACCCAGAGAAACCTCGAGCTGGTTCGGAACCTCCTGGACGGGGGAAGCCGTTTCTCCCTTTTGGAAGTGATGGATGAAACCAAAACCGCTATGGGGCGCCGCCTCTTGAGGGGCAGGATTCTCCATCCGCTCATGAATGAGGGGCTGATAAACCACCGGCTTGATATGGTTGAAACCCTTTACCGCGGCCAGGAAAAACTCAGGAAAATTCGGGAGCTGTTGGCAAAAACCCCGGATTTGGAACGGTTATGTTCCAGGCTTGCCATGGACAAAGCCCACGGCAAGGATATGGTCGCCGTGAAAAACGCCCTTCTTTTCTTTGCCCGTATCGAAGAGGAGCTTCAAGACCAGGTCTTCTGTAACAAAAACCCTGTGGGTTTTTGTTACGAGTCCCCCGAGGCGGCCTCACTATCGAACGATGATCGCAGGAATCTGGAAGGGTTAAGGGAACTTTTATCGAAGGGCATGGCTGAGGATCCGGCTATTGTTTTAAGCGAGGGGAACCTTATCCGGGACGGCTTCAATGGGGAGCTGGACAGGCTGCGGGAATTGCGTGATTCGGGGAGGAAACTCCTTGAAGACTACCTGGAGGAGGAAAAGCAGGCTACCGGGATTCAGGGCCTCAAGATAAAATACAATCGATTCATTGGGTATTTCTTCGAGGTGGGGAATAACAACCTTTCAAGGGTGCCGCCCCGCTTTATCAGGCGGCAGGGCATAGCCGGGGGCGAGCGCTTCGCCACCGAACGCCTCGCGGGACTTGAGTCGGAGATTAATGGCGCCTCGGACAAAATAATTGAACTTGAGAAGAAACTATTCCTCGAGTTGAGGGATAGGGCAAAGGGGCTGCTCTCTGAATTGACCGCCGCGGGCAAGCGTGTCGCCGAGGTAGACGCCGCCCAGTCGCTGGCCAGAGCGGCTACGGTTCACGGCTGGACCAGGCCCGTGGTCGACAGTCAGAACCGTACGATCATCACCGAGGGCCGCCACCCCGTGGTTGAGGCCCATCTTTCAAGGGGTGAGTTTATCCCCAATGATCTCGCCCTGGACGCCTCGGAGCCGGACGGTGAAAAGCCGGGGATTTTGTTCGCCCTCATCACCGGGCCGAACATGGCTGGCAAATCGACCTACCTGCGCCAGGCGGCGTTGATCACGCTCATGGCCCAGTCCGGTAGTTTCGTTCCCGCTTCCGAAGCGCGCATAGGGCTTGTTGACCGCGTCTTCTGCCGCGTTGGCGCTCAGGACAACCTCGCGAGGGGAGAGTCCACTTTCCTTGTCGAGATGAACGAGACCGCGTACATCCTCCACAGCGCCACGAAGCGGAGTTTCGTGATCATGGACGAGGTCGGGAGAGGGACAGGCACCGAGGACGGTCTTTCAATAGCATGGGCTGTTTGTGAGGAGCTCCTCGAAAACACAAAGTGCAGAACCCTCTTTGCCACCCATTATCACGAACTCGCGAAAATTGAACACCCCCGAATGGCCAACCGCTCCATGGACGTCGCCGAAAGAGACGGGGAGATCATCTTCCTCCGCAAGCTCCGCGAAGGGGCGACATCCCAGTCATACGGTCTCCATGTGGCGTCTTTGGCGGGCGTCCCGGAGCGGGTCTTGCGGCGTGCCGAGGAGATCATGGCCGCCTTCTCCGGCTCCGAGCGCAAAACGCCGCCGGAACTCTGTTCCGAGGAACTCCGTTCCGAGGAACGAGGTTCCGATGACCACAAGGGCGGCGGCATCCCCGATTCCCGGCAGGAAGCGAAAGTACTCAAAGAACTCGCAAGCCTGGAAGCCGACGCCATGACGCCGCTTGAAGCCCTCAATCTGATTCACCGCTGGAAAAAAGCGCTTAAAAAAGGTGACAGTCACCTTTTTTCAAAGGAACCTTCGCTGTTTGATTAGCCTGAAGAACTTACTGCTTCTTTCCGATGATTTCCACCAGTTCGTCGTTTGTAATGCCCGCGGCGTTTCCTTCGTCGGTGTCCACATGAAATTCCCTGGTATAGGCCTCCCCCGAACGGATAATGACATCCTCAAAAATAAGGGGACGGGTACCGAAAGTCTTTACCGTTACCCAATCCTTGTCCTTGTAGCCGGCTTCGACGGCCTGCGAAGGGGAGAGATGTATGTGGCGCAGGGCGATGATCGCTCCCTTTGGCAGGGTGATTTCACCCGCCGGGCCGATAAGCTTGACGCCGGGGGTGCCATCCAACTCCCCCGATTCGCGGACAGGCAGCGTAAGCCCTATGGTCCGGGCATCGGTCTGGGCCAGTTCTACCTGGGATTCCTTGCGGATAGGCCCCAGAACCCGGATATTTTTGAGGGTTCCCTTGGGTCCCACTACGTCAACCAATTCTTCCGACGCGAATTGTCCGGGCTGTTTCAAGGTTTTCTTCAATGTGAGCTTGTGCCCTGCGCCAAAAAGCGCGGCAAGATCCGCCTCGCTCAGGTGGACATGCTTATTCGAAACACCAATTTCGACTTTATATCCCATTTTTTGCTCCTTTGTAAAAGATACTTTATTATGAACCTAAACCTGGTTTTTTACAAGGGAAAAAAGGTGACAGTCACCTTTTCATGTAAACACTTTGAGCCCCTCAAACGTCTTATATATAGGAGCTGAACTTGGACATCGAAGAGGCGTACATGAGATATCGGGGATCGATGGAAAAGGCAATGATCTACTTTTCCCGTGACGAAGAAGCGGCTAAAGACGGGGTGTCGGCGGCCTTTGCCCGGGCGTTCGCCAACAAACTCGACCTTGAAACCATGCCGGAACCGGCCATGAAGGCCTGGCTTTACGCCGCAGCCCGTAACGCCGTGATCGATATCAAGCGCCGTGAAAGCCGGTTTTCAAGACTCTCCACGGAAAACGGCGACGCTGAATTTGCCGATTCCAGGCAGAGCGATCCCGCGGGAAAAGCGGCTTTGTATAAACTCCTGGGCGAACTTCCGTATTCACTGCGCGCTCCAGTGGCGTTGAAGTATTTTGGGAATATGAACGCGACAGAGATAGGAGAGGCGATGAAGATTCCCGCGGCAACGGTGCGGACAAGGCTGCGAACGGCAATGCGGCGTTTACGTAAAGAGCTTAATTAAACTCTGGCGGGTTAAAAAGTTATCATTATTTTCTGGAGGTTATTTGTATGAACGAAGAAAGAACCCTTTCGGTGAACTGCGGACTGGCCTGTCTTCTGGAAGACAAGCAGGGGATACTGGACGGCTATGACCGGGTGGAGATTAACTGCGGCACGGCTATTGTTTCCAAAGAGATAAACGCGAAACTTGCCGCTAAATCCGCCGCCATCAATAGCGGCGACCTCCGGGTCTGCGATATCAAGGGCGAAATAATCCAACTGGACAAAGCCGTGATTGACGGCAGCGCCGATCTCAAGGGCCTTTTTGTCATCGCGAAGGATGACCTCATTGTCAGGCCCGACGGGGTGAAGGCCATTGCCGAAGCGGAAGGCGTAATCGCGTTAGGCACAATTTACTACCCCGAATCGGCCAGCCTGTCGTCTTTGATTAAAGTCTCCGGGGAAAAACGTCCGTATCCCGACGACGCCCAGATGGTTCTGGGGGATCACAAACTTGAAAGCCTTCTGTCAGGCGCAAAGGCGAAGCACGTCTGGGTGTCGGGCCGTATTACCGCCCTGGAAAAAAAGACAATGGAAAAAGCGAAAGAGATGGGCCTTGTTTTCAGCTCGAAGAAACTGTTCACCTATGAAGGGTTAAATGAAACCTACGGGCAGCTCTTTAACTGCCCCGACAGGATACTCGTTCCCGACGGCCATGAGATTGCCGGAAAAATAAACTCAGGCGAGCTTCCCCTCTACGGCAGGAAGATCTATGTGGACGGGGATTTCACGATGGAAGAAAAAGATATCCCCGCCCTGTCGGAAGTTGAGTCCATCATCGTCAGGGGCAAAGCCAGGCTGCCTTCTTCGGCGGTGAAGATTTTCAGGGAAAAAGGCAGGGCGGAAAGTTACTTCGTTTTTGAAGGCCGTCTTGTCGAAGTAAACGGTTTTGAGCAGCTCTCCCACGGCCAGCTTGCGGCGGCGGCGGAGAAGGGCGAAAAGATCACGCTGTTGGTAAACGGCTGCCTTCTTTTTGAGGATGACGTGACAAGCGAAGACACCGAATGTATAGCCTCCCTGTCGTATAACGGTTCGGTGCTGGTTTCCGGCAAGACAAAGGCCGCGCTCGCCTCTAAAGTAAAAACCGGAAACGGCTTTATGGGCGACGCTTCCAAACTTGAGGAACTGACGGGAAACAGCATTAAAGACATTGTCGGCAATTATAAAAAGGAAGG
>JGI24698J34947_10000003_pt1 | contig 62691 bp, 64 predicted proteins | sample TergutMp193P3_FD_34947 | JGI IMG/M metagenome (IMG submission 34947) | reverse complement strand
CAGATAAATTTTCTGTCTCTTCTTTATAAAAGCAGTGCGGAAGCGGACGACATTGAACAATCCATCGCGCTAAAACAAATTGATCTGGAAAACCTGAAACTCTCCCGTGAAACCATTCTTGATGTGCTTGCGGACTACAGGGACAATGCCGTTATCAGATCTCCCGCCGATGGGGTTATACTTGAGCTTTCCGCCGAAAGGGGAAAGTTTTTTCAGGAGAACGCCCTTCTCGCGTCCATTGGCGTAGGGAAGGAGTTTACGGTGGAGTGTACAATCTCCCTCGATAACAATTTTGTCAATCCTGGAGATACCTGTGAACTAAGCAACGCAAACCACGTGTTAAAGGGCGATGTAAGGCGGGTAAGGCCTTCAGCTAACGGGAAGACCATAACTATTTCTATAACGTCTGAAAAAGTTTCTGATGGTGAAACATTTTCCGTTACTTTTGAAAAAACCAGCTCTTCTTCATTTACGCTGGTTCCAAACAACGCGATCAATCAGGATAATGACGGATATTTTCTGTATCAGATAAAACGGCGCAGGGGCATTATGGGAGAGGAGTACTACCTTGAACGGCTGAATATTTTTATCGGCGATTCGGATCGCCAGAATACGGCGGTCATTCGCGGGATCACCTTCTTTGAACCGGTAGTCCTTTTCAGTAACAAGGCTCTGGACGCGGGGGTAACCGTTTCCCTTAAAAATCCCGAGGACTTTTTTGAAAACTAAAGCTTTTCTTTTAAGTCTTGCATTTTTCCTGTGCCTTACAGGGCTTTGTGTTACGGCGTTTCTTGCCAAGAGAGAGGGGAAGGAAAACCTGCTCATAGTACTGCCCTCACAGTTCGACTCTCCACGGATTAACGTGCAAAAGATAGAAGAGTTTTCGCGGGATGAATTTCTCATAACGTATGAAATTCCAAACTCGGAAAGGGTAAGCCTTCCCCACGGTGATTTTCCCGTTACCGTTATTGGGACTAACAGCAGTTTCCCCCAAATTCTGGGTCTTGCCATGCTGGAAGGCTCTTTTTTTTCAGAGCAGGCATGGGCAGGCAAACAGAGGCACGCGGTATTAAATGAAAAGGCGGCTTTTACCATTTTTGGGAGCAGCCGTGTTGTTGACAACCGATTCAGTATACGCAATGAAACATGGCTCGTAACAGGCGTTATCGACGACGGAGACGACGAGTGTAGCCGCGTATATGTTCCCTCTTCAATACAGGGTGCGCCTGCGGGCGAACTTTTGGCATTGATGAGCCGCGGCTATGATGAGGCGTATATAAAGAACAGCATAAAAAACCTTGAGGTTCGTGAAGGCAGTTTTACCTTCTTTAATCTCGGGACGCAGACACGCCTTTTATGGGAACGGGTACTGGTTATCCCCCTGCTCTTTTTCGCCTTACTCTTTATCGGACTTTTGCGGCCCTTTGCGGGGAGGTTTAAGAGGGCGCTTGCCGCTCTCAGGGCAGAGATGGATCGCCATTATACGAGTGAAATCCTCCGTAAAAACAGGAAAGCTGTTTTTATACCGGCGGCTTTAGCCACGGTTCTCCTGTTTTTACCGGCGGCGGCTCTTTTTTTGTTCATGCGTATTGTTTCAATTGTGCTTCACTGGCAGGACGTCCTTTCCATAACCGGGCTGAACAGGGAATTCTTCTATCCCCATCTTGTCAGGCTTTACAACTTTGAACTGGCTTCCCGTTTTCTCTTATGTCTTACCCTGTTTTTTCTGGCGTGTTCAATTATTTTTGTTTTAACAATACACATTAAAAAGCCCAAAACTCCCACGAACGGGACGACTCCCCCGGCTACTTGAGTTTCTCAAATTTTTGAATGAAGGCCGCCCCTGTATTTCCACACAAACAGCAAAAAAGGGGGAAATCCGCTACTGGCTGTCCTTGCCCTTCTTTTTGGCTTTTTTAACCTCGCGTTTTTCCTTCAATGTTTTCTGGGGCGTTTTCTTGTTTTCTTTTTTATGAAGTATATGTTCTGCCATACTGTCAATCCTCCAAATTTATGCCGCGCAAGCGGCAGTATAAATCGAAGTCACCGCGTTAGCGGCGACAACCCCTCCCTATGGGCTTTACATAATATTAAAAATAGTACATTATTAGAAATATGTCTAGTACTTCATGAAATACTAAACTGATATTGACAAAAAAATAGGGGGAATAATGACAGTAGTGGATGCAGTTACATTGCTGGAAGGACAATTTTTTACAGGAGAAGAAAAGGCGGAACTTGAAGTAGCCTCCGCATGCGGCGCGGATCTGATGAGCGATGTAATGGCCTTTGTAAAAGATCGGGTATTGCTTCTGACCGGCCTTGTTAATCCCCAGGTGATACGCACGGCGGAACTTTTAGATATTCACGTGATAATCTTCGTTCGCGGAAAAATCCCGGGACGGGATATGATAGAAATGGCGGAAGAATCCGATATTATCCTTGCGGGGACAAAACTTCCGATGTTCATATCCTGCGGTAAACTCTTCGAAGCGGGACTGAAAACAGGCGGAACACGGGCGATTGAGTAAATGAAGGGTATCATACCCTTCGTTTCCTCATTCGCTCTGTCATGTCCGTGCAAGCACGGCTACGACCTCGCTCCATTCGTCAATCACGAATTAAAAAGCCTGACAGCTTCTTCTTTTGTCTCTTCAATAAGGACGTCGTAGTTGCCTTTTAAGGCGTTCATGTGCTGGTTGTAAAAGGCGACAAACTCCGGGTCCTGGAATGGGTCTATGCGGACTTCCCTGCCGAGGCGGCGGGAAAGCTCCTCTTCTTTCTGGCGGAGTTTGGGGGCGTACTGCTGGCGGATAGCCTTATCGTAATGAGATACTTCCTCAAGATACTGGGAAAAGAGCTGGGTCAACTGTTTAAACATGGCGGAAAAGCGGTTGTTATTTATTACCGCCTGCAAACCCTTACCAACCAATTCAACCCGCTTTTCGTCATCACTATCTGCGGGCAGTGTGACTTGAGAGATCAGCACGTCAAAAATTCCCTGTTTTAAACTTTCCCTATGCGCGGCTTGAGTTTTTTTAATTTCATCAGCCAAATCCGCTTCCCCGGCAAGAAAGGCGTTGGCAAGTTTCTTTCCCCGTTGCTTTGCCTCAAATTGATCTATACTGGATTTATCGCTTTTTACGTTTTCTGTCCTTTCAAGCGCGATTTCCAGAGCTGTTTTTATTACTCCCATTGTACTATTTTCCTCTTTCCTATAAAATATTCACGAAAGCGAATTTATGCAAGGGGGAACCTTGTCCCGCTTACAGGCGACAGGACAAGGTTAGAGTGAGGATATTTACATTTGACTTGTCTGGGCTTGACTTTTTCAGAGTCAGCCCCGTAAGAATTCATTTTTATATGGAAGTTGTTTAAAAACTGAAGTTTCCTGACAACTCTATTTATAAAGGAGGTATGAAACATGTCTATTGATATGTTTCAAGCATTGATAGGAATTGGGGCTTACCTCGTAATGATGATCATCATTGGTCTGTGGTATGCCCGCAAAAGCAACGCCAATCTGGAAGAGTATTTCCTTGCCAAACGGAGTTTCGGCCCCTGGGTCGCGTCCATAAGCGCGGAAGCCTCGGACATGTCGGGATGGCTGCTCATGGGGCTTCCGGGGGTTGCCTACTTCACCGGGATAGGGGAAGCGTTCTGGACAGCAACCGGTCTTTTTATCGGCACGTGGATCAACTGGTCGTTTGTGGCAAAAAGGCTCCGCGCCTATTCGCAAATCGCGAATAACGCCATCACACTGCCGGAATTTTTCAGCAAGCGTTTCCACGATAAAAAGCGGATACTGCTTGCGATTGCCGCAATCATCAGCCTTGTGTTTTTCTCAATATATGTAGGCGCGCAGTTTATTACCTTCGGAAAATTGTTCAACTATCTCTTCAATGTCAATTTTACAGTTATGATTGTCCTTGGAGCGTTCATAGTAATGTTTTACACCCTTCTGGGAGGCTTCTGGGCTGTAGGTATGACCGACCTTATCCAGGGACTGTTGATGGTCGGCGCCCTTGTTTTGGTACTGGTGTTTGGTTTCTTTCATGTCGGCGGATTTACCGGTCTGGCGGAAAACCTCCAAAAATTCCCCCGCTTCATTGACTTCTTCGGAATAGCGACGCCTCAAACTGTAGAGGGCGTTCAGCAGATATCATACGACACGCCGCTGTTTGGTCCAGGCGCAAACTACGGTTTCCTTACCATCATCAGCACGATGGCATGGGGGCTTGGCTATTTCGGAATACCGCAGGTACTTGTCCGTTTTATGGCGATTAAAAAAACATCAATGATCCGCCAGTCCGTTACTATCGCGGTTTTATGGTGCTTTATCGCCCAGTTATCCGCAGTGTTAATCGGGCTAATCGGCAGGGCGCTGATGCCCACAGCGTTAAATACCGCCGCCGATGCGGAAAATATCTTCCCCCTTTTAAGTTTGAGTTTTTTCCCGCCGATTATCGCGGGTATAGTTATTTCGGGTATCCTCGCGGCGAGCATGAGTTCCGCCGATTCTTACATGCTAATAGTTTCTTCATCATTGGCAAATGACATTTTCAAGAACATTTTGAAAAAAGACGCAAGCGACAGCATTGTAATGTGGATAGGCAGGAGTACAATACTTTTGGTAACAGTTTTCGGCGTAATCGTCGCCATTTCAGGAAATCAGTCGATCTTCAGGATAGTGTCCTACGCCTGGGCAGGGCTGGGCGCGGCATTCGGCCCGCTCGTTCTTTTCTCTCTGTTTTGGAAACGGACGACATTTGCGGGCGCGCTGGCGGGCATGATAACAGGCGGCGCTATGGTTGTAATCTGGAAAAACGCAATCGCGAAATTGGGAGGGGTGTTTGCCGTGTACGAGTTGCTGCCGGCATTCATAATTTCCTGCCTCGTGATTTTGGCTGTAAGCCTGATTACGAAAAAGCCATCAGCGGAAATTGAGAAAGAATTTGAAGCCGCAAAGACGGCGGAGTTTTAATATGGAATGGCGGGCAAGTCATATTTTGGTAAAAGATCGCGCAATCGCCGAAGATCTCATGAAACGTATAAAGCAGGGAGCCCCCTTTGAATCCCTGGCGCGGGAATTTTCAACATGTCCTTCAAAATCATCCGGCGGGGATTTGGGCTGGTTCGGTCCCGGAAAAATGGTCGCCGCTTTTGAATCGGCGGTCAAGAGAATGTCGCCCGGTTCTGTAAGCGACATTGTTCAAACCCAGTTCGGCTATCATCTGATAAAATGCACGGGAAAGAGGGATTAAACCTAAAAACAGAAGGAAAGTATGGAAAAGCAGGAAGCTGATTTCAGGTTAATTATTCGTCTGGATTCAGAGTTGAATCGGATTCAGGATTTCGATTTACTGCTTGAAAGAATACTTTACGAAGCCAGAAAGGTAGTCCACGCGGACGCAGGATCAATTTATATACCTGTCCCCACAGAAGCAAATGAGGAGGGGACTGAAAAACTCGCGATCAAGTATTCCCAGAATGACACGCTCCAGGAAAAATTGCCCGCGGGGCAGAAGATGATCTATTCAATCTTCACGGTCGCAATCAATGAAAAATCAATTTCAGGCTATTGCGCACTGAAACAAACACTGATCAATGTCCCCGATATGTACAATATCCCTGCCGACGCTCCATACTCCTTTTATTCAACATTCGACAAAATCACAGGCTACAAAACCGTTTCCAGCCTGACAATCCCGCTTGTTTCAAACGACAAGAAGCTGTTAGGTGTCATCCAGGTAATGAACTCAAAGGACAGCCAGGGAAATATCGTTCCGTTCTCACCGGACGATGAAATTCTGATCACTTATTTCGCGACCAACGCCGCGATGGTTCTTCAGAGAGCGGCAATTACAAGGGCGATGATTCTGCGGATGATTAAAATGTCAGAACTGCGCGATCCTAAAGAAACCGGAACTCATGTCAACCGCGTCGCCGGTTACGCGGTCGAAATTTATGATCGCTGGGCATTCCACCATAAAGTCCCGCAGGCGGAAAAGGAAAAATTCCGCGACAATTTAAAGATAAGCTCAATGCTTCATGACGTGGGAAAAGTCGCGATATCCGACGCAATCCTGAAAAAACCGGCGCGTTTTACGCCCGAAGAATTCAGTATTATGCAAAATCACACGATCTACGGAGCCAGCCTGTTTACCGATACAAACTCCGACATTGATCTTCTCGCAAGGGATATCGCGCTGACCCATCATGAAAACTGGAACGGCACCGGCTATCCAGGCCGGGTTGATCTGAATACCGGAATCGTTGAAAGAGACAGCGATGGAAAACCTCTTGGCAAAAAGGGCGAGGAGATACCCCTTGGCGGCAGGATTGTCGCCATTGCCGATGTTTATGACGCGCTTTGCTCAAAACGCGTATACAAGGAACCGTGGAATGAGGATGACATACTGCAGGAAATGAAAAAACTTTCAGGAATAAAATTTGATCCTGAGTTGGTGGAGATTTTCTTTGAAATACTGCCCATCATCAAACATACACAGGAACAGTACAAAGACACGGCGCATAAATAGGAAAAAATATTTTACCGCAAACCGCACGAACTCTTGCTTCGTTCCGGCTAAAAAAAAGTTTTTACAGTGAAGCGCATAACGTCATGTCAAGTGTAGTAGGGGCATACACAAATTATTTTATATCAAGTATCTGGTATAATTTTCCCACAGCCAAATATTTTTTTGTGTTTGATATTTTATGCCGCCTCTCTCCAGGCCTGCATCTTCGCCTTTAATCCAGCCAACTCTGCCGTCATTCATCCTGATTTTTAACCAATGATCATTATTACCATATCTATTAATATACGGCTCTTCAACTATAGCAATACCCGTAACATATATGTCTAGTTTTGGAGGAGGGTTCGCTACAAAAAAAATAACATTCCCCGATATATCAGGAATATCATAAGCCTCTACTATCCCATCTCCAGCGACAGTTAAAACAATTTCTCTAATCTCCACAACGGTATGGATTTCATTATTGATTGTAATTTTTTCCAAAACAACATTTTCTATTTTAAGTCTGCTCATTATTTCCAGAGCTTCTTCATATGTGGCTGGTATGGGGAAACTATCGTCATCATCTTCAATTCCATTCATACCACGATTTTCATTTAATCCTGTACTCAAATAACCGCCAAAGACCCAGCCTCGAATATTGCCGGCTTCAATGAAAGTCCATTTGCCGCTAATCCCATCAATATTTACGTTATTTTCATCCTCTTCTATTACGAGAACTTTTGTTAAATTATCCAAAAGAGCTATTCTATCCCCATCTAAACCTGGAGAATTTCTGACGCGAAGTCCTTCAGGCGCGTTTACATACATGGACGTTTTTATTTCCTGTATATCATCCGGGATTTCCGCTTCAAAGTGTATCTCATCTTTAAATTCAACACCGGCCTTTCTGGTACAATTCGATATAAATACCATTAAAATAATAAGCATATAAATCGGGTTTTTCATAAATAAACTAAACCTTCAATAAAAATTATACAATATTTCAGAGAATTTTCAAGTATTTTTAACGTTTTTCAGGCATTGCGCCTAACTGTTTATATCTAAAACAATTTGTAATATGATCATTTACGATACCTGTCGCCTGCAAATGTGAATAAACAATAATACTGCCCAAAAATTTAAAGCCCCGTTTTTTAAAATCCGCCGAAATACGGTCAGACAGTTCTGTTCTTGCGGGAATATCCTGTAAATTCTTCCATTTCCCCTTTACCGGCTTACCCCTGGTAAATGACCAAATATAATCGGAAAAACTTGTGAATTCTTTCTGTATTTCAAGAAAATGCTTCGCGTTATTTATTGACGCTTCGATCTTTAGCCGGTTGCGTATTATTCCCGGATTGGCAAGAAGAGCGGCTTTTTTCTTTTCCCCATACCGGGCAACTTTTTCCGGGTCAAAGCCGTCGTAAGCCTTGCGGTAATTTTCCCGCTTTTTCAAAATTGTTATCCAGCTTAAGCCCGCCTGTGCCGATTCAAGTACCATAAATTCAAAGTGTTTACGATCATCAAAAACAGGCGTACCCCATTCCTTATCATGGTACTCCATATACAATTCGCTTCCGGTACACCAGCCGCATCGTTTTAACGGTTTTACATTTTCTTTTTTTGCCATAATTTTTTTTAGTCCTGCCTTTTTGCTAAAATTCTGTCAAGGCTGTCGGCGAAGTTTTTAAATTCTTTCCTGCCGTAATTGGCTGTCCTCTCAATTCCAAGACCGTTTTCAGCAAGCCCGACCATAAAATTACGCAGCGAAAGCAGTTCATTTATGTTGTCCGTGGTAAAGTGCCGTCCCCGATCATCAAGCGTTTCAACATCTTTTTCTACAAGGCGTTTCGCAAGGGGAACGTCCCTTGTAATTACAAGGTCGCCTCTTTCAGCTAACTCTACAATACGGTCGTCGGCGGAATTTTCCTTGTTTGAACATATTTCCATATCACAGGCTTCAATGCCTGGAATCGGGCGATTCGCGGCAAATATTATCCTTATTTTCAGTTTTTTAGCCCGGCGCTGCGCAAGCTCCCTTGCCGCCCTGGGGCAGGAGTCGGCGTCTACAAAAATTTTCATACCGCGCTTGAGGCGGCAAAGAGGGAATAATTTCCGCCGAAAACAGGAGGGCTCTTATCACACGGGATAAAAAACGATTCCCCTTTTTTAAATACGCTGTCTCCTGAATGAAGTTCCCCTTCCGTAACAATGCAAATGGCGGGTCCTTTTACGGGAAAGGTTTTCTCATCCCCATTTCCTCGGATGAAGAAAAGAGAAAAATCATTACAGGGAGCGGGATAGCGAAAAAACGATTCGCAAGAAGGAGGGAAAACAGGCGGCATAAACGGGTTAAAGTCCAGAATGTTCATCAACTCGCCAATATCTACATGCTTGGGAGTAAGACCGCCCCGCAGTACATTGTCAGAGCTTGCCATCAGTTCCACTCCGAACCCGCTGATATAGGCGTGAAGTACTCCTGCGGGAACAAAAACAGCCTCGCCCCTTTCAAGCGTAAAAACGTTAAGGTATAGCGGGGATATAACCGCCGCATCATGAGGATACTGAGAGGCGAAACTCCCCATAAGTTTCCACAGCTCTTGGGGAATTGATTCGCAAGTTTCATTTTCAAGAAGAAAAGAACAGATGTTTTTACGTTCCCGCTCTGTTAGTTGAAAAAGAGCGCGGAAAAAACCGGCAAGGGATGGCGCGTCAAGTGCGCGTAACAGGGAAGAAAAGGTTTCCTTTAAAAAAGGAGATGCCCGCATAAGCGCCTCAAAGAAACTTTTGATTTCCTCATTCGTTCTGAAACCTGCCATTACTGTAAAGGGAGTAATGGCGCATAATATCTCAGGCTTGTGATTGGGATCCTTGTAATTCCTGTTTGGCGCGTCAATGGCAATCCCCAGATCTTCTTCTCTTTTAAAACCTTCCGCAGCCTGCGCCAGATTTGGGTGCGCCTGAATGGAAAGCGGCTTACCCGCGGCAATCAGCTTGAAAAGAAAGGGAAGATGCCCTCCGCAGACATCCGCAAGGTTTATCAGTTTTTTTTCATTATCTGGGTACACTCGCGAAGGAGCGCCGCTATGAGTCCCCATCCACATTTCCGCCCAGGGAAGGCCCTCCCTGTTTTCAAGACCCAGAAAGGCAGGTATATCTTCAAAAGATCCCCATTCATAATGTTTAATTTGATTGTGTAATTTATAGATACTATTCTCCGCAGATCTTAAGCGCGTTATCAAGATTCGCGATCAGGCGAAGGGTGCGCTCCTGCACTTCCCGATCTTCGATGCCAACCTTTCCAGAAAATTCTTCCAACTGCCGCCTTATTTTGTTCACTTCGTCACATAACAGAAAACCTGTCAGGATAGCGACATTAAGAGGATCATTAATACCGGAAATGCTCTGCGTATTTTCAACAGCCGTCTGGTATTGGGCAAGTATTTTTTGAAGATATGATTCATCCTCATCGACGGTTATGGTAAATGAAGTTCCCAAAATATCCAAACATAGTTTACTGACCATAATACACCATGATTTGGGAACAGCTCCCTTTAAAAAATATCCAGCTCACCAGCCGAGGAAGGCTCATCGCTTAACGGTACGTCCTCATCAGTTTCTTTTTCAGGAATTTCAAAAAATATTTCCGCATTCGAAGGCTTGGGCGGCTCAGTCTCCGGCGCTTTTTCCCGTGCTTTGGCGACCGGTTTTTTGCCGGTTTCTTTTTCTTTCAGGCTGTTTTCAAACGCCTCTTCAAACTGGCTAAGGCGGTCAAGCGCCGCGATAATCCCGTCTTCAATACGTCCCTGATCTTCCTTAAAGTGCATTACCAGAACTTCAAGTTCATCGATCCGTTTTTGATTGGCTTCCAGTTTTGCCTGCAGCCCTTCCTTTTCCGAGACCAGCGCGGCGTTTTCCGCGGACAGCCGCTTGACATATTCAATCGCCCTGGCGACTCTGGATTCCAGCAGTTTAACCTGCTCAAGGTTGACCATTTTATGCTCCCAGGGCGGCTTTCGCCTTTTCGGCGACAGCCCGGAAAGCGGCTTTGTCCTCGGTGGCAAGCCACGCAAGCGCCTTACGGTCGATAATAACGCCCGCTTTATCAAGACCGGCGATCAGGCGCGAATAGGAAAGCCCGAGTTCCCTGCAAGCCGCGTTGATCCTTATGATCCACAAACGGCGAAAATCGCCCTTCCTGTCCTTTCTGTCACGGTACGCGTAAGTTAAGGATTTGGCAACCGCGTCTTTGGCGGTCTTGTAATTTGAGTGCCGCCTGCCCCAGTAACCCTTTGCCTGCTTGAGTATTTTTTTACGATGGTTCTTTCGTTTTGAACCGTCTACTGCTCTTGACATAATTTCCCTCTCAAATACTTCTTACCCGCAAGGTTCTTACCCGTAGGGAAGGAGCTGTTTTCTTATTACCGGTACATTATCACCGGACAGGATACCCGCATGACGCAGGCCCCGCTTGCGCTTGGATGACTTTTTAGTCAGAATGTGGCGCAGATTCTGTTTTTTATACTTTACCTTTCCTGAGCCGGTAAAGGAAAAACGCTTTGCCGCGCTTTTTTTTGTTTTCATCTTGGGCATTTGCCACCTCTCAATTTGACTTGTTCGGGAACCCGGTTGGTTCCCTCACAAGTTTTGCATTTTTTCGGGCTTGACTTTTTCAAAGTCAGCCCTGCAAAAATGCTTTTTAATATGGAAGTTGTTCAGAAACTGAAGTTTCCGAACAACTTTACTTTTTGCCTTTAGGACTTAAGACCATGGACATAAACCTGCCTTCCATTGCCGGCGGTTTATCCATTACATACTCTCCCTCAATACGGGAAAGTACGTCCTTCATCACGTCAAAACCAAGTTCCGTATGGGCAAGTTCACGACCGCGAAAGCGGATCGTTACTTTTACCTTGTTGCCATCGGACAAAAATTCCTTTATATGTTTCGACTTGAAATCCAGATCATGATCGTCGATCTTCGGCTGCATCCTGATTTCTTTCAGCTTCAATAATTTCTGCTTTTTCTTGGAATCCCGAATCCTCTTTTCATTTTCAAACCTGAACTTGCCGTAATCTAAAATCTTTACTACAGGGGGAACCGCCTGCGGAGCTACTTCCACAAGGTCAAGACCCGCCTCCCTGGCTATTTCGAGCGCCTGTGAAACCGGCATAATTCCCTGATGCTCACCCTCCTCCCGGATTAAGCGAACCTCCCGCACCCGAATCTGTTCGTTTATACGTAAATCCTTCTCTGCCAACTGGCCTCCTTTTTATATCTCCAGGTATTCTAGCAAATTTTTACATTCTTTGTCTAGGGGATAATCATAGTGCCGATACCTTCGTCGGTGAAAAGTTCGATGAGGATGGCATGGGGGAGCCGTCCGTCTATGATGTGGGCTTTTTTTACGCCGCCGTCAATCGCCATGGCGCAGCAGTCCGCCTTGGGGATCATTCCCTTGCTGAGAATACCCTCTTTTTTTAGCTCGTCAAGCTGAGTCCTTGAAACAGACTTGATTAAGGAGTTTTCGTCCTTTACATCGCGCAGGATGCCCCGGACATCGGTCATAAGCACGAGTTTTTCGGCCCCCAGGGCGGCGGCTATTTTGGAGGCGGCAATATCGGCGTTTATGTTGAGGGCTTTTCCCTCGTCGGCGCCTGTCCCGTAAGCCACCGACGAAATAACCGGAATAATACTCGAATTCAAAATCGAGTTTAACATTGACGCGTCCACCTGCTCAATTTCACCGACAAGACCGAAGTCGCCCTCCATCCTGCGAGCCTTAAGCATAGCGCCGTCAATCCCGCACAGGCCGATTGCCCTGCCGCCTGTTTTTACAATGAGGGCGGTGATTTCCTTGTTCAATTTGCCGCAGAGGACCATTTGAACAATCTCCATTGTTTCTTCATCGGTGTAGCGAAGCCCGTTTACAAAGCGGCTTTCCTTGCCCGTCTTTTTCAGCATAGCCTCAATTTCAGGACCGCCTCCGTGAACAAGAACGGTGCGTATTCCAACGCACGACATGAGGATAACGTCCTCGATTACAGCCTTTTTCAGTTCCTCTCCCTGCATGGCGTTTCCGCCGTATTTGACAACTATTGTTTTATTCTCAAACCGCTGAATATAGGGAAGCGCGTGAATCAGAATCCCTGCCCTGTCCTTGTTTGAAATTGTGTGTGTACTCATGACAACCTCAATATATAGCGGCTGAATAGCCGCGCAGTAAATCGAACATGAAACTTTGTTTCATGACAACCTCGTTTTCACGACCTGTAATCTCCGTTTATTTTAACATAATCGTATGTAAGATCGCATCCCCAGACGGAGGCTTTTGAATCTCCTTCCTGTATGTCAATTAAAATTTCAATTTCCTCTTCCGACAGAATGATTTTCGCCCTTTCCTCGGAAAATGAAACAGACCCGCCGTTTCTGCAAACTTCTATCTTTCCAGCCGCGCTTGAAAAACTCACGTTTACTTTTTCCGGTTCCAGTTCAACTCCCGCGTACCCCATGGCGCATAACACCCGCCCCCAATTGGCGTCCGCTCCGAAGCACGCCGCCTTCACCAGGCTTGACGAGGCAACCGATTTTGCGAGGGTTTCGGCTTTCTCCTCACAAGAGGCTGCTGCGACGGTTACGGTAACAAGTTTTGTAGCCCCTTCTCCGTCACGCGCCATTTTGCGGGTCAGCGCGGCGCAGACATATTCCAGCGCGGAGGTGAAAATTTCATAATCGCCGCTTCCTTCGGCGATGGGAGTATTCCCCGCTTCGCCGTTTGCCATTATAAGGACCATGTCGTTAGTGGAAGTGTCGCCGTCAACTGTCAGGCGGTTAAACGATCTTTTTACGGCATGCCGCAGGCTTGAATCAAGGGCGGAAGGCAAAACTCCCGCGTCCGTTGTAATAAAGGCGAGCATTGTCGCCATGTTTGGGTGGATCATCCCCGAGCCCTTGACCATCGCTCCGATACGCACGTTCTTTCCACCGATCTCTATTTCTACCGCGATTTCCTTTTTGCGGGTATCGGTTGTCATAATCGCTTCAAGAGCGGCATCGTGTCCCTGTTCGTCGTCCCGCAGGCTGGCTTTAAGGGCGTCAATACTGTTCTCTATCACGTTAATGGGCAGTGGAACGCCGATTACGCCTGTAGAAGCAACCGCGACTTGTGACGGGTCGATTAAAAAAGCGTCCGCGACAAGCTGAGCCATACGCCGTGCGGCTTGCATTCCCTCCTGCCCGGTACACGCGTTAGCGTTGCCAGAATTGGCAATAATGGCGCGTAACTTCCCGTCCGCGATATTTTCCTGACTGACCCGCACGCTCGCGGCCCTTACCTTGTTGGTTGTAAAAACAGCCGCCGCCGTACAAAATTTATGCGAATAAATAAGGGCCAAATCCTTTTTCCGCGAACTTTCCTTGATACCGCACCTTATGCCGCCCGCCAAAAAACCCTTAGGCGCGCAGACGCCGCCTGTTATTTCTTTCACATATTCTCCTTGGAAAACACCACATCAAAACTTAACCAGGAAAGTAAAAGCCTGTCAATTTTCGGATGCCCCGAAAGGACCCTAGCCAATTCAGCGCCGGCATAACCGGCAGCGCCCGTAATACCGGCTTTCATGGTTTTATTATGCACTTTTGCCTGTAGATGTCAATTGGGGGAATTTTGTTACGCTTTACTAATATGGTTGTTATAGTTATACTTTGACTATGGTAAAGTTTTCAATAAAAGCGCGTGTTTTAACCGCGCTCATAATTTTAGTTTTGTTTTCAGGCTGCGTCTCTACGGTGATTATCAGCGAGGATATGTCTCCCGCGGAATTAATACAGCGCGCGCAGGAAGCGTCCGACAGAAGTCGTTACAATATCGCCCTGCAATACTACGAAGCCCTGCTTGAGCGGAACCGAAACAATATCGATCTTGTTATAACGGCGGAATATGAAACCGCCTTTATTTACTACAAGCAAAAAAAATACCAGCAGGCTCGTGAGGGATTAAACGGCGTGCTGGAATACTACAAAACCCCTGATGAGGTATTTCTCCCCCAGCACTTCAAACGGCTGGCGCAGATCGTTCTTGAGAGAATAGACGAAATAGAAAATAGTCCATCGCCTTTTTCAAGAAAGTAGCAGTTTACCTGTATTCAGGCAGCCAGGTTCTATGGGCTTCCAGTAATTCGTCCGTCATCGCCCTGATATCGTCCAGTGAAAGTTCAGAAGCGGTGTGCGGATCGAGCATTGCGGCGTGGTAGACGTGTTCGCGTTTTTTCGTAACAGCCGCCTCAATCGTAATCAGGTGGACATTGATGTGTGTCATGTTCATAGCCGCAAGCTGAACCGGCAGCTTTCCAACATAGCAGGGACTGATACCCGACCCGTCCACAAGACACGGAACTTCAACGCAGGCCTGTGCAGGCAGATTTTCTATACTGCCTGAGTTTAAAACATTTCCTCCTATTTTATACGGACTTCCTGTAACGATAGCTTCCATTATGTAGGACGCGTATTCATGAGATCGTTTATGCTCAAGGGTGTCGGCTTTTACAAGACCTTCGTATTCCGCCTTCCAGCCCTCAATTTGCTCGATACATCTGCGGGGGTATTCATCAAGAGGAATATTGAAATCTTTTATCAACTGCGGATATTTTGTTTTAATGTAGAAGGGATTGTACTCGGCGTTATGCTCACTTGATTCGGTGCAGTAGTAACCCAGCTTGTCGATGTAATCGTAACGAACCATGTCCCAATGTTTTCCCGAAGCGTTTTTTTCCCTTGCCCTGCGCTTTATTTCAGGATAAAGATCGACATAATTTTTGTCACGAATATCCAGCAGCCACGCCATGTGATTGATACCCGCTATCAATTCCCTGCGTCCTTCAAGTTTATCACCTAACCCAAGGGATTCAAGCAGATGCTGCGAACATACCTGCACGCTGTGGCACAGGCCGACAGTCTTAACGCCGGTGTATCGCTGCATAAAGCCGGACAGCATTGACATTGGATTGGTGTAATTTAAAAGCCACGCGTCGGGGCAGACCTTTTCCATGGCACGGGCAAACTGTTCCATTACGGGAATTGTCCGCAAGGCGCGCATAACGCCGCCAATACCAAGAGTATCGCCGATTGTTTGGCGCAGTCCGTATTTTTTGGGAATTTCAAAATCGGCGATTGTTGCCGGATCATACCCGCCGACCTGAATTGCGTTAACCGCAAAGGAGGCGCCGCAAAGGGCTTTTTCTAGATTTTCAATACCGGCGTAACTTGAAATTTTTGAATAACCGCCCTTTCCCCTGTTTATCGCGGTCAAAATCAGTTCGCTCTCCTTAAGCCTCTGCGCGTCAATATCGTACAGCGCAATCTCACATTCCCTGAGCGCCTCACTGGACATACAGTCGCCCAACACGCTGCGGGCAAAAACCGTACTGCCCGCTCCAAGAAAGGAAATTTTTAACATAACCGCCTCCTGTGTAGAGTCTGCCGGCAGAGCAACCTGTTTTACGGACAGGCTCTATTCATCATTTATATACAAATTTGAGACAGCGTACAATGGGTAAATATCGAAACTGTTTTTTTGCGCGAAATTTTCAAGAGAAGTCCTGATACCGTAATTAATATTTTTTTCCTTCATGAAAATATTCAGGCTTTTCATGCCGCCCTGCGTCCCCGATTTAACTTCGATGGGAATGATCGAAGAGCCGCGCTGAATCAAATAATCAATCTGCGCGCTGCTCTGTGCCTTTTCCCTGCTCCAGCAATAAAGCTGCCTGCGGGCGTGATTCCCGCCGTTTTTCAGAAGCTCAAGACCGGCGAATATTTCAGCTAACGCTCCCTGATTGACAGTTTTAAAATCGTCTGTTAACAGAATTTCAGATTTATCAATTCCAAGTATGTGCAGAAAAACACCTGTATCAATGGGAATGACACGCCGGTATTTGGGATTTATCTCCGCGCCAAGCGGGATGCCGTTGGCGGCGCTGTGGGTTACAGGAACAGCAAGACCCGCCATAATAAGCAGTTCCAGAGCCTGTTTAATTCTGGCGTTTCCCGTTTCTGCCGCCGCCCGCTCATAGATAAATTTCCCCTGCGCCTGGCGCATAACAGATTCAAAAACTTCGTTTAAAACAAGAGAGGGCATCCTTGTCCTGTATTTTGAAAAATCATCCCTGAATGTGGTAATAATATCCTCAAGTATCACCTGGCTTCCAAGCAGATCCCTTGTTTGCACATAATTCGCGACAACTTCAGGCATACCGCCAATCAGCATGAAAATCTTCAGTCTGTCAACAAGCTGTTTATGAACAGGAAGGGGCAGGGGCTTGTCAGGACGCGAGTCCCGGCAGGCTTCCGCCAAAACCTCTTCACCTAACGCTTCCAAAAATTCATAAAACGAAAACGGGTACATAAAAACCGAATGAAGCCTGCCAACGCCAAACGACGGAATTTCAGACAGGGCTAATTCCAGAAGCGAGCCTGCCGCGATTATATGCTGCATGTGGTATTTTTCATAAAAATAGCGGAGGGACTTTATCGCGCCGGTACAGCTTTGAATTTCGTCAAAAAAAAGGAGAGTTTCCCCCGGCTCAATGGGAGTGCGGACATAGAGGGAAAGGCGGCGGCACAGTTCCGCTGGCTCAAGGTTCTCTTTGAAAAAATTACCCGCCCCTGAATCATTGTCAAAGTTTATTTCCACGTAGTGCTTAAAACGCCTGCCCAAAGCCCTGACAGCCGCAGTTTTCCCAACCTGCCGCGCCCCGCGAAGCAAAAGCGGTTTCCTGCCCCTTTCCGCGGACCAGCCTACAAGAGTCGCGTCAATATTTCGTTTGAAATAACCCTCTTCCATAACTATCAAATTATAAGGGTAATAATAGTGTATTTTTGTTAAAAAATCAATAGAAAAAAATGCTAAAAAAGATAAAAAATATGGTAAAAAAAAGAGTGGAAAAATGAAAATATAAATGAAAAAATGAAGAGAAAATACGAATTTATAAAGTAAAAAATTAAAGAAAAATGTGAATTTATAAGGGTAAAAATAAGATGTAATGTTAAAATATAAAGGTAATAATTTATAAAAATATGAAATTATAAAGCTAAAAAGTGAGGAAAACGTGAAAATATAAAGGGAAAAAATGGCAAGCAAATATCAGCTAAAATCTTTCTTCCGTATAATGTTCCTCTGAATTTTGCCGCTCACTGTCTTTGGCAGTTCCGGCACAAACTCAATGATGCGCGGGTATTTGTAGGGAGCCGTTACGCGCTTGACGTGATTTTGCAGTTCACGGATCAACTCGCCCGAGGCGGAAAAGCCGCGTGCAAGAACGACTGTCGCCTTCACAACCTGACCGCGCATTGCGTCGGGGGCGGCTGTTACGGCGCACTCCAGCACTGACGGGTGTTCCATCAACGCGCTTTCAACCTCAAAGGGGCCGATGCGGTAGCCGGAACATTTGATCACATCGTCGTTGCGGCCTACAAACCACAGATAGCCGTCGTCATCCCTCCACGCCATATCTCCTGTTTGATATGTTCCGTTGTTCCAGCTATTTTCCGTAATTTCCTTATCCTTCCAGTAGCCGCGAAAAAGACCGGGAAAGTCCGAAGAGCCGATTACAGGAACCGAACTTTCGGGAGAGCCGTCCTCAATTTCGTACATATTTTTTCCGGCGCGTGTAATGCTCATGTTGCCTACAATTCCCTCATCGCAAACTTCCCCGTTTTCGTCTAACAGTTTGAGTCCGAAAAGAGGAGCGGGTTTTCCCATTGAACCGGGTTTTACCGGCAGCCATTTGAACACAGCCGCCATTACTGAAGTTTCACTCTGCCCAAAACCTTCGCGAAGCTCAAGTCCGGTAAGTTCCATTAATTTATTGTAAACTTCCGGGCTTAACGGCTCTCCGGCAACAGAGGTATGCCGGATAAAACTGAAGTCATAACCTGAAAGGTCTTCCTTTATAAGATAGCGGAATACGGTAGCCGGAGCGCAGAAAGTTACCGGACGCAGTCTCTGAATGGCGTCTAACATACCCCTGGGGGTAAATTTTTCCGTGTCATAAACGCCGATAGCCGCGCCGCATATCCACTGACCGTAAATTTTCCCCCAGGCAAACTTCGCCCAGCCGGAATCTGTCTGCGTCAGGTGAACGCCGTTGTCTTCTACACAGTGCCAGTATTTCGCGGTAACGATGTGTCCCAACGGAAGACAGTGGTTGTGAAGCACCATTTTCGGCATTCCAGTTGTGCCGGAAGAAAAATAAATCAGCATGGGGTCTTTTATCGCCGTTGGGATACGGCTGAAAGTACAATCAGCCTTTTCAATTTCAGCGCGCATATCTATATATCCTGAGGGAATATTGCTTCCCACAACGGCGATTTTTTCCAGTTTCCGGCAATTTGGAGCGGCGATAGCGATGCTCTCAAGCACGTCCGCATCGTCAATTGTGATTAAAAGTTTAACATCGGCGACATTGCAGCGGTACTCCAGATCCTTTGCCGTTAGCTGATATGTGCCAGGGATGCAGATCGCGCCTATTTTTGAAAGAGCGCACATAAGTATCCAGACTTCAGGGCGTTGTTTTAAAATGAGCTTGACAACATCGCCCTTTTTGACACCTAACGCAAGGAGAACATTCGCCGCCTTGTCAGAAAGGCGCTTCATTTCGGCAAATGTGTACGATTTCATCGCTTGTGTATCATCAGTCCACAGAAGAGCAAGTTTTTCAGGTTGAAGTTTTGTCCACTCGTCAACCACATCGTAGGCAAAATTGAAGTCTTCCGGCGCATTACAGCGGTAGTTTTCGTAAAAATCCTCGTAGCTTTCAAATTCAATCCGGGGGCAGTAACGTGAAAGTATTTCGCTCATGATATTCTCTATTTGGTACGGCTGCACAGCCGCGCATTATAATAAAATATAAAACATGGTTTCATAATTATTCCTGAATTATTGTGATAAACTGCGCCGTTCCGTTCACCGCGCTCTGACCGTGAGGCAGGCGCGCGTCAAAATAAATTGAGTCTCCCGCCGACAGAATATGTTCGTTCTTTCCAACAGTCACCCTAATTTGGCCTTCAACCACATAGTTGAACTCCTGTCCCGAATGTGACACCTGAGCCGCCTGCGGCTTTGATGAGTCCAGCAGCACGAGCAATGGCTCCATTGTCCTGTTCCTGAAGTTATACGCAAGACTTGAAAATTCATAACCCGGGTAACGTTCAATCTGAACGCCCCTGCCCTTTCTGCACACGGCGGCGCTGTTCATCCTTGCCTCTTCTCCCGTAAGCAGTACGGTAACGTCGGTTCCAAGCCTGTTGGCAATCGTATACAAAACGCTGATCGGTATGTCCAGTTCTCCGCCTTCGTATTTAATGTAAGTCTCAAACGGAATGTCAGTTTCCCCTGCCATATCCAACGCGCTGATTTCCAGAATCTCCCTCAGTTCCTTAATCCGTTCGGGTATATGCGCTACATTTTCATTCATATAAATTCCTCCCAATTCCTGCCCGTACTCCTGTCATCCTTGTCCCGTACATCAACAAAAATATCAAAGTCTTCCATATCCACAGAATCAAACCGCGATTTGTCCGTTTTTATGCCGGATATTTCATCATTGCAAATTATTTGCACATAATCATTGATGCTGTCCAGCTTCCTGTCCAAATAAACTCCAAAAAGTTCCCCGTTATATATCGTGGAAACATTGTGTATATCGGTTCCAGCAGTCATAGTTTTGCCGATTTTCTTCGCGTAACGAAAGGCAAGAGCGTCCGATACGTCCTCGTTCCCGCCGTTTGCAACCTCAACCGCGTCAACACAACCGGTTGACAGAATTATGCGGTGAATATAGTGGCGTACTCTGAAAGGGTGCGCCTGCACAACGCAGCCTCCCGCTTCTTTTACTGCGTGGTACTGTTCGCCCCTTGTCCAACTGCGCACTTGCGGATGTTCCAGAAGCCATTCCTTGTCAAGCCCGTAAATTAAATAATCGTCACAGCCGTCAAAGGTTTCTTCCCAGCCGAAGAAAACATCAAGCCCCTGACGCTCGCCTTCTTTTCGCGTGTCCTCATAGCCTTGGTAAAATCTGTTCACCCATTCTTCCCACGGCAACTTGCGCGACAGCGCGCAGTTCGCGTTGTAAAAGTGATCGGTTACGATAATACCCGAGTAACCCATTTCCTTGTACCCGGCAATGTAATCTGCACCCCTTGAAACCGCGCATTTACTAACCCCGGCTGTGTGAAGGTGAGTTTCATATAGATATACCACAGTAGCTTCATTATACAGGAAATGATCATTTATACTCAATAGTAAGTGATTCGATAATCGTCGCTCACGGAAAAGCCCAGGCTTGTGTAGAGCCTGCGGGCGGCGAGGTTGTCTTTTTTTACAAAGAGGGTGACTCCCCTTCCTTCGTTAATGAGTGAGGCGATAAATTCCGTCGCCATGCGGCGGGCAATTCCCATTCCGCGAAAATCCGGGTGAACATAGACGCCGCCTACCTGGTATCTGGTGAATGAGACGGCGCTTATATTGATCTTGCCCACGAGACGGCCGCAAATTTCCGCGGTCAAAACTTGCGCTCTTGAAACAATGTTGGCAATATTCATCCTGCTTGCCGCAGGGCTAAATGTTGATCCCTTTGGAACGACCTCTTCCTGTTCATAAGCCGCCTGTAACGGCGCGATTTCATCCAAATCTGTCATTCGAGGCACGCGCAGAACAAGATTTGAGGGACCGGATAAAAAACCTTTTGGGTCGGGCTGCCTGTCAAGACTCATGAGATCATAGTCAAATATGTCGGCAGCCTGTTTACCTGTTGTTTTTTCAAACGCTTCCTGCAGGATGACAACTTCCCCGCGCAGACCCTGTATCGAATGAATTCTTTTCCTTAGAAAAAAACCGCCAAGAAATCGCGGAAAGGGAATTTCCCTGCCGCATAATACAGGTATCAACGTACTCCTTGAGTTGATGAGCAATCCGGCAAGTTCTCCGTCCTTGCCGCGCAATGTCCAAACAGGATCGCCTGACTCGCCGCGTATCAGAAATCTCCCGCACGCGCTGACGCACCTGCCTTCCATGGCACGTAACAACATTTCAACAGAGGAGGTATCCCTTTTTTTCATTTTCTTCCAGCGCAGACGCTCACTCATAGGGAAGGCTTCCCTGCGCGGGGATTCTTCCGATTATGGCTGAAAAGCCCGACGCGAAAGATTCAGGGGCATAACTGTACACAGCCACAGCGCCTGTAACCCAGGGAACACTTTCAATATGAACCGGGCTTAATACGGAAAGAACAATTACCCTTTTGTTTAGCTGCTGCAAGGGACGCAGCGCGCGTAAATCATCTGCATCGGAAAGGCAGAATATAACGGTATCCGCGTTACGCGCATAAGAAACTATTTCTGACTGGTCCCCCACGCCTGTAAATCTGTAAATCGACGCACCGGGAAAAGCCGCTCTGCCGTATGTGAAAAAATCATTGTACCTGCCCACCAGAAGAACACGGCCGGCATTTTCCATTGTCAGCGGAAATACCGATTCAGGCGGATCAGGTTTTACGATTGTAACGCTTCGCGCCGCAAGGCTAAGAAAGAAAGCGGAACCTTCAGGATCGGGAATTTCCGCTTCCAGTCTCGCGAGGTCTGGAATATAGGGAACGCTTGAACTTCCGCGAAGGTAGGTTAATTTCAGTTCCAGTATCCTGCGGGCAGAACTTCTCACGCTCAGGCGGAAGTCCTCCTCGTCCCTCATGGAATTTAACAGATATGTCCAGACCGGATCATAAAGGAGCGGAGTTGAGGAGAACATGACAATGTCGTTACCCGCAAGTAACGCCTGTTTCGCAGTGCGGGAGAGTGAGCCCATCCATGATGTGGCGCCGGCCATCATTAAATCATCGGTAATGACAATTCCGTTAAAGCCAATTCTGTCGCGTAACACATTTTTTAAAAACCACGAAGACAGCGAAGCAGGCATGGACGCGGCTTCTGTCAACGGGTATGCAAGGTGCCCGCTCATTACGGCGGGTATGCCTTCTGTCGCAAGCATACGGTAGGGAACAAGCTCCCTTTCCCAGAGAGTTTCAAATGTAATTTGGATCATCGGCAGTACGCCGTGGGAATCAAGATCGGTGTCACCATGCCCTGGATAATGTTTCGCTGTTGGAATAACGCCAGATGCAAGCTGGCCCTTCGCAAACGCCGCGCCCAAAATTCCCGCCCTTACAGGATCACTGCCAAAAGCGCGAGGGCCAATTATAGTTGAGTCGCGGTTTGTAAAAAGATCAACAGTAGGGGCGAAGTTCATGTTGATCCCGATAAGCGCAAGTTCCTTCCCTATGTAGTAACCGGCAAGGTATGAGTCCCGAGGGTAACCGGAAGCACCAATCGCCATGTTTCCTGGAGTTTCGCTCGTACTTCCCTTGACATGACGAATCCATCCCCCCTCCTGATCTGTGGCTATAAGAAGCGGAATGTTGAAGGGGCCGGTTAAACTCGCCGCCTGAAATTCGCCTATAGTCCTGGCAAGTCTCTGGGTGTCGGCGGTATTCCAGCCGAAAATTTTTATCCCGCCGATGTTTCTTTCGCGTATCCACTCCATAATTAGCGGCGACGGCTCAGTTCCAAGCCAGCCAAGCATGAACACCTGGGCAAGAGCCTGTTCGTCGCTCATGGCCCTTTCAATAGCGGCGGCAAGTTCCTCAGGAGAGCCTGAATCCGTGAAGCTCAAAGAAAAAAGCGGGGAAACCGGCAGTATTAATATTGCACATAACAGACTTTTGTAAAAGTTTTTCAATTTATTATCCTTTAGCGTTTTTCAGAAACTTCAGTTTCTGAAAAACTTCCTTATAATATTGCAATTTTGCAGGGCTTCTAGCCCGAAAAATTGCTAAACTTGTGAGGGAACCAACCAGGTTCCCGAACAAGTTCGATATATTCAGCGGCATTGTGGGCGGCAACCGCGCCATCACCTGCCGCCGTTACCACCTGACGGAAAGCTCCTGAACGGACATCGCCCGCCGCGAATAACCCCGCGACGTTAGTTGCCATTTTTTGATCGGTGATGATATAGCCGCTCTCATCAAGCCCCGCTTTTAAACCGCTTCCAGAAACGAGAAAAGACTGGGGGACGGTTCCCGCGAAAATGAAAACCGCGTCTGTTTCCTCTTCGTAAACTTCGCCGCTCTTCACATCAGCTAACACAACCGATTTTACTTTTTGCACCGGAGGGGAACCTCGGCTTTCAGCCTCCCCCTTTATTTCCTTTATTACCGTATTAAACCGCACCTGTATATTGGGATTATCAAGCGTCCTTTGCGCGAGCGCCTTCTGCGCGCGAAAACTGTCGCGGCGGTGGATCAACGTTACCTGCTTTGTAAGGCGGGAAAGGTACTGCGCTTCATCACAGGCGGCGTCTCCTCCGCCTACTACAAAAATTTTTTTACCCCTGTAAAAATGACCGTCGCAGGTAGCGCAGTAGGAAACTCCCCTCCCGGTAAATTCCTTTTCGCCCGGAATATCAAGCAGGCGCGGCTTTGCGCCGGTCGCGATTATCACGGCGGGAGCCGTGCGCCTTCCGCCGTCCGAAAGTTCCGCCAAAAAGTAACTGTTCTCCTTCTTTAATGAGATTACAGAAGCTGAAAGAAAGGACGCCCCAAAAGATTCAGCCTGACGGTGCAAGTCCATCGAAAATTCATAGCCTGACCTTGCCTCACATATTACATTTCCCGCCGCGTCAAGCCGCTGTACATTGCCCGGATAATTTTCAAGCACATCAATAACCAGTGCCTGCCCGCCGGGACCAAATTGTTCAATAACCAGAACTTTCAAATTTGCCCTGGCCCCGTATTGAGCGGCGGTAAGCCCTGAAGGACCCGCGCCAATTATAATCAAGTCAGCGTCTAAATCAGACATCCCTGCTCCTGATGTAGTTTCCAAATTTCGTTACTTTTAGTATAATAAATTGTGATAACGAAAGCGTCAACACGAATAAACCTTCTACTGGCTGTATTGATCTTTTTTTATATACAATCAGCCGGCGCGCAGAGCAGAACTGCGTTTCCCCGCCTTGAGCCGGATCCGAAAGCGCTGGAATATTACAGTATCAACGCGGATGGGCGCGGCTATACATGGCAGCAACTTGCCGAAATAAGCCTGTGGGCGTCCGGGGATACTTCCGCGTCCAGCATGGGAAGAATCAGCGCGGCTGTTGAGCAGTTAAAATCCTCTCCCGATCTTCCCTCCTCCAGCGTGGACAGGGCAGAGTATATTCTCTCCTTCATGCACAGAAACATTTTAAGATCCTATTCACTGTATCAGACGCAGGTTGACACCATTTTTACAAACGGCAGGTTCAACTGCGTTTCTTCCGCGGTTCTGTATATGATCTTTTGCGAAGCGCTGGACATTTCCGTATGGGGAGTGATGACAAGGGATCACGCCTTTGTAACAATTCCAATCGGCGAACTGGAATATGATGTTGAAACTACCAACCGCTACGGATTCGATCCCGGCAATCGGAAGGAATTTCATGACACAAACGGAAATGTAACAGGGTTCGCGTATGTACCGCCGCAGAATTACCGCGACCGCCAGAAAATAGGTCAAATTGAATTGATTTCTCTTATTTTGAATAACAGGATTGCCGACCACGAAAGGCAGAACCGCTACGCCGATGCCGTTCCAGTCGCGATTGATCAGGCTGCCCTTCTTGCAGGTAACGCGTTAGCTGTCAATGAAGGCACAGAATCATGGGGACATCTTTTCGAGGACCCGCGCAAAACCCTCATGGACAGGCTCTTTAACTACGGCGCGATGCTTTTAAGGGCGGGCAGGGAGGAAGATTGTCTGTATTGGGCGGCAGCCGCTTCTCCCCTGTACCCTGACAATGAACGATGGCAGGAATTTACACTCGCGGCGGTTAATAACAACGTCACAAAATTGATAAGGGCAAGCAGACTGCCGGAAGCCAGAAATTTTCTTGAAGAATACAAATCGCTTCTTGCTGACAGCGAATACTCAAGGATTGATACCGCCATTGTTGATACGGAGCTGTTGGGCAACGCCAATAGAATCCGCACCGCCGCCGAAGGAGACGCCGTTGTCAGCGCAATTGTTCAAGCCCGTTCCGGCGGCAGAATAACCGAAAACAGGGCGGCTGAATTGATAACTTTCGCGATTCAAAAAACAGCGGCTGCTCTAAGCGCGGCTCCCGCCAGGGATTGGCGCTCCGCGTTAAATTATATTGAAAACGCCATTGCGCGTTTTGGATCAAACCGTGAACTTGATCAGACTTTAAGAACATTGCGCAGCAATTTAGCGGCTGACTATCATAACCGTTTCGCGGCTGAATGGAACAGGAGAAACTATGACGAAGCGGAGCGCATCTTAAACGAGGGCCTTTCCGAATTCCCCGATGACCGCCAACTGTTATCTGACAGGGAAACTGTTAATAGAAACCGCGCACGGTAATTTTTTATTGTTCAAACGGAGAGGTTAAAATATCCTGCGGCAGATGGCCGAGGTAAAGTTTTTCAAGTGACGCGATGTTTTGTATACCGGTGTTTTCGGCTATTTCACCGTCTTTTATCAGTATACAGTGATCGATAAAGTCATCCAGAAATTCAATTACATGACAGGAAAAAAGTATTGTAACATTTTTACTTTTATAAACTTTCAGCAGATTTTTTATTTTCATATTTGAAATTATATCAAGCCCGTCGTTTGGCTCATCCCAGATAATCGTGTCAATTTCGCCGGTTAAACTGACGACAATCTGTACCTTCTTTTTCATTCCTGTAGAACAGTCCATAAATTTTTTATGCTGGAATTTGTCAATTTCAAAATAACGGATCAATTCTTCCGTTTCTTTTAGCAATTTGTTTTTTCCGGTTCTCAGGATTGCAGCCAGTTCTATATTTTCCATACAGGTCAATTTCGGGTACAAATAGTCATCGGAGGGCAAAAACGCGATTTTTCTACGGTACGGAAAGAATTCTTTTTCGTTGGTTGTTTTTATTCCGTTATGCGACACAAATCCTGATGTTGGAATGTACAAGCCTTCAATACAATTTAGCAGTGTTGTCTTACCCGCTCCGTTATAGCCGATAATGCCGTAAATAACTCCCGGCGAAAATTGAAGATTGACATTCTTAATGCCGCAATCCGCGCTGAATAATTTCGCAAGGTTTTCGCATACAATCATAGATAGTACCATTCCCTGTATTCGTTTTTCGCTTTTAAGAACGTAATCAGAACCGGCACTGCCAGAACCGGTAAAAAAGCAATGTGTAACGCGCTAACCCACACGGTTAACGCTACGGCGGCTACAAATATAAACATCTTATAAAGAATACCGCCGATCATAAACGAGATATTAATTGAGAACAAAAGCAGCACAAGCATACAATAAAGGTATTTAAGCAGAAATACAATGCCTGATAAAGCAGTAATGAAAATAAGCATCGCAATTAATAAACTAAAAAACGCGGCAAGAAAAATCAGGCTCCTGTAAAAATGATAGTTATAATTCTTTGGAGAAATTACGCTTAAAAATTTCCAGTTTATGCGGGATACTGAATCAATAATCCCCATGAATCCAACGGACAAAATTACAACCATCCCAATCAGCAAAATCGAAGGGTCTTCCAGTGCGGAAAGAGATAATTTATTTTTTACGAATTCAACTGTAATGACTATAAACAGGACGATACTCATCATTGCCGTTAGTAAAAAATCGGAAGTAAAATAATCATAAACGGCGCTTTTTACAATTGGACTAAATTTCAGCCTTTTTACGGAAATTTTTCTTACTTTTCTGTTGATATATTCATTTTTCAGGTACATTACCAAAAGAGACAAAACAAGGGAACAAACAGTTGCCGCCGGTATTACAATAAAATTCTCTGTCTTAACCATGCCTTTTAAAACAACAATGCCAAAGAAAAATAGCAATATGTTGTTGATAAAAGCCCGCTTTATAAAAAACAGGACATGGATAAATTTATTGCTGAATTTGCTTTTTGAATACATTATCAAGAACGGCGCTGTGGGATATTTCTTTAATGAAAGTAATATCGAGACAATGACAAAAAATAGAGCCGCAAAAATCAATCTTTGAGTATCCAGCGTTATCGCAATATCATTTCTTGCGACAATGAAGACGGCGATAATTACTATCGCTCCGATAACAATGACAGGAGAAGTTTTGAAAAAAGAAACAAACATTCTAACCGCTACTTTTATCCAAAAAAGCAAATAGCTCATGCTTTAATTATGCGCGTAATAATTGATAAGGCATCCGTCTATGAGTATCTGCCTTTCCGCGTCGGTAAGCTCTCCCAAAGAAGCGTGAATTTCGGCAACTGTATCACCTAACACAAAGCCTGTAATTGTTTCCTTCTTCTGTTGAATTGCCTCTTTAATTCCAGGAAAGAAAATCCAACTGTCAACGGAAAGGGCGTTTTCATCGGTTATAAGGAAGGGCAGGATTCCCCAGTTGATAAGGTTCGAGCGGTAGCGTTTTGTCGCGTATTCAAGCGCGAGGTTTGCGGACGCGCCAAGTACCCGCTGACAGGAAGCAGCCTGCTCCCTCGCCGAACCGTCGCCGGGCTTGCGGGCAAAGATTGCGCTGCCAATTCCGGTAGCGGAGAGAGCAATACCGGCAATGCTCTTGATTTTTTCAAGAGCCGCCGCCGCTTCACCGACCGCGCTGCCGTTCTGCCTCTGCTCCTCAAATTTTTGCACTTCTTTTGCCCGTTTCACATAACTTGGGTCTTTGCGGCTTAAAGTAAATTCCGCAAGTTTCAGCGGGTTGGAGCGGTACGAAGAAGTTTCTCCCGATGGGATAAGTTCGTCAGTGGTGGTCACAGGGTCGGTAATAAAACTTACTACTTTTAAAAGCATGTTTTCAGGCAACGCGGGCATTTTCGGCCAGTCCTTGATATTGGGGCCGAATATCAATTCCGTTTCAGGTAACGACTTGCCCGTACCGTTGTACACGCGCTTGTCGTATATGCTCCTGTCAAAGAAAAACTTGTACTTGCCGAATTTAACGTCTATTTCCGTCGCGGCGGTAATTTTTCCGCCGTTCACCGCGGTCGCAGCAATGGAGCGCGCGTCCATAAGAGCGACACAGGCAATCTGCCCGTCGCCGGGCTTTGACCCTTCACGGCTCGGGAAGTTGCGCGTAACGTGGCGGATTGAGAGTTCGTTATTCGCCGGCGTATCTCCCGCTCCGAAACACGGGCCGCAGAACGCTTCCCTCACGAGGACTCCGGCTTTCATAAAGGTTTCAACCGCGCCGTTTTTTACCAGTTCAAGGTAAGTCGGCTGGCTTTCAGGGTACACGCTCATCGAAAAATTACCGCTGCCAATGGAGGCGTTCTTCAATATATCCGCCGCCGCCATAATGTTAGTGAAAATGCCGCCGGAACAACCGGCGATAACCGCCTGCTCTGCCCACACGCCGCCGTCTCGGTATTTAACACCCAGGTTAAGATTCACGCCGGAACTTTTGTTCTCTTCCTCAATTTTAGCGAAAATATCTTTCGCGTTTTTTTGCAGTTCTTTAATCGTGTAAACATTGCTCGGATGGAAGGGAAGCGCGATACTCGGCTCAACCTTTGAAAGCTCAACCTTGATAAAACCGTCGTAGTACGCGACATCGGCAGGCTTCAGTTCCTTATAATCGCCTCCCCTGCCCCGCTGTTCAAGATATTTTTTTACCTGATCGTCTGTTTTCCAGATTGAGGACCAGCAGGCGGTCTCGGTGGTCATTACGTCAATTCCGTTGCGGAAATCAACTGACAACTTCGCCACGCCGTCTCCAAAAAATTCCATCGCCTTGTTTTTCACATAACCGTTTTGAAACACAGCCCCAATTATCGCAAGCGCGACATCCTGCGGGCCAACTCCCTTCGCGGGTTCTCCCTCAAGGTAAATTCCCACCACAGGAGGAGAAGGCATATCGTATGTTCTGCCTACAAGCTGTTTGGCAAGTTCTCCCCCTCCTTCGCCCACCGCCATCGTACCAAGCGCGCCGTAGCGGGTATGGCTGTCAGAACCGAGGATCATCTTTCCGCAGCCTGCCATCATTTCACGGTTATAACTGTGGATTACGGCAAGATGGGGCGGCACATACACGCCGCCATATTTGCGCGCCGCCGACAGGGCGAACACATGATCATCCTGATTGATAGTCCCGCCTACCGCGCAAAGGCTGTTGTGACAGTTGGTCAGAACGTATGGCATGGGAAACTTTTCCATGCCGCTCGCCCGCGCGGTTTGAATTATCCCCACATAGGTAATATCGTGGGAAGTAAGGGAATCGAATTTCAGCGTGAGGTTACGCTCATCACCGCCCTTGTTATGAGCGGCAAGTATGCCATGAGAAATCGTCCCCTTACGCGCCTCTTCTTTGGAAACGGATATACCGCGTTGTTTTAACTGCGCATCGGCCTGTGCGTCCGCGATTATTTCCTTTCCATTGACAAGATATGCCCCGCCGTTGTAAAGATTGATCATAGTGGAGATATGGGGATTCGAACCCCAGGCCTATTGATTGCGAACCAATCGCTCTACCAACTGAGCTATATCCCCGAGCCATTATCATTAAGCAACAAAGTAAAAATTTAGTCAAGTGGGTAATTTTTAGTGTATAATACCCACGGAGGAAGTTTTGATTCTATACGATATTTTCCGTTATGGATACATGATTTTTTTTGTCGTCTTTCATACAACGCTGATGTTCGGGTTTTTTCTCGAATGGCTGCGGGACAGGAAGGCCGTCTCGCGGCAGCCGGGTAATGTCAAAGTTTCTGTAATTATTCCAATCCATAACGAAAGAGAGCGCATGGAAGGGTTGCTGCGAACGCTTCTCGTTCAATCTTACCCCGCTCAGATAATTTTTGTGGATGACCGCAGTAGTGATGAAAGTCCCGCCATGCTTGCGCGGTTTGCCGAGGACGCGAAGAATCGGGGCAGTGACTGCCGGATTGTTACATTAAGCGAAAATCCGGGACCGAACCGCAAGCAGTTTGCGCTTTCCAGGGGGATTGCAGAAGCGGACGGGGATTATTTTCTTTTTACCGACGGCGATTGCGAAGTTCCGCCCGGCTGGATCAGCGCAATGGTGTGCCGGATAATGGATGGAAAATCAGGCGCGGTAATCGGTCCTGTATTCAAAAAAAAACAGGGGAAGGGATTTTTCTTCCTTTATCAATGTTATGATCACGCGGTGCGCTACAACTATCTCGCGGGAGCTATAGGACTGGGAGCCGCGGGTGGAGGTTTCGGCAATAACCTGATCATAAGCAGAAAGGCGCTGGAAGCTGTTGGGGGTTACGACGCGATTCCACCTTCGCCGACAGAAGACGCCGCGCTCATTTCGCAAATACGCAGGATGGGTGAGTATCGAGTCCGCGCCATCGCCCATCCCGACGCGGCGGTAGAAACAGGGGCGGAAAAGTCCTGGCGCGCCTTTATGAATCAAACCCTCAGGTGGAGCAACGGCGGGCTTTTCAGCCCAGAGGCGTTGACCCGCTTTAATTACAACCTTCTGCTGCTGCTTATCAGCGCCGGTATTCTTGCCATCCCGCTTCTTCCCTTTTTCCCGGGTCTGTGGACAATGCCAGCCGCCATTTTCATCGGCATGATAGAGAATACAATCGCCGCCTTCGGTCTTTTCCGCGCCAAACTGCCGAAAGGCGGGCTTCTTACAAAGCTCGGTTACTTTTTGATATTGCTATTTACACCCGTATATTCCACTCTGATGACTTTAATGGGCTACGCCAGGATTAAGACAACATGGAAGAGTGAGGAACTATAATTCATTATTCCAATTTTCTAATTTTTATAAAACAGAAACCATCCAGCCCTTGGTATCAGGCAGAGTGCCGTATTGGATGCCCTTGATGGTGTCGCGAATTTCAGCGGTGAGTTCGCCTGCTTTGCCATTGTTAAACAGCGTTTTCTTACCATGGTATGTAAGTGAGAACAGGGGCGTAGCCCCAGCGGCGGTTCCACTAACGAAACATTCCTTTGTTTCTTCAAGAGCCTCGTCAATTGACACCTTACGTTCGGTTACCCTTACGCCCCTGTCACGCGCAAGTTCGATGATGCTGGCGCGGGTGATGCCGGGCAGTATGGTATCGCCCAATTCCGGCGTTACAAGTTCTCCTGATTTCAGATAGAAAAAAATGTTACACGACGATCCTTCCTCAATATACGTGCGATGAACAGCGTCAAGAAACACACATTCCATGAAGCCCGCTTCCAGGGCTTCGGCTTTCGCGAGAGCTGAAATTACATAATTGGAACAGGCTTTTATCCAGCCGGTACCCTTGGGCGTCGCGCGTATCCTGTCAGTCACAACTGCGTCCGCATTGTCGGATGAAAAATAGGCGCTGACCGGAGTATTGATAACCATTACATAAGGTTCACGCGAAAGATTAACTCCTATGCCGCCTTCAGTAATTGTAAAGGGCCTGATATAAACCGAGTCGGCTGTCATAAAGGAATCTTTTTCCCAGCCGCTGTTATAACGGGGGAAAAACCCAAGTTCAGCGTTCCGTTTAACGGTTACAGCACAGGCGGTAACAAACGTTTCTCTGGGAAATGGCGGCATACGCAGCCCCTCCATTGAGCGGTAAAAACGCGCCGCGTTTTGATCGGGCCTGAAAATCGCAAGACCGCCGTTTTTCTGCGGAAGGGCCTTTAATCCCTCAAAACACGCCAGCCCGTATTGACTGGTATAGTTTACAAGCGGCATATCCGCGTAACAGTTCCGCGAATCTTCCAGCATGGATAAATCTTCCACGCTCATTGCCGCTTCTTCTTCCGGCGTCTTGTGCGGTTTTTCAAGATATTCCCCGCTCCATTTTCCGCCGGAAAATCTCGCCCGGTAGGTGATTGGATAGGTATTCAACGCAAAGGCCATAATAACTCCTTAATTTTACTATACAATTGAATACGGTGTGGTGCAATAGGAAGCTTATCTTTTCTTTTTTCGATCCCTCAGTTTTTTTCGCAGGGCTTCCGCGATATTGAAAAGATTGTAAATCGCGGGTTTGCACGGGTAATCCCAGCTTCCGCTCCGGTGAATTATCCTCCCGCCAAAGCCGGTTTTGAAACGGTAAAGACCCGCCATTGGATGATTTGGGTTGTCATCTGGAGGGATACCGAAAAGATCGTAGTAAAGGCATCCTGCCTCTTTAGCGTCCCGCATGGCTCTCCATTGAAGGGCGTATGGCGGCATCAGGTTACGCTTGATGTTGGAAGACGCTCCGTAAAGATAGGTCGCGGTTTTTCCGTGAAAGAGAACCACAATCGCCGCCAGGGTATCTCCTTCGTGATTTGCGGTATACAGGCGCAGTAAGTCTCCGCCATTTTTGTTCCGGTTAGCGCATATTTCAAAAAGCGTCCTGTAATAATCTATACTGTGTATCGCTATTCCGTCTCTTGCGGCTGTTTCCTTTAACAGACTGTAAAATGTTTCCATCTCCTGCGCGCCGCCTGTGTCAACCCGCACTCCTTTTTTTTCGGCAAGGGATATATTGTAACGCCACTTTGGTTTCATCGCCGCGAGGATCTCTTCGCAGGAAGGGCTTAAGTTTATGAGGACTGTATCCGGCGGCTGGACATTTGCGGCGGCGCGCTTGAAGCCCGCACAGGTCAGAAGGGCGGCTTCATCATGGAGATCTCCTTCTTCCACATAGTCGGTATGCTCTGCATACTTGGTATGCTCCGCATACTCGGCATGTTCCACATGCCAAGGCGGGTCAAAACGGATGAACACTGTGTTACGCGCAAGAAACGGCTTTAATTTAACCGCAAGTTCCGCCAGTACTTGAACTCTGCCGCCAGATGGAAAATCCTCAGGCAAGCAGGGCCCCCAGGGGACATAGGTAAATAAAAAGCCGGGAGCAAGACGACGTGAAAGCGTCAACAGCGGGAGTTTTTCATACCCGTCCAAATCTATCAGAAAGGCGTTACTCGTCCAGCCGAAGCGGGATTTAAACTCCCCCCACATCGCGGATTGTAAAAATAGACCTGCGTTTTCACAAACCGCAATATCTGTTTTTGTTATTTCCATTATATATTTTTCTTTTAATGTACCTCACCTTCTGGAACAACAGAAGTACGCACAGGTTTTCCATCAAGGCACAGTTTTTTTTCGCCTGAAAGGACCGCGTAATTTTTAACGGCAATAGGCTGGGAAAAGAAAGTGTCGATGTCTATTTCTCCAGGCGCGGCGGCGGCTTCCTCTCCTTCGGGTAAAAGCCGCGTCCCTGTGGGACAGTCTCCAGCGTCAAGCACTTCAACGCGTTCAGCCGGCTGACCATCGGGACCTGTACCCTTGCTGTCGCCGGCGGCAAGGAGCATTCCCCTTGATTCAATCCCGCGCAGTTTTGCGGGTTTCAGGTTGTAGGCGACGATGATCTTCTTTCCAAGCAGTTGTTCTTCCGTGTAAAACGGCACAAGACCGGAAACGATCTGCCTCTCTTCACGGTTTCCCGTAACGCCCTCCCCTATTTCAAGATTCAAAATATAGAGTTTATCGGCTTTTGGATGACGTTCAATCTTTTCGATCTTTGCCGCGCGCAAATCCATAACGGATGAAAAAGACGGTTTCGCTTCCTCTCTTTCCTTCTGGCTCCCCGAATAGCGGACACGCAGAGCTTCCACCTCCTCATCCTCAAGTTTGGCGAAAAGCACTTCACTTGTTATCCGCACATCGGGTATCCCCTCCGGCTTGCCGATGTCCTTCCACGCAAGAGATTCTCCGTGCTTCAAGCCCAGAAACGAGGCAATCTTCGCGGCGGATTGCGGCATGTAGGGTTCAATCAGTACTGACAGATCGCGCACAATGTAGGTTAAGTCGCGGATTACTGATTTTGCTTTTTCTGGATCGTCATTGCGCAGGCGCCAGGGTTCGTTATCCTGAAAGTACTTATTCGCGAATGAGGAAAGCTCAAAAATTTCCCTGAAAGCGTCCCGCAGTTCCGCCCTGTCAAGTTTTTCCGCAATCCCGTTTTCAAACCGCGTAACTTCATCCCAAAAAGCGGGATCACTCCTTCCTTCAGAAAGTTTACTTTCAGAAAGCTTGCCGCCAAAATAGCGCGTAACAAAGGTGAGGGTGCGGTTTACCAAATTACCGAGGTTGCCGATCAGTTCGCCGTTTACTTTTTCCTGAAAATCGTTCCATGTAAACATGGCATCCGATTTTTCGGGACGGTTGTAGAAAATATAGAAACGCCACACGTCAGCCGGAATTCCTGTTTCCTTCGCGTCAGTCCCAAAAACGCCAATGCCCCTGGATTTGGAAAATTTCCCGCTTTCATAGTTAAGGTATTCAGTGCTGGACATGTGGTGTAACATCGTCCAGTTGTCCCCGCTTCCCAATAAACTTGAAGGAAAAATTACGGTGTGGAACGGAATATTGTCCTTGCCTATAAACTGGAACAGTTCAACTTCTTCCGGCCTCTTCCACCAATAATTTACAAAATCATGCCAGTCGGAAAAAGAAAAGGCGTTAGCTGACTTTTTACTTTTGATGATTTCATCACCCAAATTTCCCGTAATGGAAATATAGCCGATAGGCGCGTCGAACCACACATAAAAAACTTTTTTTTCATAACCGGGTTTTGGAACAGGGATTCCCCATTTTAAATCCCTCGTTATGGCACGTTCCTTAAGGCCGTCCCGTATCCACGCCTGCGTCATTTGAACCGCGTTATTCGCCCAAAAACCCCTAACAGACGCGGTCTTTATCCATGCTTCAAGTTTTTCCCTTATAGCCGGAAGATCAATATAAAGATGATTTGTTTTTTGCAGGGACGGAGTGCTGCCGCACGCGGAACACTGCGGTTCTTTTAAATCGGTCGGATCCAGCAGTTTTTGGCACGCTTCGCATTGATCGCCGCGCGCGTCGGCGGAGCCGCAGTGCGGGCAGATGCCGCGAATATAACGGTCGGCAAGAAACCTGTCGCATTTCGCGCAGTAAAATTGTTCGATGGTTCTCTCGCAGATAAAACCCGCCTTGTCAAGTTTTAGAAAAATATCCTGTGTTACCTCGGTTTGTATTGGAGTGGAAGTACGCCCGAATTTATCAAACGCGATATTGAACCAACTGTAAATATCCGCGTGTATCGCGTGGTAGCGGTCGCACAGTTCCTTTGGAGAGATGCCCTCTTCCACGGCGCGGTTTTCCGTCGCGGTTCCGTATTCATCCGTACCGCAGATATAGAGCGTTTCCATGCCGCGCAGTCTGCAAAACCGCGCGAAAGCGTCCGCCGAAAGCACCTGAATAAGGTTGCCCAAATGCGGCACATTGTTCACATAGGGCAATGCCGAAGTTATCAATCGTCTTTTCATATTACAATTATGATAGCTAAAAAAACATTTTAATACAAGGTTCGTGTCCGTAACGCAGGTATGAGTTCGCGGTTAAAATTTAATGGGAGAATTTAAGGGTGAACTCGTTGGTCCAGGTTTCGCCGCCTTCCAGAGAAACCTCGAACTGGGAGAGGATTCTGTTTGCCTGATAAAAGCCGCCGTTATGGGCAGGAACAAGGGAGCCTGAAAAAGCCATGACGGAACCAAGAAGGAGTTGAACCTCATTTTTAACATCAAGGATTTTCAAGCCTTCAACATTGTTCAATGTCCGATCTACGGGAACGTCCTTTCCGGTTGAATCAACGGTGTAGAAGCGGACAAACTCATCCCCTTCACCGGCAAATGAAAAGTCAATTTCCGTAACAAGCGTGAATTTTTCAGGTTCCTTTGCCGTGTTTTTAAGCGCGTATGTTACCGTCAGAATATCCCTTTTTAGCACATAACATTTTTCAATTTCGATGCAGCATAACTGCTCCGCGCCCGATGCCGGCAGTTTGAAGCAGGATTTTCCCTTGCGATCCTGAGAGACCGTCTCGAATTGTTCGTTAAAACATTTTCGGGAAGATGCGGGAAATTCATCTTCCGCCGCGCCGGTTTGCGCTCCCTGCGGCACAAGCGCGTCAACAAAGGCGGCTCTCCTTCCCGAAGAAGTCGAGCCGCAGTCAAGGTAATTCCAGTCCTTGGGAAGATAATCAAGTTCGAATATACCCGCTCCCTTAAGCTGGATATAACAGTTGATTCTCGCATCCTGAAACAGGTGCTCCTTTACGCCGTCAAGATCAAAATCATATTGAATAAGCGATGAAATAAATCTTCCCTTTTCCCTGGACAGGCGTTCGGCACGTAAAAGAGAGCTGTACGCCGCCTTGCGAAGTTCATGGCGGCGCGTTCCTTCAGGAGTAAATAAACTTGAGTCTTGAGCTTTCCAAAGTTCTTCTCTGGCGTTCAGCTTGCGGGATTTATCTCCCTTCAACTGGTTGATAAGTACACTGGTAAATACCATCTTGGAATATATGCCGTTAGCTTCGCAAATATCAATAATGAAACGGCGCGGCGAAAAATTAATATCGACAGACGACGAGTTCGGGAAACTGGCCTTTTTATACGTTTTTATGTTTTTTAAAATTTTACCCGGTAAAACGGTTTCTACAATGTTTTTGGAAAGAGAGAGTTCTTCAAAAAAACGGTGCCACGCTGTATCGGGCGCTTCCTGCGCGGAAGAAGCGGCTCTTTCGGGAAAAACGGCGATGATCCCGCCGTTTGAAACAGAAAAGTTTTCTTCCATGTTCTTGATATACTCAATGAAAACCTGAGAAGAACTTTTTTCAGCTAACGATGCCGCCGCCGTTAAAGAAACCGGAAAAACGGTAACAAGTTTCCCCTGATCTTCGCTTATGCACGGAGAAAAAAGCTCTTCTTTAGACAGTCCCGCCTGAACAAATTGACCCTGCGAAAGAAAGGTATAATTCATGTCGCTGGCGGCAAGAGCGGCTGCCAGATGCTGTTCCCACGCCAGATGCGGTATCCAGCAGCCCAACGGGCGTTTTCCGAAATGTTTGCGAAGGTAGGTAGTCATAAGCTCAATCTGTCCAATTCTGTCCTGCAGAGGAATTAACGGCAGCATGGGCTCATAAAAACCGCCGCCCAGAATTTCAGCCTGTTTGCGCGTAACCATATCTTCAATCAGCATGAAAAACTCAGGGTGGGTCCTTTCCACCCAGTATAGAAGAACGCCTGAGTAATGCAAAACAGCCTGTATGTTCGAATAACGGTACAAATTTGAAACAAAGGGGCGCATTGTCTTTTCATATACATACTCAAATTCACTTTCACCTGCCCCGGACGGAACATGGGCGTGAGAGCCAAGAATAAGCAGCAATTTTTTTTCCTCTTTCACCTAACTTCCAATCATCCTGAAAAGCAATAAAGAAACCGTTGAAAAAACAAGGGATAACATCCCCATGGAAATAAGGATCAACGGCTTTCCGCGCAAAAAACGGGGAACTTCTTCAAGCTCAGCCCTGCGGCGGATTTCAAAAAGAACGAGAAATACAAGCAGTATCCCTGAGGCAAAACCAAAAGATAAAGCGGCAGCTTCAATAAAGTTATTCGCGACATTCAGGCAAATAAACAGCGCGGTCGCCGTAATGCCGCCAGGAAACCTGACGGAACAACCGTCCCCGGAATCTTCTTTTAGCACATAACGGAAAACAAGAAATTCCAAACCATTGTAAACCATGTAGCTTACCGGAAATAGCAGTACATAGATAAAGATGCCGGAAACAATGGAAGATAAAACGAAAAAAATGACCCATAACAGAATAACCGCGATGAAGATAGTGCCCAATTTTACAAGGGTTGATTTCCTGCCCGGATTCCCCGGATCTGTGTTAATTCCAAGAGCGCATTGCAGTACTGGATTCATTGTAAACGCGGAAAAAAATATTAAAAGTACAAATGGTATTCCGTTCATTTATTTATTTCTCCCGGTAAAAAAACGTTTTTACAATACTGATACAGACAGATAAAATATCCCAACAATAAAAGGGCCCCGGCGGAAGGCGCGAACACTCCTATCGGAAAGAAGGGACCCGACGCGAAATACATTATCGTAATCATTCCCTGGGAAGTTCCCGGGAAGGATAAAGAACAGTAAGACAACGGTTCCCTTAATATGGAAAAAGCGATTATAAGGCCGCATAGAACAGCCGCTTGCGAGACAGCTTCCGATACATGGTCGAAAATATCAAGACGGGAATTTTCCAAAGGAGACACAATCCTTTCAAAAATTCCGGATTCCGTACAGAACAGGGGAATCAGCAACAGGGGCAAAAAAACTTCAAGAGCGGCAAACGGGCACAGCAGCCAAAACAACAACAGATAGACGCTGCCAAATAAAGAAGCAACGCATGTAAAAATAGGGTATCTTCCACCCTTTGGAAAAAATTTTTTGCATGTTTCAGAAGTCAAAAAAGTAAAGGCAAGCGCCGTAAGACCGTACACCCATAACAACCCAAGCGATACTGTAATGGCCCATGAAAGGCGCGTACTTGCCATGACCAGAAGACCCGCGCCTGTTAATCCGCCAAGAGGAGAAAGAGAACCCCAAAAAGAATACTGACGTCCCATACTCATCTGCTTCTTCCTTCCATATTTACATGCGCTTCGGCTTCTATTCGCGTAACATATATCTGCAAAATACTGCGCGGCATGCTGTCAAAAGTCTGTATGGCGTGCACACTCAAAGGAATAATCTCCTCCACCACGCCATTAGCTGAAACTATAGCGCCTAGAGGAACCAGAATCCCGTCCTGAAAAACCGTAAATACAAAAAACTTGTCCATGGAATTATACATGGAATACCAGTATCCCAAAAGACCCGGGCGTTCCCTGCTCTTGCCTTCATATCTTGACACCCGCCGTGAATCGCTCGAACTGATAAACACATTGTTTATCGTCCTTAGAAGATTATTCGCCTGCAGCGGCTGAGTCAAAATCCAAATAGAGGCGATGATAACAAGAAGCCCCGTAATCCAGCCGAATAAAATCGCCCTATCCTTTAAATCGCCAATCTTGTTCATGGAAGATTCTCCTGAATAACGCCGCAGCCGCGGGAAAGAATGAATCTGTCCTCAAAAAGCCTTACAAGGGGAGCGAGGCAGTTTACAAAAGCCAACGCTATAAAACAGCCTGAATATTCCATGCAGCGGTAACGGAAAAACCATGAAAGAACGGCCCCCAGTACAACGGTAAATAAAACGCCAAGTTTTAATTTCGCGCCGCTTGCGGGTTCCGCCGCGAGTATGAAAGCCGCCGCGATTGTGCCGCCTGAAAAAAGACCGTACAGTACATCGCCGTTCCAGAGAACTCCATCCGCGTCTCCCGCGAAACGAATAAGTAAACCGTAAACGGAAAGGAAAACAAGCGGAACCCAGCCGCGGTTGATTCCAAACGCAGTTATAACCACTGTCCCGATTAAGAGCGCGAAAAGCCCCCTGTCCGTGATGATGCCTGGATTGCCTGAAAAAAGAAGATCGATGTAGCCTGATGGAAGATGCGCGCCCGGAATGGATAAAACAGTACGGTTAAGAAACGATGCAACAGAATTGTCAATCACGCTCGCGTCGGAGGATATGATCATTTCGGCGACAGAAGAAGGGGAGCCGGAAAGCGCGTTTGAGAAAGCCGAAGGCCAGGAAAAGCGGATGAAGAGCCAGCCTCCAAGAGCAGGGTTTAGCCAATTTGATCCAAGACCGCCAAAACTGTACCTGATAACAACAATCGCGAAAGCCGTTCCAAACGCGGCGTAAACCGGATGAATCTGATTCGGCAGAAGCAAACAAAGAACAAGGGCTGTAGCGGCGGCGCTGCCGTCTTTTATTTTCGCGATCCCGCTCCTGCGCCGCGTCAGCAAAAATTCTATCAGCACTGCGGTAACAAGCGCGGTAATGGCGGTTATCAGGGAGCGTCCGCCATCGCTGAGAGCCGACTGCAATATGCACAAGAAGGCGGCCCCCGAAATCAGCCACATTCTTGCAGTAGTCGGGCAGGAGATATTTATCTGCGGTTTTTGATTGAGAATCTGTTTTTTATCAAACACCCGTTACCTCCGGATTTCTCTCAAATATAGTTTCAGATAACGGCAACGCCGAAGGACAGACAACCTTGCAGCACCCGCACCCGTGACAGTTGGTAGTCCCTGAATTTCCCGCTCCAAGAGTTTGTATTCTCTTGTAAATATACTGCGGATCAAGGCCTATTGGACATACCGCCCTACATTCGCCGCAATTAATGCAATTCTGCGGTTCATGAGGGGCAGCCTGATTCTTCATCATGGCGATAATCGCGTAAGACGTACTTTCGACAGGCTCGTAAAGGTACGTTACTTCCCTTCCCGAAAGAGGAGAGCCAACGGCAATTCGATACGGCTTTCCGACAAAACCGCCGCATTGTTCAATAAGCTCTCCGATCCTCGTCCCAATCCTGACCTTCAATATCTGGGGGTTTTTCACGGCAGAGCCGCCGACAGCGACATAACGGTCCAAAACCGGCTTCTTGTACTTTACAGCATCGTGAGCCGCGGCAAAAACAGCCGGCCCCAGAATCAGCAGGGGACCAAGGGTAAGTCCTTCTTTTTTTTCGTAATTTCTGAGCGCGAGTTCAAGTTCCCTTTTGTTGCGTTGCGGATAACGGGAACCTGTCAACACAAGGGCTGACGGAATTTTCAGGCTGCCAGCCTCTTTAAGAAGCCGCGTCCCCAGTTCTTTTTCACGATTTGAAACCGCGAAAATTATCCGCGATACGTTAAAACAGGCTTTCGCGACAATTGAAGTTCCCTCAATTACCTCTTTCAGTCTGTCCTTGCAAAGCGCGTAATCGGCGGCAAGCCAGGGATCGTCAAAGACACAGCGTACTACAAGCGTAAATTTTTCGTTTAACCTTCTTGCGCCGGAGATTAACTGTGAGAGCGGCCTGCCCAGGTTTTCCATCTCATTAATGCCGTAATCAGAAATGATCCTTTGCAGATCATAACCGCTCAGGGCCGTCCAGGGAAACACCTCTTCTTTTTTGCCCAATTTTTCAAACGCGCCTTCCATTCGAATTACAAAGGCTTCATTATCAAGCCCCGCGCTGTCCTTCCACGACACTTTGCGGATAATCCTGCCCGGAACCGTAGCGTGTACATTTACAGTTCCGGGCCCCTGCGACTTGCCGATAAGCATGCCTTCCCGTACCATTTCACCAGGAGAAACCAGCGGATAAACCCGCCTTGTGGAATTACCCAGGGATATCACCGAAAGCGCCGGCAGAAAAGCGTCCACTGCCGGATTTTTTTGCGGAGCGGTAGGGTCATCAAAAGAAAGCCCGCCGCACGGAAAAGAATAAACCTTCATTTTTTACGCGTCCTTTCGGAACCTCCACCAGACTCCATGAGAAGAAGATCCCCCCCGGCTGTTAAAAGTATTTTTGTTTTTGTACATTAAAGTTTGCCTCCAATTAATATCCCGGCGCTGTTTCCCGGAAAATCTTTCAAGACCTGTAGAATTATCTTTTGACGATAATTTGATTTTTTCATTAATAAAGAATCCCGGAATAATTAACAGAAGCAAAACAAAAACCGGCAGATACAGTGAAATATTTTCGTTGTTTACGTCTCCTTCAATTTTTTCTGACGTATTAACGCTGATAAAGAAATCCATTAAATGTTTCAGTGGAAATGGAGGATACTCGTCAATATTTACGGATGGAATTACGCTCTCTCTTTTATCAGGAGAGGGAAGACCGTCTTCATCAAACACATAACCGGGATAATTCAGGCCCGTCCCGCCCAACTGCCGCACTGAAAAAGACGCCTGATAATTTAAATGCGCGTAATAATCCTGTTCATCGACAATATGATCAAATTTGATATCTGAAACATACTCGCCGGAAATACGCGGAGTCAAAAATATCGCAACGAGGGCTGCCGCGGTAAGGGGAAGCATATACACGGAAAAAGCAAAATCGACAAACTGCCTGCGTATTATCAGCACGGGAGTAAAGCGCCTGTGTTTGCCGCCCAAAAGCGATAATGTCCTGACGGAAAGGAAAAAAACAAAAAATACAGCGGCAGAAACCAGCAGTACAAAGAAAAGTTTTAACTCTGTAAAATAAACAATTGTTCCGACAGCGGCGGCGAATACAGGCAGTGAAAACCAGCACAGCCTGTAAGGTTCAATAACATTTTTATAGATTAACCTCAGTCTTTGATCTCCCGTGTTTGAAGGAAGCCTGTGCAGCGCGACAAGTTCATTTAACGGTTCGCGAAGCACGGCGGCAAATCCCAAAAGAACGGCGGCGCAGGCAATCCCTGGAGCGCCAAAAAAAGCAAGGGAAGAAAGAACGGGCAGAATGGCGATAATACCCGCCGCGCCCGGGTGAGTGTTTTTTTTCGCAAAAATGACAACCAGCACAATCAGGGAAGCGGCGGCGAAAATTAAAAAGAAAAGTGATACAGGTCTTTCAACGCCGAAATAATCAACGGAAAAGGGAATTTCCCCAAGAAGATCATTAAAATGCCTGTCCAGCTCCGCCGGATTCCAATTGCCCGTTTCCAGCGGAATGTACGCGAACCGTTTATCATCACGTACAAAAATATTTTTTAATTTCCCGGCGTATCCGTCGTTACGCGGATCAAATGAATTCAGCCTTGACGAATATTTATCAAGGGGGACAACTTCAAGAGAGCCAAAATCATCAAGCATTACCCACTGTGAAGATTCAGTTACGGCGGAGAGCGTAAACTCATTTTTTCCCGCGTCCAAAAGTTCCCGAAGCGTTCTGTCATCAACCGAAGCGTCGGTTGTCAGTACCGCGTAACCGCTTCCGTATTCATTATCAACATTCGCGGAACCAAGAGCTAAAAGCCCAAGTGACAAAAACAGGGAAACAATAAACAAAATGAAAAGGGAGCGAAAAAATGACATATCGCGCCTAAAACAGGTAAAAGCCGACAGCTATAATGATACCCAGAAGGGAACCCACAACAACCTCAAGCGGGGTATGCCCCTGGACTTCTTTTACCGCGTGGAAATCAAGCCCTGTTTTTCTGGCAAATTGTTTTCCAAGGGTATTAAGCGCCTTGGCCTGTAAACCGGCGGCTCTTCTTACACCCACTGCGTCCCGGAGAACAACCATGGTAAAAACAAGGCAGAAAACAAATAAATTTGAGGAAATCCCCTCGCAAATACCGGTAGAAGTCGTGAGAGAACACACCACAGCCGAATGACTTGATGGCATTCCTCCGGTCCGCCAAATCGCCGTTTCAATAGCCTCCAATGGTTTTTTATGTCTATGGGTCAATAGGTAAACAAGCATTTTTAAAATTTGGGCAAGGCACAGACTGGAAATAGTAGACAGAAAAATTATATTCTGAAATAGCGACTTGATAGCTGCTGCCGTTGTCATTACTTTATGGTCATGTAATGAGCGGGTTTTGTCAAGAGTGCAAATTTGACCCGCGATTTATGGAAATCATTCTCAGAGCGGGTAAATCAAGGATAACCATGAATAGTACTGCAAGTTGAAAGTCTGAAATTTCTGGTTTACAATCTACAGCGATGGAACTGATAACGGGGGAAAATGATAAGGGGCGCAGGCTTGACAGGGTACTGCGTAAGGCTCTGCCGGATTGTCCACTGCCTCTTTTGCACCGGCTTTTGCGCCAGGGACAGGTGCTGGTAAACGGAAAACCCGCCAGGGCGCAGTACCGCCTTGACTGCGGCGATACCATCAATATCCCTTCGTTGAAGGACGCTCCAAGAGCGGCGGCTGTTGTTAAAACGCTTCCGCCTCCTGACATTCTCTGGCAGGGCATGGGGCTTCTGGCTGTTAATAAACCATCCGCCCTCGCGGTACACGGCCCCGGCAGTCTGGAAACAGTGGTACGTTCCTTTCTCTCCGGCAAACTGCCGCCTTCCCTGTCGTTTAAAAGCGGACCCCTGCACAGGCTGGACAAGCCTTCAAGCGGGATCGTCGTTTTTTCAACGAGCCTCGAAGGCGCACGGCTTTTCAGCTCTCTTATGCGGGAACGTAAGGTACGAAAAACTTACCTTGCCATTGTAGAAGGCGCCGTTAAAAATGGGGAAATCTGGGAGGACGAACTTTTCCGTGACAGGGAAATAAAAAAAACTTTTGTTTCAAATCCTGATTCCGCCGCCGGTAAAACCGCAATCACAAAAATAAAGCCGCTCGCGAACAAGGGCGGCTACAGCCTAATCATGGCGGAAATTGCCACGGGCAGAACCCACCAGATACGCGCCCAGTCCGCCTCTCACGGACACCCGCTCGCCGGGGATGTAAAATACGGCGGCGGCAAGGGCGGCTTTTTTCTCCACGCCTGGAAACTGGAATTTCTGGAACACTCCATTGAAGCGCCATTGCCGGGGGCGTTCAGGGAAAAGATAACCGCGCTCTTTGGAGAAGATTTTTTTTAAAAATATCATTATTGCCAGAAATTTTTATATTTTTATCCGGTTTCTTTATTTGTTTATATAATTATTTTCCTGTCAAACCAGCAATCTTCATTAAAGCTAAGAAAAATCTCTTTATTTACATAATATCATTTTCCCCATAAACAGTTGTTTCTTCTATACCCTTTTCAGACAGAGAAAAAATCTTTTCGGCTTTCTTCACCGTTGAAAGCCGATGGGCGATTATCAGTACAGTTCTGTCTTTTATAAAATTATCAAGGCTTTCGTGGATAGCCTTTTCATTCTCATAATCCAAAGCGCTGGTCGCTTCGTCAAAAATCAACACAGGCGGATCTTTCAGTAAAGCGCGCGCAATGGAAAGACGCTGGCGCTGACCTCCAGAAAGGCGTATGCCCCGCTGCCCGATTTCCGTTTCATAACCCTTGGGCAGTTCCACAATAAAATCATGCGCCCTTGCCATTTTCGCGGCCTCTATTATTTCTTCAGGCCGGGAGTCTGGTTTTCCGTAAGCGATATTTTCCATGACTGTGCCGTTAAAAAGATATACATCCTGTGCAACTACACCTATATTCCGCCGCAATGTTTCAAGATCAATTTCACGAATATCCTTTCCGTCAAACAGTATCTTGCCTTCATTTAATTCATAGAACCTCAGTATAAGAGAACAGAGAGTTGTCTTTCCCGCACCGGAAGAACCAACAATAGCAATGGATGTTCCGCAGGGAATATTAAAAGAAATGTTTTTAAAAACATTTTCCAGCCTTTCTCCGTATCTGAAACTTACATTGACAAATTCAACATGACCCTGAAATCTTGGCGTTGTAACACACGCAAATGGGCTCTGTTCTTTTTCTGTATCCATTATCTCCATAAACCGCGTAAAGCCCGCCATCGCGTCCTGAAATTGACCAACCCATTGGGCGATTCTGGAAAGTGGAGAAGTAAGATAACCAATATAAAGCAAAAATACTATTAAATCCGGCGCGGATAGAACAGTCCGTGAAATCATGATACCGCCGGCAGCCACAACTGCGGCGGTTATCAGGGGAATAAAGAAAAAGTCCATAATTGAATAATAAAACGTTTCATTGCGATAAATATTTTTTCGGCTGTCACAAAAGGTTTCATTGGCACTGCGGAATTTTTCATCTTCCATTTTTTCATTGGTAAAAGTTTTTACCACTCTGATTCCCGCAAGCGTATCTTCAAGGTCCGCGTTGAGATTAGCAATCTTCTCCCTGTTCTCCCTGTAAGCCGTCCTGAGCCTGCCCTGAAAAAAGACGGTATAGACAATCATGAGCGGCAAAAAAGCAAATACCACCAATGTAAGCCGCGCATCAATACGAAAGAGAACAAGAAAAGCCCCGATAAAAGTCGCAAGGAAAATAAACAGATTCTCAGGCCCGTGGTGGCAGAATTCCGCCATATTGAGAAGGTCCGCGCTGATTCGAGTCATAAGGTTTCCGGTTCTTTGCCTGTCAAAGAAATGTACGGGAAGCCGCTGACAATGGCTAAACAGTTCATTTCTCATATCCCGTTCCATCATTGCCCCCATCGCGTGACCCTTGTAATCATAGAAAATTCCGCAGAAAGTCTGAATTAGAATCAGAACGAGCATGATCAACAAGGTTTTAAAAATAAGGGGAGACGCGCCAGCAAACCCCGCTTCCGGTATTTCGGCGGCTATATAACGTATAACCAGGGGCAGCGCCAGCGATGCAAGAACAGTGATTGAAGCGCAGGCGAGAACCGTTACAAGGAGCAGACGGTAAGGTTTATAAAACGATAAAAACTTTTTTATTTTTCTGTATGAAACAGACATTTATTCCTCCAGTTGAAATTTTGTTGATTTTTTAAGAGCAATACCAGAGGAAGAAAAAATCCACGAATAAATATGTCAATTAAAATCAGAAAAGGACTTTAATTGGAGCCTCTTACAAAACTGAAGTTTTGCAAGAGCCTCATTGGTTAAATACATTTGATGCTTACTTACTCAGGTATGCTTTCCAAAGATTAAAGTTTTGATTATAGTTTTCATTTGCAGCCTCCGTGAATAATATAATTCTTTATAGTATATTAGCCCAATTCTGTCAAATGAATGTTTAGTTTTTGAATGTGTAAAAAAACCTCTGCCTTAAACATGAATCCCGATAGCTTCGCGGATCGAATCTACCAAAGTTTTTCTGCCGGGCAGCCTTCCGTTGATGCCGGGGATTTCTACAATCAATGGGTAGCGACCGGAAATTTGCCAGTCGATCATGTAACTGCCGAGCCAGTCGGCGGTCTCTTCGGTCAGAATAAGTACCTGACAGCCTTCGGCGCCGGGCATGGAATCGGGAAGGACAATACCGGCAGTTTCGTTCCAGCCTTCGGTGATCTGCCTGAAAGCGGCGACGGCTTCGCTTGAGTCTTTAACAGCCAGTCCGTCTATGCCTATAAAACGGAAGGCTGTTACAAGTTCCTCATCACCCAGAAAATAATAATCCACTAACGATACCGTTTATCACAGGAACAAAATCAAAAGCGCTACGAGGAATCCCCAAAGACAGATACCTTCGGCAAGACCGGCGTAAGGCAGCGCCTTTCCTGAAAGATCGGCGTTTTCACTCATCGCGCCCATCGCGGCGGCTCCAACTCGCCCTACAGCTATACCGCCGGCAATGCAGGAAATGCCAACAGCCAAAGCGGCGGCAATATACTTCATTGAGCCGGCTAACGATTCGCCTGATTCTTCGCCCGCCGCTTCCTGCGCGAATAAAGCCGCGCCGATTAACAGCATTAAGCATACAAACAAAAACTTCTTTTTCATAAAAACTCCTTTTATCTATTTAACATTTTTAGTTTTAAAACGAAAAGGCGCAAACTCAACGCCTGTCTCAATAAAAAATTTATTAAAAAATTCGTAGTATTGCAAGCGCACAACCTGTATAGCCACGATCATCCCCTCAAGCACAATTATTATAACATTTCCGACGAGCATGATCAAAACCGCAGAAAAAGTGCCGGCGATGCCGGAGGTTGCCAGTTCCTCATAAAAACGGAATACGATAAACGAAAGCACCGCGTGTGAAAGCGCGAACGCGCCGACCCTTAAAAAACTGACAGTGTTGGAAACATAGGTTGAAACTGTTTCCAAGACTTCAACAAAACCTTCCATAATAAACGTCATGAGGCCGTGTTCAACCACGGGTTTTTTTCTTTCGATAATACGCCAGATTACAGGGCCGAAGAAGATACACAAAACGGGAAACAAAAGCCCCGCGATATCGAACCAGCTAAAAACGCCGCCCAATATCAGACGCAGGGCGATAAAAATAGCGTACCAGAACATCAACAGCCCTGCAAGCCCGGTTTTTGCAAAGAAAGCCGCTTCGTATTTTTTCAATATACAGCGGTTAATTATGTTGATTAAAAGACCCGCCGAGTTTAAGACTACCCCTATGGCTACCGTAAAACCAAAGAAGAACAGTAATTTTGTTACGCTGCCGCCTTCCTCAGCCATAGGCAAAATATGCAGGATCCTGTCCATTGGCTGTCCAGTTATAATTGCGGTTAACGCCCTTGTCGGGGCGATTAAAATATCCTCATTGGTAAAGACGGAGCCCGTAAGAAAGCCCATTATCATTGAGGCGATTCCAACTGAAATAAGAGGCGTAGAATAACTTGAGAATCTTCTGAAAAGTTTAGGTCCCCTCCTGCTTGTCAAAAACCCGGCGAGAAGCAGGACAAAACCCTGCCCTAAATCGCCGAACATGATTCCAAACAGAATCGTGAAAAAGAAAGCGACAAGGGCGGTCGGGTCAATTGTTCCGTAAAGGGGCGCGCCGTAGGAAAACACGACTCCCTCAAAACCTTTAACAAACGCGCCGTGCTTCATCGACACCGGCACTTTTTCAGTTCCTTCCTTAATGGAGGGCACTTCATCAGGAGCGTATGAACGTATCGCCACCCTGCCGCCCGTCAATTCTATGAGGCCGCCTATGATCTCAGTTGTCGTGTCCGCGGGCATCCATCCTGTAAAGTGGTACAAGTTTTCTGTGGCGGTGAACCTGGACTTTATCCCCTCTATCACAAGAGCCATATTCCATGAAGAAACAAGCCTCTTTATATCCGCCGCGCTGTTCCTGCTTAGAAGTTCCTTCTCGGCGTTTATAGTGGAGAGTTCCTGCTCAATGCGCAGGGACTGTTCTTCAAGTGTTGTCAGCATTTCCGCGGGAACGCCACGGTAGTCCTCAGGGATGGCGATTGGTTCAAAAGAAACATTTTTAAGCTGCGAGTCGAGGGCGAACCGCCCCTTTCTGGAACTTGCGGCGAGAACCCGGTTCCCCGATTCCAGCGGAATTATAACCGCCCGGTCTCCAAGAGTTTCGCGTAATTCAGCCTGTCCCCTCGGATCGAGCCGTCCAATTCTCAGCGTAAGAAAGGAAAGCTGTTCCAGATCGGAAAATGGCGCGTTCATTTTTGAAAAAGCCGTCGCCTCATTAATTGTATCGTTTACGCGCCGTCTTTCCTGATCCACTTTGATTTTGCGATCCCTCAAATTCTCAATTACAGAACAGAGTTTTTCTGTAAGGATTTCGCCGGCTTCATCAGGAACGGAAACATGTTCATCGGCTTCATAAAAATGATCGTCTGCAGGAGCGATACCGAGAAATTCCGCCGCGCCTAACAGCCTGTCAATGATCCCCTTGATGCGCACAGAGGCGGGATTGTCGCCAGTCTTTTCCCCTTCCGAGAATTGCACCGCCGCCCGCTTGCCAAGAAATTCCAGCACTGCGTCCATGTCGCTCTTGAGTACTGTAAGTTCCAGGAATCGCATCTTGCGGGGCATAATCATGACGCGGAAACCTCCAGCAGTTTGAATACGCTTGTGCTTTCCATTCCAAGCGCCAGCCCTTCGGCGACGCTTGTAAGGAGGTCCTCCTCGTACTGTTTGAGCTTAATGAAACAAAAAACCGCGCTGACCGCCATTGGCGAGCGGTGAAAATATTTCCTTGCGAGCCTGTACACATACTGGGACGCGGCGTTCTGAAAATGACGCGGGTCCGCCGTCCAGATAACGGACGGCTCTTCCGGGTTCAGCAGTTTTTCCCACTTCCAGCCGCGCCAGTCCTGACGCAGATCAAGGTGAAAATCAAGAGAGGCTTCAGCGTCGGCGGCAAGAGACGGGGACTTTTCGCCCGTTAATTTTATATTCATCAAATGTTTGGACGTTTCACCGGCTGTCTTTTGAAAGTAGGTGCGAAGCCTCAACGCCCAGGCGCAGTTACGCAGTGAAATCTCGTCCCCGAGAATCTTCCGCACCGTCAGGCGATCCTCAGAAGAAAGACGCGGCAGACATTCGGCAAGGCCAAGGTAATAATGCGCGTCAAGTTCGGTTTCAATCTCGGCAATGTCCGTGCTGTCATACTGCTGGGATTTTAAATCTGGAATGATAAAATCGTACTCCGTTCCGCGAACCATCGCCTTAATATCGGGAAACTCCTCAAAATGGACGGTCCCAAATTCGCCGATATCGGAAATATCGGGGAGATTTTTCTTACCGGCAGCCGCGTGCTGGAGGCACACCTTAAGATCGTCGTACTCATAGACCTTGAGCATACGAACCAGAAGTTCGGGGGGCTTGGGGTAAGCGCTTACAATCGTAAGAATTTGACGCACGGCGCGTTCCGTTACGCGCCTTTCCAGATCGAGTAACAGTTCCCTGCCGGGCAGTTCCCGGCGCAGGTTGGGAAAGATCATCCTGTCAAGTTCGCTTAAAGTGTTAAGACCCGCAAGAGGTAAGATTCTTTTTCCAAAGTAGGACTTGCCGACGATCCCGCAAGCTTTGGCGTACGCGTAGGAAGCGTCACTGCTCATCATCCTTCCCCGGCGATATACTTGTTAAAGAGTGATGTAAAACGTTCTACATCAACATTTATACATGAAACCTCTTTCCTGTATTCATCTATCGCGTTCTGGTACTGTTCCTTTAATTTTACTTTTTCGGCATTAAGAGCCTCTTCCCTTTTATGGGCCTCCACCCTGAAATGTTCCTCATGGGCGGCGCGTATTTTTTCATCGTTATCGTGAATACGCCTGTCCGCTTCCGCCTGCGCGTCGTTGATCAGGGCGGCGGCCTCGGCTTCGATTTTCAATAAATGGTCAAGCGTATTTTCATTTTCCATGGTTTTTAACTTTCTTCCGCGAGCATTTCCTCGAATTTGCGTATAACCCTGAACGCGCTCTGCGGGTCCCTCTGCGACTGAAGCTCATTCTGGAACTGGGGGATCTCCATAAGTTCGGCAAGATGCTTGAGCAGCCTTAGGTACTTCTCGGAGTCCTCCATCGGGGAGATGATCATAAAGAACAGGTACACCGGCTCCCCGTCAAGAGAGTCGTACTGCACGCCCTTGCGGGAGATTCCAAGCACGCCGCGCATAGTGTCTACCGCGTAAGTCTTGCCGTGCGGGACGGCAATCCCCTTGTGGATGCCGGTTGACATCTTCGCCTCCCGCGTTTGAATAGCTTCAAGGATCTCGTCGCGGGCGTCAGAATCATCGGCCTGACAGTAATAATCGACAAGCTCCTCAAAAGCCTCGTCTTTATCTTCCGCTTCCATATCGACTTTGATAAATTCTGGTATTATTACATCTTGCAGGATCATGATAAATCTCCAGATTATGGCGTCTCTTCCGTTTCATCAGTATAGAAGGAATCATCATCAAACAGAGGGTAGCTCTGCAGATCTGAATAGTCGTACTGCGGCGGGTTCAGCTCCAGGTCAAGCCAGTCCGACCCTTCCAGTTCGGTGGAGATCCTCCTGCCCTCTTCCTCAACGCCAGTCCCTGCCGGCGTCCGGCTCAGTAGGGCAAGCCCAAGGCTTATAATGAGAAACAACGCGCCCAGGATTGTAGTCGCGCGCGTAAGGACGTTGCCCGAACGGGAGCCGAAAGCCGAACCGGAACCCCCGGCAAAAATCCCCCCCAAGCTGTCCCCTTCCTCATTCTGTATCAATACAAGCAATATAAGAAGAAAAGCTATGATAACAAAGAAAACCAGTAAAACAACACTCAATACTCCCATCTGTCAAGCTCCGATTTGAAAATATAAGGTTCAGTCTATCAAAAGCCCGCAAGTTGTGCAAGGCGGGAAAGGTTCCAATTTTCCCCCGCAAGAATCGCTGAGGCACAGAGGATCGCGCGCCCCCTGTGCCTCAATGCCCCGGTGAGAATTTAACAATATTAGGGGATTACGGCGGATTGAATTTCGCTCCACTGGCCGATGAGGCCGCGCTCGTTCTGCCAGGCGGCTGCAATGTAGACAGTACCGCCGCGCTGGTTATTGCCGAACTCTAAGACGTGGGGGGTTCTGCTTGCCATCGTGTGGAGGATCAGTTCGTCGGGGGTTTGGGGGGGCGCGTCAAGCACCGCCCAGACTATCACCGCGCCGTCGTAGCCTTCGGGCTTTGCGCGGTGCGTTTCCCCCTTGATCCAGAAATTGATCAGCACCTCGCGGATATTGCGCAGAACCAGTTCAAATTCCACCACTTCTGTAACGCTGATATGGGGGGTGCGGATGAGGTCGCGGTTGGGGATTGCCATAATGTCCCTTTCCCTGTCGGTTACCGGCTCGAAGCGCAGGAACCGGTTTATAAAATGGCGCAGCGCGCGCTCGGACACGGTGCGCACGCGGTTTTTCTCCCTTGTATCGACGGACGTGTGCGGGACGAGGGTTTTCCTGTAGGCGGTACCCCAGTCCTCGTACTGCCCCTCCAGCGCGTACACCTCCTCCTCGGGAATATGCCCCCACCTGGAGAAGCTGTCCAGCATGTAATCCAAAATATTCTTGAAAAACCGGTCGAACGCCGCGTCCGGACGCGGGATAAAGTCTTGCCTGCTCATCTTTTACCTCTTTTTAGGAGCGCGGGTGCGCATACGAGCCTTGCGGATGCGCATACGGGACTCGCGTATGCGCATACGAGCCGCGCGGGTGCGCATACGGGACTTGCGTATGCGCATACGGGACTCGCGTATGCGCATACGGGACTCGCGGGTGCGCATACGAGCTTTGCGTATGCGCATACGAGCCGCGCGGGTGCGCATACGAGCCGCGCGGGTGCGCATACGAGCCGCGCGGGTGCGCATACGAGCCGCGCGGGTGCGCACCCGTGCCGAGCGGTCTGTAAACCGTACCGCACGGTGTTACGGGTTTATAACCAGAGTTACTGTTGGTATATTAAAGTTGATGTCTCCGCTTGATGTAGTATATACACCTCCATAACCGTTTACGACGGTTTTATATGTTAATTCTATATAAACCCAAAAGGTTCCCGTACCTTTCCATCGATTACCGGTCATATTTTTATTATTAAAGGTATAAAGATACGAGGTTAGGGATATTTTACCGCCGCTTTCGGTAAGAACGGCACTTTGATTATTCGGTCCCGCTCCCGCGACAATCTGTGTCGTTGCCCTATCACTATAGGCTGTTCCGGCAGGGTAGATTTCTACCTTAGCACTGGCAATATTGCTAAAAGTAGTACTTGTAAGAAGATTTTCAATTCCATTAACTATCAGCATATTTCCGTCGCCGTGATCTATGCCGCCGTCATCATCGTCATCAGGCTCTTTGCAGGAAACAATGGAAAACCCAAGTACCGCGATAAGGGCGATAATTCCAAAAAGCTTTGTCCAGTTCTTCATAAAAAGCTCCTTTTCGATATGCCCGTGCTGAGACACCCTCTCGGAGCGGGCAATCACGTTGATTTACCCGCCCTTAAGGGCAAGCGTATAAAAAGCCGCCGTAATGATATACGGACGGCGTTTTACCCGAAAATGAGAAAGAAATACTGCATTTTTTAAAAAAGTTGAGGAAAAAAACTATTGTGTAGTTGACACGGTTACTTAGAAGATGTGTACAATATTGCCTGTTGCCTGTTGCCTGTTGCCTGTTGCCTCAGCGTTGCGCAATTCTGCGGAGCAGAATTGCGCCGCAGTTTCGCTTAATAGCGGTTTTAAACTGGGGCTTTTTTGGGCTGTCTGGGCGGGTTTTTTGCTCATTAAGAGTATTTTCACGATTTCCGGGTTTTTTGTCAAGCGGTTTTTTGCGCTTTTTTTGTGCGTGAAAGTGTGGTATTATTTAAAACCAGTATCTATTTCATGGAGGATTTATGAAAAGAATCTCTGTATTTGTCCTGATTTTCTTTCTCTCGATATACGCGGCTTTTAGCCAGAATACCAGCCCTGTCCCGCAAATGGACGAGGCGATTAACGCCCTTGCCCGTGATTTGCACGCCAAACTTGCCGAGGTGAGGGCCGACAGAATCGCCATTGGTCAATTTGCCTATCAGGATTCCACTACTCCGTTCAGCTCTTACTGGATCAACCACCTTACCGGGGAGTTGACCAATATGAGGGGGCGGTCTTATGCCATTCTTTCGGGGGCGCAGACTGACGCGTCGTTTACGGTTTCAGGCGAATTTGTTGTGGTTGCCGATGTTATCAGGGTGTATACGCGGCTTATCCGCACTGCTGACAGGACTGTTGAGGCGGGTTTTTACACTAATTTTGAGCGTAACGAATATACTAACGAAATGCTCGTTGTCGAGGGCGGAAGGAGCGGGGACAGAACGTCATCTGTAGCCAGGGACGCTCATGAGCCTGACAGTTTTGACAACCCTGTTCTCTATGAGATTGGAGTTGATGAAACTGTTACAGTGATGAGCCGCACTCTCCACTCCTCCAGTGATGAGGATTACTTCCTGCTCATTCCGTCGAACGACGGGCGGCTCATTGTGGAGACCACGGGCAGTATCGACACGATGATGGAGTTCTTCCTGGCGGATTCCAATGAACTTCTTGACAGCAACGACGACGGCGGCACCAGTTACAACGCCAGGATCAGGTATGAGGTGCAGGCAGGCGTGCGCTATATCGCCAAGGTCAGGGGTTACGGCAGTACGACCGGCTCCTACGCGTTCCGCGCGTACCTTAATGTCCGCGTCCAGATCGCCCCCGATGAGTTTGAACCTGATAATGAGGCTTCCGCCGCGAGCTTGATTGAGATAGGGGCTGTCCAGCAGCACAATTTCCATAACGGGAACGATGTTGACTGGGTAAGGTTTCAGGTGCCCCAGCCGGGACGCTATACCATACGGACACGGGGGGTCAATTCCAACCGTTTGGACACGTACATTGAGCTTTTCAACTCGAACCTTAACTCAATCGCCGAGGACGACGATGGGGGGGAATCGCTGAGTTCGCGTCTTTCCCTGAACCTTGACACCGGTTTTTACTACCTGAAAGTGTGGTGCCTCAGCGACGAGCCGGATCAGCCGTACACTATAAGCATCACTGTTGAATGAGAAAAATCTCTCACAGGGTTCGAACCGCAGGTTCGCGGAACTCTGTGAGAGGGATTTTTCCTAATTGTGATTGATAGCCACGATAAGGGCGGTTACTGATTGCGGGTCATCAGGCGTCGCGGTAAAGTCAGCCTCGCTCTCGTTGTATAAAAACGAAAGGTAGAGGTTGTTTCCCACCGCGGCGGACAGTCTCATCCCGATAGAACCTTCTATAGATACAAACCTGCGCATAATGTTTTGAATATCCAGTGCCTGTTTGGAGTAAAGTACAGCCAGGAACTCCGTGCCGGATTCCGCGTCAAAAGAGAAAGCCATGCCCTCGCCCGGCAGGGATACAGTACTGTCGCTGTAATTCAGGAGCGGAGAAACCCCTGTATTTGGGAACAAAAGGACTGGAGAGAAAAATCTGCTTTCACCTGAAGGCTGGGAAAAAGAAAAAGCGTACACATACGCGCTTTCCCTCGCCCCGACGATGAAGCGGAATTGATCGCCTTCCGTGTAAGTCTGTAAAGTTCTGTAAATGCCTTCGGGAGACAGGGCAAGCGCGGCTTGTTCCGCCCCCTGCCGCCCCATCGTTTCCACCTGAACGAAACCGTCGAATATTACCGTGTCGCTGAACGTGGAAATATTTTCTATAATTTCATAACCTTCCATTACGAAATCTATAAAAACCTGATATGGAACCCAGATGTAGCCGCCGTTTCCCCACTTCCTGCCCCAACTGTTAAGGATTTCAAAGGCCCCGCCGCTTTTATTGTCGTCATAGCCAACCACGCACATCGCGTGCCCGCCGTAGTAAATACCCGGGTTTTCCCTCGGTAGCCAGACATCCTTCGCTTCCAAAAAGGAATCGGGGGTGTTCATCCCGATAATAACAGGCTTTCCTTCGGTAAGGCTTTTTTTGACAGCCCTGGTAACAAGCGCCGGTTTCTGTCTGTCCTCCCTGGAGAACAGGGTTACATAACCCGCGATTGGGTATCTTCTGCTGTCACTGTAGTAGGAAAGATCAACCCTTGTAAAATCCCTGACGCGTTCAATGTCCAGCATCCTTACCGCGCCGGAGTTCTTCATCAGATCCAGCGCGCTGTAAATCTGCGCTCCCTGTATACATTCCGGATCATCCGGCCTTATGCTCTTGTAAACATAAACAGGTGAAAAAACATTCTGTGTTGTTTCGGTCTGGTTTAGCCTGTTCAGCGCCACGGATTCAGAAATAGTCCTGGCGGCGTAGGCGGAAGCCCATGCCACGCAAGTGCCGTAGTCGTTCTGATCCCCCGGCAGCGGCGCGTACTGTTTCAGCGAAAACGAAACGGGCAGCCCTTCATAGGAACGGGCCGCCAAAGCCGCTTTTCTGGGAAGGTTGCTATACGCGTCCTCATCCAGTATTGCGCTTCTGGACTGTCCAAAAACGCCTGTAAGAACGAAAAAGAAAAGAAAAACCCTAAAAATAAGGATTCTTTTTTGCAGCATATATAAAGAATATAGCTATATTACAAACCAGGTCAAGTCTGAATTGGCGCCTTTTACCGACTCGTTGACTAAATTCCGCTATTGTAGTAACCTGTTTCCAACACTAACTTTTAAGGAGAAAACCATGGCTCAAGCCAGTAAGAACAGCCGTACCTCAAGCGCGACACAGAGATTTACGTGTTCCTGCGGGGGTGAAATAAAAATGAAAACCCTTTTTGAAAGCGGCAAGGTTAAAAACATCGCGGAATGTGATAAATGCAAACGGACGGAAAGGCGTCCTTCGGACTTCAAATAGCCTTTATACGCCATTAAAACGGCGTATAAAGGCACGCTAAGCGTCATTGCGAAGCAATGAATTGCTTTGCAACGGCGCTTAGCGCAGGTGTTTACGGACACCCCTTTGGGGTGTCGTAAACACCCATAATATAGGGGCTTCGCAATGGGTGTTTATACTACCGGGATGCGTAAACGCCTCAATGTGTTTATAGTTTAATTTGGAGGATAGTTTGGCTAAGAAACAAAGTTCGGCGGAAAAACGGCACCGTAAAAGTGAAGAGCGCCGTCTTCGCAATAAATCGGCAAAGAGCGCGGTCAGGACCAGCGTGAAAAAATTTGTGGCTCTCGCGCAGAAAAAAGACCCCGAAGCCGACGCGGCGTTGAAAGACATGATCAAGAAACTTGATACAGCCGCCGGTAAGGGCATAATATCGAAAAACACGGCGGCCCGGAAAAAATCAAGGATGCAGCGGTTTTACAATACAATGAAAACGGCTCAATAAAAAAAATAAATGCCGGCGAAAAAATTTACCAAAGCTGACATTATTGACGCGCTGTATGAAAAAACCGGAATGAGCCGCACTGAAATTCGCGGCGCTATTGATATCTTCATTGATGAAATGAAAGACGCCCTTATGCGCCGTCAGGTGATTGAACTCAGGGGGTTTGGAACCTTCGAAGTAAAAGTACGCAAGGCGCGTCAGCGGGCGCGTAATCCCAGAACCGGTGAGAAGATTATTATCCATTCACACGGGGTAGTCGCTTTCCGTTCAGGCCGTGAGCTGAAACAGGCTGTATGGACAATTAATGATGACGACGTCTCAAAAAGCAAATAATGGAAAACAGGAATAATTGGATTATTTCAATTTTATCCCAACTGGGCCTCATAGCGGCGGCGGCTGTAATTTTTGCCGGTTCATTTCCCAACCTCCTCTTTAAAGACGGGCTTCCCTTCCTCGCGTGGTTTGCGTATATTCCAATTCTTTTGGTCATTCACAGGAGTAATTTTTTAGCGTGCATCGCCTGGGGCGCGATTTACGGATTCGCGTCTTACGGTCTTTTTAATTATTGGCTTGGAGCGTTTCATCCAATGGCAGGGACAATCGTATACAGTATTTATATGGTTTACCTGATTGTTGTTTTCCTGTTTTTAAAACTGGCGGATTTTTTATACCCAAGACATTCATACATCGTTCAATGGACAGTTTGGCTTGCCTTCGAATTCCTGTGCACCAGGGGCTTTTTGGGGTACTCCTACGGCATAACCGGATACTCTCAATGGCGCGTAATTCCCCTAATACAAATAGCAAGCGTCACGGGGGTATGGGGAGTTTCCGCGCTTGTTACTTTTCCTTCTTTTTGGCTGGCTCAGGCGTTAAGGGATTGGCGTTTGGCGGAAGGGATCAGGGGAATTGGCAGGGCAATCCTTGAGTTTTTCAGGAAGGAAAAAATACCGGCTCTTTTATGGACAGCCGCCCTCGTCTCTTCGCTGGTTTTTGGCATTGTTTCCAACAGGGACTTTTCAACTTTTCCATCGGCTCAAATCGCGCTCATTCAGCATAACACCGATCCGTGGCAGGCTAACAAGGCCCCTACCAAATGGCAGATAAACGAAGCGTACAGGAAGGATCTCGAAATTTTAAAACGGCTTTCAGATGAGGCGCTTGCCTCACAGCCAAAACCGCAGATGGTCGTATGGCCGGAAACCGCCTTTGTTCCAACAATCCACTGGCATTTTACCTACCGCGATGATCAGGATCTGTGGATACTGGTAAGGGAACTTTTGGATTATTTTTCCACCAGGGACGTCCCCTTTTTAATAGGCAATGACGACGCGCGTATGGAGCCTGTGAAAAATCCCGATCCTTATACCAAATTCCGCGTCGATTATAACGCGTCTCTTCTTGTTGAAAACGGCGAGATTGCCAAAATCTACCGGAAACTCCACCTTGTTCCCTTTACGGAACATTTTCCCTATGAAAAGCAGCTTCCGCTTATCTACAACGCGCTGATAAAAGCCGATACCCATTTTTGGGAAAACGGAGAGGAAGAGACGGTATTTCAGGGACCCGGATTCACATTTTCAACTCCGATATGCTTTGAAGATACCTTCGGCTACCTGTCCAGAAATTTCGTCCGTCAGGGCGCGGACGTGCTTGTGAATATTTCGAACGACGCCTGGTCAAAAAGCCTGCCCGCTCAAAACCAGCACCTTTCAATGGCGGTTTTCAGGGCTGTTGAAAATTACCGCCCAATGGTACGCTCCACCGCGTCCGGTCAAACATGCGCTATTGATCCCAGGGGCAGGGTAATCGCGATGGCGGCTCCTTTCGCGGAAGTATGGCTTAACGTAACAGTACCCTTGGTAACAGGAAATACAATTTACACCCGTTACGGCGATTATCTCGCCCTTGCGTTTACCTTCGCCGCGGTAATTTTGTTGCTTTCCGCGGCGGCATGGTATACAATAAGAAGAGGCTTAAAACGATGAATACGCAGAAGAAGATACTAGTCGCCGACGATGAAGCCATAAATCTTGATTTTTTTGACTTAATGCTGTCCAAGCTCGGCTTTGTTGTTGAAAAAACCGCAGACGGCGGCGATGTCATCGAAAAAGTAAAAAAATTTCATCCTGATTTAATCCTCCTTGACAATATCATGCCTGGAATGACCGGCAGAGAAATCACCAAAATCCTGAAAAAAGATCCGAATTTCAGGGGAGTGCCAATCATCATGATTTCCGCCCTGGATGACGTTAAGGATAAAGTCGCCTGTTTTGAGGCGGGGGTAGATGATTATATAACAAAACCCTATAATTTTTCCGAAGTGCTTGCGAGGATAAACGCAGTACTGCGCAACCGTGAACTGTTCGACCAGATAGCGGTAAGGGAAACCCGCCTTGTTCTGGCTGAGGAGTTGAACAGGGATTTAAAAGAAAATCTTTCAGTCTTTGTAGGAAGCATTGATGAGCTTGACAAGGCAATCACAATGATCAGCGAAAACGCCCCGGCTGACGGAGAAAATTTAAACAGGGAGACTCTTATCAGTCTTGTAAAACCTGTCAGCGAAAAAATAATGTTGGTGCGTAAACACATCGCAGCTCTGGACGCCAGGATTGAAAAAACCATAAATGAATGGGATAATCTGAAAAAGGATGAAATAAGGCTTCCGGTTTTGGAGAATCAAATACGGAAATTCCTGCATCAGCAGGAATAGGGTTGTTCTGAAAATTACACATTAAAATGAGGTTAAAATGTCCATACGGGAAGGAAAAAGGAAGGACACGGATATAGTGGTTTTGGGAAGAACCACCAGATTTACAGGGATACTTAAATTCGACACAACCTTGAGGATTCAGGGGAGTTTCAACGGAACCATTGAAGCGGCGGGCGATCTTATTGTTGACAGGGAGGCGGTTGTTGAAGCTGATCACATAACGGTTAGCTCCCTTACGGTTTACGGCAATATTTCAGGGACAGTGCAGGCGCTTGATAAAGTTGATATGATGAGCGGCGCAAAAGTTCACGGCGATATCAGCGCCGCCAGGCTGCGCATAGCGGACGGAGTTCTTTTTGAAGGCAAATGCAAGATGACAGGCGTGGATAAGGACGTGGAAATTTTCCACCGTCCCACGGAAGAGATAAAGGCGGATCTACAGCGTACCAATGGAAGAGTGTGAATTTACCTGCACAACAGAAGATCTGTCAATCCGGGAACTGACAGACCATGCCGAAAAAGCCTCAATTATGTTGATACAAAAATTAAAGTCTCTTTCCCTTACCCTGGCGCTTGCGGAATCATGTACCGCGGGACTTGTTTCGTCCCTGCTGGCAGACGTACCCGGCGCTTCGGCAGTCTTATGGGGTTCTTTTGTGTGTTACACAAGGGAAGCGAAAATCTCCATGCTGGGCATTGACAGCCGCAGCCTTGACGCCCACGGTCTTGTAAGCGGGGAAACCGCCCGCGCGATGGCGTCCGGCGTCGTACAAAAAAGCGGCGCGTATCTTGCCGCCGCGGTAACAGGGCTTGCGGGACCCGAAGGAGACGGCAGCAATGTCCCGGTTGGGACAGTCTGGACCGCGGCAGTGTACAATGGAGAAACAGCCATGGCAAGAGAGTTTCATTTTACAGGCTCCAGAAACTCGATCCGCCTGCGCGCCGCTATCGCGGTACTTGAATTAATAAATAACGTATTGACAAAAAAGTGAGAAGATATTATTATGGGTTATCCTTTCAATTATAATGTATATAAAGAAAAAAAATAAATGAGCATATCCTGTCTTATCCCGGGTTTTCTGGCGGGAATGGCAATCCAATAGGTGGTAAAAATGGCAGTTGTACGAAGAGACAGAAGGCCGGCAATTAATGAAAGCGCGCAAACCGCTGACAGCGGTGAATTTGAAAACTCCCAAAGTCCGGAATCTGATAACATTGAAAAAACAAACCGTGTAGTTGTCCGCGCGGGCAGAAGAAGAAACCCCGCGGATTATGACAGTTCTGAATACAGGCAGGGCGAAGAGGAGGGGGAATTACCGGCCTTACCCAAACTGCCTTCCATGCCGGATCTTTACGGCAAGCCCATACCCCGTCAGGATCAGGACAACAGCAAACCGCGCCTCACCATAAACGAGCTTATCAGGCTTAATATGATGGACCTGCGCGAACTTGCCGCGTGTTACAACATTACGCACGACGACATGGTCGCCCTTAAAAAGCAGGAAATTGTTTTCGCCATCCTGAAAGCCCACACCGAAAGGGGCGGCATCATTTACGCCTATGGCTCCCTGGAAATTCTGCCTGACAGCTACGGATTTTTGCGCAGTCCCCAGAACTCCTACCTTCCAGGTCCCGACGACATTTATATAAGCCCGAGCCAAATCCGGCTCTTTGCCCTTAAAACAGGCGACACCGTATACGGCCAGATCCGCAGCCCCAAGGAAGGGGAGCGTTTCTTCGCCATGCTGCGGGTAGAAACCGTCAACTACGACGACCCCACAGTCGCCCAGAATCGTATCCCGTTTGACAACCTTACCCCCCTGTACCCAAACCACAAGCTGGACCTTGAAACTTCTACCGAGGGAATGAGCGAGAGGTTCATCAATTTGTTCTGCCCCATCGGCAAGGGACAACGCGCGCTTATTGTCTCGCCGCCAAGAACCGGTAAAACCGTCATGATGCAAAAAATCGCCAACGCGATTACAAGAAATCACCCGGAAGTTTACCTTATCGTCCTTCTCATTGACGAGCGTCCAGAAGAAGTAACCGACATGGAACGCACGGTGCGCGCGGAGGTAATTTCCTCAACCTTTGACGAACAGGCTACCCGCCACGTTCAGGTTACGGAGATGGTTTTGGAAAAAGCCAAACGCCTCGTGGAACACAAAAAGGACGTTGTAATCCTTTTGGATTCAATCACCCGTTTGGCGCGCGCGTATAACCAGACAGTTCCCACATCGGGGAAAATTCTTTCAGGCGGCGTTGATTCAAACGCACTGCACAAACCCAAACGCTTTTTCGGCGCGGCGCGTAACATTGAAGAAGGCGGCAGCCTTACGATCATTTCCACCGCGCTCGTGGAAACCGGCAGCCGCATGGACGAGGTAATTTTTGAAGAGTTCAAGGGAACCGGCAACATGGAAATCAACCTGGACAGGCGCATATCCGACCGCCGCCTCTTCCCGGCAATCAACATCAAAAAGTCCGGCACCCGCAAGGAAGAACT
>JGI24698J34947_10000002_pt1 | contig 63077 bp, 60 predicted proteins | sample TergutMp193P3_FD_34947 | JGI IMG/M metagenome (IMG submission 34947) | reverse complement strand
GGGGGGGGGGGGGGTGGGGGTAAAAGAGGTTTAGATGATGTATCGCCTCTTAAACGCACTCTAAACGCGCTTAAAACACGTTTTAAAATTCAACAACGGCAAGGTCTAAATCGAGGTCTTGTTTCAATTAAAAAAAATTTTGGTAAGCAAACTAAAATTATGTCGATTCGAAGTTTGGTATTAAAAAAAGCGCTGTTCCTTTATTTTTTCGCGCTTTGTTTTTTGCCGTTTTCGGCGTTTGGTCAAACGAAAACGTTTGTAAAAGAATACACATACCGATTTGAAGAAAACGACAGCCAAGAATCTGCGAAAAGCAAAGCGCAGGAGTATTTGCTAAAAACGCTTCTTAACGATATTTTGAGTTATGTTCGCGAAAATCGCAGTTCAACAGATTTATCGTCTGCCGACGAAAGTTCGCAAATCAGCGTAGATTTATATAAGGAAGCAATAACCGCTGTCGCGCGCGACAAAATGGATGTAATTGAAGAAGAGTTTCACGGCTCCGAATTTTACTTTGCGGCTGCGCAGATTTCCGTAAACATCGCGCAGATAAAAGCGTATATAAACAGAAAACAAAGGGAAGCGCAAGAAACCGAAGAATTGCAAGAAACAAAAGAAACAAAAGAAACAAAAGAAACAAAAGAAACAAAAGAAACAAAAGAAACAAAAGAAACGCAGGTAACACAGGAAACGCAGGTAACACAAGTAACGCAGAAAAACGAAGTTCCCGACGATATTTACGCGCAAATGGCGGCGACGCAAAAACAACTTGCGGAAATGGCGGCGGAGTTAGAACGACTTCGCGCACAACAAGCGGCTGCGCAGGGAATTTCCGTCGGCGTACAAGCGGAATATTCGGCGCAACAAGAGAGAAGCGCGGCGGAAAAAATAGACAATGTAAGAAACGTAGCCGACAATGCGGTTAAAGCGTTGGAAAGCGCGGATAAGGCGGCAAAAATGCTTGGCGGTTTAGGCGGTTTGGGCGGCGGTATCGGCGGAGCGTTAAAGACGGCAAAGCAGATAAAAGGCGCGGTTGACAATACGCTCGACGCGGTTGAAAGCGTTCAAAACGTTGTCGCAACGGTAAAAGACGTAAAACAAGCGTCGCAAGGAAACGCGGGTTCGACGGGTAGCGCAAATAAAGGAAAAACCGCAACTTCTACGGACGGTGCAACCGCTGACGCAAACGCGAAAATCAGAAGCAAGGACAGCAAATACGGCGTATTTTCATTGCGTTGGGAATATGTCGCGATGTCTGAAACAAAGGGATTTGGCGGATGTATGGAACTTGGCGGTATAACAAGCGACGGATTTTATATCACTACCGAATTGTCTGGCGGCAACGAATATTTTGGCTTTGAACTTAATATGGGCGGATGCTTCAACAAAGACGGACAAAAAGGAAATTATAAGAGCGTTTTAGGCGTTGATTTAGGGTATCGCAACGCTTACAGTCACGTTGAGTTTGTCAATTCAAACCCCTACTATGGATATACCATCGAAAGAGAAGAAAGAGGACTAAACGGAGGATTTGTCGGCGTATTTTGGAAATTGCTATTCGGTTCTTATAGCAACTTTGATATTACGAATAAATTTATGCTTGGATATATGAAAAAACCGATTTGGTACGATGGTGGTACTAACGAAGTTTCGTATTATTCCGGCGGCAATTTAAGTTATATATTGAGTATCGGTTACACTTTAACTTCCAAAAAGAAAAAATAGAAAGGGGAATATTTATGAAAAGAATAAGTATCTTATTCAGTGTGTTTTTCGGTTTGTTTGCGATTATTGGCTGCGGCGATTTTAACGTAGAACGGGTATATATAGACGGCGGCAATAATGGCGGCGGAAGCGACTATAATCAATATACAATAACATTTGACGCAAACGGCGGAACGGTTTCGCCGACGGTGAAATATGCGAGTTGGGGCGAGTATATAACTTTGCCTTCTCCGACAAGAAGCGGCTATACATTCGACGGATGGTACGATTATTACGGAAACGATTACTACGGAAGCGGCGGAAACGGTCATTACGTAACAGGTAATACTATTATGTACGCACGATGGACGCAGGACGAGGAAACTTATTACACTATAACGTTTGACGCAAACGGCGGCACTGTTTCGCCGACGGTGAAATACGAAAGTTACGGTTCGTATATAACGTTGCCGACACCGACAAGAAGCGGCTATACATTCGACGGATGGTATGATTATTACGGAAACGATTACTACGGAAGCGGCGGAAGCAGTCATTACGTAACAGGTAATATAACTATGTACGCACGATGGACATACAGTGGCGGTGGCGGCGGCGGTGGCGGTTCCGGCGATTATGCGGGAATAACATATACCGGAGCTTTGTATATTGGTAATAATTACCAACAATCGACGTCAAGCGCGACATACAATGGCAGTTCAATCAGCGGCGGAACCGTAAATATCCCAAATGTCTCTATTAGCGGCTCTAACAGTTTTACGTATTCTAACTACTACCCGGGTACGTGGTCCTATATATATTCGGGAGGCAGTAAAATAGGTATCGCTGTTACTATTGACTATAGTCGTGCTGGTGTTACCTATGGAAACTATAAGTATCTTTTTTTCGGGGCATCCGCGACAACGTATAAAACTGTCTTTGGATTAACTGACGCTGATATTACCGATATTTCCAATACCTATACTGGCGCACTATCTAATACGACTAATTAGGTAAGGCGTAGTTATTCAGTTTTTATTATGGGGACGTGTCTTTCGGGATACGTCCCCTTTTTTTATTTTTCGTAATGATACCTGAACGAAATATACTCAATCTGATTGTTTCCTATCGCGTATATAATTCTGTGTTCGTCTCTTTTATTTTTCCCGATTTGTGTTGCGCGATAGATTCCAAAAGATGTTCCGCGTTTGCCTTGTTCGACAGTAAATATGCCGTTTCCGTCCAACTGTCGTATTCGTCGGCTGAAACCAAAACGATATTTCTTCCGTTTTTGCGCGTAACCACAAGAGGGTCGCTGTCGTCAATAACTTTGTCCATATAAAATCCTAAATTCTTTTTTAAATCGGAATACGCGATAGCGCTCATTTTTTAACTCCTTTTTAACAATAAAATACTTTTCGCCTCCTGCTTTTTAATACATTTTCAATAGTTTTTTATAAAATTTATCTAAATTTCGTTAACGTTAATTTGTATTTCATTTGCGAAAAAACAATATTTTACATTATTGAAAATTTATCTTGCAAAATACGTCCCCCCTTTTCATATCTCAAAATTTTTCGGCAATTCCGAATTTACGCTTACAATTTCTCCGTTAAACAAAAATTCCATCGCGCTGCAATGCAAAAGATGCCTGTCGCTTTCTATCGGAACAATGTTGTTTTTCGCGCAAAATTTACGATACTCATTCGCCTCAAATCCGTATGCGATATCGCCGACAATCGGCGTTCCTATATGCGCCAAATGAATGCGTAATTGATGCGTTCTTCCCGTTTTCGGATAAAGTTTTACAAGCGAATGACCGTTTACGGATTTTACGGTTTCGTACTCGGTTTCGCAAAATTTCGGATTTGGCGCGTCAACGGCGCAAAATCGCCCGCATATTGTATCTTGCGCGCTTGGATTTTCCAATCTTCCGATACTCGCCAAAATCGTTCCCGAAGCGGGATTCGGCGTTCCTACGACAATCGCAAAATACGTTTTTTTTATCGTGTGATTAGAAAATTGCAAAGAAAGTTTTCGCAAAGCGCTTTTATTCAGCGCAATCAAAACGATGCCCGAAGTATTTTTATCCAAACGATTTACGGAATCGGCGGTCGGAAATCGCGGTTCGTGCGTTTCGCGCAGTTGAAAAATCAAATTATTGCGAAAATTCATCTTACTTTTGTGAACCGTCAAATTCGGCGGCTTGTCTATCGCAAGAAAATCTTTGGTCTGCATAATAATTTTATAATCCAAATTCGCGGGTTCTTCTTCGACGTCGGGCATATCGTAACAAATTTCGTCCAAATGAAAAACTATGCTGTCTTCCTGCAAAATTGCGCCGTTTCGCGAATGCCGATTTTCTTCTATTCGCTTTCGCCATTCGTCTTTTGAAAGATAATCAAAACGCTCGGACACATAGTCCAAAAGCGTGAATCCGTTGTAAATCAGCGGAACTTTTGCTTTAAGTTTCATAATTCCTTAATATAAAATGTACATTTTCGTTTATCAAAATACTATTTTTCCCGTCGAAAGCGAGAAAAACAATGATAAATGTATCTGGAATTTGTAAAAAATTTGAGCGCAAGGAAATTCTAAACGACGTAACTTTTAGCGTTTCGTCGGGCGAAATATTGGGACTCGTAGGATTAAACGGCGTCGGAAAAACCACGCTTTTGCGGCTAATTCTTGGAATTTTAAACGCGGACGGCGGTTTTTCGCAAATTTTTGGAGAAATTTTAACGCCGAAAAACAGTAAAATTTTGCGAAAAGTCGGAATAATATTGGAAAGCGACGGTTTTAACGGCAATTTTTCGTTTGTGGAAAATATGCAATTTTTCGCAAAAATTAAAGGCGTAAATGACGGCGATTTACAAAAATACCTTGACGAAAATTGGGAGTTTTTACAAAAAAACGCTAATCCGATAAAGCAATTTTCCAAAGGCGAAAGAATGCAATGCGCCATCGCAAGAGCGTTTTTGGGCGAGCCGAAAGCGATAATTTTGGACGAACCGACAACAGGTTTGGATTACGAGCAATGCGATAAATTTTTCGCTATGGTAAAAAGTGCGCAAAAAAACGGCGCGGCGATAATAATAAGTTCGCACAATTTTTTTGCGCTCGACAAACTTTGCGGCAAAGTAATTGAACTGAAAAACGCAAAAATAAAGGATATTTCCGATGGATTTTTTAACAATATTTAATTACGAATTAAAATCGTTGGCAAAAAGCGCAAAATCGACAATATTTTCGCTTGCTTTTACTTCGTTTTTTTGGGGAATTTTCTTTTCTCTGAATATTTTTACGGATGCGCGAAAAGAATTTTTGCTCGTTTGGCTTTTGTTTTTCGCCTTTTTGGCTTCCGCCGGATTTGCGGGCGTTTCGTTTGTCAGAGAACGTTTGAGCGGTTCGTGGGAAATCCTTATCGCAAGCGGAATTTCGCGAAAAACCATATTTGTCGCAAAATTTATTTTCGTGCAAAGCGCGTCGTTTCTTTGGGGAACGTTAACGCTTTTAATCGCGTATTTGTCGGCGTTTTACGTTTGGAACTTTTACGTAGAAATTTCGCTTCCGTTTGTTTTCGCAATATTCTTTTTCGCGTCGTTTTCCATAAACGCGATAACCGCGTATCTTACTATTATCAACGTAAATCCGCGAGCGATACAACTCATAAATTTTGCGATAATGAGCGTTTTATCTACCACAATTTATTTTATAGATTACGAGCAAATTTTTGGAAAATTAGCAATAATTTTTATAATTTTAGTTCCGTCCGTTTTTGTTTTTTTCTTGGTTCCAAAAGCGTTATACGACGACAAAATTGTCCAAAAAATTATCTATTAAGGAATCCAATCGCCTTGCGCGCCGCGAGTCATAAGCGTGTAAATTACGGTTTTTACGGAAGTTAAAACGGGGTCTTCTTCGTCCAATTCCATTTCCAAATCCAATAAAAACGTCGCGACAATTTCTCTATCCGAATTTTCCAATAAACTTTCTACAAACCACGTTCTTGCGGGAAACGAAAGTTCTTTGTTTACAATAAATTCTTTATACAAATCTTCGCTTTTTGGAAAAGTTTGCGCGACGCGGGCTTTTTGTTCTACGTCTTTATAATACGGAGAATTGCGTTTTTTCAAATTTTCGGCGGTCGAATGAAACAAAACCAACATAGACGCGAGCGGAATATTTTGTCCGACTTTCATTTCTATGCCGTAATAACGATAAATATAAGCCGATGCGGCAAGTATTTCAAGCGGATTTCCCGAAACGACTTTTACGCTCATAAGTTCTAATATTTTAGCGTCGTTAATTTCCGAAACGCCGTTAAAAATCGCGTTTCGCACGCTGTCGTATTGGCTTATGTTCGGCGAACAAATTTTTACAAGCGTATCGAGTGAAACGCGCTCGTCTCGCATAATCCATTTTTTTACGTAATAATCGCTGCTGTCGGCGAGTATTTGTTTGCTTTTTTTCATAATTTTTGCCTGCGAATACGGCGGAAGCGAACAGTTTGCCGCAAAAATTACGGCGATAAAAAGTACGAAAAAAATTGCAAAAAGTTTTTTCAATTTCATTTAATATTCGTCTTCAAAACTGCTGTTTGCCCTGTCGCTTGAGCCGGATATTCCGCCGATAACTTTCAATTCAAAATCTTCCGGATTGCTTGCAAATCCTTTTGCCACGTCAAATTCTACAAATCCGTTTTTGTAAAGCGCCTCTAACGCTTGGTCAAACGTTTGCGAGCCGTAAATTTGATTTCCCGCCGCAATCGCTTCGTCTATCATTTTCAGTTGGTCGGGATTTTTTATGCATTCTTCGACGTTTGAATTGTTTATCATAATTTCGCAGGCGGGAATTAAGCCGCCGCCTTTTTTTGGAATCAAACGCATAGAAACCACCGCCGTAAGAACGCTGGAAAGCATAAGCCGAATTTGGTCGTGCTGATGATACGAAAAAAACGAAATTGCTCGCGACACGGTTTCGACGGTATTCATCGTGTGAAGCGTGCTTAAAACCAAGTGTCCCGTGTCCGCCGCCGTGAGAGCCAAAAGCATAGTTTCCTGGTCGCGAATTTCCCCCATTAAAATCACGTCGGGGTCTTGTCGCATAGCGGCTTTTAACGCTTCGGTATAAGATATTGTATCCGCTCCGACTTCGCGCTGGGCAATGGTCGCCAATTTGTTTTTGTGTATAAATTCTATCGGGTCTTCAATAGATATAATATTAACCTTTTGCGTGGTGTTTATTATGTCTATCATCGAAGCCAAAAGCGTCGATTTTCCCGAACCTGTCGTTCCCGTAACAAGAATCAGACCGCGCTGTTCCATAGCGATTTTTCGTATGGACGGCGGCACATTCAGCGAATCAAACGACGGCACGTCGACTTTTATGCTTCTGAAAGCAATTGCGGGAGTGCCGCATTGTTTATAAACGTTTATACGAAATCGCCCGACGCCCGGAACCGAAATACCTGCGTCTACCTCGCGGGCTTGCGAAAGTTGTTCTATCTGTTCTTTTTTAAGGATTTCGTTGAGAATTCCCTGCATATCTTCAACGGTCGTATCAGCCATTTTGGCTGGCAAAAGATTTCCGTGAATCCTGAAAAACGGAGGACATCCGACTCTCAAATGCAAGTCGGAAGCGTTTTGTTTTACCATTGCGTACAAAAGATTTTTGTATTCCATATTTTCCTGACCTTTCTTTTATATTTCAATTAAATTTTTTGTTGTTTTCGTAATTATTTCGCAGCCGTTTTCCGTTACGACCGTCATATCTTCTATTCTTATGCCAAAAGCGTTGGGCAAATAAATTCCCGGCTCGACAGTAATTACCATTCCGCTTTGCAAAACAGTGTCGTCTTTTTTGCCTAGCGACGGTTTTTCGTGAATGCGCAGTCCGACCGAATGTCCCGTCGCGTGTCCGAAATTATCGGCAAATCCTTTTTGCGAAATGAAATCGCGAACTTTTTTGTCTATATCTTTTGCTTTCGTTCCCGCTTTTACGTTTTCCACTCCTATGAGTTGTGCTTGCAAAACAATATCGTAAATTTCCTTATACTTTTTTTTGGACGCGCCAAAATGCGTCATACGAGTCATATCCGAACAAAATCCGTCAACCGTAGCGCCAAAATCGCTGAGTATTACGTCGTTTTTTTTTAGTTTTCTGTTTCTGCTCGGAACTCCGTGCGGAAACGCCGAATTTTCGCCAAAAAGTACAATGGTATCAAAAGCCGTTTTTTCGCTTCCGTTTTGAAGCGTTATTATATCCAAAAGTCGCGCCGCTTCAAATTCCGAAATTCCTTCGCGCAGTTTTTTTTGCCATTCTTTTATAGACAAATCGCCGATTTCAGCCGCTTTTTTCATTGAATTTATTTCGTCATCGGTTTTTACGTAAAAAATTTCGTCTATTTCTTTTCCGCAGTTGATAAATTTAGCGTTATTTTTAACGTTTTTTTTGTATAATTCAAAGTCGTAAACAGATAAAATATTGTCCTGAACGAGCAATTTTGACTTGCGTTTTATAATTTTGCTTATTTTTTTTGCAAAATCGCCTTGTTTTGTTTCAATAAAATTCCAAGCGTTTTTTTGGCAAAAAATTTCGGCTTTTGTTTTGTAGCGAAAGTCCGTAAAAAGAAATTTTTCTTTTGAATTATAAAGCAAAACGACATTTGAAGACGAAAAGCCCGAAAAATAACGCGCCGTAACGTCGTCGGTTATCAAAAGATAATCGGATTTGTGTTTTTCAAGCAATTCGTTTGCTTTTTCAAATCTGTTCGACATATTTTTTTTACGCTTTCTTTTGCTGAAGTTTTTCTCTAATTTCTTTTTTTATTCGCTTGCCTTTAAGCGGTTTTTTAGCGTTATTTTGCGTACCTTCTTTTTTCTTTTTAACCGCTTTTTGTTCGGCTGTTTTGGGTGCGACCGTTTTTGGCGCGACTGTTTTTGCTTCCGTTGTTTTTGCTTCCGCCGTTTTTATTTCTGCCGCCGCCGCCGCTTCTTCGGCTTTCATTTTATCGATAATTTTATTAACTTCGTCCAATTTTTCCGTATACGTAAAATTATCTTCGTCCTGCAAAAGAAGGCGTTCGTAAATTTGTTTTGCCAAATACGGCTGTCCTTGTTCCAAATAAATTTGCGCGAAAGTCGGCGTTAAAATGTGGTCGGGCAAAAGTTCCAAATCCGTTTGAAGCATATTTTCAAACGCTTCTTTTTCGCTTATCGGTTCGGCTTTTTTCTCTTCTTCGTTAAATTTTTGATGAGTATTTTCTAAAACTTCAAACTCCGCCGATTCGTCTTGTTCCGATTCTTCCTGTTCTGTTTGTTCTGTTTCTTGAACTTCTTGAACTTCTTGAACTTCTTGTTCTGTTTCTTGAACTTCTTGAACTTCTTGAACGTCGGTTTCTAAAACTTCAAACTCCGCCGATTCTTCCTGTTCCGCCGTTTTTTGCGGTTCGTCGATTTTTTGTTCTGGTTCTTGCAATACTTCAACCGAAAATTCAGCCGTTTCTTCCAAAATTTCCGCTTTTCTCTTTTCTGCGGGAATTTCCTGTACTGTTTCTGTTTCTGTTTCTGTTTCCGCTTCCGCAACTTCTGCGATTTCGGCAGCTTCCGCAATTTCGGCTTGCGGAGTAATTGCTTCCTCTATTATTTCCGCGTCTTCTACTTCGGCTACCGTTTCCGCTTCGTCCGCAACTTCCGCAATTTCGGCTTCGTCGGCGATTTCGGCTTGCGGCAATGGCTCTTCGTCAATAATTTCCGCTTCTTCCACTACTTCCGCGTTTTCCACTACTTCCGCTTCTTCTACCGTTTTCATATCGTCGACTATTTTAGACAATTCCGCTTCGTCCGCAGTTTCTACCGTTTGCGTTTCGTCTACGATTTCCGCGTCTTCTACCGTTTCCATATCGTCAAGTTTTCCTAATAATTCCATTTCATCGGCAAATTCCGCTTCGTCCGTTTTTTGCATTTCTTCGGTTTTTTGCGGTGAAACGTCTTCCGCAGCCGCTTTTCTTTTGATTTTTTTCTCACGTTTGTAAAGTTCAAAAGCGTTGTCAAAAGTATCGTTTATAATATCTTCCAAACTTTGTTCTTTTTTGGGCTTTTCAGCGGACGTTTCCGCGTTTTTCTTTTCGTCTTTTTGTCCTTCCGTTATTTCCGTAGACGGCTTTTCAAGCGGCAAATCGTCAAGCGAATTTTCTATTACATTTTTGAAATCAAAAAATTCCGAATTGTCCTTTTCGGACTTATTTTCGCTCGATTTCGTTTTATGAATGTTGTCGGAGAAAATAATCGTCGCCTCGTCCATCGCGTCCGCGTCGTCGGAAAACGTAATCGGGCTTTGCTGTTCATAGAAAGGAGTTTTCGCAGTTTCTTCAAATTTCGGCGATTGCTTAAAAATATCGCCTTTTTGCGCGGCGCTTTTTTCTGACTTTTTACTCTCAAAAGTTTTTGATATTTGTTCAAAAATGTTGTCTTTTTTCTCGGCTTCTTTTTCCGGTTTTTTAGTTTCAAAACTATCAAAATCCAACGCTTCAAACATCGCGTCGTCCGTATCTGTTGCGTCGTCGTCGGGAATAATTTCGGGCGTTTTCGGATTTTCCTGCTTTTCCAATTCGGCAAGAATATCGTCCGCGTCGTCGTCGGAAACTTCCTTGCCTTTGTCTATCGCTTCTACGACTTCGCTTTCTATTTGTTCTTCGACGGATAATTTTTTAGCGGGTTCTTTCGGCGATTCTACTATCGGCTCCGCAACTATATCTTCAACTTTTTGCGACGGCAAATCTATAATTTTTTGAATTTCTTCCGCTTGCGGAATCAGCGGTTCTGCCAACGCTTCTTGAATTTCTTCGACTTGCGGAGTTTTCGGCTCTTCAAAAATCTTTTTAATTTCTTCCGCTTGCGCTTGCGGAACGAACGACTCTTTTTGCGGTTCTTTAACTTCTTCGACGACCTGCGGAATTTCAGGTTCTTTTTGCGGTTCTTGAATTTTTTCTTCGACTTTCGGAATTAACGGTTCTTCCAATAACTTTTTAATTTCGTCGTCTAACGGCGAACTTTGCGGTTCCTGCGTCGGCTTCTCTTCGGCTTTTTCTTCAACTTTCGGCGATTCTTCGATTTTCGGCGTTTCTTCAACTTGTAGAACTTGCGTTTCTTCCGACGGTTTTTCTTCGACTTTCGGCAATTCTTTAATTTCTTCGACGACCTGCGGAATTTCAGGTTCTTGCGACGGTTTTTCTTCAACTTTCGGCGTTTCGGAAATATCAATTTTAGTTTTCGGCTCTTCTGCTTTCGGCTCGACTTTCGGTTCTTCAACTTCTTTAACTTCCTTAACTTCTTCAACTTGCGGAACAATCGGCTCTTCCAATAACTTTTTAATTTCGTCGTCGACTTCCGAAATTTGCGGCTCTTCCGTCGGCTTCTCTTCGGCTTTTTCTTCAACTTTCGGCGTTTCTTCAATATCAATTTTAGTTTTCGGCTCTTCCTTAACTTCTTCAACTTGCGGAACAATCGGCTCTTCCAATAACTTTTTAATTTCGTCGTCGACTTCCGAAATTTGCGGCTCTTCTTTTGCTTCTTCTTTCGGTTTTTCCTCGACTTTCGGCTCTTCTTTCGGCGTATCTTCAATATCTATTGTAACTTTCGGCTCTTCTTTAACTTCCTCGACTTTCGGCTCTTCGGCAACTGCGACTTCTTCCGTAACTGTATCTTCGTCAACCGCTATTTTCGTTTCCGCTTCTTTCGGCAAATGTTGTGCTGCGTTTTTACGCGCCAAATAATCTTCGCTCGCAAAATCTTCCCAATTCAACGGAGTTCCAAAAATTTCATAAACGCTGCTATTATCGTCGTTTCTCGGCGTCAATCTTCCTAAAAGCGGCGATTCCGGATTTAAGCGTTCAAGAAAATCCGCCATCGCCTGTCCTTTTTGCCTGTCGCCTTCCAAAGACATTATTTGCGACAATTTTGCCAACGCCGCCGAATACGCGGGTTCCACTTTCAAAAGTTCCGTTAATTGCGTTATCGCCTGCAAATAATCTCTGCGCTCGATAAAACACAACGCTAAAACGAAACGTCCGCAAGCGTAATCCGGATGTTTTATAACGCCTTCTTCGGCTATTCTTTGCGCCTCGCTCAAATTTTTCGACAATAATAAGTTGTGGGCGTATCTCGCAAACAAAAGGGATTCGGGACGAACCTTCAATACTTTTCCCATAAAATCTTGCGAAATAACCGATTTGCTCATATCTTTCTCCTAATTAAAAAAAATAACCGACGAATTTTAGTAAAATAATTTATTTATTTTGCTAAAATAATAAATAACCGCAAATTTGTGCAAATTATATTATTTGCTTAATAATCCTTGCCATTTATGATACGATTTTAAGGCGAAATTATCGGTCATTCCGCAAATGTAATCGGCGGCGAGTTGCAATTTGTTGTAAGTCGAATGTTTTGAAAAATTTTCGTAGATAAACCGATAATTCGTCGAAATCATTTCATAAAACCTGCTATAAAGCGGATTTTCGTTTTTGCCGTCTTCCAAAACTGCGGGAATTAGTTGTCCGAGCAGATAATTTATCGTATTAAAACCGATAATTTCGTTTTCGAGTATGGATTTATGGCGAAAAACTTTTTCTACCCCTATCTCTTTAAGCGCCTTTGCGGTAGTTGCGCCAAAAGAATTTTGAAGTAAATCCAATTCGTATTCTCCCTCGATTATGCCGTCGATGTTTTTGCAATATTCTTCTACCGCGGCGTCTATTAAAAATCGCTGAACTACCACTCGCAAGTGCTGAACCGCGAGTTCCAACTTGTTTTTATAACTCGACGGAACGCCGTCGTAAAAAGCCATAAATTGATTTATCAAATTCAGTTTAATCTCTTCGGGCGTTATTAAAATATCAAAAAGTCGATTTTGCAACGCTTCTATTAAAATGTCTTTTGTGAGAATGCCTTTTTTGCAGGCGTCCTCGATGTCGGCGACGCTGTACGCAATGTCGTCGGCGGCTTCAAGAAGCGGCGTAAGCGGGAAACGTCCTTTCAGGTCGAAAGTTTTTTTAATTGCGCGATAATCGGTTTCTTCGGAAGCGAAAAATCCGAATTTTTTACGCAAAAGTCCCGAATTTTTTTGATTTCCTTCCAAAGAATTTACGGGATATTTTACCAAAGTCGCCAAAACCGCGTGAGTCAAATTCATTCCGTCGCGGTCTTTTACGAAATGAAGTTTGCGCAAAACGCGAAACGTCTGCACGTTTCCGTCGAAAAACAAAAAGTCGTTTTTCTCCTGTTCGCTTAATTCGTCGGCGATTTTCGGATTTTCTTCAAAAAATTTTCTATAAAACCAACGAATCGAATCCTCTCCGAAATGCCCGAAAGGCGGATTTCCCAAATCGTGAATAAGCCCGGCAGTCGCCAAAATAGACGGAATGCAGCCCATTTTGTCTTCGCTTAAATCTTCCTGTTCTATAAGACGTTTTTCTACCGAAAGCCCGATGGAACGTCCAAGCGACGACACTTCGAGCGAATGCGTCAGCCGCGTGCGCACAAAATCGCCTTTGTCGAGTTGAAAAACCTGCGTTTTGTCCTGCAAACGTCTGAAAGCCGATGAAAAAATTACTCGCGTAAAGTCGTTTTCAAACGGATTTCTGTAATCGTGGTCTGCGACTTGCGATTCTCTAAATCGCTTCGCAGATAAAAAAACGTCGAATTTTTTTTCTGTTTTCGCCATAATATTTCCTTTAACTTCTCGCTAACTTTCTACTTATTTCCTTAATTTCTTTTGAAATTCTTTCTTCGTTCCGTTTGCTTTCCACTTCTTCTATCGAATTTAAGACGGTCGCGTGATTTCTGCCGCCAAGTTCGTTTCCTATCGCCGAAAGAGTAAAGGAAGTGTATTTTTTCAGAAAATAAATCGCGATATGTCTCGCCCACGCAATTTGCGCGACTCGGCTTTTTCCTTTAATATCGTCCAAATTTATTTTGTAATACGAACTTACGATTTCCAAAATAGTTTTCGGCGAATGATAACCTTTTACGGGCTCTAAATTTTTATTTTTCAGCGCTTCGCGAACCGCGTCGCTTGTCGTCGTCGCCGCGTCTAACGAAGTCGAAACGGCTATGTTCGCGACGATTCCCTGCAATGTGTGAATATTTTCCGAGCAATTTTCGACGATATAATCAATTTCTTCGTTGGAAAATTTAATTTTGTTTTTTCGCGCCATATTTTCAAGAATTACTCTGCGCGTTTCGATATTCGCGACGTCCAATTTTATCGTAAGTCCCCACTGAAATCTTGAAACAAGCCGTTCCATAATTCCGCTCAACTCCGACGGCGAACAGTTTGCCGTAAAAACGATTTGTTTGTTTTGCTGATGAAATTTGTTGAATATGTTATACAATTTTAATTGAGTCGCCGTTTTTTGCCCCGACAATTCGTGAATATTATCGAAAAGCACCGCGTCCGCCGCGTCGTAAATGCTTTCGTAATTGTCGTAATCGTTTTTGTTTTTATACGCCGCGTAATTTCTGTAAAATTCGGTTCCCGAAATAAGCGCGATTCGCGCGTTCGGATTATTTTTAAGAATTTGATTCGCAATGGCGTGCAAAAGATGCGTTTTTCCCACGCCCGCTTTTCCGTATATGTAAAAAGGATTGTACTGCCGCATTTTTCCGGGAGAATTTGCGATTCCCAGCGCGCTGCTTACGGCGAGTTGATTTTCGGAAGTATCTATAAAATTATCAAACGTATATTGTTTGTTTAACGGATGCGAAAAAAACGTCTTATTGTTATGTTTTGCGTTTTCTTGCTCGATATTTTTTTGCGTTTCAATATTTTCTTGCTGCGTTTCGCCGTTTTCTATTTCGCCCGCGACGACAAAATTCATATCCGCAAATTTTTCGTCGATATTTTTGGCTATTTCGCAAAGTTTTGGCTTGTATCTTGCGTTTACCACTTGCGGAGCGAAATTGTTCGCCGTTTCCAAAAACAAAATTCCGTCCGCGTATTTTACGGCGTTAAACGGTTTAAGCCAGTTTTCGACCGACTCTTCGGTAATTTCTTTTTTTTCCGTTACGGATTTTATTATTCCGTCCCAAAGTATTTTGTGGCTGTTTTTTTTTCCCATTTTTTATAAAAAACCTTTCATTTTCTCGAAAAATTTCAATTCTTTTTAAAAAAATTGATTTTTGCAAGTGGAAAATACTATATTACATCGCAAATTATGGGTTGAAAATTAAATTTCGAGGAGATATACGAATGAAAAGAACCTATCAGCCGTCAAAAAGAAAGAGAGCGACCACTCACGGATTTCGCGCAAGAATGGCTACCAAAGCGGGAAGAGACGTTCTAAAAAGAAGACGGGCAAAAGGTAGAAAACGTTTGACTGTTTCAGTAAAAATAAAGTGAAAAACAGTTATAAAAAGGCGTTTCGTTTGAAAAAGCAAAACGATATTGTAAATCTTGTTCGCAATGCCAACAAGTTCAATTGCAATATTTTTGTTGTTTTATACGAAAAAAATAATTTGGCGCAAGACAGATTTAACGTTCTTGTGTCTAAAAAAAACGGCAATGCGGTACAAAGAGTTCGCATAAAAAGGATTTATAGAGAAGCGTACATAAACACCGAAATTACGAGCGGCGGATGTTTCTACGATATTCTTGTTCGTCCTTTGGCAAACTGCGAACATAAATTCAACGAAATTTTTGAACTTTACGGGAAATGGCGAAATGAAACGATTAAAAACGGCGGCGGCAAACGCGATTTACTTTGCGATACAACTGACTAAACAGATTTTTTGCATTCCGAGCGGGACTTGTCGGCATATTCCGTCGTGTTCGCAATTTGCGAGAACCGCGATTATAGAACTTCCCGCGCACGTCGCGATTTTTCGGATTATTGCGCGGCTTTTGCGCTGTCATCCGTTTGGCACTTGGGGTTACGACCCCGTTTTAAGAGACGAAAAAATTATTCAAAGGATAAAATAAATGAAAAAAGAAACGCTTATCGGCTTTGCGATACTTCTCGCGGGATTTTGGTTTTTTAATTCCGAAATTTATTATAAAATGATTGGACAACCGTATCCTTTTAATCAGCAAGTCCAGCAAACGCAAAAAATTACCGTTTTGCCCGATACGGTTTTGAGCGAAAAAAAATCCGTAACCGAAATCGTAATTAAAGAAGAAGCAAAAAACGATTCGCTTGAATACGGCGACGATTCGGATACTTCGGACAGCGCAGAAATCGCAGAAATTCTTCCAGCAAAGGAAATAGTACTTTCAAACGACGTTTTGCAACTTATAATAAGCGAAGACGGCGCAAAAATCGTTTCGGCGAAGACATTGCGATATTTTTACGGAAAAGGACTTAAAAAAGTAGGCGACACCGTAGAACTTATTTCGGATAAAGAAGCGGGAATTTTAACTTCGGCGACAAGCGGCGCTGATTTGTCGGACGCAAGATTTATTTACGACGAAGAAAATTCTACGCCGAATTTTGCAATATTTACGCATAATTTAAACGGCGAAGAAGTTCGCAAAACTTTTGAATTGAGCGAAAATTCGTATTACGTTAAATTTAGAATGCAATCGAATTTGTTGAAAAAAGAAACGAGCGTAATTTATCTTAACGCTGGAATAAACGAAAGCGAAACGAACGACAACAGGTCTATTCCGTATTCCGAAAGATACGTTTCGTTTTCCGACGAAAATCACAAAACCGAGCGCATAACGTTGAAAAAAGCGGAAGTTCGCGAAAATACGGGACGTATCGGCTGGGTTTCGCTAAATTCAAAATATTTTACGTTTGCCGTTATTCCGCAAGACCAAAATAATCGCCATTTGATAATAACTTCCGATTTGGTAGACAATACGGCAAAAATTGAGCCGATAAATTTTAATTACAAAATCGAACTCGCCAAAAACGCGCAAAGAAACGCGGAAAACGACGATTTTGTAGAATATTCGGTATTTATAGGTCCCGCAAAACATTCGGATTTAACGCAGGCGAAAGTCGGATTGGAAAGAACGCTTTTTAGAGGATACGCTTGGTTTTTCGGCGCGAATTTGTGGTTTCCTCCTTTGTGCGAAGGGGTTTTGTGGTTTCTAAATTTCTTCGGAAAACTCGTCGGCGATTACGGCGTTTCAATAATTTTACTCACTTTGCTGCTAAAAATAGTTACGTATCCGCTTTCGCAAAGCAGTATGAACGCTATGGCGCAAATGCAGGTTTTACAGCCGAAAATTCAGGAAATACAAAAAAAATACAAGGACAACAGACAACTTCAACAGCAAAAAATTCTCGAATTATATCAAAGCGAAGGTATAAATCCGCTTGCGAGTTTGGGCGGTTGCATTCCGCTTTTGATTCAAATGCCGATAATGATTGCGCTTTTCATAGTATTGCGAAAAGCGGTGGAACTTCGCGGCGAAATAACTTTCTTTTTGCCTTGGGTTCACGATTTATCGCAGGCGGAAATATTGTTTAGATTGCCGTTCACAATTCCGTTTTACGGCGATAATTTTGCGATTTTGCCGATTCTTATGGCGGGTCTAATGTTTATTCAAAACAAAATGACGATAAAAGACCCGAATCAAGTCGCTATGATTTATATGATGCCCGCGATAATGCTTGTAATGTTCAATAATTTCCCGTCGGGACTTACGCTTTATTTCACGTTTTCGAGTTTATTGCAGATAATTCAGCAGAAATTTTTTACGAAAAAACCTGTTCTTGCGGCAAAAACGCAACCTGTTTCAGTCGGGACAAAAAAGAAAAAATGAATATAACCATAGACCCTTATTTGTTTGACAACCTGCTCAAAGCCGCTTTCAGAGAGGATTTGGGCTTCGACATTAACCAAACTGTTTTTGCGGGGGACATCACGACCAAAGCGATTTTTGACGAAAATACGCAAGTAAAATCGGTCATAAAAGCCAAAGAAAACGGTATTTTGTCAGGCGCGAGCATTATAGAACCGACTTTTAATTATTTTGGTAATAATTGCGATATTTCCGTACTTAAATCCGACGGCGAGCGACTCGAAAACGGCGCGATAATTGCGGAGATTAGCGGTAAAATCCACACAATTCTTGCCGCAGAGCGCATAGTTTTGAATTTTTTGCAGCGACTTTCGGGAATTGCGACGGCGACGAATAACCTTGCGCAAAAAATTTCGCACACAAAAGCAAAAGTAATAGATACGAGAAAAACGACGCCTTCGCTTCGTTTTTTGGAAAAGCAGGCGGTCGTTCACGGCGGCGGGCAAAATCATCGATTCGGGCTTTACGATATGATTCTTATAAAAGACACGCACGTAGCCGCGGCGGGCGGTCCCGATATAGCCGTAAAAAAAGCGAAAGAAAAATATCCGCGCGAAAAAATAGAAGTGGAAGTACAAAATTTACGGGAATTTGAAAAAGCGCTTTCGGCAAATCCCGACAGAATTATGCTCGACAATATGAGCGTCGCCGATATGAAAAACGCGGTTAATATAAAAAACGAACGCGCCTTAAACATAGAAATCGAGGCGAGCGGCAACGTAAACGAAAACACTATTGCGCAAATTGCCGAAGCGGGAGTGGATTTTATTTCTGTCGGAGCAATAACACATTCGGTAAAATCGCTCGATATTCACCTGCAAATTTTATAAAAAAATAAGAAAATTAAAAAAAAATTAAGAAAATTGCATTTTTTTCGTAAAATAGTTGTAACATTTTAGTATATTATATGTAGTGTTTGTTTTATTTACCATTTTTAAGGGGGAACCTTTGAGAAAATTATTTGCATTATCAGTATTGTCCGTAGCGTTTTTATTCATCGCTTGCGGTGGAGAAAAAGAAGCGACAGCGCCCGCTGAAGAAGTAGAAGCGGTTGTGGAAGAAGTTGTTGAAGAAGAAGCGCCTGCCGATGAAGAAGCCGGCGAAGGCGAAGAAGAAGCAGCCGGCGAAGAAGAGGCGGCTGAGTAATTTTTTGGTACTTAACGTTTGGATTGCGTTTTTGGATTCGTCCGACGTAACGACGTTTTGTTTTTAGTATTTGTTTAAATCTTTTTGAAAGGATTTTGTTATGATGAAACTTCTCTATATTTCTTTTATGGCACTTGCGCTTTTTGCTTTTGCTTGTAAAAAAGAAACTCCTGCTGTTGAAGCTCCCGTAGCGGCGGTACAGGAAGAAGAAGCGGTAGCGACCGAAGAAACGGAAGCGACCGACGAGGAAGTTCCCGAAGGGGATTCGACCGAAGAATCAACAACTGATGAAGAATAATTGGTAAAAAAACCAATTGATAGATAAAATAAGGGGAATTAAAGATATTTCCCTTATTTTATTTTTTTTGAGCGAATGTTTTATAATTCTCCGAAAACAAACGGATATTCTACTATTGTCGTGTCGTTTTCTATTTCGCTCGGCGCAAATTTCCATAATTTTATTAAGGAAACTATATTTTTCTCAAAAGAAATATCTCCCGTGTTGCTTTCTACTATTTTACATTCTATTATGTCGCCGTTTGAAATTATTTTGAAACGAACTATTATTGCGCCTTTTAAATTGTTTCCCGCGCGAATGTAATTGTTGTACTCTTTGTGTATGACGTTTGAATTTTTGTCTATTCCGCGCATAATGCTGGCTCGGCTTCTTTTTCCCGACATAGTTTGTCCGCGAACGCCTTCAAGTTCGGCGACTTGCGCACTGTCCATATAAAATTCGTCGGTTTTTTCGGCTGTTTCGGCTTCTTCGGCAGAAACGCTGTCCTGCGTTTGTTCAGTTTTCGAGGCGCGTTTTTCTCCTAAAATCAGGTCTAACGCAAACGTTTCCGTCGCGATTATTGCGATAATTGCGAATAATCTTGTAAATTTATTCATAAATTCTCCTTTTATTCTGTTTTTATCATATAAAATAAATTATTTTACAATTAAACAAAGGAGTGAAACAATGAAAATGTGCGATTTATGTAATTTGACGGAATTTGAAACAATTGATTTTGATGAATCGTTGAACGACGAAAAAATTGAAAAAATAATTGTTTCGGAATTGATGAGCGACGTTTTAACCGAAGACGACGGCGGAAATATTATTTTGGTCACGGGACTTTGCACAGAACAGGCAATAAGAACGGCAAGTATGGTCGACGCTTTGGCGGTGGTAATTACGACGGGAAAAAAGATAAATCCCGCAATGCTTAAAATTGCAAAAGACGCGGGCATTTCGATTTTTGCCACGAAATTGCGCAATTACGAGGTCTGTAAACTTTTAGCGGAGAAGATGTAATTTGAAAAAAACGCGAATACACCACAATACTGAAGAAAGTTTAATAAATTCAAACGGTTCTCTCGTAATAAGAGAAATGGTTGCGCGCCTTAAAGTAAGAGAAGCGATGAACTCGCTTGTTCTTACGGGAAAATCTTCGGCGACTTTGCGCGAAGTTCAAAATATTATGCGCGAAAACAAAATTTCGGGCGTTCCCGTATGCGACGACGACGGCGTTTTAATCGGAATGATAACGGTCGACGACATAATAAAAGCCCTCGACGCAGGATACATTAACGAATCCGTAGAAAAATATATGTCGAAAGAACTTATAACGCTCGACGCAAATTATCCTTTGTCGCTTGCTTTGTCGTATTTTGAAAAATATCATTTTCGCAGATTTCCGATAGTCGATTCGGAAAAAAAACTTATCGGAATCCTTTCGGGAAGAGACGTTTTAAGCAAAATGTTGGAACTTTTTAATCACGAAATAGGAATATTGGAAAATTTAATTCCCGAAGAAAAAGTAAAACACACGGAATTTTACTATAAAAAATATTCGGTAGTCGCCAAAGATATGGACAACGCGGGACACGCATCGTCGGCGATAAAAAGTTATTGCGAAAAATGCGGAATTTCGCGAAAACTTTGCAGAAGAATCGGCGTGGCGGCGTTTGAATTGGAAATAAACATAGCGGTTCACTCCGACGGCGGTTCGCTTGCAGTTTCGCACAAAGGCAACGAATTGCAAATAATTTCACAAGACGTAGGACCGGGTATAGAAAGTATAGAATTGGCTATGCAGGAAGGATATTCTACCGCAAACGACTGGGTTCGTTCTTACGGTTTCGGCGCGGGAATGGGACTGCCGAACATTAAGCGCGTTTCCGATGATTTCGACATAAAATCCGACAGCAAAGGCACAAATATTGTAGCGACATTTTTTATTGACGGAGGCGAAAATGAAAACAAGTGACATTTCAAAAATCGAAGGCGTAACGGAGGCGGGCAAAATTTTCGACGTGGAAATTACAAGCGCTTATACTTCGGATTTGTTGAGCGACGTATTGGCTAACGCGAAAGACGAAAGCGTACTTATTACTATTCAGGCGCACAAAAACACGGTTGCGGTCGCGGGAATCGTCGGCGCGGAAGCGATAATAATATGCAATTTAAAGGAAATTCCAGCGGATATGAAAGACGCCGCGCAGGAGTCAAAAATTTCGCTTTTTGTTTCGGATAAAAATCAATTTGAAACAGGCGTGGAAGTTTGGAAATTGCTACAAAATTCATAATTACGCATTAAATTTTGATTTTTCTGTTTTTTGTTTTTGGCAAAAAATATTTTAGTGCTGATTTTTCGTTTGAAAATAATAATTTGGAGGACATAGATGTCGAGAATTTGTGATGTTTGCGGAAGAGGTCCCGTTTCGGGCGGCTCGGTTTCTCACGCGCATAATGTAAGCAAGAGAGTATTTAAGCCCAATCTTCGCAATATTAAACTTGAAATTGACGGCGTTAATCAAAACGCTAAAATTTGTATGAGATGCCTTAAATCATTGTCTCGGGTTTGATTTATCCGCTATGAATTTTGCGCGGTTTTTTCTATCGCTTTTGTTTTTGTTTTTGTCGCTTTACGGAAAACCGCTTGTTATAGTTAGCGTTTATCCGCTTTACGACTTCGTTTCGGTAATTGCCGAAAACGAAGTTTCGCTTCAACTTATAGTTTCCCCAAACAACGACCCGCATTCTTTTGAACCGACGCCGAAAGACGCGGTAAATATAAGCAAAGCCGATTTGTTTTTTTATATATCGCCCGATTTTGAACCTTGGGCGCAAAAATTTGCGCAAAAAGCAAAATTGGCAGTTTTCTTTGCCGACGATAAAAATCATATTTGCGACGAAAGCGACGAACATAATCACGATACGGAGCAAAACGACCCGCATATTTGGCTTAATATAGAAGAATCTATCGAAATAATTGAGCGAATTTGCGTAAATCTTGTTAAAATTCTTCCCGAAAAAAAGGTTTTTTTTGAGAAAAACGCGCAAGAACTTATAATGCAGTTAAAAAATTTGGACTCGCAATACAGTAAAATTTTTGAAAAATGCAAGGACAAAAAAGTGTTTTTCGCGGGGCATAATTCGTTTTTGGGTTTTGCGCAAAATTACGATTTGCAATTCGTCGCGATAACGCAAAGTTTTTCGTCGTCAGCCGAGCCGTCGCCAAAACAAATTGCCAAAATAATAGACGAAATTCGCGAGAGTAAGTCGAAATTTATTTTCTACGACGCGCTAAAAAGCGGAGCCGTCGCCAAAACGATTGCAAAAGAAACGGGCGTGGAAATTTTGCCGCTTTTTAGCGTTCACTCAATAAGCAAAGATGACTTTGCAAAAAAAATCGGTTTTGTCGAATATATGAGACGAAATTACGAAAATTTGACGAAAGGGCTAAAATGTCCGCAATAATTACAGTCGAAAACCTTACGATAAATTACGGCGATTATTGCGCGTTGCAAAACATTTCTTTTTCCGTCGAAAAAGGCGATTTTCTCGCTGTCGTCGGGCAAAACGGAAGCGGAAAAACGACGCTCGTCAAGGCGATTGTGCGATTGGTAAAGCCAACGTCGGGAAGCGTTATTTTTCATAATTCGCAGGATATTATAGGTTATCTTCCGCAAAAAACGACTTCGTTAGACCCAAGATTTCCCGCAAGCGTGGAAGAAATTGTAATTTCGGGAATTCGTACAAAAGATAAAATGTTAGCGAAAAAAAAATTGCGCGAAGTATTGGATTTGCTTGAAATTTCGGACATTTCCAAGCGAAAAATCGGGCAATTATCGGGCGGACAACAGCAAAGAGCGATTTTGGCGAGAGCGTTAATAAATTCGCCGACTATTTTGATTTTGGACGAACCGACGGGCGCGCTTGACCCGTCGAGCCGCAGTTGTTTTTACAATACTATAAAAGAAATGAACAAAAACGGCGCGACGGTAATTATGGTGAGCCACGATTTTCACGACATAGAAAAGTATGTAAAAACGATAGCGCTTATCGACAGAACGCTTTTGTCTTACGGAAATTTGCAGGATTTTTTGGCAAGCGAAGCGAAACATTATTTTAAGCACGCGCACAAACACGGGTAAAAAAAATGGAAGAATTTTTGAAAATATTTTCGTACGATTTTATGCTTAACGCGATAATTGCGGGAAGTTTTGTCGCGGTGAGTTGCGCGGTTATCGGCGTTTTTTTGGTGCTTCGAAAATTTTCGATGATAGGCGACGGTTTGGCGCACACTTCGCTTGCGACAATCGCGCTTGGAATGTTAATAGGTTTTTCGCCGATAGCGATTTCTATTCCGCTTGTGATTCTCGCCTCGCTTTTTATAATGCGTTTGTCGCAAAAAGCGACTATTTGGGGCGATTCGGCGATAGGTTTCGTTTCGGCTACGGCGGTGGCTATCGCGGTAATGCTCGCTTCTCTTTCAAAGGGTTTCAGCAATGATTTATACAATTATCTTTTCGGCAATATTTTAACGATAACAATGCAGGAATTATGGATTTCCGTAATACTTTCGGTAATTGTAGTTGCGGTTGCGACTATTTATTATCGCGATTTATTTATGCTAACGTTTGACGAAGATTTTGCGCGAGTTGCGGGAGTAAAAGCGGATTTTTTTAATTCGCTGATAATAATTTTGACGGCTGTAATTGTGGTTTTGGGAATACGGCTCGTCGGGACGATGTTAATTTCGAGTTTGATAATAATACCCGCGATTACCGCGCTTCAAGTATCAAAAAATTTTAAGCAAACGATAATTTTATCGGTTATTTTCGCAGTATTTTCCGTTGTCGCGGGAATTTTGTCGTCGTTTGCGCTAAACATTCCGACGGGAGCGACAATCGTTTTGATAAACGGAGCGTTATTTTTGGGAAGTTTGTTTATAAAAACGTTAATAAATCGGAAATGATAAAACGCAAATATTATACTTTTCGCTCTAACATTCCCAGACAAAAAAATATTCGACAAAAAAAAGGGAACTGAAAATACCAGCCCCCTTTTTTCAAAAACTTTTTTATCTGCAATTACGCAATAACCTTCGGAAACGCATTTGTCGAAATTCTCGTAATCGCGCTTTTATTTTTTGATTTTATTTTTAACTCAACTTCAACAGCGCGACATTTTGAGTTATTTCCCTGCGCGAACTCTAACGTATCTTGCAAATTTTCCATTATACTGTCAAATTGATTGCTCATTTTAAAAATTCCCTAAAACAACCGACTTTGCTGTTCGCCAAACATCGTATAATTCATAATCTCTTCTAACACGGGTTCTGTTATTGTTGCGCCGACAATTTTAATTGCACCGGGAAGTTCTTCTTGAATTTCTTTCAAAACGCTCGGGTCATACTCAACAATAATTTTTTGACTATTCCCTCCTTCTAAACGAAATTCAGGAGCAGTACCCACATAATTTTCACCTTGTACGCAATAAGCCGCGCCTTTCAATGTCATCGTATTCACACCGTTGATTGGATTATCCATACCCAAACCAAGTTTTCCCGCACCACGCTTCACTACCAATCCCCTTAACGTTCCTTTATTACCCATTTTCATAGTGCTTCTACCGTTTTCAAAGAGAATCAAGGAATTGCTATTATTACTGCTTGTAAAAAGGTTTCCTATACTACCGTATTCACCGCCATTCCCGTTAAAAAGCAAAACCATTTTGCCTGTGAAAGGTACTCCGCCGCCGTTTTCGGTAAACGTTATATTTACTTGGTTCGTAGATAGAAGCATCCAACCATTTGGTTCATTGTTATGTTTAATACTGTGGTTTGAGTTGTATAGGTTATTTAGATGTGTTCCTGTAATACCATTCACCGGAACGCCTAATGAATGAATGTCGGTAAATGCATCCAACTTTGTTAAATCAATATCAATAGAAGGCGGGTCGTTTGATTTAATTTTCAATTTTTCGTACAAATTTACAGGAGTAGTATTTTCAGTTATATTGGCATCTAAAGGTTGCTCCGTGCTATTTGAATACATAGAAGGTATGGCGGCTTTCCCTTTAATGCTGTTGTCGGCAATCGTCCAACTTGTGTGAGCACCGTTAAATTTTCCATAAAGCGCCGTATTCAATACTTGCAACTTGCTATTCTGATTAAACCGCCATTCTCCCTTATCATTATCTTTATCACTTATTGCGTTTCCATTTAAAAACACGTCGCCGTTAAATATTGTAGGGCTCGCGGTTCCACTAAAAATTATTGTTGTTTCCGAACCGAAATTGCCATTGAATACGCACGGTTGATTTTGGAACAACAAACCAGCATCAGGAAAGCCATCTTCCAACCCAAAATAAGCGGGTCCATTAAACGTAGCGCCTTGCAAAAGTGCGTTAGGTACGTTTGCTGGACTGGTAGTTAGCAACGGGTCGGCAGGTCTGCCTCTTCGTCTGAATTCGCCGTTAAATATATGTCCACTATAATACACATTTCCGCCACCTTTCAAAAAAGTATCACCTTTTCTTCCTATTCCGTCTTCCGCTGTTCCGGGAACTCCTGTAACTTCCAAAACCGTGTTGATTTCACCGATACCGCCGCCAAGATACAATGCGCTGGAGGGAATTTGGTCTTCGTTTTGTTCTTCAAATCCGTAAACTTTGTAAAACGCGACGTTTTTTGCGCGGCTTCCGCTTTTGTCTATCGATTCGCATTCAATCGCTATGTTTATGGGAGACGTTTTGGGGTCGTTGCTCGTTCCTGTAATTTTTTTCAAAGCAGAAAAATCCATATTTATTATTCTTGCGCGATATTTCATACCGTTATTGTTGACATCTTCGTAATATTTACTCGGGTCGCTGTGAGTGGGAGACAACTGAAGCCATTTTTCGGAATCGTCGGGCTTGCTTGAAGCGTACTTTATCGGGTCGTGATAATATTTGTGCCATTTTGTCAAAAGTTTTTTAAATTCGGTTGTTTTTGTCGCGTCGCTAAAATTTATCGACAAAACCAAGCCCGACGTTGCGCCGTACCGCGCCAACTCCGAAGAATAACGCAGTGAAGAATCCGCTTTTTCTTTTTTCGCCATATTCAAAACGAGCGTGCCAATCGCTCCAACGCAAACAAGCGCCATAAGAACATATAACATCGAAACGCCTTTTTTATTCCCAAACATAACAACCCCCAAAATCTTGCGCAAATTTTTATCGCGCAATTAAAGTTTAATTTTTTATATTAAACACAAAAATAATTTAAGACATACGCAAAAAGTACTTTTTTAAAAAAATTATTGTTTTTTTTATATTATTCTAAATTTCTTTACTTACTTTTGCATAATCAAAGCCCGAATTGACAAGTAACGAAGATATATGCAATAATCTTGCAAAATCTCTTTTGTATTTAACGTGCGAATTTAAATTTGATTTTACTTGCGATGTTTCCCATAACTGCAATTCCCAAGGAAAATAAAAATTGTTTTTATTCTTAAAATATATGTGCGTACCTACATAACCGTCGCCTTTATCTCTTGTGTACCAAGACATTAAACCGTATTTTTCTTTCCATTCGTCCAATTTTCCTTTTATAATTTGCAATGCTTCGGCAGACACCGTTTTTCTACATCCAAAAATATCGTTTAGCCATTGATTAACCGATAAATTTTCTTTATCTCTGAATCTACTTATTTTATCTAAAATGGATTCCGCCGTTTTTACTCTATACATTATACTCAAATTAACTAAACCTAACGTTTGAATATAATCGTTTATGCTTTCGTGCAAATCTAATCTGTATAATAAGATATAATTCACATCTACTTGCGAAATATTGTTTTTCAAATTTATGGGAACAATTCCTTCTTTATTAAAATATTCTTCCGAAAATTGAACGTGCAAATTATTTACCCCGTCTATAATTGCCTCTACTTGTCCGACTTCTACCAATGCTAACGACATAATTTACGCCCCTTTTTTTGTTAATTCTAATTAAAATACTATATTGCCGCTATATTTTATCCGATTTATTTTTAATTCTTATTTTTCTAAAAAATTCTTGCAATAAATCTCTGCATTTTTCTTCGCAAATTCCGCCCGTAATTTCCACATCGCGCATATAAGCGGTTTTAGCGATTTCTATGTAATTTTTATTCGATATTGCGCCGAATCTGCTGTCGCCCGCGCCGTAAATTATTTTTTTAATTCTCGATTGAAAAACCGCGCCCAAACACATAACGCACGGCTCAAGCGTTACAAACAATTCGCAGTCGTCAAGCCGCCACGTGCCAATAACTTTTGCCGCTTCGCATATAGCGACAATTTCGGCGTGCGCGGTGGGATTTTGTTCTAATTCTATTTTATTGAATCCGCGCGCAATTATTTCGTCTTCTTTTACTATTACCGCGCCTATCGGAACTTCGTCGTTGGCAAACGCTTTTTGCGCTTCGTCGTATGCGGCAAGCATAAATTTTTCATAATCTTGCATAATATTTTATCCGAAAATTATTTTTTTTACCACTTAAAAACCAAATCTACGCAATGCTCCAAACCCGCTTGCGCCCCGCTGTTTGAAACCGCGTAATTTACCGCGAATTTTTTGGACATACTCCAATTTGGAATACTCTCTAAATTTACGCCGATTCCAAATCCTAAACGCGGATTATTTTCGTCGCGCAAAAGCGGGCGGTCGACAAATAAATTGCGATTTATTAAAATGTCGCGAATACCCGTCCTAAACGTTATAATAAGATTTGGCGACCATTCGAATCCGTAATTTGTAGCAAGCGCGGTGTGTTCGTAAGCGTTAAAAAACGAATTTATTAAATATCCGTTAAAATCCGCGCTAATTTTTACTTTTTGCGTGTCCGCAATTTCAAATTCGTATTGCGCGGCGGCTACAAAGAGCAAAGGCATAGTGTCCGTAACCGTGCTTATAGTTCCGTTGCTAAAACTCGCGTCTTTATAACTCCAATCGCTATAAGAAAAAATATCGCGCGCGCCAAAACTTATCGACAAATTTTTGTTTTTATACATTCCCATAAACGAAAGTCCTCCGAGCGTGCTGCTGGAATTTGTTTTTATTGTGTGGCTTTCTGGAACAAAATCGACGGGAATTTTTGAATAATACCACGAAACGCCGAATCCAAGCGACCATTTTGCCGAAAGAATTGTGCCAACTCCAATTTTTGTCGTCATATTTATATAATTTGTGGAACTATAAACTTCGCCGTCTTTTCGCAAACTGTCGAGACCCGCTATTCCTTTATACGAAAACGCGCCGCCGATTCCCACTCTTTTGTTTGGAATTTTATATTCGCCCGACAAAAAATTTTCGTATCTGTCCAAAGTCCTTATCGTATTTCCTATTGCGAATTGAAATCCGTTTGCAAAAGCAAGTTTTGCGGGATTTTGCCAAACTATGGCGTATTCCGGATTTGCCGAAACTGCGTTTCCGACCGCCATCGCCTGCGCGGTAAGCGGAATGCGTTCGTTTCCGTTGCCATATACGCCAAGTCCAGCGCAAAACGCGGAATTTACGAGAAAAATTAGAATAAAAATGTGTTTTTTCATAATATTTTAATTCCTCGCCACGACTACTTTTCCGAAAGCCGAGAGTTTTGTTTTTTGCGTCGTTATCTTAAAATAATACACTCCCGGACTTACGGGACGTCCGCCTCTGTTGCTTACCGTACCGTCCCATCTGTCAAAAATTTTGTCGGTCGAATGTTCGTTTCCTTTGGCTAATTTTCGCGGCGCGTTTTCAACTATTCTGCACACAAAATCCAAATTATAATTAAAAATATCAATGGTAACATTGTCGTCTTTTTCAAGCGAATATTCAAAGGTGCAAAATTTATCTCCTCCGCTCGCCGACAAAATTCCCGGCTCGGCATAAACCTGTTTTAATCCGATTTTTAGCGGAACGGCTTTGTAAAAATGTTCAAACGGCGCTGTATTTTGCGAATTTTGCGGCTCGTTTTGCGAATAAAAAATTCCCCTGTTCGACGAAAACGCTATCGAATATTTAGACGAATTGCCGAAAACGCAAATATCCGTCAAAAATTTATAATCGGAAGAAGTATTTACGCTATTAAATCTCGCGTTCAATTTTATATTGCGCTCTTTCGCTTCGTCCGACGATTCGCCGTTTCTATTCAAAACGTTTAATTTGCCGTCGCTGTCCAAAATATATATAAATCCGTCGGGAGTCGCGACCGCTTTTGAAATATCGCCTTCAAAAATCAATTTTTCGCCGCTTTTTTCATTCCAGCGATACAAATTATTTTTTTTTATGATAGTCGTATCGATAGTCAAAACCAAAATTGAAGAATTATCAACGTCTTTAACAAACTTAAACGCCTCGTTGTTAGGTTGTAATTTCAGATGATAAATACTGTCTTTTGCGTCTTTTAAAATTTTCCCGTCGGGCGAAAGCGCAAAAAAATCGTCGCCGCCGTAATCGTTAGCAATGGAATTTACGATTTCAGAAGCAGATAATATATTATACGTTTTTCCTTCAAAACTAACAACTCCGCCGTCGCCGAGCGCAAAGAAAAACGTATTGTCGCGAAAAAAACCGTCGTAACCGTATAATTGCATATCGGATTTTGCGTTTGGAATTTCTATTTCAAAAACGGTGTCTTTATCTCGCGTCAAATCATAATGTAAAAAAGATACTATATTGTCGTTTTTTAAGTCCAATCTGACCATAAAACTGTTGTCGCACAAAACTATGTTGTCCAAATTATAGTTTTCGTTTGCCCAAAAAGGTTTGCAACTTACGTTTTTCCATTCGCCGTCGTTTTTTAATCGCCAACTTATACCCGATTTTGAACCGACGACAATTAAATTTTCGTTTAATTCTACGTCTAAAATTTCGTTGTCCAAAAGTCCTTGCGCCGACAAAATACACGCGCAAAAAATTATAATTACGCCGCTAATTTTCATAAATTTGAACTCCCTGCGGAATTACAAAGTTGAATATATTATCCGAAACGTTTTTCAAAAACGTCGTTTTTTCAAAATTGTACGTCGTAACGTTTTTTTCGGTATCGCTTGTTATAATTTTAGAAATTTGCGAATTTGCAAAAAAAACTTCTACTTTTTCATATCCGTTTTTGAGCGTTTCTTTGTCCTGCCAAATTACCGAATTTGTTTTTTTATTTTCCGTAAAATTGGCGGTTTTTAGAAGTTTCAAAAGTTCGGTCGGAATTGATTTTGACAACCCCGGCGTAACTTTTTGTATAGTTACTCGTTTTTGCCGACTATCGTATTCCCAAAACGTTTCGCCGTTGCAGACAAAACTCGTTCTGTTCACGGAAATATTGAATTTATTGTCCGTTCCCAAAATAATTTTTCCCTTAAATTTCGATTCTTTTTCGCGCACGTGCCAATATGTTTTTTGCTCAAAATCAATTTCGACGGGCGAATTTGTATATTTGTCCAAAATTGCGGAAAAATTTTGCTGAGCGCACGCGACAAAAAAAGCAAAAATTAAAATTATTATAGTTTTTTTCATTTAATTTATAGCCACCTTTTTTGAATAAAATCTTCCGTCCGAATCGATTTGCACGATAATCGCGTTTTTTGCGGATTTTGGAATCGTAAACGAAATTTTATCTCCCGAAACGTTTTTATGAAACAATTTTCTTCCGTTTACCGAAAATCCTGAAATTTTCATAGTTTTTGAATTTTCAAGATAAATTGAAATTTGACGATTATTCAATAAAATTGTCGGCTCTACTTTCTTTTTTGTTTTTGCCGAAATTGCAGTATTTTCGCGGTTTTCTTCAAGTTCGTCGCCTTCGTTGTTTTCTTTTTCGCTCGTCGGTTTTTCGCCTTCCCAAATCTTAAAATCGTCAAAATAAAACGTTTGGTCTTTTGTTTGCGGCGCAAAATCGACGGTACTTCCGCCCGCAAACGTCGAAAAATAAAAAGCGTCTATGCCAAAATCGTCGCTGTCGCGCAAAACTAATCCGCGCAAATCCAAAACGAGAACATCGTTAAGCCAAGTTTTTATAACGCTGTTGGATTTGTTCGCTTCGGTTTTGTCGGCGTCGTTCATTTTTATGTAGGTTCTGACCGTATTCCATTTTCCAATTTCAAAATGCGCGATATACGGTTTTAATTTTCCCCAATAACTGCAAGGCCAAGCGTTGCCGTAAGACGTTTTTATAACAGACCAATAATCGCGATTGCAGGCGTTATAAAGTTGCGGGTCGCTAATTTCAAGATTTTCGGGCAATTTTCCCCAATAAAAATCGTCGCCGCAACTTTCTTTTTTGTCTCTATAATACATATATTGCGTGGCGTAAATATTTTCTGCGTCCGAAAGCGCGCTTCCGCTTCGCCACATAACTCTTGCCGAAAATCCGTCCGCTTTCGACATACTAACGCAGCCGGACGGCATTGTTCCGCCGTCAAATCCGGGAAGTTTTCCGCCCGTACCATAATCGCCGCCTTCGGGAAAAAATACTTTGTATTCTACCGTTGCGCTATCGTAATTTTTACCTAAATTATATTGCCATTGAACGCCGCTGTTTTGCGACTGCACTTGTTTTTGCGGATATAATACTGCCAAAACTTTTTTTTGTCCGCTTATATTTTCTTCAATTCGAGCGCGAGCGCTGTCTTGCGGTCTGCCTTTTTCGCCGTTAAAACCTATTCCGTTGTTCCACGACGGACTTTCGCCTTTGGGATTTTTCCAATCGTTTTTTACTTGCTCCCAAGTATAAAGCCCCGCTTCGTTTTCGCTGAAATCGCATTGAAAAATCAATTCGCCACAAAACGCGAAAGAAAACGTAAAAATCGCAATAATTATATTTTTTTTCATAAGTTCTCCCAAATTATGCCGATAAATATAATTATTGTACGAAGCGAAAATGTATTTTTGCACTATTAAAAATATAAAAAAGGATATGATTGTGATAAAAATAGCCAGCGTAATTTTAACGTTTTTTGTTTTTGCCTTTTGCGGCGAATATTCGCTTAAAGCGCTTATTGATTCGGCTTACAAACACTCGCATCCGCTTGCCGTCGCAAATATTATGAAAGAAAAAGGCGCAGAAGCAATAGACGAAGCAAAACGAAATATGCTTCCCAAAATCACGTTTTCGGGAGATTACAGTTTCGCGATAACCACCTATAATTCTATGGCGAATATGGTCGAATGGGAAGATATGTTTTATGGCTGGGGCGATTTTTCTACGGACGATTTATTTTTGTTTCCTAAAAATACGCTTTCGGGCAGAATAGATTTGCAACAGACGTTTTTTGCGCAAAACAAACTTCGACGCGCCGTCGAATACGCGCTAATTCAAAATCGCGGACTAATTTGCAATTGGCAGGACGTTCGTATGAAAGTGAAAGCGGATATGACGAAAATGTATTACAACGCGCTAATATCGCGGCAAAGAATGCTTATAGAAGAACAGAGTAAAAATATTTCCGAAAGTCGCCATAATCAAACTCTTTCGCTTTTTGAGTCGCGTATGTTATCCGAGATAGATACGCTGAACAGTTTTATCGATTTTTCGCAGGCGTCGGTTCGGCTTTCGGAAGCAAAACGCGGCGAACGCGAAATTTATCGCTCAATTGCCGTTGCCGCGGGACTTAAAGAGCCAGCCGACAGCATATTTTTGACGGATACTCTCTTGCCCGCCGCTACAAAATTTGACTACGAACTTTTATTGGAACATTTTTTATCGGAAAACAAGGATTTGCGAATGTTGGCTACGGAAGTTAGTTTAGCCGAAGTTCGCGTAAAAATAGCCAAAGGCGATTATTTTCCTATAATTTACGGCGGACTTTCGCTTAATAGAATCGCGCAGTTTGATAAACTTCAAAAGCCAGCCAACTTTGATTTTGCGCCCGAAAGAAAACTGTATTTGGGAATGACTTACGACGTTACGCCCTTTGGATTGCGCCAAATTCGCGTAAAGCAAAGCGAATACGATTTAAAAATAACCAAGCGTAATTTTGAAGAAAGACAAGAACAATTAACGCTTCTTTTGCGGTCGAATTACGAAACGATAGACGAAGAAATTACAAAAATGCAGGAAGGCGAAAAAATGCTAAAAGCGTCCGAAAAAGCGCTTATTTTAGCGCAAAATCAATACGCGAGCGGACTTCTTTCGCAAGTCGATATGGAGACGGCGGAGCAGAGATTTCGCAATAGCGGGCTAAATTATTTACTTGCGGTTTTTCGCTATAATTCGCTGTTAATCGACCTGCGAATTATGGGCGCGGACTATTTGTACGAACCCATAGAAAATACGAAAAATGAAAGATTTGACGGTTTTAACAATTATTACTTGCGCGGCGAATAACAAAAAACATATATTTATACGGGAAATTTAGCGTTTCATAACGGAGGAATTTATATGAAGGTGCTGCTTGTTGACGATTCTTCAACTATGAGAAGAATACAGACGAACCAGTTAAACGGATTGGGAGTAAGCGATATTGTAGAAGCGGAAAACGGTCAAGACGGTCTTGACAAACTTGCCAAGAGTATGCCGCTCGACGTCGTTTTGCTCGACTGGAATATGCCTGTTAAAAACGGTTTTGAGTTTTTAACCGAGGCGAGGGCAAATGCCGCTTACAAGGACGTAAAAATTATTATGTGCACGTCGGAATCGGAAAAAACGCGAGTGCTTGAAGCGCTTAAAGCGGGCGCAAACAATTACATAGTAAAGCCGTTTACGCCCGAGTCGCTTAAAGAAAAATTGGGTTTGTAGAAGCGTTTGTTTTTTGTTTCTAAACGAATTTTTGTCGAACGTATGAATATTAGTAGAGTATTTCTTTATATTCTCGTTCTCTTTTCCGTTTTGTTTTCGCAAGATACGGACGCGGTAAGCGAAGCGTCGGCGATAGTCAAAAATATTCAGGAAAACGGTTTCTCTTTGATTCAGGGAGTAATTACGACCGTTTTGATACTCGCGCTTGCGGTGCTACTGATAGTCGTCGTCGGCGTATTTTTTCGCGAACTTTGCAATAATTTGACTTTATACGGCGCAAAACATTTCAAATCGATAAAAATAAAAAGGTATCAAATATTAGACCACGAACAAATTCAGCAAGGAGTTTTGTTTTCTATAAATTTGGCGAAATGGATTATTTACGCGTTGATTTTGTTTTTAACCGTTCCGACGGTTTTCTCAATTTTTCCTCAAACGCACGACTTTGCAACTACGCTTTGGGGATATTTTTTGGCGCCCGTAAAAAAAATCGTTCTCGGAGTAATAGGTTATTTTCCTAAACTTATAACGATTATTGTAATTTTGTTTTTCGTAAAATACGTTTTGAAAATGCTAAAATTTTTCAGCGACGAAATAGAAAAAGGACGTCTTACCATAAAAGGATTTTACGCCGACTGGTCGAGACCCACGTATTTGTTGTTAAAATATATGATTTACGCGTTCACCATCGCTATTATTTATCCGTATTTGCCAAATTCCGACACGCAGGTTTTTCAGGGAGTTTCGCTGTTTGTCGGACTTATAATTTCCATCGGTTCTTCTTCGGCAATAGGAAATTTAGTCGCGGGACTTGTGATAACTTATATGCGCCCGTTTCAAATCGGCGAGAGAATAAAAATCGGCGAAAACGAAGGAACGGTCGTGGAAAAAAGCGCTTTCGTCGTCAGAATTTTAACGGACAAAAAAGAATACGTAACCTTTCCGAACATTACGATTTTAACGTCGAATATAACGAATTTCAGTTATTCAAAAGAAACGGGAAACGGACTTATAATTCACACGAACATTACGTATAATTATACGGTCGAATGGCGAAAAATCCACGAATTGCTTATTGACGCGGCGAAAAAAACGCAGTTTATAGAACAAGAACCCGAGCCGTTTGTCTTGCAAAAAGCGCTTGACGATTTTTATTGCGTTTACGAAATTAACGCTTATACGAAAGAGATTGCGCAAATTAAACTAATTTATTCGGAATTGCACAAAAATATTCAAGACGCTTTTGTTGAGGCGGACTTGGATTTAACTTCGCCGCATTATGGAATTTATAAAAAAGAAGATTAAAAAAGGAGAAACGTAAATTATGAAAGTATTACTGCTTAACGGAAGTCCGCACAAGGACGGCTGCACAAACAGGGCTTTGTGCGAAATTGAAAAAGAACTGCGCGCCGAAAACATTGAAACGGAAATTCTTCAACTTGGAATAGACCCTGTTTCGGGTTGTCGCGGATGCGGATATTGCAAAAAATATAAAAAATGCACAATAAGCGATTCCGTAAACGATTTTGCGCATTTTGCAAAAAGTGTCGACGGTTTTATTTTCGGTTCTCCCGTTCATTACGCAAGCGCCGGCGGAACAATAACCGCGTTTATGGACCGACTTTTTTATTCGGCTTCGGCAAATTTTGAATATAAGCCGGCAGCCGCAATTATTTCTTGCAGAAGAGGCGGTTCAAGCGCCGCTTTTGACCAACTTAATAAATATTTCGCAATAAACAGTATGCCTATTGTTTCGTCGCAATATTGGAATATGGTTCACGGAAACACGCCCGAAGAAGTTGAACGCGATTTGGAAGGATTGCAAACTATGCGGACACTCGGAAAAAATATGGCGTGGCTTCTAAAATCAATAGAATCGGGCAAAAATTCGGGCGTTAAAATTCCTGAAAAAGAAGAGCGCGAAAGAACAAATTTTATTCGCTAATTGAAGTAGGACATAGCCCTGCGGCTCGTCTTACCGCATTGCCCGCGTCTATAAGTCCGTATGCGTGTCGCAGGGAAAAACCGTTTGCGTCGTACATACTTTCATCGCCTGTTTTTTTTGCGGTTTGCGTAATTATTTGATAAATTTCGTCGACCGTAAGCGTCGGATTTGCCGCTAAAATAAGCGCCGCAACTCCCGAAACAATCGGCGCCGAAAACGACGCTCCGCTTCTGTATCCGTAATTTTCGTTCGCTTCGCCGTTGTGATTATTGCTGCCTTCGGCTCCCATTAAATCGGGGGCGAGTATTCTGTCTCCGGGAGCCATTATGTCTAAATTGCTTCCGAAATCCGAACCGCTCGAAAGAACGCCGTATTCGTTACTTCGCGAAACGCCGATAACCCACGGAAGTTCGGATTCGTCTCTTATATTGACGTTATCCAAATTTTTACGGTCGTTTCCGCAGGCAAAAATAATAACGGTTCCGTTTTCGTAAAGTCCTTCGAGTAGCGATTCAAGCACGGAACTCACGTTATACGTTCCCCAAGAGCAATTTATAACGTCCGCTCCCCAATTTTGCGCGTAATCAAACGCCTTTATAAGTTGAGCGTCCTCGTAAAAATAATCGTCGTTGCCGCCGACAAACAATAAATCGCATTCGGGCGCGACTCCCATAGTTCCTACGACGTTTTGCCGCGCCGCGACGACTCCCGAAACGGCTGTTCCGTGCGAATACTCGCTTCTTTTTACGGGGTCGCAACTATTGCCGTCGTCTATAACGTTATAAACTTCTATGTTTTCAAAATCTTCGTGTTCTTTTTGGAAATCGTTGTCTATAACCGCGACTTTCACGCCTCTGCCTTTGGTAATTTCCCACGCGGGAGCGATATTTATCGAAAAATTATGCGTACTCTGCAAATGCCATTGAAGCGGGAAAAAATTATCGTATTCGTCTACATCTCTAATCGGCGGTTTGTACTCGTAATCGCATTCGACTTTTACGCCGATTTCTTTGTTTTCCGAACAGGCGAAAAAACACAAAGCGACGCAAAAAAACAAATAAAAAAACTTCATCGCGCTCTTATTTCTCTCACAAAATTGGGATGCGAATTTTTTACGGCGTCGTTTTCTAAAAGTTCGCGGGAAAGTTCAAATTGCTTATTTTGAGCGTTTGGAATTACCAAAAAAATATTTTGCGACAACTTTTCAAAAGATTTTATTTCGTATTTTGAAAAAACAAAGTTGGCGTTTGAGCCGTTTTTTAATTCGACTATCACTCCTTCGGCGATTTTTACGCGATTTCCGTGTTGCGTAACAAGCCAGCCGTCTTTTTCGCCGCTTCTTGCGGACTTTTCAGGATAAAGAAAAATCGTGTCGCCGCGTTCTATATAAAAATCTTGGGCGAAAATAAAATTTGCCGAAAATATTAAAAAAATTGCGAAAAACGTTTTTTTCATATCGCGTTTTTCTCTATGTAATTTTTTAATGTTTGCAAATTCGCGTCGATTTCTCTTACTTTTGCGGGCAAGGTTTCTATTTCTTGCAAATGTTTTGGAATCGGCGGTTTTTTTCCCGTCGCGTCTCTAACGTTTTCTTCAAATTTCGCCGCCAAAGCGGTTTCCAAAACTATTGTTTTTGTCGCGCTGTTGCGAAGTTTTTGCGCTACGACAAATCCGTCAGCCGTGTGCGTGTCAATAAAAATTCCGTGCCGAAAATACATATCGCGAATAGCCGTAATTCTTTCGGGGTGCGTGCTTTTCGACGAAATAAATCCGTATTTTTCCTGCATAATTTTCAATGTTTTCGCGTCAATAGAAAAATCGCCGCCGTTTTCGACGGTTTCCCACAATATTTTCAATTTTTCGGATTTGCGGTCGAGCAAATCAAAAACAAATCTTTCCAAATTTGACGCTTTGCTTATGTCCATAGAAGGCGACGAGGTTTGAATCGTATCTTCGTCGGTGCGCGGAGCGTATTTTCCCGTTCTAAAAAATTCGTCCAAAACGTCGTTTTCGTTTGTCGCGACGATTAACCTGTTTATCGGCAAACCCATTTGTTTTGCGATGTGTCCCGCGCAAATATTCCCGAAATTTCCGCTTGGAACGCAAAAATCGACTTCTTCGTCAATATTTTCGGCGACGGCAAAATATCCCTTAAAATAATAGACGATTTGCGCGACGATTCTTCCCCAATTTATTGAATTTACAGCCCCGATTTTATATTTTTGCTTGAAATCTTTATCTTTATTTACCGCTTTTACCAAATCCTGACAGCCGTCAAACATCGCTCTTACGGCAATGTTGTGAATATTTTTGTCTTGAAGCGAATACATTTGCGCGCGCTGAAACGGCGACATCTTTCCCGCGGGCGAAAGCATAAATACGTTCAGCGAATTTTTGCCTTTCATCGCGTATTCCGCCGCGCTTCCCGTATCGCCCGAAGTCGCGCCCAAAATGTTTATTTTTTCGTTTTTTGCCTGCAAAACGTATTCAAACGCATTTCCTAAAAACTGCATTGCCAAGTCCTTAAACGCGAGCGTCGGTCCGTTAGAAAGTTCTTGAAGGTATAAAGTATTGTCTATTTTTACGACGGGCGTAATTTCGCCGCAACGCTCCGCAGTTCTTGAATTGCAGAAAATTTGCGGAGAATACGAATCGTTTATGATTTTGCGCAAATCGTTTGGCTCTAAATCGTCCGCAAACGGCGATATTATTTCAAAAGATAAATCGCAGTAATTTAATTTTGACAGTTCTTTCAATTTTTCCTTTGAAAATTTTGGATAACTTTCGGGAACAATTAAGCCGCCGTCGGATGCAAGTCCGCCGAGAAGAATTTGCGAAAAGTTTTGCGCAGGCATATTTCCGCGAGTTGAAACATATTGCATAAAGCGCCTCCTTGTAATTTTTTTTGTAATTTTGCCAAGTTTCGCAGATAAAATACAATTTGTATAAGTAAAAAATTACTTTTTTCAAAAAATTTCTCATTTCTTTACGAGTATAAATTATTCTCGGCGACAATAAAAAACTCTATTTACGAATGGCAAATATTATTTTTGCGCGGTAAAATGTAAAAAAGTAGAGGAATTTATGAAAGGAATTATTCTTGCGGGCGGATTTGGTACGCGGCTTTTTCCCGCTACAATGCCCGTTTGCAAACAACTGCTTCCCGTTTATGATAAACCGATGATTTATTATCCGCTTTCTACGCTTATGCTTGCGGGAATCAGAGATATTTTAATTATTTCTACGCCTGACGATACGGCGAGATTTGAAAAACTTTTTGAAAACGGCTCGCATTTGGGACTTAACGTTCAATATAAAATTCAAAAATATCCGCGCGGACTTGCAGACGCTTTTATCGTCGGCGAAGAATTTATTGGAAACGACAGCGTCGCGCTTGTTTTGGGCGACAATCTTTTTTACGGATACAGTTTCACAAAATTACTAAAAAAAGCGGCGGCGCAAAACGAAGGCGCGTCGGTTTTCGGATATTACGTCGATAACCCCGGCGAATACGGAGTGGTCGAATTTGACAAAAACGGCGCGGCGATATCCATAGAAGAAAAACCGCAAAAACCAAAATCGAATTACGCGGTTACGGGCTTGTATTTTTACGACAATTCGGTTATCGATATTGCAAAAAACGTAAAACCGTCCGCAAGAGGCGAAATAGAAATAACCGCCGTAAACGACGCATATCTTAAAAAAGGCAAACTCAACGTAGAAATTATGGGACGCGGTTTTGCGTGGCTCGATACGGGAACGCACAGCGCGCTTTTGGAAGCGGCGTTTTTCGTAAAAACCATAGAAGACAGAACGGGGTTGAAAATCGGCTGCATAGAAGAAATTGCGTGGAAAAGCGGATTTATAGATAAAAAACAGTTCGTAAAACTTGCCGAACAGTTGCAAAAATCGACTTACGGCGAATATCTTATTAAACTTGCCGAAAGGGAATAAATTATGCCTTTTAACGTCGAAAAAACGCCGATTGACGGCTTAATAATAATTGAACCGAAAATATTTTACGATTCTCGCGGATTTTTTATGGAAACGTACAAACAAAGCGATTTTTTGTCGCTTGGAATAAGCGAACAATTTTCGCAGGATAATCACAGTTGTTCGGCGAAAGGCGTTTTGCGCGGAATTCATTTTCAGCGCGAACCGTTTGCGCAGGGAAAACTCGTAAGAGTGCTAAAAGGAAAAGTTTGGGACGTCGCGGTGGATTTGCGAAAAAATTCGCCGACTTTTAGCAAATGGTTCGGCATAGAATTGAGCGAAGAAAATTCAAAAATGTTTTATATTCCCGCAGGTTTTGGACACGGATTTGCCGCTCTCGAAGACGATACGCATTTGTTTTATAAATGCACGAAAGAATATAACGCTTCGTGCGACGGCGGAATAAAATACGACGACCCCGATATTGCCGTCGATTGGAAATTGGGCGAGATTAGTCCGATAATTTCGGATAAAGACGATAAACTTCCTTTGCTAAAAGAGGTAAAATTATGATTTGGTTAGTCGGAAAAAACGGAATGCTCGCGCAGGAAACGTCGCAAATATTATCTAAAAACAATTTGGAATATTGCGGAACCGACATCGAAGTCGACATAACGGACATTGACCAAGTAAAAAAATTTATAGACGGGAAAAATTTTTCGCACATAATAAATTGCGCGGCTTACACAGCGGTCGATAAAGCGGAAGACGACGCCGAAAACGCAATGAACATAAACGTATACGGCGCGGCTAATTTGGCGTTTGCCGCAACCGCCTTAAATTCCGTTTTAATACACATTTCTACGGATTACGTTTTTGACGGCGAAAGCGACGTTTCTCTTTGCGAAAAAGATACGGTAGGTCCGACGGGAGTTTATGGAAAAACCAAACTTTTCGGCGAATATTCCATAGAATTGTCGGCGTTAAACAGATATTTTATTATCCGTACCGCTTGGCTTTACGGAAAGTATGGCAAAAATTTCGTAAATACTATGCTTGACCTTATGAACGCGAAAGAAAGCATAGGAGTCGTGGCAGACCAATGGGGAAGTCCCACTTGGGCGAAAGATTTGGCGGAATTTATTGTACTTATTGTAAAAAGCGAAAGTAAAAAATACGGAATTTATCATTTTTCCGGCGAAGGCAAAACAAATTGGTACGAATTTGCGAAAAAAATTTACGAATACGGACGAAAAAACGGCTTGATTTCAAAAGATTGCGCAATTAACGCGCTTACGACGGAACAATATCCTACAAAGGCAAAAAGACCAAAATATTCGTATCTTTCAAAAGAAAAAGTAATTGAAAATTTTGGAATAAAAATAGCGAAATGGGAAAAATCTTTACAAAACTATTTAGAAAAATAAAAAATTGTCCGATATAAGTTGTGATGTTATGTACCGATTGTGCTATTTGCAAACGGCAAATAGTATTTTCCGAAAAAATTCGAGGAAGTTTAGGGCTTTTTATGAAAAACTTTTTACTGTCATATTCGGCGCTTATTATCGCGTTTTGCGTATTTAAAGCGGACTGTTCGGGAGTTATCTCCGCGTATTATTCTTTATATGGAAATATGCACGGACGTTCTTTGGAATTTGGCGGAACGTTAGACAACAAACTTATGTTGAGCGCGGACGTATCGCTTATCGCGAAAGAATGGAATCTCTATTTGAAAATAATGGAGCCGCTCGGAGGCGGATTTAATTTTTCCTACACTTTGCAGCCCGCTAAACATTTTCAATTATTGCCGATAGGAATTTCGGCGGGTTATTGGACGTATAATTTCGGCGAAACCGAAAAAGGCGGCTTGTATGAAACTTCTTCGGAACTTTTTGTCGGATATTTCGCCCGAATGCGCATAGGCGGACAAAAAGTGTGGTTTGACGTTTCCGACAGAGTGCTTTTCGGCAGAACGAATTACGAAAAACCCGAATATAATCCTGAACTTGGAAATTATTTATCGCATAAAAAAGATTTTCTTGCGATAAACAACGTATATTTCGGCGTAACTTGGACTCCGTCGCTTGCGGACAGAAAATTGGTAATTAAAAAAGAACTTGCGGCGGAGATAGCGATGGTAGAAGCGACTGCCGACTCCGCGCTTGCGACGGTCAGCGAAATAAAAAACGCTATTAAGAATATTGAAAAAATGCAGCAAAAAATCGTCCACGACCAAATACGAATAAATCTTGCTTTAGACGCCGTATCTCCCACTCGCATAGAAGAATCCGAAATACAGTTGGCGTATCTTACAGAAGCGTTTCACGATTTATTTTCCCGCGTAAAAAGCATTCAACTTCTCCCGATAATCGCAAACGCGAATCTGCCCGCGACGAGACCTCCGGGCTTTACGGTTTCGACCGCGCCTTTGCTTTTTGGCGGCAACGAATACGCGCTTTATAGTCGCGCGCTTGATTCTTATCGCAAAGGATTTTACGACGAAAGCCGCGATATTTTGAGCGAATTAGTAAATCTTTATCCAAACGGAAGATATTCCGACAGAGCGTATTTTTGGATGGGCGAAAGTCATATTTTAGAAAAAAATTACGCGCTTGCGATACCGTTTTACGGAAAAGTGTTTGATTTTGCCGAAAGTTCAAAAGACGACGACGCGCAGTACAGAATTGCTTTTTGCTATAAATTATTGGAAGAACAGGACAAAGCGTTTGAAGAGTTTACTAAATTGGTTCAAAGATATCCCGCGAGCGAATTTGTTCCGCAGGCAAACAACGAAATCAGAGAAATTACTTTGCGGCGAAACGGCACTTTTGCGGCTGTCGAAAGCGCGACGCAACCGGATTCAAGTATTTTGGCAATACAAAACGCTTTTTTGGCTGATATAGAACCCGTAATTGTACCTGTATTTGTTCCCGAACAAGCGGAAAGCGAACAAACGGAAAGCGAAGAATCGGAGCAAGACGAAACGTCGTCGCAAATTTTAGCGCTAAAACAACCGACAAAAGATAAAGATTTCGACAAAAGACAAAAAAGTATCGTTAAGTTCACAAAAGATTTGGCAAAAATGGAAAAAATGTTGGAAGAAGTAAAACAATCCGCCCCCGCGACCTATGGAGTCGCAAATTTTTCTGTGGAATTGATGAAAACGCTGAATCGTATGCAGGAGCAAAAATCGTTTGACTTTGACGAAATTCTTCCTTTCGTTTTGAAGGCGACTTTTATGACTCTTCCGCCAAACACGATTCCCGCAAACGCGCAAATAAATACGGATATTGCGGTTAAATTGTTTCCATTTTTGACTGTGGATTTTAATTTGTCGCAAAATCGCGCGGTATCGGTTATAAACTCCGCTCTAAAATCGTGGAACGGCAAAAGTATTTACGATATTAAAAACGAAATGGCAAGCGCACCTCCCGCGCAAAAAGTAAAAATTGCGGCTCTTCTAAAATATTCTACGGGAGTTTTTGGCGCAGCAATCCCGCAATTAACCGTTACGATAAAGGCAAGTTTGTAAATTTAATGAACAAGCCGAAACTTTGGACGCAAGATTACGTTTTCGCCTGCATAGGAAACCTTCTGGGATATTTCGGTTTTTGTATGGTTTTGCCCGTTTTGCCTATGTTTCTTATTGAAAATTATTCGATACCGCAATCGAAAACGGGAATAATACTTGCGTCTTTTACTTTTTCGGCTATGCTTTCCCGTCCGATTTTCGCGTATTTGGCGGATATTTACAACAGAAAAAAAATTTATTGCGCGGTTTTGCTAATTTTTGCGATTTTGTTTTTGCCTTATCCGCTCATTACGGGCGGAGTTGTTTTTTTTGTAATTTTGCGTTCGCTTCACGGTTTTGCGTTTGGCGGACAATCGGTTTGCGGAAACGCGATTCTCGTCGATATCGTAAACGAAAAACGTCGCGGCGAAGGATTTGGATATTTTGGAATTTCCAACAACATAGGAATGGCTTTGGGACCGATGACGGGAATTTACATTTACGAAACGGGCGAAAGCGGCTTTTTTTGGATGTTTGTAGTGGCGTTTATTCTCGGAATTGCGGGATTTATGAGCGTACTTAAAGTTCGTTTGCCAAAAAATACGACAGCCATAAATATTCCCGAAGACAAAAAAATATCTTTCGACAAATTTTTTCAAATACAAGGAATTTACGCGGGAATTTCCTTGATGTTGCTGTCGTTTCCTTACGGACTAATCGTATCTTTTTCGGCGCTTTACGGAAAAGAACTCGGCATTGGAGCGCATTCGAGTTTGTTTTTTGTGTTTATGTCGCTGGGACTCGTGTTTTCGCGGCTTTTTGCGGGAAAAGTTATAGACGGCGGCGGACTTACGATTGCGATAAAAATATCCGCGTTTTTCATATCGATAACTCTTGCGCTTTTTGCGTCCATTGACCTTTTGAAAGTAGAAAACGTCGCGGCGATAAAGACATTATTTTATACGGTCGGATTATTTCTCGGACTTGGTTACGGCGCGCTTTTTCCGTCGTTTAACACGCTTTTTGTAAATCTTTCGCCCGATAATCGCAGGGCGGCGGCAAGTTCTACCTATATGACAAATTGGGATTTGGGACTTGGCGCGGGACTGATTTTCGGCGGAGTAATTATGGAAAAAACGGGAATGTCGGCGGCTTATTTAACGTCCGCAGTTACGTCGTTTGTCGCGGCGCTATATTTTACGCTCTTTGCCGCAGGACACTTTGAACGACATAAATTGCGTTAATTTTCGCTTGTTTTTTTTATTTGTCTCGGATGAAAATGATGATGCGTTTCAATTAAAAACGTACTCGTTACGTGCGTGTAAATTTCGGTCGTCGTAATGCTCGAATGCCCCAAAAATTCCTGAACTATGCGCAAATCGCAGCCGCCTTCGAGAAGATGCGTCGCAAAAGAATGCCGCATAGTATGCGGAGAAATGCCGCCGAGTATTCCGGCGCGTTTTGCCGCTTTTTTTATAATATCAAAAACCGCCATTCTCGTGAGTTGCTTCCCAAATTTTTGATTTATAAACAAGAAATTTGCGCTTGCGGGTTTTACAAATTTATCGCGTTCTTCGTTTAAGTATCTTAAAACCCAATCGCGCGCGATTTCGCCGACGGGAACCAAACGCTCCTTGTTTCCCTTGCCCGTTACCATCATAAAATCTTTGTTTGTTAAAAACTGTTCGGTCGTAACGCTTACGCATTCCGAAACGCGCATTCCCGTAGAATAAAGAAGTTCCAAAATTGCGCGATTTCGCAAAGGTGCTTTTTCGTTTTCGTCCGCGGCGTTGTCCAAAATCTTAAAAACGTCTTCTACGCACAAAGTATATGGCAAAGTTTTCGCGAGTTTCGGCGATTCCAAATTTTCGGTCGGGTCGTGGTTTATTATGTCTTCGGCAAATAAAAATTTGTAATATCCGCGAATTGTCGAAATATGCCTGTGAATCGTCGTTTGGACAAGTTTTTCTTTTTCTGGCAAATTGCAAAGATATGTTATGTATTTTTGCAAATCTTCTTGCGAAATCGCTTTTTCTTCGAGATTATTTTTTTCAATATATTCCTGAAAACGAGTTAAATCAAAAAGATACGACGTTTTTGTATTGTCCGAAAGTCCTTTTTCCGCCGAAATCCAGCCGAGAAAAAACTTCATATTTTCCGATATTTCCGTCGGATTTTCTACAATCGCGCTAATTTGGCTCATTTTTTTTGAACCTATTGAAAAAAGCGATTTGTCATTTTCTCTTTGCCGATGGTTGAAGCGTAACCGTGTCCGGGAAATACGTGCGTTTCGTCGGGAAGAGTGAAAAGTTTATTTTCTATGCCTTTTATTAACGCTTCGCCGTCGCTGTAACCCCAATCGCTTCTGCCGACGGTTCCCGCAAAAAGCGAGTCGCCCGAAAAAAGCGCGCTCCCGTCAAAAAAGCAAATTCCGCCCGGAGTGTGTCCCGGTGTGCTAAAAACTTCAAACTTAAAACTGCCGACGTGAAAAATTCCTTCGTTAATCGGATTATAACGTCCGTTGTAAGAAGCGCGTTCGGAGTTGAACATTTGAGCGCCGTTAAGATAAGCGTCCTTTATCAAAAATTCGTCCAACGGACTAAAATAAAGCGGAATATTTTTGTCTATTTCGTCCCAAATGTCAAACATTCCCAAAAAATGGTCGAAATGTCCGTGAGTAAGCAAAATCGCCTCGATTTTCAAAGCGTCGCTTTTTATTTTTCCAATCAATTCAAAGGGGTCGGGGGCTGGGTCAATCACAATCGCGTTATTTCCTTCAATAACCAAATACGAATTTGTAGAAATCCTTCCCGACTGAAAACATTCAATTTTGTACATTTTGCCTCCGTTTTTTTTATTTTTTAATTTATATTTCATCGTCAAAATCGCCTAAAAACACGACTTCGGGTTCAAGAATCACCTGAAATTTTTCTTTTACCGTTTTACGAACTTTCGCCATAACCTTGCGCACGTCTTCGGCGGTCGCGTTTTTTTTGTTCACGATAAAATTCGCGTGTTTTTCGCTAACCTGCGCGTCGCCTATGCAAAAACCTTTTAGCCCCGCTTCTTCAATCAATTTTCCCGCGTAATTATTTTGGGGACGTTTAAAAACCGAACCGCAAGAATGATATTCCAAAGGTTGATTTTCTTTGCGTTTTTTCAAAATTTCGTTTTGAGCGGACAACAAAATTTCATAATTTTTTTTCATATTAAACTCAAAATCAGCCCAAAATATTACGCCGTTTTTTTTTTGAAAAACGCTTGAACGATAGCCGAAATTCGCCTCTTCCTTTGAAATTATAACTTCCGCATCCGAGTCGCAATCGTAAAAACATATTTTCGTTACAAAATCCGAAATCGTTTGCGAATACGCGCCTGCGTTCATAACGAGCGCCGCGCCGACGGTTCCCGGTATTCCCGACAATTCTTGCGTTCCAAAAAAATTTGCCTTTATCGCTTCTTTCACAAACGCGCTTATACTCGCTCCCGCTTCGGCGCGAATCGCATTGTCAAAAACTAAAATATTATCCATTTTTCGAGTGCAAACGACAAGTCCTCTAAATCCCTTGTCGCTAACAAGCAAATTGCTTCCGTTTCCCATAATAAAATAAGGAATATTTTTTTGTTTTGCAAATTTTATAGAATTTTTTATATCTTGCGCAGAGTGAACGTCAATATAATAATCCGCTTTTCCGCCTATTTTATATCCCGCGCTTGTTTTATCGGACAAAAAAACGTCGGTTTGAATTTCTTCAGACATTAAGCCGTCCTTCGCTTATTTTTTCTGATTTTCAATCACTAATTTCGCTTCTCTGCTGTCGGGACATTCTTTTTTCAACAAATCCCACATCGCGTCCCTGTTTTTTACCTGACTTTGTTTGTTAAAAATCAAGCCGAGTTTATACAAAGCCGCGCACGCAAACTTTTCCGTTCTGTTTTCTTTGAAATATTGTTGAAAAAACGCTTTTGCGTTGTCGAGCGAATTCATCGCGTAACTCGCTTCCGCCTTCCAATATAAAGCGGCTTTCGCGTCGTCGCTGTCGGGATATTTTTCTATATAATCTTTAAAATCATTTACGGCAAGAGAGAAATTACCTTTGTCGTAATTGCTCTTTGCCAAACTAAACAAATCCAAACGTTCCTGCTCTTTAATAGTCGCGACAAGAGAATCCTGCCGCGCTTTTTCAGCCATTTGCGTCGAAATTAAGCCCGTTCTTTTGCTGATTTCGGAAATTTTCGCCAAATTTTCGGTTACGTTTCCCGACAACTGCATAAGTTTTTCGTCCATACTTTTGAGCGTAATTTCTACGTAAACTCTGTGCAACTCTTCTCTCACCATTTCTTCGTCGATGTTCTTTTTGAGAACCGCGATTTCGTGGCTCAATGAGTCGCGAACCGCGGTGAGTTCCTTTGTTCTCAAAATAGTAACTTGGGAACACGAAACGCAAAAAAGAGACAAACAAATCAAAAGCGGAATACGTTTCAAATTAAGCGCGTCCTTATTTCTTTATGACCGTGTATTCTACTCTTCTGTTCATAGAGTGGCACGACTCGTTGCCGCCGCAATTTAAGTTTACGGGTCTTTCTCTCCCAAAAGACGTGGTTTCAAGACGTTGGGAATCGATTCCGTAACGAGTTAGCGCGTTTCTCACGGCTATCGCTCTTTTTTCGCCCAAAGCCATATTGTACTCGGTTGTTCCGCGTTCGTCCGCGTGTCCGTCCAAACGAATTCTAATCTGACTCTGCTCTTTAAGAAACTCGGCGGCGATACGCAATTTTTGAAGCGATTCGCTCGTCAAGTCATACTTGTCGAGGTCAAAATAGAGGGTCTGCAAATTTTCCTTGATTCTTCTGGCAAGTTCTGCTTCCAAATCGACTTCGGAAAATTTGTTTGTGTCCGGCTCCCAAACTTGAGGAGGCGGTGGGGGCGGGGTTTCGACAGGCATCGGCGCGGCTTTTTTGCATCCCGCAAAAAACAAGCACAATACAGGCAAAGAAATAACAAGCAACATTTTGACACTTCTCATTGTGTCTCTCCTTTGTTTTAGGTAATAAATTGTACAAAATCCATAATAAACCGCAGAAAAAATAATTATATTCGCAAATAGAAAGCAAGTATTTTAAAAAAAATCGTAAAAATTTTAAAAATTTTTTCTCGTTATATAAATTTTGACTATTTTAATATGGTAAATGTTACGTTATTTTTATTATTTTTGAAATTATTTCCGCCACTTTTTCAAAGCGTTTTTTAATTTCGTCAAATAGAAAATAAAAAACGCAAAACTTACAAAAAAATTATTTCGGTCAATAAACTTTTAAATTTTTATCGCGAATTTCTACCGCGTCGCCGTTTAGTTTTAACATTCCTACGCCAAATTTATTCGCCGCGTCTTCGGCTTGTTTGTTGAAACTTAAACCGCATATTCCCAAATAAAATTTGTATTTTGAATACATAGGAAAAAGAGTTTTAAAATTCTTAACCTGCTTTTTTACCAAATTTTCAACGTCTTTTTTATGAACGGTATATTTTACTTCCACTATTCCGAGCGAATCCTTATTTATTAGCGCAATGTCGTATTCTCCGTCGAGCGTTTTTCCGTCTTCAAGCGGAATCGAATTACTCAAATGCCTTTTTACCATATCAAAATGCACGCCGCCCAAAGTTTTTGTCGCGCAGAGAGAATTGAAAAAATAATCTTCTGCCACTTTTCCGTTGCTACTGTTTATTCCATCGACGTTTTTACTGACTTCTTTTACAAACTTTCCCAATTTCTCAAACTCTTTTGCGTTTTTTTCTTGCAGTTTCCATACTTTTTCAAATTCTTTCGCGTTTTCTTCTTGCAGTTTCCTAATTTCCGCGAAACCTTTCATAGTTTCCGCCATTGAAGCCCTAATTTCGGCTAATTCTCTTTCCCATATTTCCATAATTTTACTCCATTTTTTTGGAATTTCGTTATTATTATATATACAATATACTATTTGCACAAAATCAAAAAATAAATTTTGCACAAAACCCAAAAAAAAAACGGACAACCGCTTTCGCGGTCGCCCGTTTCAAAAAACCGCTTTTCGCTAGTTTTCTATTTCAACATCAATTTATGCTGCAAAACCGCCGCGCCTTTGGCGTCTTTTACGTTAAGCACAAATATTCCCTTTGCAAGATTATCCGTTCTCAAACCCGTCGCATTTACGCCGTTTACCGCGTTAATGTTTGCGGTAGAAACTAAACGACCCTGCATATTGTAAAGATTTGCCGTATAATTGCCCGCCGTTAAACGAAGGTTAATTTGTCCGTTTTGTATTCCCGTAAAGGCGAATGCGTTAACTTTATTTGCCGTTTTGGAAATTGAAGTATTAGGTTGGCAATTACTGTCGAAACTAAACGGATTGCAATCGGCTCCCGCACTGGGGCTGGGAGTATTAATGTTATCGACGTCTACGTTCGATTCCCAAGTAGGTTCTACAAAATCTTGACCGGGATAAATAGTTACCGCGCCGACAAACGGATTAAAGTTCACAGACCAAGTTCCGTCGCTTAATTTTTCAGGAGCCAAACGAGGACGTTCTCCATTGCTATATTTAACGTCCATTTTATTATCGCTAACTCCGCTAATTATTACCGAAATCTCATCCTGATACGCCACGTCCAAATTGCTCGTTGTCGGAGTTATGGTATTTGAACTAAAACTTACGTTAGTTACAGCGTTTGCCGTCAAACGATATTTTACCGCTTCCGAAGCCGTATAAACTACCAAATCGTTCGCGTCTATTTTTTGCTTTAAATATTGATAATGCAAGCGAAGTTGATTTTTCGTAATACCGCCCCACCAGCCGCCCATTCCTCTCGCCGAAGAATTAAGGGGCCAATAAGTCGCGGGATTATTGTCGTACCAAGCGTTATCCGCAATATCGGCAACAGCGTGAAATTCGCGAATCATATAACCTTTGGTGGCAATTATTTGGTCAATCATATCGTCCAAACCCAAACGCACGTGCGCGTTACCGGGATATACCCACTCGCTGCCGGTGCTTTTTGGAGTCCAGCCCTGTTTTTCAATATAAAACGCGTCAAAGTCAATCGCATACGGATGAAAGAAGTCGTTAAACATAGGAACGCCCGATTTTGAACCCGCTCTCGCCATAAATACTTGATTATTGTACAGCGAGTCGTTAGACGCCGTGCTATACGCGTCCATAGGATAACCGTAATATTCGGAACGTTTTCCTTTTTTGAAATATTTGCCCGGATTCTGAATTTTTTCGTAAATACGAGCGTTAACCGAGTCGTTTGCGTCCTTAATGTTTCTTTTCCAGTCGTTTCCAACCCACGCTTTTACCGTAAAAATAGAAGCAAGCATACCGGGAATTCCCTCGTCCGCTTTACAGGCTACTTTACCGCTACACCACGGGGCTACGTCAAGTGGCGTTCCATTGCACGTACCACCCGGTCCGCTCCAGTCGGCTTTCTCACAACCTTGAGGTACGTCGGCAGGATTTACCCACCAAAATTCCGCCGGGTTTTGGGCATTGCCGTTCCAACCGTTTTCTCCGTAATTATTAAGCATCTCCACATCAAACCAAGCGGGAGTTGTCGCGGCAAGAAATCCTTCGTTAGACGCTTGTCCGGAACCGTCCGCGGGCAAATCGTTAATATTTGCCCATTTTTTAGTGTATTTTACGTACACTTGTACTCCGGTAGGCAATGTTATTTGTTCTACTCCTGCTTTTGGCGTTATTGTAATATTATTGTCCGTAGTCGCAAACGCGTTTTGTGTCCAATACGGTTTTCCAGTAGCAGTTACTAAATCGTTTTGAAGCGTAATTGTACTTGGAGCGGGGTTGGCAAACGCACCATTCGGATTTCCCCAAAGTCCTACTACTTTAAGTCCGCGAATCGCATAAGGAATAGACGGGTCAAAATCGGGAATTGTCTGACCGGGATAAAACCACTGATACTGGTCTGCCGCAGAGGTGTGGTCCATAGAGTGGTTAAACATTTCGTGCCCGTCTTTTACCATTTTAATAGCCAAATCCCATTCGTTTGCGTCCATTTCTTTTACAAAAACGCCCCAGGATTGTTTAATTTTTTCAAATCCCGTTTCGCTCGCAAGCGTATAGCCCGGTCCTATTGAATTTGCAAACGGCATAGAGCCAATATCATCGTGGGTCATAGAATATGCGCCTTTTGCGCCGTTTCTCCAAGTCGCTACAAACGGCGTTCCGCCCGTTCCCTGTCCTTTCCAAAGGTTTCTATTCGCTACGCCGTTGTTTTTTTGTGCCGAAAGCGAATTTATCATAACCCACGGAGACGTTCCTCCGCCCTGTCCTAATCCGCCCGGTTCGTCTCCTTTAGACCAAAACTTCGACCACCAATATAACGTACCATATACAGGGTGAGTCGTATAAACAGTGTCGCCTCTAAATTCAGCGTATCTGCCTTCGTATTCGGTTTCTTTATTCCACGCGCCTTTATTTGCGCAACATTCACCACGAAGAGCGCCGTTTTGATTTCGCTCGTCTGTTTGGCGCATTCTTTCTCTGTCAATCGCAAATCTCGCGTCATAGGGCGAGGGCAAATGCGCGCTTACCACAGCGGCGCACGCAAACACTGCCGCCGCCGCCAATTTTAATTTTCCATTCATAAACATCCTCCTGTTTAAAGTTAAAAAATTGTTTTAAATCCTATTTAACCATTATCTTTTGGTTCAACATCATTTTGCCCGCCTGCTTAACGTTTAGTATAAGCATTCCTTTGGCAAGATTGTTCGTTTTAAGCCCCGAAGCGTTTACTCCGTTTATCGCGGTTATTTCCGTTCTGCTTATCAGTCGTCCCTGCAAATTGTAAAGTTCTGCCGTATAATTTCCTTTTTGCAAATTAAGCGCGATTTGTCCGTTTTGTATTCCCGCGAACGCTACCGCCGCTTTTGTCGAAGGAGCGCGTTTGTCCGAAATAGAAGAAGACCAGTTTATATTTCCGTCGCCGTCTACTCCTTCCCAATTTCCGTTGGGAATAAGCGTAATTTCGCCGTTTGCTCTAAAAGGATTTACCGAAACCGACCAAACTTTTCCTTCGCCGTCCATTTTAACGGGCTTTCTGCGCGGCGCGACGTTTGTTCCCGACCCGTCGCTATATCTTGCCGCCAAACTGTTGCAAGAAGCGTCAAGCGCGACAATTACCGTAATTTCATCGCGATATTTATTGTCTATATCTTCGGTAGTCGTAAGTTTAAGTTTGAAATTGTTGTCGTCTTTGGTTAACGTTCCCGTTTTGTTTGTGGCGTTTGCCGTCATTCTGTATTTTACCGCTTCCGACGGAGTATAAACCGCAAGTTGTCGAGTTTTTATTTTTCCGTCGAGATACTGATAATGCGACCGCAACTGAAAAGCCGCAATTCCGCCCCACCAGCCGCCATAACCGTTGCCCGCGTTATTTACGTTCCAAAGGTCTGGGTCGGATTCGTTCGCGCTTCCGTTTTTGTACCAACTGCCGTCGTCGGAAGTAATGTTTGCCACAGCGTGAAATTCGCGAATCATATAACCTTTTTCATCTACGACTCTGTCGACCAACTGGTTAAGTCCCAATAATACGTGCGGATTTTCGGGATATATGTATTTTCCGCCCGCGCTGTTTGGAGTCCAATCGGTTTCCTGAATGAAAAACGCGTCGAAATCTATTCTATACGGGTGATAAAAATCTCCCGGCATAGGCGCGCCCGATTTCGCTCCGCCTCTTGCTCCCACAAATCCCGCTTGTTCAAGATATCTGTGCGTAGTTTCGGAATAAACGTCAAACGGATAGCCAAAATATTCGCTTCTTTTTCCCGATACAAAATGCTGATTGTCGCCGACTTGCGAGTAAAGTTCGCTGTTTATAATGTCGTTTGCCTGATTTACGTTTCTGTTAAGAAGATTAGCGTCCCAGCCGTTTGCGCTGTGAACTTTCAATACAAAGCCGGGTCTTCCTTTATCGTTTGTCGTTATTGAGCCGTTTTCGTAAAAAGGAAAATATTTTCTAATATCGGGAAGGTCAAACCAGCCGACCGCGTTTACCGATACTTTGTTCGCGCCTTTGTTTATATACATTTTTTGTCCTGTCGCAAGCGTTACTTCTTCAGTGCCGCCTTTTAATTCTATTTTCATAATTCCGCCGTTTGGCGCTTCTTCGTTGGGGCTCATTCCTTCCCAATACGGAAACGAATAAATATCTACAAGGTCGTTAGACGCCTTAAGCGTATCGATATACGCGCCGTTTTCATAATTCGGTTTTCCCAAAGGACCAGCCCAGTCGCCGTTTTGGTCGGGAATTGCGCCTCCAGTCCAAGTAGAAAGGTCAATCGTAGGCGTCCATCCGTTATTAACGTGGTGCAGCGTAATTTTCCACGCGCCGTCTACCGTAAGTCCGCGAACAGGTTCGGGAACGTCGGGGTCGCTCGACGATAATCTTTGTCCGGGGTTATAAACGCTCCATCTATCCGCCGCAGAGGTGTGGTCCATAGAGTGGTTAAATATTTCGTGTCCTTCCGCTACCATTTGTCTTTGCAATACCCAAGCGTCGCCGTTCATTTCGGAGCCGTCTACATACACTCCCCACGACTGTTTAATAAGCGGAAAATCCTTTGCGACGTCCCAGCCGGGTTTTACAGCGTCGTTAAACGGCATTGCGCCGATATCGTCGTGAGTCATAGAATACGCGCCTTGCGCTCCGTCTCTCCAAGTGGGAACTTCCGCCCACATATTTCCGCCTTTGTTTGCCAAATCGCCGTTCCAGCCCTTCCAAACGTAATTTGGCGTTCCCGTTGCCACAGCCGAAAGCGAATTTACAAGTACCCACGCCGAAGTTCCGCCTTGCGGAGGCGTCTCTCCCGGAATATCGCTTGCGCTCGGCGCAAATTTAGCGCGCCACCAAAGTTTTTTGCCTTTCCAGTCGCCTTTGGACACCGTATCGCCTTGACCGATGGTAAAGTCGCCTTTGTAAGTGCCATCCGCGCTCCATTCGCCTTTGTTTTCATAATCCACCCGAAGCGCACTGTTAGCCGGCTTTGCGCCGAATCCTCGTTGTCCTGTGCGCAAACTTGCGTCGTAAGACGGCGGCAAATGCGCAAATACGCTCGCAGAAAACAAAACTGCCGCGCCAAAACTTAAAATAATCTTTCCTGACATAAATCTCTCCCCGTTATCTATTAGGTTTATAAATTCTTTCTTTTCCAATTTTCAAAAGTTTTTTCAAAATTTCCAAAAACAAGCGATAATACCACCGTTTTTTCGCATCACTTTTTTGCACAAATTTCCACTTTTTAAAGTGCGCAAATATTATATTTACGGATAAATTTTAAGGAGGAAAAATGCCGACAATTTCACGATTTTTTGGTATTATTATAAAAATGGAATACAACGAACACAATCCGCCGCATTTTCACGCTGAATATAACGGAGAAAGAGCCGCGTTTGACTTTGAAGGAAATATTATTAGCGGAAATTTGCCGCTAAAACAAATACGGGCTGTTCAAGTATGGACGGACATTCACGTTGACGAACTCGCGGCAAACTGGGAAATATCAAGAGCGCAAGGCGAGTTAATTTACATTCTTCCTTTGCGGTAAATTATGAAATATACGCTTACATATCGGGATAGCGGCGATTTAATTCGCGCGGTAAATATTGAACCGTTGGAAAATTATTGTTTGCGCGTTTCTTTTTCTAACGGCGAAGTAAAAAGATTTAACGTTTTGCCGTTGATTAACAAAGGCGGAGTTTTTGCGCAGTTAAAAGATATAAACAAATTCAACGGCGTTAAAATCGCATACGATACGGCTGTATGGAGTTTTACCGATAGAGAAATCGACGATATAGACATTTGCATTGAAAGTTTATATTGGGACGGCGAAAGCATAAACGCGAAAAAAATGTATGCTTAAAAAAGCAATCCAATAAAATCAAATTAAATAAAATCAAAAATCAAAAGATTAAAAATTCGTCCTTGTTTTTCAAGCCAAATAGTATTTTTGAAACTCGCACGCAGGTCAAACGCACGCAAATATTTTTAATATCAATATCAAACAAAATCAAAGTAAGGATTTTATTTATGTTATACGCTTATATTCGCGTCAGCACAGACGCGCAATCGGTTGAAAATCAAAGATTCGCCATCGAAAACTATTGCAAAGAAAATTCAATGTTCGTAAACAAATGGGTAGGCGAAACTATTTCGGGAAAAACAAACGTAAAGAAAAGAAAACTCGGCGGACTTATGACAAAACTAAAAAAAGGAGACGCGCTTATTTGCTCGGAAATATCGCGTTTGGGAAGAGATATGCTAATGCTTATGGGCGTTTTGAACGACTGTATGCGAAAAGGCGTAAAAATCATCGCGATTAAAGGCAATTATCGTTTGGAAAACAATATACATTCAAAAATATTCGCTATGGCTTACAGCATTGCGTCGGAAATAGAAAGAGAATTTATTTCGCAAAGAACGAAAGAAGCGCTTGCCCGCAAAAAAGCGGAAGGCGTAAAATTGGGGCATCCTTTGGGAGTAAAAAACAAAAACAGAAAACTGCTCGGAAAAGAGCGCAAAATAGAAATTTTAATGCAAAATAAAACTTCGATAGCCGAAATTGCGCGAACTTTTAAGGTAAATAGAACAACTGTTTCTCGATTTATTAAAAGTATGGAACTGCCTTAAAAATATATAGTTACAAAAGTTTATTATTATAATTTTCGCAAGCGTTTCGTTTTATTTTGGAACGCCGCGCAGGCGTTTTGTGCGACATTAAAGTCCTTTTCTTCTGAGAAGTATTTCTTCTAAATTTTCTACGTCGTCTAAATCTCTTTTTCTTCCCGACGCAAGTTTATTTTTAATCAAATCTTCTATTGAAATCATTTTAAATTCCAATTCGTCTACTTCCACGTCTATTGCGTTTTTATAAACTTCGTCAAATTTAATTCCCGATATTGCCGTAAGAATATCTATACGATTAGGTTTTACTCCCATTTGAAACGTTGTTCCTTCTTTTTCAAAATCTTCTTTTGAAACCATTTCCATAGGAGCACCGTATTTTATCAACGCTTTCATTACAAGTTCGGCGTTTTGCGAATTTGCCAAAATAAACAAATCCAAATCTTGCGTTAAACGTTGATAACCGTACAATATGGTCGCAAGACCTCCGACTAATACGTATTTTACTCCTTGTTTATTAAATTCCTTAAACATATCCTTAAAATCTTCAACTAATTCTATTTCCGCTTTCATCAAATCTCCAATATTCTTTGTTAATAACATTTTTCTGCAATCTGCCGAAATTAACTTTACCTGACGCGGAACCGTTAATTTTCGCTTTACTAATCCATTTGGTAAATACAATAAATTTTATAAACGAATCCCAACATTCCTGCGGCGTTCCTTCCATTACCGAATAATTGGCGCGCCTAAATTCTTCGGTTCCAAACATAAACTTTTTTATTGTTACTTCGCGAACTCTTCCCATTTAAACCTCCTTAAAACGTGTTTAATTTTTCTTTTATTTCAAAAATTTTTTCTTCTTTTTCACTTGATAAATATACCATATTTTCTTGAAAATTGTCAAGTTTTTTCGCTAAAAAATTACTGTCTTTTTAAAGAAATATTTGGAAAACTAGTCGCAAAACGCAAAACTTACAAAAAAAATTATTTTGCTTAATAAACTTTTAAATTTTTATCGCGAATTTCTACCGCGTCGCCGTTTAGTTTTAACATTCCTACGCCGAATTTATTCGCCGCGTCTTCGGCTTGTTTGTTGAAACTTAAACCGCATATTCCCAAATAAAATTTGTATTTCGCATACATAGGAAAAAGCGTTTTAAAGTTTTTAACCTGCTTTTTTACCAAATTTTCTACGTCTTTTTTATGAACGGTATATTTTACTTCCACTATTCCGAGCGAATCTTTGTTTATCAGCGCGATGTCGTATTCTCCGTCGAGCGTTTTTCCGTCTTCAAGCGGAATCGAATTTCTTAAATGTCTTTTTACCATATCAAAATGCACGCCGCCCAAAGTTTTTGTCGCGCAGAGAGAATTGAAAAAATAATCTTCAGCCACTTTTCCGTTGCTGCTGTTTATTCCATCGACGTTTTTACTGACTTCTTTTATAAATTTTCTCAATTCGTCGTTCTGTTTTTTTTGCTCCATCCATTCTTTTGCGTTTTTTTCTTGCAGTTTCCACACAACCGCGATTTCTTTCGCATTTTTTTCTTGAAATTTTTCCAATCGCGTAAATGCCGACATAAGTTCTTCGTAAGTAAAAATTTCCTTTTTTTCCATAATTTTACCTCAATTTTTTGGAGTTTTCATTATTATTACGTATAATATACTATTTGCGCGAAATTAAAAAATAATTTTTTCACTAAAACCCAAAAAACAAACGGACGACCGCTTTCGCGGTCGCCCGTTTCAAAAAACCGCATTCGCAGTTTTAATTATTTCAACATCAATTTGTGCTGCAAAACCGCCGCGCCTTTGGCGTCTTTTACGTTAAGCACAAATATTCCCTTTGCAAGATTATCCGTTCTTAATCCCGTCGCATTTACGCCGTTTACCGCGTTAATGTTTGCCGTTCCTACTATACGACCCTGCATATTGTAAAGTTGCGCCGTATAATTTCCAGCAGTTAAACGAAGATTAATTTGTCCGTTTTGTATTCCCGTAAACGAAAACGCGCTTGTTCTGTTTTTCACGGTTTTGGAAATGCTCAACGGGCATTCAGGAATTAAACCGGCCAAAACGTCGCAAGGATAATTGCCGGAACCGGGACCGCCGCTCGCGTCTTTATCGCCGAAATCGGTCGGACCATCCCATTCGGGTTCTACAAAATTTCCGTTGCGAATCAATTTTACGCCCGCGCTTCCAGCCGTTTGCGGATTAAAGTTCACTGACCAAGCCGAACCGTCTCCGTTAAGTTTTTTCGGAGCCAAACGAGGTCTTGAACCGTTAGAATACTGCACGTCCAAAGAACTTGCCGCGTCTATTCCTACAATTACCGAAATTTCATCGATTTGACTTGAGTGCATTCCGCCTTTGCTTGCGTCAAAAGTTACGGTTAATTTATAGTCGTTCCCGTCTTTGCTTAAATTCGGATTGCTCGTCGCGTTGCCCGTCAAACGATATTTTACCGCCTCCGAAGCCGTATAAACTACCAAACGACCGTCGTTAATTCTGTCTTTAACGTAGTTATAATGCACGCGAAGTTGGTCTCTGGTAATACCGCCCCACCAGCCGCCTTTGCCTTCCGCAGAAGAGTTAAGCGCCCAAAAAGACGGATTACTGCCCGGAGAAGCCCATTGTCCGTCAGGAATATCGGCAACTGCGTGAAACTCGCGAATCATATAACCTTTGTGATAAATAATAGAATCCACCATTTGGTTTAAGCCAAGCCATATATGCGCATTGTCGGGATATACGTATCCAGCGCCTTGTTTTGACGGATTCCAGTCGCTTTTTTCAATATAAAACGCGTCAAAGTCGATGGCGTAAGGATGGAAAAAGTCGCCTTTCATAACCTGCGGAGTTTTAGAACCGGCTCTCGCCTGCAAAATTCCGTATTCCTTCAGTTTTAAGTTAGAAGCCGTGCTGTACGCGTCCATAGGATAACCGTAATATTCGCTACGTTTTTCAACGGCGAAATATTTGCCCGGATTTTGAATCTTTTTGTAAATTTCTTGGTTAATTTTGTCGTTTGCATCTTTCATATTTCGGGTAATATCACTTGGTTCCCACGCTTTTACCGTAAAAATAGAGGCAATTAAAGCAGGCGCTCCTCCATCATTCGCGACACCTAATCCTGCTACTTCAAACGAAGGGCTAAATACAGTACTTCCAGACCACCCGTTTTCGCCGTACAGGTCAAGTTGATTTAAATCGTGCCAAGCCGGAGTCGTCGCGTAAAGGATACCACTATTTATTATACCCTGTGCGGAACCGTCTTCAGCCAATCCGGCAATATTTGCTTTGCCTCCCGAATTATATTTTACATATACATCCATCCCGCTGGGCAATTTTATTTTTTCGGTGCTTCCTTTTGGAGTAACTACCAAAGGAATCTTTTTTTGAAAACAAGGGTCGGACGAAAACGCAAGCCCTGTCCAAAACGCCGCGCCTTCAATCTTTATGTCATCGTTTTCAAGAACAAGTTTTCTAATAGGGTCTGCTGATTCTGTAGGGTTCTCCTTACTTGCACAATCAGTACCAACTTTTACGCCTATATCGCTTACATTTTTATTTTCACTGTTTGGCGGAACGCCGGGAGTTTGCCACGAATCTTTATACCACGGAGCCCCCCACTGTGGATTTCCCCAAAGCGATTTTACCGTAAGTCCGCGAATAGCGTAAGGAATAGACGGGTCAAAATCGGGAATTGTGCCTTTGTTATAAAACCACTGATATTGGTCTGCCGCAGAAGTGTGGTCCCAAGAGTGGTTAAACATTTCGTGTCCGTCTTTTACCATTCCGATTGCGTATTTCCATTCGTTTTCGTCCATCATTTTTACAAAAACGCCCCAAGATTGCTTAATTTCTTCAAATCCCGTTTCTTGCGCGAGTTCATATCCCGGAGCAATCGACTGCCCAAGCGGCATAGAACCAATATCGTCGTGAGTAAAAGAATACGCGCCTTCTGCTCCGTTTCTCCAAGTGGCGACTCTCGCTTGTCCGTTGCTTATGCTTCCGTTAGGACCGTAACCCTGCCAAACGTAATTTTTTCCATAACTGTCGGAGTTAATTAAAACCCACGGAGAAGTTCCGCCGCCTGTGCCAGGGTCGCCCGGTTTATCGCCTTTTGCATAGAACTTCGCCCACCAATGAAGCGGTTTTCCGTTCCACTCGCCAGATATAACCGTATCTCCCTGATATGTGAGATAACTACCTCTATATTCTTTTTCAGCATCCCACTCCGCCGCACTTTGAGCGCGTAGCGCACCTCTCGTTGCTGTTTGCAAATTCCCCAATCTTTCTCTTTCCCTGTCAATCGCAAATCTTGCGTCGTAAGGCGAGGGCAAGTGTGCGCTTACCACAGCGGCGCACGCAACTACCGCCGCCGCCGCCAATTTCCATTTTCTCTTCATAAACATCCTCCTGTTTAAGGTTAAAAAATTGTTTTAAATCCTATTTTACCATTATCTTTTGGTTCAACATCATTTTGCCCGCCTGCTTAACGTTTAGTATAAGCATTCCTTTGGCAAGATTGTCCGTTCTTAATCCCGTCGCGTTTACGCCGTTTATCGCGTTTATATCGACTTTGCTTATTAAACGTCCTTGAACGTTATAAAGTTCAGCCGTATAATTTCCGCTTTGCAAATTAAGCGCGATTTGTCCGTTTCGTATTCCTGCAAACGCTACCGCCGCTTTTGCCGAAGGAGCGCGTTTGTCCGAAATCGAAGTCCAGTCGATATTTCCATCACCGATATTTCCATCACCTTCTACGCCTTCCCAATTTCCGTTGGGAATAAGAGTAATTTCGCCGTTTGCTCTAAAAGGATTTACCGAAACCGACCAAACTTTTCCTTCGTTATCCATTTTAATCGGCTTTCTGCGCGGCGCGACGTTTGTTCCGCTTCCGTCGCTATATCTTGCCGCCAAACTATTGCAGGAAGCGTCAAGCGCGACAATTACCGAAATTTCATCGCGATATTTGTTGTCTATATTTTCGGTTGTCGTGAGTTTAAGTTTGAAATTGCCGCCGTCTTTGGTTAACGTTCCCGTTTTGTTTGTGGCGTTTGCCGTCATTCTGTATTTTACCGCTTCAGACGGAGTATATACCGCAAGTTGTCTATTTGTTATTCTTGTGTTTACATACTGATAATGTGCGCGCAACTGAAACGCCGCAATTCCTCCCCACCAGCCGCCATAACCGTTTGCCGCGTTGTTTACATTCCAAAGGTCAGGATCGTCCGAATTTGCAGTTTTGTCTTTGTACCAACTACCGTCGTCAGAAGTTATATTTGCCACCGCGTGAAATTCGCGAATCATATAACCTTTTGACGCTACCACTTTGTCGACAAGTTCGTTAAGTCCTAAAAGTACGTGCGGATTTTCGGGATATATGTATTTTCCGCCAGCGCTACTTGGATTCCAATCTTTATCCTGAATAAAAAACGCGTCAAAATCTATTCTATACGGATGATAAAAATCTCCCGGCATAGGAACACCAGATTTTGCGCCGCCTCTCGCTCCCACAAAGCCCTTTTCTTCAAGATATTTGTGCGTAGTTTCGCTATAAACGTCAAACGGATAGCCAAAATATTCGCTTCTTTTTCCCGCTACAAAATGTTGATTTGCCCCAACTTTTTCGTAAAGTTCGCTGTTTATAATGGCGTTTGCTTCTACCACGTTTCTATTAAGAAGAGCCGCATCCCATCCTTTTGCGCTGTGAACTTTCAATACAAAACCGGGATTGCCTTTGTCGCACGCGGTCGTTAATGTTACATTCGGACATTTGTCAGAATTTATTGGCGCTTTGTTGTAGTAAAATGGATATTTAGATATAATGTCGTTTTCTTCAAACCATCCGATAGCATTTACCGATACTTTGCCCGCGCCTATATACATTTTTTGTCCCGTCGTAAGCGTTACTTCCTGCGTGCCGGACTTTAATTCTATTTTCATAATTCCGCCGTTTGGCGCTTCTTCGTTGGGCATTCTTCCATTCCAATATGGATACGCATAAATTGTTAAAAGTTCGTTTTCTGCTTGAATCGTATCTATGTACGAACCTTTTTCATAGTTCGGTTTTACCAAAGGACCTTTCCAATCGCCGTTTAAGTCGGCCGCGTTATATCCTATTTGTCCTTTGCCACCGGTTTTTTCTCCTGCCGTTTCGTAGTCAAGCCAACCAAGCCATCCGTAAGTTGTGTGGTGGCTTCTCATTTTCCACGCGCCTACTACCGTAAGTCCGCGAATAGGTTCAGGAACATCGGGGTCACTTGAAGACACTCTCTGATTTGGATTATAAACGCTCCATCTGTCCGCCGCCGAAGTGTGATCCATAGAGTGATTAAATATTTCGTGTCCTTGCGCTACCATTTGTCTTTGCAATTCCCAATCCGCGTCGCCGTTCATTTGATCGCCCGCGACATACACTCCCCACGACTGTTTAATAAGCGGAAAATCCTTTGCGACGTCCCAGCCGGGCTTAACAGCGTCGTCAAACGGCATTGCGCCGATATCGTCGTGAGTCATAGAATACGCGCCTTGCGCTCCGTCTCTCCAAGTGGGAACTTCTGCCCACAAACTTCCGCTTTTGTTAGATAAATCGTTGTTCCAACCCTTCCAAACGTAATTTGGCGTTCCCGTAGATACAGCCGAAAGCGAATTTACTAATACCCACGCCGAAGTTCCGCCTTGCGGAGGCGTTTCGCCGGGAATATCGTTTGCGCTCGGCGCAAATTTAGCGCGCCACCAAAGTTTTTTGCCTTTCCAATCGCCTCGCGACACAGTATCGCCCTGACCGATGGTAAAATCGCCGCCGTATTCGCCGTTCGCACTCCATTCGCCTTTGTTAGAATAAGTAGCGCGTAAAGCACTGCCAGCAGCAGTCGGCTTTGTCCCAAATCCTCTTTGTCCTGTGCGCAAACTTGCGTCGTAAGGCGACGGCAAATGCGCAAAAACGCTCGCAGAAAACAAAACTGCCGCGCCAAAACTTAAAATAATCTTTCCTGACATAAATCTCTCCCCGTTATCTATTAGGTTTATAAATTCTTTTTTTCCAATTTTCAAAAGTTTTTTCAAAATTTCCAAAAACAAGCGACAATACCACCGTTTTTTCGCATCACTTTTTTGCACAAATTTCCACTTTTTAAAGTGCGCAAATATTATATTTATCACTAAATTTTAAGGAGGAAACAAAAATGCCGAAGTATCTTGACCCGAAAAACGATTTATTGTTTAAAAAAGTATTTGGAGAACATAAGGATTTATGTATCAGTTTGCTTAATTCTCTGCTGAAATTTGAAGGAAACGCGCAAATAGATTGGATAGAATAC
>JGI24698J34947_10000001_pt1 | contig 71050 bp, 116 predicted proteins | sample TergutMp193P3_FD_34947 | JGI IMG/M metagenome (IMG submission 34947) | reverse complement strand
TACAGTACAGGCACGTAAAGTTTCGATCGGGCCGCTAGCTCAGCTGGTAGAGCAGCAGACTCTTAATCTGCGGGTCGGAAGTTCGATCCTTCCGCGGCTCATTACTAAGTCTAGGCATTACAAGGACTTAACGGAACGGCATTTTACTAAAATTTGAATCATGTAGCATCGGTGCACTTATGGTGTACTTATTCCTTAGCATTTTACGTATAACGCAGACAAAAAGGGGACGATGCTATGTCCAAAACCGCCAAGCCATTTGTCACGCATCAGAGGGGCGACCGCAAAACTTACCAGATTACCCTTAACCCCGCCTGCGGGCTCCCCTCCCGCGTGTGCGCCGAATGGCGCCGGAGAAGCTTCCAGTCCTTCCCGGACGAGCTGGCCATGTACCGGAACCCAAAAGACGGCAACGCCGCGGATGCCGGCGCCTTTGCCCTCGTCATGTATCTGAAAAGCAAGCTGCAGGAGGAAGGCGGCGCCAGGCGGGTCACGAACGTGGACATAACCGTTGGTGAATGGGTCAGGAAGTTCACGGCCATCGAGACCAGCCCGCGGACGGGTATTAACGCCTCCAAAAACCGATCATACTCCATAGATACGCTTGTGACATACAAGGATTATTACGATACCCATATCAAGGGCGATCCGTTCACCAAAATGAAGATGGCCGAGACCGAGGAATCGGACGCCTACGGTTTCATCACCCGGATGTCAATAAGGAAGCTCAAGGACGGGCGGCGCATGGGCGGGACCAGGACTTTTGTCGGCGTGCTGGGCTTGGTAAGCATGGCGTTCAAGGAATACCAACGCAACAACCGGAAATGGATCAACCCGTTTCAGTACATTGACAAGCCTATTTATTACATGAGGGAAAGGGACGCGCTGCCGGAAGAGGAAATGCTGAGGCTGTTCGCGCCCGGGGTACTCAGGCGCCCAATGGAAGTGGCGGTCTGCGCGGCCATCTTCCTGTCGGGCCTGCGGCGTTCCGAAGTGTCGGCCCTCAAGCCGGAAGACCTCGACTGGAATACCCCCCAGATAAACGTCCGGAGGGCTTGGCAGCATTTTGAGGGGAAGGACAGGGTCCTGGGCCCGCCGAAAGGCAAGCGGGAGCGCAAGGCGCCGTTTGACCCTGTACTACAGGCGGCCATAAAAAAAGTATGGGAAGAAAACGGAAAGCATGAATTTGTATTTTGCTGGAAGGACGGGCGTGTAATAGGGTCGTCATGGACAATCACTAATTTTAGGCGTTGGCTGGAACGTGCCAAAATTGATCTTGCCGGCAGGGATATTGTCCCCCACAGCGCCCGGCATACCTTGGCCACCCTCTTGGCGGACAATGACGTATCGCTCAAGTATATCCAGGATTTGTTAGGGCATTCGGATCTGAAAACAACAGGGAAATATATTCACCTGACGGAAAAAACAATCCGGAAAATCGGGGAAAAAATATCCGTTGTTATGGAAGGTCAAGCAGAGAAAGAGGAACCGGACAAGAAGGTAACCAATTTCAGGGCTTCATGAATAAAGCCCGGGATTGTCGAGGTTTTTACAGGTTCAGCAACTGTTTCTTTTTTGCGTCAAAGTCTTCCTGCGTTATAATCCCGTCATCCAACAGGGCTTTTAGTTTTCGCAGCTCTGTAGCGGCGTCTTGCTGTACGGGAGTTGCCTCAGAAGGCGGGGTGGATTTGGCGGCCCTCAATGCGGACAGGATGTTGTCGGCATTGATGACCGCGGCGTATGTGTGCACGAGGGTTCCTTCGGAGATCATAAGCTTGGGAATCAGCCCGGAGGAAGAAAAAGACGTGATTTTCTCTATGGGTATGACGGTGTTCTCAAACGATATCAGCGATGATTTTCTGGCGGAATAAAAATTCCTCTCGGTCACGATTATGGCCCCTTCGCCGTTGTTTTCCACGCAGTTGCTTGCCCCTTTTACGGTTTCCCCCTCGGCAATCATTTTGTGGACGGTAACAAAGGCGGGCTTGTTGGCAAAGCCGATTTTCTGGCCCAGGGCTTTGCATACTTTCACGAATTCATCATAGGTCATAATTCTCTCCTTTATTGACTTGATAATGCTTTTGTAACGCCCTCAATGAATTTAGGGCCGGCATGGGCAAAATGTTTATAATTTTGGTGATCTATATTGAACCAGCTTAAGTCCTCAGAGTATTCCATGGCCGCGAGCCTGTTTTTGACGGCATATTTCGGGTTGCCGTTCTTGAAATATTCGGCCTTGTATATTGCTATTCTTCCTAGTTTCTTGTTGTATTCGATTATTATTTTTTCATTTATAGTGGTTAACAAGTAATCATATAAATCATCGATCGTGCTTATCTTCACGCCATTATGGACAAACCTGTCTTTTTCCTTTTTGCTTACAAAATCCTCGTTTTTGGATAACAATGGGGAACCCTGCATTACCCCTGCCAACGCCTCGATTTTATCGGAAGGCTCCACCATTTTCGTCGTATCACCATTTAATAAGCCCGATATGTGTTTACAGAATTTACCTCCCTTTTTCCCGGCAGGGCAGGTGCAATATGCCTTCAGGTCTTTTCCTACCCCCTCAAACTTGACTTTGTATACGGTTTTCCCGTCGCTGGAAAGGACACGGTATTCAAGCATACCCTCCTCCTTATAACAAAAATCTGTTTTTCTTTTTGCCCTTTTTATTTTTTCTTTTTCTTTCTTTCATTTCTTCAAGGATATTAATCGTAAAAAGCATGTCGTTGTTTAATTCCTCAACCTGAGTTACCTTGATTTTCGTGATATCCAGCCCATTGTATTCTGCATGCTGCTTTAGCTTGAGTTCCGCTTTACCCAAAGCGATGGTGTCATTTTCTGATATTTTGGCAATGTAAGGCCCCGAACATTCACCGTCACTGAAATACGCTTTGTATACCGCATGTTCGTCTTGTTTTTCGGCTTCTTTGCGATCCAGCTTGGCGGAAGCCTTTTCGCAAATCTCTTGTTCGGGAAGCTTCCGGACTTGGTTGCTTAAATTATCAATCTCATAAATCGCCTCAATATTTACCGTGATTGCCTGTGTATGTTCATTTATCTTGTCCCATACTGTTTTCCATGCTTCAACATCGTCAGTAGCTTCGAATACCCATGTTCCGGCCCAACCCTCACAAAATTGTACCCTGTATTTCATGCCTAGCCCGCCCGCATGGAATTATCTAACGGCTTCCTTGCCGATTGTGTCTACTTAAAAGATTATAGGGGATACATTGTATAAAGGCAATAGCCTTAAGGCAAGGGAGTTTTTTCAAGCAACAATTCGAGGGCTTTTACTCTCTCTTCCAGATCAGTTTTAAGTTCAAACCAATTTTCCAGTATATAGACATACTGTAAATTCCGCGAGCGACGATCCTTCTTGGCAGCATCAGCTATCCTATTGGCTAGTTCCGAGGGAAGCCTGACCCTAAATTCGGCATCCAAATCAAAATCATTTTCCATGTGTTTATTATATTTTTAGGTTAAAGCTATAAAATGAGATTGACAATGCTCATGTTTTGGGACTATATTGGGACTATAGTTCACATTGTGAACAGCCGTCCGAGTGTTCATGGGACTCCCAAGGTCTATAACAAGCGGGCGGCTTTTATGTTTCCTAATGCTTTCCCGTCTACTTATCCGGAAAATTTATGATGCTTTTGATTGTAAATTGTTCCCTTGGCTGCCTTGTGTCGAATGTCCGTGTCGCCCAGTTGATCCTGCACTCTACCCGGTCTTCCCGTCGCCCTCCGGCCCTATCCCCGGCAAAATCCCTTTTTCAGCAGTAATATTGCCTTGTGATTCTTTTTCTTGTAATGCAAGCAAGGCATCCATTTGTGTCTGTGCCATAGCCTTGTTTCTATCTGTGAGTTGCCTGTAAATGCTCACCAACCCAACCTCGTCTTCTGGTAATTCCTGACCATACATATCATAAACCAACGATTCGCTTGACCGTCCTGGATCAATAAACATTGGCTGGTTTCCATGTTCTTTGCTGTTTTCCCCATATTTCAACCACAAATAATTGACCTCTTTCCCCTTCTCAAATAGTCCTGCGGTACAGATAAAAGCAATATTTTGCTCAGTAACAGCATTTTTCCCTCGCTCTATCATTGAAAAAGTATTTCCCGTTTTTAGCTTGATTTTATCGGCAAATTCTTGCTGTGTCATACCCAAAGTGTTCCTTAGTAATTTTATTCTGTCGTTTATAGTTTGATTGGTCATTTCACCTCCAAATTCCTCGGTTTCTACCCTGTGAAGAAACTTCACACCCCCCTGGAAACATCTGTCTTTATTATCGGGAAAAAAATAAAAAAAATCACATTTTTTGTGAAAAACACTTGACGCTCTGAATTAAATGTGAGTATAATCACATTAGATGTGATTTACCATGCCACCACATGGGAAAGAAGAGGGCTTACACAGCCTGAACCGTGGTGGCGGGGATGGCGGTGTAAGCCTTTTTTATTGGCTCTTACAGCCGCCCTGTGTGGGAGATGGTAAGGAGAGCGGCTCATACAGTATGCGCTAGTGGAGTCCAAAGCGCGCATGGGGTGGGGGCGTGAAGCGGTTCCCCGGACGAGGCCGGACATACGGCTAAAAACCGCAAAGGTTGGAACTTATGTCGGTGTCCGCCTGCCCATAGCATACGGCCTGGCTCCGTGAGTGATATGGGAGCGCCTAACTCCTTCCTTAAATTTGGGGGGAGGGGGCGCTATGCCCAGCTCCAACCTTCACCATGAGTGATTGGCTTATAGGAGAGATGAGAGGAAATGGAAGACGTGATTATAAACATTGCCGGATTTAATGTGATTATTTCCGCCTGTGATGCTGAAAGAGTAACGACCCAAAGGTGGTATAAATGTGGCTTTAAAAGAGGCCCTTATTTTTCATGTCAAATGCCTGTCCCTGAACGCAAAAATATATTGCTACACCGTTTCATTGTTAGTTGCCCTGCCGGTATGCAAGTTGATCACATCAACGGCAACGTCCTTGATAACCGGCGATCAAACCTTCGGATATGTGATCATGCGGAAAATATGCGAAATCGTCGCATAAGTAAAAATAATACCAGCGGGTATAAGGGTGTGAGTTGGGAAAAGAAGAAACGGAAATGGGGAGCGTCAATAAAAGTAAACCGGAAAACGATTCATTTAGGGTGGTTTAACGATCTGGAAAAAGCATACGAGGCATATGTGGCTGCTTCACAGAAGTATCATGGGGAATTTGGGCGGATAGTTTGAATACCTTCACCATGAGGCATGAAGGTAACAGGAAGAAGGGGATTTGAGGTGAAAATCGCCATTGATTTTGACGGAACATGCGTGACAAGTGAGTACCCCAACATCGGCGAGGACATAGGGGCGGTGCCGGTGCTGAAAAGGCTGGTAGAGGCAGGGCACAAGCTAATCCTGAATACCATGCGGAGCGGCCCCGAACTGGATGATGCCGTGAGCTGGTTTGAGGAAAACGGCATACCCCTCCACGGGGTAAACGAGGATCCCGGACAAAAAAACTGGACGCAATCGCCGAAGGTTTCCGCGGATTTCTACATTGATGACCTGGCTTTGGGCTGTCCGCTGTGCCTTCCCTCAAGCGGCGGCGTTTTCTTCAAGCCTTACGTCGACTGGGGGAGGGTTGAGAGGCTTCTTTTCAATGGCCTTTAAGGGGGTTTTAGGTTATTTGACTTTTTTGGTCTTGGCTTCCGGCTCCGGCTCGGCGGCCTTTTTGGGGCGGCCAACCTGCCGCATTTCCTCAAGGGCCTTCAATGCTGATGGCTCATAGATGGCTTCTTTAGTGAGGGGTTTTATGCCGAGGGTTCGGAGGCGATTAAGTATGGTTTTTGGTTTCAGGCCGGTCTTTTCAGCCATTTCAGAAACTGTAATTCCTTCCACCTTCAGATTATCGGAAGTTTTTTGGAAAATAATTCAAGAAATTATTCCTGAATTATGTTGACAGAATAAATTAAAGAATATATTCTTTAATTATGGAACGGCAACGTTCCTGCCGTCCGGGTGTTCATAGACTCCCAGGCCTACAACAAACGGGCGGCTCACAGGAAATGGATGCTTTGTGTGCGCAGAGCAAGAAAGAGGCTGAATTTTGAAGGCCGACTGGTAGCGCACACTACCGGTCAAAAAGCCGGATGAGTTTAGCCTTTTTTATTTGGGGGAGAGGAAAAAACGGGATGAACGATGACGAGATGAAAGACCTTGAAGAACAGGTTGAGGAATCCGGGAAAATATGAAGCAACGGGGGCCTTGCATCTACTTTGACACGTCCACCAAAGGCCGCAAAAACAAGCGGCACAACCGATACCGGGCTGACATAACAATCCGCGGGGTGCGGTATCGCCGCAGGAGCAAGGACCCGGGGGAGCTCTGGGCCTGGCTGAGGCGGATGGGAATGAGGACTTTAGGAACAGAGGAATAACAGGGGGAAGGACGATGAGTGATTTAATCTACAAGCCGCCTGTGAAAAAGGCCATTGCAGTATCACAGCAAGATACACTGCCACCCCTCAGAAAATTTTTGACGGTGACCGAGGCGGCCGCGTACACGCGCCGCTCGTATAACTGGTTCTATGAACACATGGCGGCCGGCACTTTGCCATTCCCCTGGCACTCAATCGACGGCAAGCGCGTAATCCCACTTGACTCGCTTCAGGCATATATCGACTCCAAAGAGGTGAAACCCGGCACGCCGATGCCGCGCCGGAAAAGAGAAAAGAAAGAAGAAAAGAAAAGAGGGAAGAAAAAGGAGGCGCCTATGAAGGGATAAAATCGATGCCGTTTCGTAGGCGGGGGCCTTTTCGCTACATGATTCAGCCCCCGCCAACAATTTCAAGCATGGGAGGGATTAGGTGTTTTTTAGCAGAGGATTTATTTTTCGGTTGGGCACATATATAAAAGATTGCGGCGAACGCATGGCACATAAAAGGGTATTTGGCATCCCGGCATTGCGCTGGTGTTGCGGCCCGGTGATAGGGCTTGGGCTGGCCATCAGGGAATTTGGCTTAGGATGAAAGTTTTGTACCGCCTGTTCGTGAACGGCGTCCCCAGGGCGCAATCAAGGCCCCGCCTGGGAAAATACGGGAATTTCTACTCCGACTCAAAGCCGGTCAAGGCATGGAAAAAAGAAGTGAAGGCTGCTTTTCTTTCGTGCCGCTGCCCTACCATTATCGGGCCCGTAAAGCTGACCGTGGCATTTTTTTTGCCCAGTCCCAAAAGCATGAAGCTCGCCAGCGGCACTTCCTTCCCACATACAAAAAGGCCGGACACTGACAATTTGCTCAAGGCCGTGATGGATTCGATGTCCACCGCCGGGGTGTGGGAAGACGACGCCCAGGTATACGGCATAAACGTCGGGAAATACTATGCCGCCGACAGGGTTGGGGCCCAGATAACCGTCGAGGCGGACTATTAAGGGGGAAACGATGATCAGCAAAGAAACGGCAGAGAAACTTTACGATATGTGCGACGAGATTGACGACTGCAAAAAGGCTCTCGATGTGTTTAAGGAGAACCCAGAAATATCTCACCTGAGCACCTATGTTAGTCGTGATGACGATAAGAGCATCGATGTTTTTCTGTCACGCGCTATCGCAATCGAGGCAATGCAGAAACAACTCAGCTTTCTGGAGGCCGAATACAAGGCCCTGAATGATAAGGCAATAGAGGAGGCAAGAGACGATGGATGTTCTGACATTTAAAAAAACCGGTGACGTTTACTTTGTCCAGTACGAGGAAAACGAGGACATCAAGACCCTCAAGACAGAGGACGAGCCGGAGAGCGAATTGACAGCGGTGATGGACAAGGTGGCCCTGCTACTACTTCAGCTTTTCAAAATCAGCGACGTTACGTGCAAACTTCAAACCATAGTTTGGAAAGACGGAGAGAAAGCAGGGAGCAAGTGCGTCCTGATTTCAGGGGAGAGTATGTTCGGCCAATTCAAGATGGCCCTCCCGAAAGTGACCACGCAGGAGGCCGAGACGCCCGAGGAAGGCATATATGACCCCGACCACATTAAGAACCAATACAACGCCGCCGCCGATGAACTCCGCAAGGAGGTGAAGCGGTTCCTTGAAGGCGCACGCCGGCAGAGGGCTCTCCCGTTTGACGAAACCAAGGACAAGGGTGATGCCGGCAAGAAGGAAAAGAGAAAAAAGAAAAGCGTCGGGGAGACAATCGGCGACTTGTTCAATGGCAAAGGAAAAGGCAAGGGAGGGGAAGAAGATTGAACCCTTTTGAAGCAATGGCGGCCGCGTGTCGGAAATGGATGGAGGCACTCGAAAAAGCCATCAAAACCTTTGAAGAGTTTTCCAGGATTCAAAGGGAGGCCATTGAAAAGGCCCTCGATGAACTGTTCCCCGACGATTCCGATTCCCTTGAGCATAACACAAAAAAAACCAGGCGGTATTACGCGCTTTCGCGTAACGTCCGCCGATTGGGAGGACGTCTCATTGCCTATAGAAGGCCTGGACCGCGGGAAGTGGGCTCTCGTATGGGCGGGCTTTGGATGGGGCAAATCACAAGCACTGCTCTGATGCTGGATAAATCGGGGCGCGGCCGGAGCATTTTCCTGCCAACTAGGGGCTGTCAGTTTGACGGCGGGGTTTTCCAAACCTCCTTTCCCCCGTTCCGGGGGTCACTCCCCGGGGCCCCAAATCCATTAAGTGCCAAGGCGGGGATTGGCGCCGCCTATTTGCCGGCATAGAACAACCGGCGTAACCGGGGCTACGCGGGACTGGTGGCGCCCCCGGGGGTGGAGGTTAGTCAGCGGACGCGCCGCCGATACAGGCGCTTTTGGAGATGTCGTATAACGGCAGTATCGTAGGGTGCGTAAAGCTCATGTGGATTCGCGGTTAAGCATGAGAGCCAAACACTGACGAGGTACTATGCCCTCGTGGAGCAAGGTTCGATTCCTTGCCATCTCCAAAGGTGAGGGCAACGCCGTGGGGGAATCCCAAAAGCCCCGAAGTACAAGGGGCAGCTCAATTTATGGGTCGGTCGTCTAACGGCAGGACATGGCGGGTTTTTCGTTCCCGGGTTGTTGCCCCGGTATCTTCTTTCCCGCCAGATGGCTGTTCAATTCAGCCCCGATCCATATGCCCGGACGGTGTTACGGCCCGTCGGGAACGATAGCGGAGAGAGTACGGCAAGGCAGGGCCGCGATCCGTGGGTAGGCCCCTGCAATGGGGTCATTTGTAAAGGGAGGGTTCCCCGTTATGGGAAAAAGGAAGAAAAAAGTAGCAAAACTCAGTTATGCGAAAAAAGTCAAAAAGGCATTCAAACCCACAAAACTTTTTTGTGTACGGAAGGACGGCCTATATGTTTCATGGGACGAAAAGTCGATGGTGGAAAAGCCGCAGGACGGCACCAGGCTCAGTAGGTTGTTATGCGAAAGGAAGTACAAGGGATACGAGATGATCCCGTTTCCGGAAGCCTATGAGCAGTGGTTCGCCGCAAAGCAACAAAGGGCGGAACCATGAAAATACAATCTGCCAATTCTATGATTGACACTTTGAACCACAAAAGAAACGGGAGGGTTTTTAATTTTAGCAGATACCTAATCCTTGAGGTTGGCGAAGTATTATACGCAGACACATTGGAACCGTATTGGAAATGCGAAGATCGGGGCACTAATTACTGGTATACAAAATTATACCCTGATGAGCCTTTTAAGGATGCTAAAGGAAGAAAGAAAAGATTGAAATTCTGGATTGCAAGACTTGTAAAGGAAGCGTTTAACGGGGAAATAGGCAACGATCCGATAACCGGCAGACCAATGGAAGTAGATCATCAGGACGGAATGCCTCAAGTTAACCATGAATCAAAATTAATCATACTAACGCACGCGCAAAATGCGGCACTGAAAAAACAGAGGGAAAATAATTTATTCCGTGGCAAAAATCACAAAAACACAAAGAAAATAACTAAGCGGCAACAGGGAGAAAAAGGCGTACTGGATTTCGGGGGCGCGAAATGATTTGCTTCCTGTTACCCTTTCCGGATCACTTTTTTTTGTCAGCCTTTTTCGCTTTGGTCTTGGCGGCAGTTTTGCCTTCTGGCTCCGGCTTTGAATCCGCTTTACGATCTGCTTTTCGATCCGCTTTTGGTTTTCCCCTAACGGCACTGTCCTCTTTTAGTTTCTGGATATCTTCCTCGGACAAATCGTACAAAGCGATTACGCCCCTGTACCCAGACGCCTTGTACCCAGCGCGGTTTAACCTCTTGTGGGTTGTGGCAACGGTTACCGGATTTTTTAGAGTACTGATCATCCGGCTGATTTCTGCGACTGTTAATTCCATACCCTCATTATATCGGCAAACCCACCCTGTAAATCAAGTGGGTAAATGTCTATATGTCCAATATATAGACATATTAGACATTTGGACATATAGACGCATAGATGTTTTACTATACAGCCGTATAGTATTTTTCAAGAATTTTTCAAAATTTTCATGGACAGGGGGTTTGACCCTTGACGAGCCACCCGGGCGGGGGTACTCTATTAATGTCTATATGTCAATATGTCTATATGTCTATATAGACAATAAAAACGGCAACGGGGTGACCGGAAGCCGAAAGGGCCCCAAGGGGGCCAAGGGAGATTTCTATGAAGAACGAACCGAAAAGTTTGGCGGAATGGCTTGAAAGCCAGGGCAACCCTAAGCACGCCATCGCCGATGGCGAAGACGGTACCAAGGTAATCGTTGTTGACGATGACGATTCTCTCGGAAATAAAATCACAATCTACAGTTTCAAGGAAAAGAACTACGGCGACTACAAATCCTTCTGGATGAGCAGCGGTTGGTGCATTAATAAAGAGTGGATTCCCGCCCTCAAGAAATACCTCGCTATGGAAGAAACCTCACCCGAACCCGAGCTTCTGCAATTCGAAGTTTGGGAATGGTACGTTAACGAAGCCGAGGACAGCGAATGCGAAAGGCGCATCGACATCATCAAAGCCGTTTCAGAATGGCACGCGAAAGCACAGCTTAAGTCCGGAATAAAAAGCGGCAAATACCATGAAGGTATGTGGCTCGAGTATAACCTCGACGGCAAAAAGATCGAGTTGGATGTCAACGGCCGTGTTGAAATGGCGGTGAAAAAATGAAGATCGAATACGCCAAAGGAAAAACAAAAGGTTCCGTCGAATCCTATGATTACTCGGGAATCGGAAGCGGGTTTTTTGCACAAGGTGACGAGAGGGTCGGGTATTACAGCCGCCGATTTAGGGGAACCGTTATGGTGGACATGCGCAAGGAATTCAAAACGCTGAAAGCCGCCAAACTTTTTATGGAAAGGCACGGTTATACCGAAGTCAGCAAGTCCTCCGGAATCAAAAAAGGGGGCAGATAATGAGCGAAAAATCAATCAGGAGATTTATCAGCAACTACGAAGCCGGTTTGTACAAGAACCCCAGTTATTCAATAAAGCGATGGTAGGGGGCACGGATATGACACTTGATGAAGCGTTGGAAAAAAGAGACGAGGCGCGTGCGCGCCGCAGGGGTCTCAAGAGAAATGATGAGACGCCTATCGGGCTACTCAATGCAGAATACGACTGGGGCTTCTGGGACGCCGTAGTGACACTCATGAAGAACCTCAAACTGGAACAGATTGAAGAAAAGGCGGTGCTGTGATGCTGGAAACAATAGCCGAAAAACGCGCCGAGGAATTATCGGTTCTGCTGATAAAAGCCAAAAAGGAAAAGAAGTGGATTGGCGACGGCAAGGGGAACCTCGTCGAAAACAAGGCCGTGGATGATGCCATATCGACATTCTTCTTTACCAACGGGGCGGCAATTCTTGAAGAGGCGAAGTTATCGTATCTGTTTCAGTGCGATGTCGAGAAAATACAGGCGTTGTATGACGCCATCCGGAGAGAGGGTTTAGCCAAAGCGAAAGCCCATCTATGGAAAGCGTAAGGAGATAGCCAGGTGAAAAGGGCAGATATGACAAACGGTTTGTTTCAGCGGTATTCAAATACCCCTGATGGGAAAAGGAAACAAGGGGGAACAGATGGCAACGCTATATAAGCCCTGGGACGTTTTCTACTACGAACGCGACAACAAAAAAGAAACGCGATGTGTAGAGAGTTTCCGCACCCAAAAGGAATTACTTGAAAGAATCGCTGAGTTAAGAGCAATCGAGGGAAAAGATTTTGTGTTCCCTGACTACGATGAGAACAAAGGAGAGAACAAATGAAAACGGTAACAATCACCCTTGACGAAAACAAGGCGTGGAATCTGGCGCAGTTTTTTAAGCGCATAACATGGGAAGGCGTGGCGGAATGCGCCGTGGACAAAGAGGAAACGGAAATCATTATAGCCGTTATCGAAAACGCGAGAGAACAGATGGCAAAGCAGGGAATAAGCCCCAGATAATTCGCCCTGACGATGGCGGGGGTGGCACCCCCGCCGAAACTGACAAACGGTAGGCGATAGCCAAAAAAAAGAAGAAGAAGGAGATTTTATGAAAGCAGGAAAAACCTTACAGCAACTGGCAATCGAAATAGATCGCCAGAACGAGGTCAAGCGGGACTATATCGCAAACACAAGCCAAATGGAAATGCACGTCGCTTTCGAGGATGAGGATGAGAAAAAGGGAGTGCCGCTTCTCAGCCTCCAGGGTATGCCGGATTTTTCCATCAATGGCGTCGCCCATGACCAAATCGGAACGAAGCTCGGTATCCCCTCCAAATACTATGGCCGGATGCTTGTCGAGGAACCGAATCTGCTGGCAACCAACGTCAACACATGGTTTCAGAAAAACCCTACCAACCGCATGATCCGGACACTGGACGGAACCGCCCGGGCGTTCCTCTCCGAAAGGTACCGCAGAATTGACAACTACGAAATTGCCCAGGCCGTGCTGCCCATGATTACGGACATGAAAGGTGCCGTAGTCGAAAGCTGCGAGCTGACCGACAGGCGGATGTACCTCAAGGTTGTGAACGAAAGGATAACAACCGAGGTTGTCCCGGGTGACGTGGTGCAAAGCGGATTGCTCATATCCAACAGCGAGACGGGCCTCGGGTCTGTCAGCGTAATGCCGCTGATATACCGGCTCGTTTGCAAGAACGGCATGATCGCCGCGGATTCTGGAAAGAGGAAATACCATAGCGGCCACACGAACGAAAGCGACGAGGGCTATGAGATTTACCGGAACGAGACAATCGAGGCCGACGACAAGGCTTTCGTGATGAAGCTGCAGGATATCGTCCGCGCCACGGCGGACACGATCCAGTTTGAGCGCATTGTTTCAAAAATGAAAATTGCGACAGACGCAAAAATCACCAGCAATGATATCCCCGCCGTTGTGGAGCTTGCGGCAAAAACCCACGGCCTGTTTGAGAAGGAAGGCAAGGGAGTTCTCGAACACCTGATCCGCGGCGGTGACCTGTCTTTGTACGGCTTGGCAAATGCCGTGACGCGCCAGGCCCAGGAAGTAGAGAGTTATGACCGTTCGACTGAGTTGGAAATGACAGCCTGGTCAATGCTCAATATGTCGCGCGGCGAGTGGAGCAGGCTTAACGCGGCATAGATTCGCCCCGATGACTGGCCCGGGTGGCTCCCGGGCCGAAACCGGAATATGGTCGGCGATAGCCACGGCGCCTGTGCGCCGGAAAAACAAACCATGTGGAAGGAGATTTTATCATGGCGACAACAGTTTCAACGAAAGAGAAGAAGGAGAAGAAGGAGAAGAAGTTCAACTGGGAACGGATTGCCCGGCAGGTGGAGAAATCCCTGAAAGAGGTCTACCCGAACGAGACGGTCTATGTTTCGTACTTCACGAACCGCGTCGAAGTGCTGTACCCCAGCACCAGCAAAATCACGGCCGCCGAATTCAACGTGTTCAAGACGGTGTTCTGCTCGCTGACGAAGCTCAAGAAGGAAGAACTCATCATCACCCAGTTTGAGAAGAAGGCGGTCTAATAAGCCGGCCATGCCCGGGGGGTTGCCCCCGGGCAGTAAGGGGAAATCAGCGGCATGAAAAAGTTTTACCGTGTAAGGGCCTATGAGGTTTTTATCCGCATCGAAGAGCCGGACGGCGGGATGGACAGCGTTACCTATGCAAATATCCATGAGATAGAAGCGGAGGCGCTTCCCCAGGATACGGACAATACCACCGGAAGCGGGGAATTCCGCATGACGGAAAATTACTTTGAAGACTACGAATCGGCAAAGGCGCTTGCGGATTCGCTAGAACCAAACCACCCACATTCCGTAACGAGGTCGTTTCTGAAATGAAATACAGAGTGGAAGCCAGGCTCACACTAAGGGGAACCTTCACCGTCGAAGCCGGCACACAAAAACAGGCTGAGGAAATAATTTTTTCTCACTATGAAGGCATGGCGAAAAATGACCGTTCAATCCTCAGCGAAAATAAAGCGGTTCCCAATTTCGAGGTTGGGATCGTCAAAGAGATAGTAAAGACGGAGGCCATTGCGTGAGCCGGCGATACGTTATCCAGCCAAGGAACCAGCACGAAAAAGACTTCCTAGGAATACTTGAAAATATCAAGCCGTCGAAAAATTCCTATGAGGTTTTTAACGATTGGCTTATCATGTCGTCCATCTCGTTATACAACGTTTATGCAAAAGATCCGGCACTGGAAGAAAATTATCTGGAAATAGCAAATCAGTACAAAAAAGAAGAAGTCGATAAACTCTGTAAATTGTCGGCAATTACGATAGAAGCACTGGAGAAAACCGGACAGGATTTTCTCGGCGAAATATTTTCCATCATTGAAATGAACAATAAGAGGACGGGGCAATATTTCACGCCGTACAACGTATCGCTCATGATGGGAAAGATGATGGTTGGCGACAGCGAGCCGCCAAAAACCCATGTCTGCAAAATAAGCGATCCATGCTGCGGCGCGGGCGGGATGCTGATTGCCGCGGCAATGGCAATGAAAGAGAGGGGACTTAATTTTCAGGACGTTCTCTTTGTGGGTGAGGACATAGACGCCCGCTGCGCACGGATGGCCTTCATTCAGCTTTATCTGCTGGGGGTGCCGGCGCTGATTATCTGCGGAAACAGCCTGACGTTTGAAACCTATTGGGAAATGAAGACCATTGGCTATTACCTTGCCGACATGGATATCCGGCTCAGGGCGGAAAGGATGCTGGAAATAATAAAAGGGCTGGGATCTGAACCGGCAGAGGCACAGGAAGAAAAACCATCGGCAGAAATCGTGATACCGCAAAAGGAATTAGCCCAGGGGGAATTATTTTAGGGAAAAAGTCACGTTGTGGCTTATATATATTTTCTGTTGAACAGGAGCATTTATGGACGATGAAAACAAGAGGATTGTAGAAATCGACGGGGTAAAACTTGAAATCGATCTCCGCACTGCAAAGAAAATCGATCACTACAAAATCGGTGACCCGGTTCGGGTTCTTGACCCTGATTCGAGTTATGACAAGGTGAAGGCAGGTGTGATCGTTGGGTTCTGCGAATTCGAAAAGAATCCGCAGATTGAGATTCTGGTTTTGAGTCAGGACTATAACGGGGTCAATTTCAAAATCGTGACCTACCCCAGTAGCGGTAACAAGCCAATTGAAATCTGCCCGTTTGACAGGTATCAGGGGCTTTTCTCGCAGACCGACATTGTCACTCGCTTTGACCGGGAGATACAGAAAAAAGAGCTTGAGCTGGCGGATCTGAAATTGAAGAAGGAATACTTCATCAATGATTTCGCAAAGGCTTTTGACAGGGTAGTCCCGGGGGTAATGTCGGTATGAGAATCACCAACAAAATGAACCTTCCGGAGGCATTGGTCAAGGCGGTCTCCATCAGGCGCCATAATGACCCGGGGCGCTTATCTACAACCACGTTGCTTAACGGCATGAAGCAGATCATCCTTACGGAACGCCACTGGGACGAACTTGTGGACGATGTATCAAACCGCTTCTGGGCCATCATCGGGACCGCTATCCATAAAGTCCTTGAGGACGAAGGAGAGGACGAGTTCACCGAAGAATACATGTCCTATGAGCTGGATGGGATTACCGTTACCGGCCGCATTGACAACTACAATATGCGTACCCATCTCATTTCCGACATCAAAAGCACAAGCGCTTGGAAAGTCGTTTTTCAGAATTTCGATGACTGGTGGAAGCAGGGAATGATATACGCCTGGCTCCTCATCAAAAATGATTTCGAGGCCAAGGAATGCCAATTCATAGCCTTATTAAAAGATCATTCCAAACGCAAAGCCAAGCGCGATTCATCTTACCCCCAGGGGCCCATGTTTGTCTACAAATTCGATGTCACCCTGGAAGGGCTGGCAAGGATCGAGACCTACTTGAGGGGCAAAATCGCCGACTACAAAAAGTACCGGGAATTGGCGGATGACGACATCCCACCTTGCTCCCCGGAAGAGCGGTGGGCCAAGCCCTCGGAGTACGCCGTCAAGAAGGAAGGCCGAAAAAGCGCCGTGCGGTTATTGGACAGCAAGGAAGCGGCTGAAAAAATGGTTGCCGATTGGGGCAAAGGCCACTATGTGGAAGTGCGGCCCGGTGAATCGACGCGCTGCCTCGAATACTGTACGTGCTGTGAGTTCTGTAATTTCTATCGCGATAACGTCGCGGCCGCAGAGGAACCGGAAGCAACGCCGGCATGAACCAACTGCCCCGCCGCGAGGCGGGGTATACCGGATTTAACCGAAGGAGAATTTTTATGAGCGACAATGCAGTTGCCGTTGTTGAAACAAAACCGCATGAATTGTCAGTGACCGAAGTCAAGGCCCAGGTTGCAAAGATACAAGCCCTTATGACCGATTTGATGCAAGAGGGAATCCACTATGGGAAAAGCTTCCCCGGCGACACGAAGAAAAACCTTCTCAAGCCGGGGGCGGACAAGCTTTGCTTCATGTTCCGCCTGCGGCCTGATTTCACTCAGGAGACAAGGAAGCTTCCTGGCGGGCACATGGAAGTTAAAACCCAATGCCAGATTTACCACATCGAAAGCGGACAGAAGATCGCCGAGGGCATAGGGCTTGCGACGACAATGGAGTCAAAATACCGTTGGCGAAACGCCGCCAGAAAATGCCCGAGTTGCGGGAAGGAAACAATCATTCTCGGCAAAGATGAATACGGCGGTGGATGGGTTTGTCATAGAAAAAAAGGCGGTTGCGGCGCCAAATTCAAGGAAGACGATCCGTCAATCATCAATCAGGTAGTTGGCAAAGTCGAGAACCCGGATATCGCTGATGTCTACAACACGGTAATCAAGATGAGCAAGAAACGGGCCTATGTCGATGCCACAATTACCGCCTGTGCCGCTTCCGATATTTTCACGCAGGACGCCGAGGACTTCAAGACCGACGCGGACACGTTGGCGAACGAGGCTGCGCGTAACGAGCCGCGGGATGTCACCGAACCCCCGCAGTCAAAACCCCAGTCACCCAAACCGCCGAAGCCTAAATCCCCTCCGGATCAGCAAACCAAGCCGGATGAACGCATGACTATACTCAATGCCATTAGCGAGATTCTCAAGACGGCCAACCCCGATGACAACTGGCGGTACTTCACAAAAGCGGAGATAGACCAGGAACACGCGATTGCCCTCGGCGCGGAAAACAACCAGGCACTTAGAAGCCAGCAGGATCGCCTGCGAAAAACCCTGATCAAAAGGCAGGCGAAATCCGATCCGGCAGCGAAGAAGGACGATATCCATTGGGGCGGCGATGGGGCTGCCGCGGCGGCCGGGACCCCCGGCGAACTGGATATCTATTAAAAGAAAAGGAACGACTTATGGACTACAAAACAATTACTATTCCGGTCGATAAAATTATTTCCAGTACTGACCGGAAATACGGGGGCGAGGGAAGCATTGAGACCCTGGCCCAGAGCATGAAAGAATATGGGATTATACACCCCATAGCCGTAAAGGAAAGCACTGACGAGAAAGGCTTTTACAAGGTCATCGCCGGCCGGCGCCGCTATGAGGCAGCGAAATTCCTGGGCTGGAAAAACATCGAGGGACACGTTTACTCCAACAAGACGGACGACGAGGCCATAGCCCTTGCGGAAAACGTGAACCGCGAGGATCTTCACCCCCTCGACGAGGCCGTCAAATTTAAGCACCAACTGGAATCCGGCAAGTTCAAGTCCATCGAGGAAATGGCGAAGTATTACGCCCGGAGCGTGTCGGGGATTCACCACCGCATCAGGCTGACAAACCTCATTGACGGCATAAAGACGATGTTCCGGGACGGGAAAATAAACCTCTCCTGCGCCGCGCTGATTGCCAGCCTCCCGGAAGAGGATCAGGAAAAGTTCCTCAAAAAGTTCGAGAAGAAAAGCGTCGGCCACTGGGAAGTCGATACTTTTTTTAACCAGGCCCAAAAGTTCAAGCTTGAGCATATCGACGATAAGGAATGCGAGGCGTGCAAGAAAAGGACGCACAACACCACCCCCGGCCTGTTTGAGGATTACTCAAGCCTGACGGATGTTTGTTTCGACGGCGAGTGCTATGCGGAAAAATGGAAAAGGCTGATTGCCAGGCTCATCGCCGAGTCTGGGCAGGACAACCCGACAGACAACGTTCTGTTTCTCAATCGCGGTGTCCCGAAGTTTTTCCCGAAAGGGGCAAAGAGCATAAAAATCGACGACATCGAATACACCTTGCTTTCGGAGAACGATTACACGCTGAATGAGAAGACAACGCAAAAGTCAAAAAAGCAAACCGCATGGAGTATCGGCGATGTATGGGAATCAGGCGGGTATAAGTTTAAGACTTTAAGGGTTGTATACAAGAAGCGCGAGAAGATCGACTACCGTACCAACTCCGCCCCTCCCGATCCGGTGAAGGAACTGATGATTGACCATCTGCCGGAAATCAAGCCCGAGGACAAGCAGGCCGTCGCCGAAGAGGTGAAGAAAAAAATCGGCTATTCGTGGAACTTCCTCGCCGGCGTGAAAAAACACCTGTTGGATATGATTATCACCAAACGCCTCAAAGAGGAAAGCAGGGAGAACATGGCCGCCATCTACCTGACGGCAAAATGCTCCGGGGTGGACAATAAACAGAAATGGTATGAGATAGCCCCCGAAAACCGGAAAATCTTTACCGCGATTTTCGGCGACACGATGCCGTTATCTGATATCCCGAAAGACCCCTGGGTTCAAAAGATCTTCCTGTTCCTTATTGCCATAAACCTCGTGACCAACAACATGCCGGACTTGAAGGCCGACGACGAGGAATGGGAAAGGCTGGAACGCTCCCACTCCCTGTTCTGGAAATTCGCACAGATGACCCGGGAAGAGTACGTCGAAATGTACCGGGACATCCTCACCGCTGCAATCAAGGGGAAACTCGAAGAGACAGGGAATGACGCTGATGAACAGCAGGGTGACGACGACGACGACGACCCTGACATGGAAGAATCCCAGGACGACATGGACGATGAATAAAATTGTCTGTCAGAAAATCAATGGCCGGAAGTGCAAGGATTATCTGACTGGTGAAGGCGAGCCGGCCTGGTGTTTCCGGGCCGGCCAACCTGCCCAAGTCGCGGTGCTGAAATGCCCGATAGCGGCGGGTGAAGTAAAACAAGAAGAACCGGAAAGCAGGGGGAAAGATGAAAGGCGAATTAAGCACGAATGAATATTGTGGCCGTTATTCCCAACCGCATCAGCATTGCAATATCCGGTTCACAAACAGTTGTATTGTGAACGGACGGTATTGCGAATTTTATCATCGCAAGCACCCCACCCCGGAGCAGTTCCGGGAGGAGTACGGCAAGGGTTATTCAGAGGATGGGGCAATATACTGTAACCGCTATCACGAAGTTGACGCTCATTGGTTTATCGCCCGTTGGGGATGTGCAGAAGATTTTTATAAGTTGGGAGAAATACTGGTAGTCTGCGCCTGTACTCCTTGGGGCAAACCGCCAGAGGATTGGAGGCCAGAATGAACCTGACTGACGCAATCGGAAAAGAGGTTTTTATCTTTGAGGGCAACCATTACTCCGACGACGATTTTTTGAAAATGACTTCGGAAGAGCTGGCAACATTCAAGGCAAGGGTAAACCTTAAAATAACCAATATCGCGGATATCATCAAAGAAAAAGGAAAACAGGAATCCAAGGAATGGTACAAGCGCCGGAAGTACGTCCTTTCGCTTCATACCAAGATGATCCCTTATCTGAACAGCCTGCTGAAAGTGCGTCACAAAAAGGAGCGCAACCTAAGCGACTGCTTCATGGATGAGGCAAGGCTGGTCCTTTCCGTTGAAGAATACGAAATGATTTTAGGCAAAGCAGAAATGGAATACTCATTAGGCAGGGAGGGGAATTGATATGGGGAAATATGCAAATGGCACGGCAGTGTCGCCGGAGAAGACACAGAGTGATATCCGGGAGACGTTGCAACGGTATGGCGCCGAGGGATATGGAATCATCCAAAAGGCTTCCGCGGCTTGTGTGATGTTTGAGTACAAGAACCTTACGATCCGGATTGCAGTCGGTTTGCCTGACAAAAACGAATTCGTAACAACAGAAGCCGGTCGTACAAGGAAGGCTTCGGCAGCAAATGAAGCGTATAACCAGGCTGTCCGCCAGCGGTGGCGGGCCCTGTTCTTGGCCATTAAAGCAAAGCTGGAAGCCGTCGAGAGCGGCATATCCACAATCGAACAGGAGTTTATGGCTTTCGTGGTGATGCCGGATAAGAGAAACCTGGGGGATCACCTGATACCCAGGCTTAGAGAAATATCGACTACCGGGAAAATGCCGAAGCTGCTGATATTCGACGGTGAATAAAAGGGAGTGGTAACCATGGAGATTTGTAGACTTGATAAAGTTGATGGATTTGGCAATGGACATTTTATCAAGGTCAGCAGGCACGAGGCTCTTGTGATAATAGCCTCCCTTGCCAACCAGCTAAAGAACGACAACCCCACTTCCGGTAGGATAGAAATGAGGGATAAGGACGGCGCCTATTTCAGCATCGCGGTTTGTGAGGATACGTTATGCGTAAAATAACGAAACGCCAAGCGCAGATAATTATCTTCATCGAGAACTTCATACAGGAAAACGGCTATTCCCCTACCGTCAGGGAGATTGCGGCACACTTCAAAATATCGTCCAGGGGAGCGCACGACCATGTATTGGCCCTCGTGAAAAAGGACTGTATTACGTGCCAGGTTGGAAAATCCCGAACCATACGGATAAGGCCGGAAAAGCAGGGGGCGAACCCTTGAAAAACAGCCTCAAAAACGTACCTGTAGGTACGATTGCGAAGAGCAAAACTAAAAAAGGTTCTACCACCCCAAAAGCCAAAAAAGCACGGCCTACGCCGCGTTTTTATGATGTCAAGATCCGCATGACGGTTGAGGAATACGCCCGGGGGCTGCCCCATTTTGGGGAGCTAAAATACCTCCCCCGGTTCGTGCTGGATGCCTATATCGAGAGGGTGAACCGCGCCGAGGCAAACAGCAAGGCCGCCCGGCTGAGGATTCTTGCCGGGCATATCGAACTGCTTAAACCAATTCTGAAAGAAATGTTTTTGCGGGGTGATCTGGATTTTTTGAAAGAGCATTTACGGGGGGAAGTAGATGGCTGACGAAAAAACAGCAACCGATGGCTATATATATTTCGCGTCATTCCATGAGTCGACGAAAGTGCTTGACGATTGCGAATACGGAAAACTGATGAGGGCAATAAACGAATATGCCTTTTATGGTTGCGAGCCTGGCGAGGACATAACCGGCGTGTTAAAAATGGCTTTCGGTTTGATAAAGCCGAATATCGACGCGAGCAAAAAAAAGAGGGCCGAATATTTACAGGCCATCGAGTACGGCAAAAGGGGCGGAGCGCAAAAGGGGAACAGGAACGCCGCCAAAAAACAATCAAGACAACCCCCCCTTGATTTTGAAAACAACCCCCCCTTGTTTGAAAAAACGACCCCTGATACAACCCTCGAAACAACCCCTGAAACAACCATAATAAAAGATATAGAAAAGGATAAAGAAGGGAATGGGGAAAGGAAGAATAATGTAGATAAAAACAAAGAAAAAGAAAGAGTGGTTTCCTCTTTTTCTGACAATAAAAAAACATCTGAAACGATACATGAAGGCCCTCCGCCAGAACAAAAGGCGGCCTCAAAAGAGGACGCGACAATCGTTTTCCAGATGGCGCGCGAGCTTTGGAACAGGCGCAACCTGAAACCCCAATGCCGGGATCTGATTATCCCCCCTGCCAAATACGACTGCCTGAGGACATTCCAAAACTATTCATGGCTAGAGATCGAGAACGCCATTAAAAACTTCCATTGGCACAAGACCGGGCAGTGCGGGCCGGGCTGGGTCTCGCCTCCCCCCTATGGCTCAATTTATGGGTTCCTGGAAAAGGGAGTGGAAAGGTATTTTGACGACGATGCGCTCGAGCCTCAATTCAGGGAACGGGAGGGATCGCATGGCGATAGAAAATAATAAAGAGAAGGCACAGGAAGGACGGCGGTACTTGTATCGCATATGCCCTACCTGCGGGGTGAAGCTCCATATCGACGCGCGCATCTGCAAGGCATGCGGCAACCAATACAATATCAATGGCAACACCGGTCAATGGGCAGAGGAAAGGATCTACGGCTCCACTGATCCGGCCAACGCGGTTTACAGCCAAATGTTTAACAATGTCGGCCTCTGCATGGAATGCCACAACACCAAAAAGGGCAGCCCCTGCAATTATGTTGACTGCTTCGGGACGGGGAAGGGCAGGTGTGACATGTGCAACACTTTTAACAACACCCGGTTCATGTGTTGCCAGGATTTCCGGAAAAAGGATCGATTTGAATGCAGAAAATCATAGCGTTAATCATGGTCATTGCGCTTGAGGTTGGCGTTGATAAAAACCTCGCGGTTTCTGTGGCCATTACTGAAAACCCGGCCCTTGACCCCGCGACGGTAGGCGTGACCGGGGACCTGGGGATTATGCAGCTCAACCCGGATTACCTGGACCACTTTGTTAGTTGCTACTGGGACAAGCCGGGGATCTTCGATTGGAGCAACCCGGAACACAACATTTATGTCGGCTTGCGGCATCTCCGGTATTTGATAGATATTCCGGCCTTCAATGTATGGCAAGCGGTTATCGCCTATAACTGCGGGGAGTATGCCGTCCTGAGCGGAGCGCCGCCTAATAAGAGTATCGATTACGCGAACGCGGTATTTTTCGCCTGGCAGGAACGGCAGGGCATTAGATGAGGAAACGGCGCCTGTATTGGCGTTCACATAAAACAAGGTGTAGGGGGAAAGATGAAGAACAAGGCTATTTATTTACACAACATCCTTTTTGAGCAACTGGAAAGGCTCAATGATCTTGACGAGAAGGAAATGAAAGGCGAGGAACTGGCGAACGAGATTCGGAGGGCCGAGGCGATGAACAGGGTCGCCGTGCAGTTAATCAGCAACGGCAGGCTGGTATTAGACGCAGTTAAGCTCCAGCAGGAATCGCCGGATCAAATCGAAATGCCGGACATGCTCAGGGTCAATGTCACGGCAAAGGCCCTGCCGGCGCCTGAAAGGAAAATCCGGAAATGATAAGGCCGCATACATATACGCCCGAAGAAATTCAATTCCTCGAAAAGAATATCAAAGGGCGTAGCTTTGCGGATCTCACCGGGCTTTTTAACAGGCGTTTCCGGCTGTCCATAACGTACAACGGCATAAAAACCTTTTGCCAAAGGCGCGGGTTGAAAAACGGGTATAAACCGAAAACATCATGGAACAAAACATTTTTCGAGAAGCATATCAGGTTCCTCGAAAAGACTGTCCCTGGACGGCATTACTCAGAATCCGTCGTGCTCTTTAACAGGCGCTTTGGTTTTTCGCTTACGGTCAGGCAATTGACCAGCCTTTGCAAAAGGCTTGGCATAAAAACGGGATTCACGGGGCAATTCCCAAAAGGCAACGTCTCTTTTAACAAGGGCAAAAAAGGCGTGTACCATGCAGGGTGTGAAGTGTCATGGTTCAAGAAAGGACAAAAGCCGTGGACCACTTTGCCCCTCGGGAGCGAGCGCGTAACCGCTGACGGGTATGTGGAGGTGAATATATCCGAAAAAAGCGGGCCGCCGAATAACCGATGGAAAGGCAAGCATATCATGGTATGGGAAAAAGAACACGGCCCGGTGCCGAAAGGCCATTGCGTGATTTTTCTTGACGGTAACAGATCCAATATTTCCCTTGATAACCTGATGATGGTGTCGCGGCAGGTGCATGGGGTGATGTGCCATATGGACTGGTACACGGACGACAGGGACATAACAAAGGCAAACTGCCTGATGGCGAGCATTAAAGCCACGAAAGAAAATCTAAGGAGAAAATCGTATAGGTCAATCAAAAACAAGAAAATTATTTTCCTGAATGAAAATGGGAATAAGGTTTATGTGATAAAAAATAAAAACAAGTGGATTCCGGTCAGGGAGACAAGCGCCGGCAACCTTGTGAGGCTACGCGTCAAGGAATTGAAATCAAGGGCTTCCCGCGGCGAAGCGCAGCGGGATTTGTATGAATATGCGACGAGCAGAAAGTGGATGAGAATATGAGGTGTGGCCGATGCGCATGAACCGCCGCTATACGGCAAGGGAATTGACGTTTGTCATGAAGAATATCCGCGGGCGCTCCTATGTCGAGATGACAAAGATGTTCAATGAACAATTCGGCCTCTCGTTGACACTGAAACAAATGGAAACGTTGACGTATAAGCACGGGATACGGAATGGCATCGGCAGCTTCCTTCCCGGGCATGTGCCGGCCAACAAGGGGAAAAAAGACAAGGCCATGTGGAAGCGATACTGGCTGAGAACCGGCCGGGGACGTTACAGGCCGGTTGGGAGCGAGCGGGTTACCTCCGGGTATGTCGAGGTAAAAACCGCTGACCCCGATGTGTGGAACAGGAAGCACACGGCAATTTGGGAGGCGGCAAACGGGAAGGTTCCCAAGGGGCACGTCGTTATTTTCGCGGACGGGAATAACCGCAATTTTGACCTGGACAATCTTTTGCTGATTACGCGGGGGGAGCTTATGGTGATGAATCACCTCGGCCTTATTAAGAACAGCAAGGATTTAACCGTGACAGGCAAAATGATTGCGGATTTGTCCATAGCCATAGCCGTACGAAAAGGGACAAGCAAAACCCTTAAAAGAAAAAAATAAAAGGAGGTCGAGATAAAAGATTTATGAGCCAAAAAGACGATTTGGTAAGGGGAATAACAAGCGATCTCATAGGGCATTTTAGCGGCGAACAAGTACGCAAGATCGAGGACGTGCTTTATTTGTGGCTTAATGACTATCAAATAACGGAACTGGAAAAACAAAACACCCAGTTGATCACTGTCACAAACCCTGACGGCAAGGCATACCAGATGTTTTTCGTTGCCAAAAAAATTGAGGGGTTGAGCGAGAATTCCTTAAAATACTATGCGCTTGTTTTACGCAATTTTCTTAAGGTAATAAAAAAACCTTTGGCAACTGTCGTCGCGGATGACATAAGGTACTTTCTTGTCACAAAACAGAACGTCACGCCGACGACACTGAATAATATGAGGCGCGTTCTGCGTTCGTTTTTCACATGGCTTGTCGATGAGGATTATGTAACAAAAAATCCCGTATTAAAAATAAAGAACATCAAGCAGCCCAAAGTTATCAAAAAGCCATTTACGCAAACAGAGATAGAGGAACTCCGGGACGCATGCACCAACTTGAGGGACAGGGCGATTGTCGAGGTGCTTCTCTCTACCGGGATGAGGTGTAGCGAGCTTTGCGGCGCGAACATATCGGACATTGATTTTTCCAACAGCGAAATACTCGTGACCGGAAAGGGGAACAAACAGCGGATATGTTACTTGAACGCGCCCGCTAAGAAGCGATTGAAGGATTATTTTGAAAGCAGGACTGACGGCTATGTCGCAATGTTCACGTCTCTGTTAGATAAAGGAAAAACGATAAAAGACAACCGCCTGAAAAAGGGCGGGGTTTTGAATTTGACAAAAAGAATAGGGAGCGCCGCGGGTGTAAAGAATGTCCATCCGCACAGGTTTAGAAGGACAGCGGCGACAATGGTCTTACAGCGCGGAATGCCTGTTGAACAGGTGAAGATCATGCTGGGGCATGTAAAGATCGACACGACCATAGGGTATGCGATAACCGCCGACGAGACGGTCAAGCAATCCCATTCAAGGTATATGTAAGGGGAAGCGGGTTTATGTCTGACTTGCGTAAAAATTTATATGACGCCGCTTTGGCCGCTGGTATACCAATGCTTTCCGGAGACGAGTGCTGCCAGCTTTTGGCATGGCTATCCGTGTATGGCGGGGGGCATGAACAGGTGGTAATAGACGGAAATCTTTGCAACGCGATCCTGTACGCACAGAAACGCCTGAATATCATTGGCGGGGAAGTGCCGAACCTGGAATTGCTGCCGGTATTGCAGGGCTACATAAAATCCATTGAGGAAAGAGCGATAACGTATAGGGACCATAAGAATTACGATGACCCGCCTGATTGGGTTTTGGATCTCGAAAAGAGATGGAATATCAAAGCGTACAGGGGCAAAAAGAAATGACATACGGCTATGTGCGCGTCAGCACCGACAGGCAGAGAGTAGACAACCAGGAATATGAAATAGAGCGGTTCTGCAAAAAGAATAATATCAAAATTGACGAATGGATCAAGGAAACCATAAGCGGTACAAAAACGCCGGACAAACGGAAGCTCGGCGGGTTGCTGGAAAAAATAAAGCCCGGTGACTTGATAATATGCGCCGAGCTTTCAAGGCTGGGGCGTACCCTTTTTATGATAATGAATATCCTCAACAAGCTTATGGAAATTGGCGCCAAAATATGGACGATTAAGGACAATTACAGATTAGGTGATGACATCCAGAGCAAGGTGCTTGCCTTTGCGTTCGGCCTGTCCGCCGAAATCGAGTGGAATAAAATACCGACGAAATCTTTGCCGCTGAGGGATCAACGCTGGTGCTGCGAACAGCTTAAAGAGTTTGGCGGTAGGGGGAGATATTGCATAACGGGGGTGCGCTGGGCCGAGAGCAGCAGGAGGGCAAACGAAAGAGGGGCGCATGAGATAACCGGGAAAACCAAGGCGGAGCATATCATATTCAACAATGACAATGACATGCGCCGGAAACTTTCGGAGATGTGCCTTGTTAAGCGAAATTTTGTTCTCAATCCCATTATTGATTGGACTGACGATGACGTATGGGAATTCCTGAACGAAAGAAAAGTTCCTGTCAATCCGCTTTACGGACAGGGCTGGAAGCGTATCGGTTGTATTGGCTGCCCCATGTCCGGGAATGCAGGAAGGAACTCGACATGTTCCCGGAATACAAACGCGCATATTTTAGGGCCGCGAAGGAATATTGGAGGCGGAGAAAAGAAAGGCAAGGGGAAATGACCGGGATGATGGAAAGCCCGGAAAGTTATTTTGAATGGTGGTTAAACGGATAAAGGAGGATGATTGAGATGTCAAGAAAGATACCGTTATTTGTCCATCAGGACATAAACGAAGTGCGTGAAGCGTTAGGCGAGCATTTGTTTGAGGTTTGCCTAAACTGCTATGCCGGCAGGGTTGGTATGCCGGACAATACCGTCGATTACTTCCAGAAAGGCGCGGAGGATTTGTTTTCAATAGGGCAGCCCGTATTTGATGATACTGAGGAAGGCCGTCTGATGGGGTATCTCGGCGTGGATTTGTGGGAGCATTTGAATTATTCCACGGACGGCAGATATAACAAGATTGAAATACCTGCGGAACGCTGGCGGATTTTCTGCCCCACGAAATACTGCGAGCCGGGCAAGAAAATTATTTTGTACTGGCAAAAATTTCGCGATAGTAACGTAAAAAAGGAGGAAGAATAAATTGGCTGGAATTGTATGCGAGAAGTGCGGGAAGGAATTACTGAAAGGTTTTGATACCGGTTTCGATGATGACGGAAATAGATGTCCCGGTTGCGGCAGGTTATTATGCCATGCTTGCGCCGGCTGGAAGGTTATGTCGGATAAAACCGTATGCAGGGAATGCGCCCCGAAAAGTGTCACGGCAATAGAAAATTTCACGGACGATATTGTTTGCTCACGGGATTATGGGGGGATAAAAACAAACGTGCCGCGCCGCATTGTCCGTCATAGCCCGGCTGGTTTTATGTGGGGGTTACGGAGGTTCCGGCCCGGCTGATTTTGCCCTGAATATTCTGTCAATGTTCATCGGACAAGAGGAAAAGGAGATAATATGATTAAGCCCTGGCGAAAAATTGATCCAGATAAAGAACTGAACGCTGCGGCCTATTCTCGCGCCTGCGGATATATTCCCGATGTAGAGTACGAAAGAATAAAAGCCGATTGCCTGGAAAGGAAAAGGCAAAAGGAATTATTTGAGAAGAAACAGAATATTAAAAGAATACGCAGTTGGCGAAGAATTATCGCCAGAGCGGGTAAAAGGAGGAAACAATAATATGAGCGGAATCGAAAGAATAGCCGCAGAGCGAAAGCGGCAGATTGAGGAAGAGGGATTTACGGCTGAAAGGGATGATTTTGAAAATGATCGGGAACAGTTAGCTAAAGCTGCCGCTTGCTATGCTTTGCCAGATTTTTATCGTTTTCACGATGTTGACTCTGGGGATATTTCCCCCGTGGCTTTGTGGGAGCATTTATGGCCTTGGGAGATGAAATGGTGGAAGCCAACACCTGAAAACCGCATTCGCGAGCTTGAAAAGGCTGGCGTACTGATAGCCGCCGAGATTGACAGGCTGATAAGGTTGGAGGCACATGATGACCAGTGAAGAACGCAAAACGCAAAATGATGAGTGGTGGGAAGAACGCCGGAAACAGAAAGAGGAATTTAAAAAAATGGAGGCTATGTATAAAAAGTTGAGCTACAGAGACAGGCTGCTTTTTTTGATGGTGGTCCAATTCTTACTTGATAACCCTGACGATGGGGAGGGAAGGAAACAATGACAAGAATTAAACGGTTTGTGATCGCCGACACGCATTTCGATTCCTATACCGTCGCAAGCATTTGTAACCGCCCTTTCAAGAGCATTGAGCAAATGAATGAGACAATGATTAAACGATGGAACCATTTAATAAAAAAGAACGACATCGTGTATCATTTAGGGGATTTTATGGACGACAGTTTTCCCCAACAAATAAAACAATTTAAAGATCGGCTAAACGGGCGCATCCGTATCATACTCGGCAACCATGACCGCCATGTGCCTATTCAAGAGTGGTATAATTTAGGTTTCGACAGGGTATATGACCAGCCAATAGTTATCGACGCCTTTTTAATATTGTCCCATGAACCTTTGTTCCTGAATGACCTGGCAAACAGCAACGCAAAGGCATATCTAAATATTCACGGCCACGTTCACGGAAACGTGTATAACAATTCGCATTACGTCAATGTGTGTGTGGACAAAACTAATTATTCCCCGGTCAATTTGGACAAGCTTGTCGAATCGACTGTAGAAAAAATCAGAAAGTATCACAGGAGGAAACCGTCGATGCCGAAGCGGATTCAGCGGAAAAGGACTAAGGGTTGGCGGATGCCGACCGGCGCGGTCTATGTCGGCCGGCCTACAAAATGGGGAAACCCATTTACCGGGCCGGACGCGGTTGAAAAGTATAGAGAGATGATAATGACAGTTGGGTATACCAATGGAGGGTATACAATTTGGGTGAAACCAGACGGGAAAAAAATATCGCTTGATTCTTTGAAGGAACTGCGCGGCAAAGACCTTGTTTGCTGGTGCCCTCTGGATAAACCGTGCCATGCTGATATTTTGCTGGAGATTGTGAATAAGGGGGCTGCCCGATGAACAAAACAAAAATTGACTGGGCCGATATGTCGTGGAATCCTGTCACCGGGTGTTACCATGAATGCCCCTATTGCTATGCCAGAAGGATTGCGCGGAGATTCGGAACCCTTGAAAAAAACAGAAGCCTTTGTTCGGACGACATTAAGAAAGCGATAGCCGAGAAACATTTTCTAGCTATACTTAATGGGAGGTTCCCAGGCGAGCCGTATCCGTATGACTTCCTTCCAACCTTTCACCGCTACCGCCTTGACAAGCCAAAAGAAACAAAGAAGCCGCAGAATATATTTATCGGTTCAATGGCCGATTTATTTGGCGAGTGGGTTCCCGATGAATGGATACAGGAGGTGTTTAATGCCTGTGTCGCGGCACCCCAGCACACATATATATTTCTAACAAAAAACCCGGATCGATACTGGCAAGTAAATTCTGATGACGACGACACGAAATCATTGAATATATACGGAGTCCCGGTATTATTTGGGGCAAGTACAACAAACAATGAACAGTTGCGGAAGGCGTATAAATCGCCTGTCCATTGGATTTCTGTAGAACCGTTGCATGAAGAATTAAACACGGAAGAATGCTTTTCGGAGACCAGGCGGGGGGATGATGCGGAAGTGCCGCGCTGGTCATGGGTAGTAATTGGCGCCGAGACCGGAGACCGGGAAGGCAAGATCGTCCCGCAGCGCAAATGGATTGAGGCAATCGTTGAAACGTGCAGGTACTGGGAAATACCAGTGTTTATGAAAAAGAACCTGGCTGACATATGGCGCGAGCCTTTGATACAGGAATACCCGTGGGAAGAGGAAGAAACAACGTTTGACGAAGAATTCCCAAAAATGGAAGAGTACAAGAAAGCGATTGATGGTTGTGAATGCGATTGTGGACATTGCAGCGTTCAATGCCCGGACGTTATTCAGGAATACTTGGCATGGAAAAAAAGAGTAGAGGGGGAAAAGGAATGTTCTTGACAGATTTATGCCCTTGCGGGTCTGGCATTGCGTATGGTGATTGTTGCCTGCCCTACATAACCTGGGCAAAGGACGCGCCCACGGCGGAAGCGCTGATGCGGAGCCGGTACACCGCCTATGTGGTTCACGCCGTCGACTACATCATGGAGACCATCCATGAGGATACCAGAAAAGAGTTGATTCCTGACAATATCAAAAAATGGAGCGAAACGTCAGAATGGCTAGGTTTAAAAATCATCTCTACAGAAGAAGGATACGATAAAGATGGTTGTCAAAGAGGGATAGTACAGTTTGAGGTTTATTATATACAGGACAGGTACTATAAAACCCATCACGAAACGGCCTTGTTTGAAAAGGTAGGCGGCTGTTGGTTTTATAAGGATGGCAGAATCGCATTAAATCCCTTTATGCGGGCCGGTGAAAAAACTGGGCGTAATGATCCCTGTCCCTGTGGGTCTGGGAAGAAATACAAGCATTGTTGCGGAGGCCGGTAATGACCTTCATGGAAGTGTGCCAGGAATGCTTATCCAACAAGGCCCTTGTAGAACAATGGAATAGGCTGACGGGGAACAAATTGAATGTTGCCCGGACGCCCATCGAAGCGGCCATTGATAAGGCCTGTGGCTATGATCCTGACAAGGAGGCGATGCCTGAATTTGAGGATTTTGTTTATAAGTATGTATGGTGGCCGTTGGTAAAGGAGGCTCATGTTGAAGTTTTATAAATATAAGTGTGAACGTTGTGGATGGGAGGTTGAAAAAGTAAAACAGAAGAATCCTTTCAGCATGAAGTGTGAAGGTTGTGGCAAGCTCGGTTTGTTAGGGCCATATAAAATGGGAACAGAAAGAAAAATTAAGGGAAAGGAGAGAAAAGATGAAAATTGTTGAACAGAGCTATGAGATATGGTATCCGAAGGAGCCCTCTGATTGGTTGCGTGAAAGCAGGTTTATTGAACGGGCAGGGCGTATAGCCCATAAGTCGGAAGGCAAGATTACCGCGGATTCATTCAAGGCGTTTATTAAAATGCTTTTGAGCATGGTACCTCCGCACAGTGCCGTGCCGGAGTTTGGCAATATGATTGTGAGCTTTATCACCGACAGGGGCATAACGCACGAGCTTGTCCGGCACAGGCTCTGTTCTTATGTACAAGAGTCAACACGGTATTGCAATTACAGTAAAGATAAATTTGGAAGTGAAATTACTGTTATTAAGCCTAGTACATTTATTGATGGGGAAGAAGGGGTAGGAAACCAATATTTCCTTTGGAAACACGGTTGCGAAAAAGCAGAACAGATTTATATGGGTATGCTGAATAACGGAGCAACGCCGCAGAAAGCCCGTTCTGTTCTCCCCAACAGCCTTAAAACAGAGATCGTCGTCAAGGCAAATTTCACGGAATGGCGGCATATATTTAAACTCCGGGCAGTCAGCAAGGCAGCCCATCCAGATATGCGGGCATTGATGATCCCGCTCTATAACGAGTGCCGACAGTATTGCCCGGAAGTGTTTGATATGGGAGATCCGGAATGAAAGAGAACGATTTAACACTCACCCAGCAGGGCATAATCAGCGTATTCGATTCCATGAGGGATCTGGTCGTCGAGAAAAACAGGCGCTATGGCGACGCGGCCCTTACCCCCAAAAAGATATTCTCCAGGCTGGATGCCGGGGAAGGGATAAAGGTACGCATTGACGACAAGCTAAGCCGGATAGTGAACAGCGACGGGGCAATACGGAAAAACGATGTCGCCGATCTCATGGGATACCTGGCCTTGTACTCAATTTCCAGAGAATGGTTTGATTTTTCTGATTTGGTTGATTAGGCATAGGAGGAGAAAATGAAAGCAATATATGAGTTTGAAGCACCAGAATCGTGTGGTGTGTGCAAGGTAGCGACTTATGAAAGTCATACAGAAAGATGGTGCCCCCTTATCAGGAAATACTTTAGGCTTGATGACAGTGAGCTTGCCGGCAAACGTGATCCTGATTGCCCAATAAAATTCATAAAAGGTTCTATGAAAAGCAGTAATGTACCAATGGTGGATATTTTAACCGATTCTCCGTTACATTGGGAAACTGTCTATGATGATTGGGGCAATTATTATGCTTGCCCCAGATGTAAAGGAACAACACACGGGATAGATTATAAATTCTGCCCTCGTTGTGGGGTACGGTTATTTCCGCCTACAGGTGGAGGCTAACTCAAAATGTTAGAGGTGAACCGCATTCTGCCCGGCAACAACATTGACACCCTCAGAACCCTCCCGGATTGCTCCGTGGACTGCTGCGTGACTTCCCCGCCGTATTACCTCATGCGAAATTACGGGAACATCGAGGGCCAGATCGGGCTTGAGAACACCCCGGAGGAATATATCGGAAATCTCCTTGCCGTATTCCGGGAAGTGAAGCGCGTCCTTAAGGACACCGGGACGCTATGGGTAATAATAGGCGACAGTTACGCCGGAAGCGGCAAGGGCGGCCGGGGAAAACACAAATACCTCGACAAGGAAACCCCGAAGGCAATTTTCTTTGACGAGAAGCACCCCTCGAAATCGCTGATAGGTATACCCTGGCGGCTTGCCATTGCCCTGCAAACGGACTGGATACTCCGGCAGGATATCATATGGGCAAAACAGAACCCCATGCCCGAACCGTTCAAGGACAGGTTCTGCCGGGCGCATGAATACATATTCCTTTTCGTGAAACAGCCGAAATATTACTTCAACCACGAATACGCGCTTGAGGAATCGATCCTCTACCATCGGCAAAGGAAGGCCCTCCATGAGCGCGGCTATGCCACGAAACCAAATGAGAACGGACTGAAGCCGCAACACCACGGAGAAAACATAGCAACGATGCCGTACAAAACCATGCGCGACGTGTGGTTTGTCGCTACCGAAGTATCGAGGGAGGAGCATTACGCGATGTTCCCCAAAAGCCTGATTGTCCCCTGCATATTGTGCGGCTGCCCTGAGAATGGGATTGTCCTAGACCCATTCATGGGGAGCGGGACCACGGGCATTGTGGCCGCAAACCATAACCGGAAATATATCGGGTGCGAGATAAACCCCGATTACGTGAAGACCGCCGAACGGCGGATAAAGAAAGAGAAGGCGCTTTGGAATGAGTAAGAATATCTTTGGTCAAATGGAGGTGGAAGATGATTAAACACGCGACGGTAACCGTGACACTCAACGTGCCCCCCGGTGATTTCTGTTACTATCCCGCCGATGACGAGGATGGAAAGTTTTATTGCTGCGGATGGATTTTGAAGCATACCGGGTCAGGGAAAAAATGGTGCATGATTTTTGAGGATGCGGACGTGACCGATGGAAGGAAATGTGCCGCCTGTCTTACTGCCGTAAAGAAAAAAAAGTGGTAGATGATGCTGATAAAGCAGAGGAGGATTTACAACCCATGAAAAAGTGTTGTCATAACTGCTATAGGTTTTATTTTTGCTCTATAGCCAGAAAAGGTTATATTTGGAAAAAAAACATTTGGAAAAAAAACATAATGATACAAATTAACCTGGCTAAATATCATTGTCTATCATTTCGCGACTATAAAAAAACAAAAGGAAGTGAATCATGACACTACAAAAAATGAAATATCATGGCACCAAAGGCACTGTTGTATGCGCCATTGATAAAACGTCACCGGGAGGGGAATTTACGGTATGCGGGAATAACAGCATTGACTCGGGGGCGGATGAGGAAGACGATTGGGATATCATCGGCGGTTCTTTCGATGGAAAACTGAAAGACGTGACGTGCCCTAATTGCCTGAAGCACATACAATTTATAAAGAGCCTTGAATAAGGGCATAAAGCGCGTGGTGATTGGGTATGGTTAAAAAGTACGCCGGCTGGACCGCAAACAGGTGGCGAAAGACCCTTGAATGGCACATCACGTCACACCAGTTTACGACCGGCTCGAAATCCGCCGTATGTTTTAGATGGAGACGTATGCTTATCCATGCCGGCGACTGGGACACCCTGCCGACCGACATCAAGTACAACATCCAGCTTTACGCATTTTTATACGAGAAAACATACCCGCGGATGATGGAGGAAGAAAAGGCGGCGCTGGAAAAACGGATAAGCGATCTTGAAGCGGAGAAACAGGCGTTTGTATTGGAATTGGAAATAATGAACAAGCGAGGGGGAAAAGTAGAATGCTGATTAACGATGTCTACGTGAACGAGAACGCGGTGATTGCGATAAGGTTTTACGATGGCAAGTGGGACCCGTACAACCGCGGCATACCCATAAAAGAAGATCCATCGGTGAGCATTTACGCAAATTGTCCGGAACCGATTAGGATAAAATGCACACGGGAAGAATTTGACCGGGCCGTAAAAGAATTGGCCGAATACCATTCAAGGAAAAGGAAATAGGCTGATGCCGGGTGACGTTGTTGTATTCAAACATCCTATTTATTCCGATAACGACAATGTGAAAAAAGGGATGTACCCAATGCCCGAATACCTTAAACAGAAAATAAAAAAGGCTTATACCTTTCTTTGGATAGAGGCCGATGAACCGCATAGGGTAGCGGGTTATAAAAAATATACGCCGTGTTGCACAATGAATAACAGTTGTAAAATAGCGCGGGTAAGGTGGCGGGATTGTGAGAAGCGAATTTGAGAAAAAAGCCATTTTTGCGCTTACTCAATACCATGACAGCCCGTATAAATTAGGCAGTGCGCTTGTAATTCCCAATTGTTCTCTTTTAGGCCATGAGTGCGACGTCCTTATAATATCCAAGAATGATTATGCGACAGAGATAGAACTAAAAGCAAGCATATCGGATCTGAAAGCGGACAAGAAAAAACTACACGCCCATAAAAGCCCTTACATAAGGCAGCTCTATTTTGGCATATCCGAAGATATACCGGACGCTGCGCTGGAGCATGTGCCGGAACACGCCGGAATTATTTGCTTTTTTGAAAGAAAAGAAAACACCTCATGGAGGAAAGGTACGTTATGCTGCCGTATTTTGCGCCGCCCGAAACCGAATAAAGACGCGCTAAAAATTACCGAACAACAGAAACAGCATATTTTAATGAATATGTATTACAGATATTACAATCTGCTTTTCAAAACAGAATGGGAAGAAATTAATAAGAGGCGGGATTGTGAACGCGATCCGCGGGAGCTGAAAAATGACCTATGACGTCACGCTCAGAAAGAAAGGGGAACCGTTTTTCTTCTCCGAAACCCTGCTGGACGGGCTGTTTGCCAAAGAACTGTTATTGCACACGAGAGTCGATTTTATCGAAAAATTGGGCCTTTGCGACAGGTGCTATGGGCGCATGGCGCACATAATATCCAACGATATCGATCCCGGGGGGTACACGAACAAATACTGCCCTGTCCTGTTCCATGATTTGGTCAAACCCGGATGGAAACTGGAATGGGTTGAAGGGTTCTACCTTAACAAGGAATTGTCCAAAGGCCATTACCGCAAGCGGCCATTTAGCGGCGAAGAGGTAGAATATTAATGAACGGCCAAAATGAGTTGTTTGATAAATCTGAAAACACGGTTTACCTGAAATCGAAAGACAATAAATGCCGCTATGCCCTCGGCACGAAGGGAGGGAACACGCTTTACTGCATTGGCGTAAACCCCAGCACGGCCACGCCGGAGAAGTACGACCCGACGATAACGCGGGTCAGCCAAACGGCCCGGAAAATGGGGTTTGACTCTTTCGTGATGCTGAATGTCTACCCGCTGAGGGCAACCGACCCCAAGGGTTTGCCGGAAAAGGCCGATTGGTCTCAGCACAACAAGAACGTGGAAATTATTTTGAGTTTAATAAAGCCCGGCTCTACCGTCTGGGCTGCCTGGGGGGATTTGATAGGCTCAAGGGAGTGGCTTGATGATTGCTTAAAGGCAATCATAGGTTTGATCTTCATGTATAAAAAAGACATTCATTGGGTAAAGATGGGGGAACTGACCAAGCTGGGAAACCCGCGGCATCCTCTTTATCTGAAACAACAGCCGTTTTCTGAATACGCCATAAATAGAAATGGGAAAGTAGAAAAATGGCAGACGTAATGACGAGAGCGGGCGCGCGAACATGGCTGAAAAAAGAACTTCCTAAACACGTAATGTATTTATATAAAGGTGATTTTTCTGAAGAGTGGCAGGAATATACTTATGCGGAGCGCAACGCAAAAAGAAAAGCAAAGCAGGAAGCGAATATTGAGCGGAAACGCAACATCCATAGAAGAGTGCCGTGTTTTATACACGTCTTTCATAACGATACGGATTGGTTTTTCAGCGGCTGGTATATTGTCATTTGGTCTGTTCACGGTCCCGGGCCGAATGGTATGTGGTATCTGAATTGGAAAGAAGGCTACCGACACAAGGAATTTTTACCAAGGATAAGACAGCATTTGCCGCTTGGCCTGCTGCCTATAGTTGATGACAATACATGGTTCAAAGAGTTTTGCAAAGCCTATCCGATGAAGCCGAAAGGCATACAGAAGCAACGAGGCAAGTACCTTATCCATTGCATTATTGACAGTTACAATAACCTCATTGACATAGACCTGGGTGCAAAGGAGAAAATTTAATGGAAGAGTTGCCGGACAAGATTTTAGACTTTACCACGCTAAAAATTAAGTATGACAGGGAAAAGATATGCCAATGCGAAGACCCCACATATTTGATTGATTTTGAAAACCGCCTTGTCACCTGTTCGCAGTGCGGCGCGTATACCGATCCCTTTGACGCCCTTATGTGCCTTGCCGAAAAGCCCGAACGGTACAGGCGGGAAATGCAGAACCTGTTGTACCAGGCGCAAGCAATCCGGAACTACAAGCCGCACATGATTGTTTTCAGGGAATTAGAAGAACACTATCGAAAAGGCAAGCATGGCAGGATGCTGCCGCATTGCCCTCAATGCGGGGAGTTGTTCCGTTTTGAGGATATAACCGGATGGGGCAATGAGGCATTTCTGAAAAAAAAGTAACCCCTGTAGAAAAATTTGTCCGAGCGCTCGGACAAAAAAAATAAATAAATGAAATATATGAAGCGGATGAAAAAATAAAAATTTGACAATAAAATTCCCAGCCGGTATACTCTCCCGCATTGGGAGTCTCTATGAACACAATTTTCTCATGGCGGGCAAGCCCCGCCGCATTCACGCGCCTACGGAACAAGTTTATCCAAAGCCCGTCACTGTATTACTCGATGTCCATCGCTGCGACATGGGCCGGGGTAGGCTCGCTCATGGTAGGCATCCAGATGGCGCAGAATTTCGGCATTGTCCCTTTTCTGATTTGGGCGTTCGGGAACACGATGGCCTGCATCGTGTTCGGGGTATTTGCGCCAACGATACCGAAACTCCGGGAAGTCTTCCGGAGCCGGCCGATGCATTACATTGTCGGTTTCATGTGCGTGTTCCAGGTATGGGTGAACATGAACGGCATCCAGTCCATTTTCGCGGACACCGTGATGACGGGAAGATTCGGCTTGGCGCTGGCCTATGCTGTCGCCGCGGCGTTCATCATTCTGCTGTTGAGGTACGGCATGATCCGGAACGTCCTCACCGACCACGCGAGCTGGATTGGCGTCTACACCGTCGCCCTGCTTCTCACGGTGTTCGCCATCATCCACTCCCGGGGGAACATGAACGCGCTGTCCTGGGGGCTCGGCGGCATCGGGGACGGCGTCGAGAAATGCCTCCTCCTGCTGCCGGGCCCGTTCCTGTACCCGTATTTCTATGAAATCCTGGACTACAACGACAGGAACGAGGACGGGACAAAAAAAATAAATATCCGGCGCGCCTTCATAAACGGTGGCCTGCTGTTTGGCGCCTACCTGATTTTCACCTTCCTCCTGGCGTGGACGAACTTTAACCCTGTGCTGAACATCATCAAGGCGTTCCTCATAACGCTGGTGGCGGTCTCCACGATCTCGTCGTTCCTGTACAGCATTTACATCACGTTCGGGCGCTGGCTGGGCCTGGCCGTCAACGTTGCGGCCGTGGCGCTGTGGCAGCTCGTGATACCGATGGGGGTGCTGGGCGTGTGGACGCTCATGGCGTCGATCAGGATCTACATCGTCATGGGGGCCATACTCTTTGCGATTATATGGCACGTCGCGGGGAAGAAAAAGGCATTGGGGGAAGGCGGCGATGAAAAAAGAGCGTAGGGAGATATCCATAAGCCTGTTGAAAGTGCCCGAACTGAATACCCGCATCCACCCGGTGAAGCAGATAGCGGAGATCCGCCGCTCACTGCAAAAATGGGGGCAGTACAAAAACGTGGTGGTTGACGACAAGTACACGCTTCTGGCCGGGAACGGCCTTGTCGAGGCCATGAAGCAGGAAGGCCTCAAGAAAGTTTGGGCGGTCATCCTGTACGACCTCACGGAGAACGAGAAGAAAAAGCTGATGATGTCGGACAACAAGACTGCGGGCCTCGGCGTTGACAACCTGGACAACATCGAGAAGCTCATACATGACCTTGACGGGGATTTTGACATTCCCGGCTTTGACGATGAGATTCTGAATTCCATTGCTGCATCGTCCGAGGAAATAACCCGGGCGTTGGAGAGTTATGGGAAGGCCTCGGATGAGAACCTTGCGTCCATCAGCGCCCATGCGGGCATCAACGACGAAGCCGAGGCCGGCGACGAGCCCACGGGAGGGGAAGACCTGGCCTTTCCGGCAGGGGAACGGGCAACGATAACGTGTCCGAAGTGCGGCGAAGTGATATGCTTATAAAGCGCGAAGGAAGCAGGACGGTTCTTGAAGCGGCAAGGCAGCGGATAATCAACGCCTTTTCCAACGGCGGGAAGATTTACGTGTCGTTCTCTGGCGGCAAGGACTCCATATCCATGATGGATGTCATCCTTAACCTGGCCGCGGAGGGGAAGATAGACCCCACGAGGATGATTGTCGAGTTCATAGACGAAGAGGCCATGTTCGACTGCGTGATAAAAAAGGTCTACGAATGGCGGAAAAAGATTCTGCTGACGGGGGCAAAGTTCAACTGGTTCTGCCTTGAGGTGCGGCATTACTCGTATTTCAACCTGCTGGAGCAGGACGAGTATTTCATCTGCTGGGACAGGGAGAGGAAGGACACATGGGTACGGCAGCCGCCACCGTTCGCGATATTCACCCATCCGCTGTGCAGGGCAAGGCATGACAGGTACCAACAGTTTCTTGAGAAGCACAACTCGGACGGCATCTGCATAGTCGGCGTGCGGATATCGGAGTCGGTACAAAGGCTCAAATTCGTGACGGCATCATTTACGGCAAACAAGGGGCTGGCCCGCAAGAACATGGTATGGCCGATGTTTGACTGGAAGGACACGGACGTCTGGCGGTACCTGTACGAAAACAAGGTGGATATCCCAGAAGTGTACCTGTATATGTACCAGGTGGGTATCCGTGTCAACTCGCTCCGGGTCTCCCAGTTTTTTTCCGTGGACACCGCGAAAACCCTTGTGAGGATGAACGAGTATTACCCGGATCTTATGGACAGGATTATACGGCGGGAACCGAACGCGTACCTCGCGGCGCTGTACTGGGACAGCGAAATGTTCCGGCATGTAAGCAAGACCCGGAAGGAGCTTGAGGCGCCGAGGGACTACAAGGCCGAGGTGTTCAGGCTGTTGCAGAACCCAAAAAAGAACTTTGTGATGCACAGCTCCCTGTATAACGCGGACCGCATCATAAAGATGCTCATAAAATACAGCCTGACCATAGACGACAAAATCTACAGGGCAATCTATGACTGCCTGGTGGCGGGGGACCCGAAGCAAAGGACGCTGCGCGGGATAATAACCCAAATCACGAGCGATTACGCATATAAAAACGACAGGGGGAGGGGCAGGGGGAAGAATGGCAAATAAATCAAGGAATGTGGCACGAAAAAAAAGCAGCGACATGGACAAGGACTTAATGGAGCCATTGTCCACGTTACAGTGGGTTGATCGTGAAAAGTTGAGTCCGAATTCTTATAATCCTAATAAAGTCAGTAGGGAGAACCTTGGCCTGCTGATAAAGTCAATCATGAGCAACGGCTGGACGCTCCCTATTGTATGCCGGCCGGACTTTACGATTATCGACGGCTTCCACAGGTGGACGGTCGCCGGGGAAGAGCCGCTGAAAACAAGGCTGAAGGGAAAAGTCCCCGTGGTGATTGTGAAGCACATCGACGAGGCCGGGGACGTGTACGGGACGGTTACACATAACAGGGCGCGCGGGGTTCACTTACTGGAGCCCATGAAGAACATCGTGAAGCGGCTGTTGGAGCAGGGGAAATCCATTAAGGAAATCGGCAAGGAGCTCGGCATGAAACCGGAAGAGATTTTCAGGCTTACCGACATCTCCAAGGAAGAATTCCTGAAGCTCATGGCTTCCCGGGCGACGGGTTACTCAAAGGAACTGTTCCTGCGGAAGATGTAATAACTTGCAATTTAACTAAAAATGCGTATAATGTCCAATGAGTCTCAAACGAATTGATGATACCTTTGTTAAGGGTGGGGGTTGGGGGATGAAAATACTGGAGAGAATAAGGCCCTGTTCTGATGCGGGTGTTCTTATCCGAAAAACCGAAAAACCGAAAAACAGGCCGTATTATTGTGACAGCATTGGACACTTAAAAAGTTATTATCTTCAAGGCAATGTTTCAGATGTTGACGTTGCCGTTTTTATGCAAGAGTTTTTTGGCTATGGCCTGGAAGAGGCGCAAAAGGCGACATTTGGTTGGCGCTATGGAGGCAAATAAAGATGGGAGCGGGCAATGGAAGTAACTGACGAGATGGTTGCGATGATCCGCCGCAAGGCCGCGCTTGTGGAGTATGGCGACGTGACCATCATGATTAAGGCGCAGGGGAATGACAACCCTTACATCGACGTTGCCACCACGGTCTGCGAGAGGTTCCTAAAGAAAAAGCGCCCGAACGCGGCGAGGGTGAAGATACCCAGGAGAAAGAAGTAATGGGAAAATATTACAGGAGGGAAGTCAGCCTGATGGACACGGGGCTTTTGCCGAGAAGATCCATGAGCAAACCCTCTTACGATCCGCTTGGCCTCAATTTGGACATGGCCCAGGAGAAGGGCGACGAGGAAATAGTCGAGGCTGTCGTTGCGGCATTGAGAGAAACCGGAAAAGCCCCGCCAATGACCCTAATGGACTGGCTCATGACCAAGTGCAATTCCCCCGGCGATTTTATCGTAGACCAAAGACCCACCACATCGCGCTGGGAAGGCAACAAATCAGTGGACGACATAATAAATGACATAAGGAATTGGGGCAAGGAATGTACGCTGCCGCCTCCCCGGAAGCCTCAACGATGGTGGTCAATTGTCCCGCTTGAAAGCATAGAGGAAATGGATCGGCTGGATAGGTGCAGGGAGAATATCCCGAAGCTTTTCGGCTACCCCACTACCCTTGTTTATTTTGTCGGATACAACAAAGAAAACCCCCGCGGGAAGGCCGATTTATGGTGTGTGCCGGATGAAGGTTTGATACTGGAAATAGTGCCGGAACCCGATGATTTGAAAGCCTTCTTAAACCCTGACCGTAACCCTGACTGTTTCCCTTCGTTCCCCCTGCCAGAAGGAATAAAACTATGAAGGAACTTGACGATCTGCTGGAAAGACAGGAAAGCCTGTATAACCACCATTTTTATAGACGGGAGAAAATACCCCGCGAACAACCCGTAACGGTACACCTGGCCCCTGACGAGAATATCGAGACCCTTGTAGACGGTGACAGGCTGTTGGCAATACAGGTGATTACAAAGCAGGAGGGAAAGCAAGATGAGCTTTTGCATGTTATGTAGAAACCGCTTTAGCCCATTGTGTGAGAAGTGCCATATGAAGCTGGGTGGCATTGGTCCAGGGGTAGAAGACCCTGATATATATTTTGAACGGGAGCCTGACGGCGTGTGCGTGCTGACGATGGCCGTCGATACCCAGGATAACCGCTACGTCTATGAGGTAGCCGGCTGGGGGGAAGGGCAATTATGAAAGCGATCTTGTTTCCGGTTGCCATAAACTGCAATGACAAGACGTGCGGCAAGTGCGACGATGTAATAAGGCATACCTCAAGGTGCGGGCGCTTTGATGTCAACATCACAAGAACGGACGGCGACGACTATTTACGTTATAAAGGGTGCATTGAGGCCGAGATACACCCAACGTGGGTACCGCCATTGGGTCCAGATTCGGCAACGGTGAGAACGGTGAGGGGCCATAGGTTAAGGTGGTGATGGATTATGAGTTGTGAAAAGAGTGAATTCAAAAAAAAACATAATGTCCGCGTGGCTCCATGTTGTCGAATATGCCAGATGTTCATTTTTGAGAAAGAAATAGAAGTACCAGTTGCGGGCTCTGAATTGATAATAGGCCCAGAAAAGCGGAAAATCCTTGTTGGTGATTGTAAAGTCGCCATGGTTATGGGTGACAGTGTAAAAACCTCGTCAGATGCGATATGCGATTGTTACATTTCATGGAGTGAGGGCTAGTGGTATGCTTGTAAGGGAGCTGCTTGAGGAATTGACCAAACTGCCGCAGGACCGCCTTGTGCTGATTCGCGGCTATGAAAGCGGATGGAACGAGGTAAGCGGCGCGGGTGAGTACAAGGTATGGAATTGATAATGGGGAACAGCCCCGATTTCGACTACATAGGCTGGCAACTGAAAGAGAAAGCCGAGGAGCTGTGGGCCGATTATGAGGACTTGATCCATCGGTACGGCATGAAACCCACGGACGCCCGCAATGCCTATAATCGGGATATGGACAGGGTATATAAAATGCTTGCGCCCATGCAACTGAGGGTTAATCAGCCTACAATGGCGATACGTCCGTCCCCTAGCGAGCATATGGCGAGGACATTGAGGACGTTGCAGATGAAGGCAGGGGAAGGCAATGAAAGACATCCCTGAATTCCATGTCGAAGAGAAACTGTCCCCCGACATATGGCAGGAAATCCGCCCCCGTTCCCGTCCGTTGGATACAGGAACACCCATGATGGCGGCATTGAAGGATCTGGAAACAATGTGGGAAGCCCAGCGGCCGGCAGTAATACGGGAAATAGCACCTCTTGAAATGACCCAGGAAGAATTAGAGCGATACAGAGAAACAAGCGGGTTGGCTGAGGCAGGGCGGCAGTTATTGAAGAAGTTGCAGATGAAGGCAGGCCAAGATGACCCTAATTGAGCTGATGAAACAGCGGATTGACCTCGATATCCAGATCTTCCTGAAAGCATGGCCTTTCCTTCTGGTACTCGTGTCCCTGTGCGTCGGGGTGTATCTTTTTTGGAAGTTAATCGAATAATGACGGCAAAACGAAGGAGAAAAGAAAGAAATGCCAAGGTTTAACGTCGAGCACAACGGCAAATGGGCCTGTTATTCCGGCATAGCGGACGGGTTTATCACCGTGTTCATGGACAAGGTCGACTATGAGGAATGGCGGCTTGAGGAATACGGGCGCGAAAACTATGTCCCCGCCGAGCAGTGCAATATGTTCACAATGGCAGAGGCGGTAGGGCGTGCTAGCCTTTATAGCACAAAAGAGGATGTAATCAACGACCTGGTGAATGCCGGGCTGGAGCGTTCCGAAGCAGAGGCCCTGTATGAAGCGCATAGGAAGGAGATAATGCCAGTGTACGAGGAGGATCCAGAAGAAGAAAAGAAGGCAGGAGAGGAAGGACAGGCGGGATGACTGGAGACAAAGCTGAAGGTTACACGGGCAAAGAAAGCACGGGGGAGAATGATAACACGTTCAAGAAGTGCGATGGCTGTCCGTTTGAGTGCTGTACGAATATCTGTCCAATTCAGATTAGTTTAGCAAAAAGAAACGTAAACAAGATGGGACACTGGTAACCCGAGAAAGAATTTTTTGGTAGGTTCTTTCAGAGGAAAAATCTAATGCGGGTGCTGCCGACCCCAAAGCCCCGCTAGTCACGAGATTTTTTTTTGAGATGTTACACAGGTACTTTGGAGGATAGGATGAAGAAACAAGAAAAACAAAAGATAAAAAAACCCCCAGAGGGCAAAGTCTCAAAAAAGAAGATTAAAACGGTTAGAACAAAAGAAAAAATCCCTGAGAAAAACCTTATTACTATTGCCGAATTATCAAAGAAGACCCATATTGAAATCAGAACATTACGAAATGTGCAACAACAAGGTATAATAGAACCTGAGACAAAAAGTAAAGGCAAAGAAAGTCTTTATGATTATCCGAAGTGTCTTGCAGCTTTATTTTCTTATGCCTGGGAAAAGCTGAAAAGTCGCAGATCTCTAGATTCGGAGGAAATGGCGAAGGAAAAACTCAGCCGCGAGGGGATAAAGCGCGAGCTGGAGGCGCTGAAGCTGGCGGAGCTGAAGGGGGAGCTGCACAGGAGTGAGGACATTGAAAAGGTAATGGGCTTATTATTATCCCGGCTGCGGATAAACCTGTTGGCAATCCCTTTGGGCGTTGCCCCAATAATAAAAGACCTGACGGATGCAAGTGAAATAGCGGAGATAATAGACGAGAGGATACGCCGGGCCATGAATGAGGTCGTCGATTTGGACCTGGATGAACTAATCGCAAAAGAGAAATAAGCCACGGGAGAGTAAAGCAGTGAAAATACCTCCCAATACCAAAACTCTATGTAATCGTCTAAAAATAATTTTAAGACCGCCTCCGAAAAAAACAATTAAAGACTGGGCGCGAGAGGAACGCATTGTATCCGGTGAGGAAGCAGCCGCGCCGGGACCGTGGTATTCTGATGCGGTTCCGTACCTCGACGGCATAATGGACGCGATCAGTGATCAAAAAACCGAAAAAATAGTTGTAATGTGCGGTGTCCAGATGGGGAAAACAAACGCCGCGGTCCTCAATCCGATTGGGTATTTTATAACGTATGACCCATGCCCCATTATGGTAGTACAGCCTACAGTGGCGCTGGCAAGCACGTTCTCCGGGAAGCGGTTGACCCCAATGCTCAGGGATACCCCATGCTTGCGAAACAAAGTGGCGATAGAAAAAACAAGAAGCACTGAAAATAAAATACTGGAAAAATCATTTTGGGGCGGATATATCGTTATGTCCGGCGCCAACAGTGCGGCCTCCCTGAAATCGAGGCCGATACGCGTACTGCTATTCGATGAGGTTGACGAAGCGCCGGACGATCTGGAAGGCCAGGGCGATCCCGTGGCGTTGGCTATCGCGCGGACAAACGCATTCCCGAACAGGAAAATAGTGTTGACCTCCACACCAACAATACAGGACAAAAGCAAAATAGAGGCGGCTTATAAAAACTCCACACGGGAACGCTGGATGCACAAATGCCCGAAGTGCGGGGAATGGTCTCAATTTTTATGGCCGCGATTAAACTTTGAAACGGTGAAAATGTCCTGCCCATATTGTAATGAGTTGTTTTCAAAAAAGGAATGGCTGGAAGGTGGCGGGAAATGGGTTGCGGAAAATCCGGGACACGATACAAGGGGGTTCCACGTGAACGGGCTTGACTCACAAATAGATTGGGACGCCTTGATAGCTAATTGGGTAGAAGCGAACCGGCTAGCGGAAAAGGGCAATTATACTTTACTAAAAACTTTTATCAATACGGCCCTAGCCGAAACATGGCGGCTTAGGGGCCAGGTAGTTGAAAGGCATGTCCTTGAGAAACGGCGCGAGGTTTATAACGCGTATCTCCCTGACGGCGCAAAGGCGGATCTCCCTGACGGCGTATGCGTTTTGACAATGGGAGTCGATACCCAGGATGATCGGCTTGCCTATGAGGTAGTGGGCTGGGGGCTAGGCCATGAGTCATGGGGAATCGAGTACGGAGAGCTGTGGGGCAATCCACAGTTGGGGGAAGTCTGGAATCAGTTAGACGGATTGTTGGCGCGTGCATGGTCATACGCAAATGGGAAGCGGTTACAAATCAGTAGGGCTGCGGTGGACATAGGCGGCCACAGAACGAGACAGGTATACAATTATTGTAGGGCCAGGCAAATGCGGGGCGTTTTCCCGGTGATGGGGATACCGGGGGAAAAAGTTGACTTAACTAGACCATCACAAAAAAAAAGGGAAGAGCACCTCATTCTTGTGGGCGTTGACGGAATCAAGACGGAACTGTTGACATGGTTAAAAGCTGAAACCCCCAGTGATGGGTACTGCCATTTTCCAAAGGAAATAAACCCTGAGAACCCGGAAGACGATATTTCAGCCAATGGTTATAACGCGGTTTATTTTGAGATGTTGACCGCCGAACACAGGGTGAAAAAGGAAAACAAGAGGGGCCATGTTGTTTACGATTGGGAAAAAAAGGTAGCGGGCGCCCGCAATGAAGGTTTGGACTGCCGGGTTTATGCCCGTGCCGCGCTGCGTATCTTGTGGACAAATGATGAGCAAATGCTATATCTAATATACAAACAAAGACCCTGGGCCGTCAAAGATGATAAATCCCCCGCGGCCGGGAAGAAAAATAAACAGCCAAGCAGGAACGAGCGCGCATTGGACGACGAAATTCTTTTGTGAAAACTATTGCCAAATATTGCGGGTTGTGCTTTATAATGTGTCCATGGCGAAAAAGAAAGCTGAACTGCTTGCCGAGAAAGAGGCGGAACTTGCGGAGGTCAAGGCCGCCATATCCGCGGTCCTGAGCGGTTCACAGTCGTACAAGATTGGTACCCGAAGCCTGGAGAGGGCGGATCTGAAAACGCTGCGAGACATGAAAAAGGAACTGGAAGAGGAAATACGATCATTGGAGGGCGGCGGCGGCCGGGTCCTCCGGGTTGTGCCGGTAGATTAAAAAAACACTTGATTAAATCCCCGTGAGGGGATAAACTTTTATTTAGACATACCTATATTGGCTAATCGGAAAACCGAAGGCCCGTAGAGACTGCGAGAGAGCTATCTTCTCTCCCAGCCCCTGCGGGCCTTTTTTTTTGGCTTTCCGGGCACTCGGGAGAGAAAGGGAAAAATGAACAAGGTCGTTATTCTGGACGAGTACGGGAAGCCTTACCCCACGAACGTCCAGCGTAACAAAATACTGGCCTCCGGATACTCGAACGCGGCCGCGTCGCTGATGAAGCCCGTCTTTAAGGGCTGGGAATGGCACGGCGGGGCGCCGGATGACGACATCGTTGCCAACCTGCCAGTTATACGCCAGAGAAGCCGCCAGTTGACAATGGAGGCGCCAATTATCGCGGGGCTGTATAACACCCTCGAAAACAATGTCGTGGGCGAGGGACTGAAGCCCGAGCCGACCCCCGACGCCGAATACCTCGGCATGACCCCCGAAGACGTAAAGAAATTCAAGAAGACAATGCTGCGGTTATGGGAAGCCTTTGCCGAGTCGCCAAATTGCTTTGATAGCGAGACGGAAGTTCTGACAAAAGACGGTTGGCAGTTGTTTGCGGAATTGGAAGGGGACGAATTACTGGCAACCGTAAACCTTGAGACTGATTTATTGGAGTACCAGAAACCTACTCACCTCATAAGCAAAGAATATGTCGGCGAAATGGTTCAGATAAAAGGGCAGAGAATTGATATTTTGGTAACCCCTGACCATAGGATGGTCACATATGAACGAAAATGGGACGGGAAAAAAAGAAAAGAGTATGTTGATAATACCCCTGTCATTGCTTATGCGAAGGATTTGACCACAAGGCATCAGATTAAGCGCGGGTGTTCTTGGGATGGCGAGGATAGGGATGTCGTTATTCCAGCCAGTTATAAATCCAATGGGGAGATTATTGAGCCAGAACGCAACATTGATATTGGAGATTGGGCGGAATTTCTTGGGTGGTATGTATCAGAAGGGTGTCGATGCGAGAATAAGCGAGGAAAATCCATCGGTAGATGTATTATTATCTATCAAAGCAAGGGATGGAAAAGCGATTTAATAAGGGAAATACTAAAAAAATTACCCTGGAAGTTCCATGAAGGAGCCAGGTGTTTTGTAATCACAAGCAAGCAATTGTACGAGGCATTATCAACATGTGGCGACGGGTGTTTCAACAAAATAGTTCCACAAATTATCAAGGATTCCAGTAAATCAGTTATCGAAAAATTTCTGGCGGCTGTGATCTTAGGAGATGGACATTCTAGGGACACGAGGGGAAATAAAAAATACAGATCAAGCAAGACTTATTATACGACAAGCAAATTACTGGCAGATGACATACAAGAGCTATTTATAAAGACAGGTCTTACGGCAAGGGTAACAGTTCGACCGCCTCTTCCATGTCGAATAAGAGGGAAAACTTATAATGATTCCCGTGTTGGGTTCATAGTCTCATCATCCAACAATATAAGGGCATCAATCGAAGGTGGAATAGGGAAAAGGGGTAGCCTTGCTAAGCCTGTCCATTATAACGGCATGGTATATTGCGCCACTGTCCCTAATGGGACTCTCATCGTAAGGCGTAATGGCATTGCGTTTGTTTGTGGAAACTGCGACGTGTACCGCCGCGACAATTTCTATGAGCTGACAAGGCTCCTGTGCCGGTCCCAGGCAGAATCGGGGGACTGCTTTGTGACGATGCCGCGCTTTGAGCGCCGCGGCGATCCGTTCGCCCTGAAGATACAGGTGATTGAGGCGGACTGCGTGGGCGATCCGGACGGCATAGAAAAATTCGAGCATGAGAAATTAGGAAATGACATTTTCGGCGGCGTGGAAATAAATGAATACGGCGAGGTAGTCGGGTATTGGTTTTATACCGGCCACCCGTTGGCGATCCGCCGCCGTTCCCACTATAACTACAATTCTTTTACAAAACCAAAATGGAATTTTATTCCGGCATACGGGGAAGAGACGGGGCTGCCAAATGTGTTGCACCTGATGGACTCGAAGCGCCCGGGGCAACGCAGGGGGATACCGTTGATCGCCCCGATAATCGAGCTTGCCCTTACGCTTGACAGATACATCAAAGCCGAGGCGATAGCCGCGCAAATCCAGGCAATCTTTACGCTGGTCATAACGTCGGAAAACCCTGACGGCCTGGTTGGGGAAATGAAGGTCATGGACGGCATGGACGAAAAAAAAGGGCGGAAAGGGAATGAGGAACCCCTGCTGAGGCTCGGCAACGGGATTGTGCAATTCTTAAACCCCGGGGAAAAAGTCACCCCCGTGGAATCCAGCCATCCGTCATCCAATTATGGGTCATTCATAGAGAACTCAATAAAAATGATGGGGCCCGCAGTTAACCGCCCGTATGAGACGCTGGTACAGAATTATCAGGCGTCGTTCACCGCAAGCCAGGCTGCCGTGAACGTGGCGCGAAGGGGCGACAGGGTAACCCAGGCCGGGCTGGTAAATGACGTTGGCAAGCCGGTCTATGAGTTTTTGGTTGACGAGGTTGTTGCCCGCGGCCTGATATCCGTTAGGGGATATTTCGACGACCCGTTCACGCGGAAGGCGCTGAACAGGGCAAAGTGGTCCGGTCCCGGCGGCCTGCAAATCGATCTCGGCAAGGGCGCCAACAATTACGAGAACCTTATAAAGCTCGGCTTCGCGACGGCAAGCGAGGCGACAAGCGAGCTGACTGGCGGGAACTATTACGAAAACATCGAGGAGCGCGGGCGCGAGATCGCGGCGGCCAAAGCCGCAGGGATATCGGCCGCCGCCGCCGAGGGGATGACCCAATCAAAAGCCGCAATAGAAAACTCAGGCGGTGTCCAACAGCAGCAGGGGGGGACTGTATAAATGGCAAAGTTTTTTTCTGTCAGCAGAATACGCGCGGAGAACGGAAGCGCCGTTGGGCGCGTGGACATTTACGGGGAAATAAGCGCCGTGGAATTTTGGGGGGACGAAAAAACCCCTTCCCAGTTTATTACGGACTTGAACGCGCTTGGCAAAGTGAGCGAGATCGAGGTCCACATATTTTCCCCCGGGGGCGATCCGTTTGCCGCGCTTGCCATATTAGCCGAGCTGAACCGGCGCCCGGAAACGGTCAGCGTGTATATCGACGGCATAGCGGCGTCGGCGGCGACTTTGGTCCTTTGCGCCGGCGACACGGTTTTCATGGACGAGACCTCCATGCTCATGGTGCATAACCCGTACCAGTTGATTTTCCTTGAGGGCCTGAACGCGAAAGACGCGCGTGAGCTGGCTGACGATTTGGACAAAATCCGGGAGCCAATGATAACGGCGTACATGAAAAAAAGCGGAAAGACGGAAGCGGAAGTTATCGCGCTCATGGACGGGGAGACGGGATCGGGCACCTGGCTGACCGCGTCTGAGTCAATCGCTTTTGGTTTGGCCGATGCCTATACGCCCGAGGCAAAGAAACCGCTGGAAGCCGCGGCGAAGATCGCGCCGGCAATTTACAACTTCAAGGGACACAGGATCGATTTATCCAAGTTTGATAAGGCAGCCGAGAAAACTGCCAGCATCATAAATACCAAGATGGGAGGAAACCCTATGGGAATTTTCAATCGGAAACCTAAACCGGCTGCCAAAATCGTTGTACCGAAAGCGGAAATAACGTTTGTGGAAATGGTATGTCCGAGTTGCGGTAAGCCCGTAAACCTAAACCCTGATACCGGGGAAGTGTTCGCGGGCGGGGAACAACAGGCACAACCGAAAGAAGGCCAGGCCGCGGCGCCTGCGCCGGCCCCTGTTGCTGCGAGCTTGGCCATAAAAATACCGAGCAATATCGGCGCGTCACTTTTTAACATAAAGTGCCCGCATTGCGGCGAAGGTTTTGTCTGGGACACTGAAGTGAACGCCGATGGCGATGAAGGTCAGGATATAGCCCCGGCCGTGCCGCTTGGGACTGGCGCCGCCGCTCCGGCCGCCCCGGCAAGTGGCGAGCCCGCTGCCCCGGCCGCGCCTGCCCCTGCCCCGGCGCCCGCCGTGGCCGCGCGCGTTCCGCCCAACCGCGTTATAGCCGCCCGTATCCCGGTTGCAGGAATGCCGGCAAAGCCGAAAGCGGAATTGGCACAGGCAATCTGCCCGGCCTGTAACGCGCAAGTCCAGTATGACACCATGACGGCGGAAACTGGGGATGACGGCGCCGGGACTGAGGGCTATCTGTTGACGTGCCCTGGTTGCGGAACGCAATTCATCGAGCCCTTTGCGGCGCCCGCCTCAACGTCCATTCCTGTCGGGGTATCCGCGCAGGCCGCATACCAAATGGGAGTCCGGGCAGAGCGGAGCCGTATGCTTGCGCTGGACAAATTACTGGCGGCATCGCCCGCGAGCAAAGACATGATACTTGCGGCAAAAAAAAGCGGCGCGTCGGCAGAGGCAATGAGCCAGAACGTCATCACGACGTTGTCCCAGAACCCGGCCGGCAACGGGGCCGCCCAGTATTTGGCCGCTTTGGGGAAGGATTTACTGGCAAGCGGGGTGAACAACATGCGGACGCCGCAACACGCCGCCGCCCCGAAAAGCGTGAAGGAATCAGCCTATGACCAGCGCATAGCTGAATATAACAAACAAAGAGGAGTCACCACTAATGCGTAATTTATTCAAACCTGTAACGGCGCAATCCAAAGTTGATGATTTGTATAACGGGACTTTGATTCCGCGTAATGCGTGGACGGTAACCGTCAGCGGGACCGGAATTATGAAGCGCGGCACACCGCTGACAAGCGATGACGGCGAGACGTTCACTGTCTGGGAACCGGGTGAAATCATCAGGGGTATTTTGATTTACGACATCGACACGGCTGAAACCGAAGAGGCCGCGAACGCGGTGTTGGGAACTAGCGGCGAGTTTAACTTGAACACAGTCGAAGAGGCGCTCGGGAATGATCTTACCCAATCAGCCATCATGGAAGCCGCGGGCAAGTTCATTGTTATTAGAGCCAACTATAAATATCCGCATGCGGATACATACCCGCTGGATTAAGGAGGAAAAGCTAAATGGCTGAGGTAAATACAAACACCAGTAATGGGATGCAAAGGACGCAGATTGCGCCTGTCGAAACCATACTACCAAAATCGCGATTTTGGAGCTCGTACATGATGAACGGGCCCAATGATTTCCTGCCGACGCGTTTTGTGGAATGGGACTATTTTACGAAGGGTAACCCCATGGCGCATTACGTCGGGGAAGGCCTGACTGTCCCCCCAACGGAACGCTCCAGGTTCAAAACCGCGCAGATTGAGACACCGCTCTACCAGCACCGTAAACTGCTTGGTCTCCATGACCTGAAAGACAGGCAGCCGGGCGAGCCGTATGGCGCAATGTCCCCCAGTGCTTTCAAAACGGCACAGGAACGCGCAGGGAAGCTCGAGGCGGAAGACGACATCGAGTGCATTGAGGCCGTGGCGGAACTGCGTGAAAAAGCGGTCTGCGAATTCCTCTTTAAGGGCCTCATCAGGGTCAGGGGATACGGCGTTGACCGGATAATCGATTACAGCCTTCCCCATAAATTCCAGCTTTTGGGATCGGACAGATGGGGAGAGGTTGGGGTAGATCCCATCAAGGACATCCGCGAATGGAATGAGCTTCTGGAAGATTACGGGTATTCCGTGGTTGAAGTTTTCATGGATCACAAATCCTGGGACATCATCGAGGAAAACGACAAATGGCTTAAACAGCTTGACAACCAGCGCGTCGAGAAAGGCCTGTTTGCCCCCGAGAAGGCCGCGGAATACGGGAACGCCGCGTTCATGGCAACGATGAAAGATCCCTTCGTGAACATCTTCGTGCAGCGCAGCAAATACTTCAACGAAGAGACGGGACAGATGGAACGCCACCTGCCGGACAATACCATCATTTTGATAACGCAGGAATCGAAACGGAACCATTTTGCCTACGGCAGCATCGACTACATGGAGGACGGCGAATTCAAAACCGTGTCCGGCGAGTTCATTAAGGAAGTTTGGCATGACGACAGGGCGGCCACAAGGGAAATCCTTGTGACGTCCCGGTGCGTCCCCGTCCCCGGGAATCTCAATTCGTGGCTCGTCGCCACCGTAAGGTAGGAGGAAAAAGATGGCACTTAAGTACGTGACAAGATGCAACGTCAAAAAAGACGGCAAGAAATACATAAGGGGCTCAATCATCGAGGGCCTGACCCCGGACGAGATTAAGCAGGGCCTCAAGGAACAATGGCTGGACGAGGTCGGCAATGAGGACAGCCCGGTCACGGCAAGCACGGCGCCGAAAGACAAGCCGACGAAACCCAAGCCTGCGAAAAACGTTGATCAAATGAACAAGGCGGAATTGTTCACGAGGGCCGCCGAGCTGGGGATCGAGGTAAAAGAAGGCGTGACGCCGGCCGAGCTGAGGCAGGAGATCAAGGAAGCGCAGGAAAAGGCAATGAAAGCGGATCTGCTTGCCACTGCCGCCGAACGCGGAATCACCGACGTTAACGAAAGCATGACCATTGCGGAATTGCGGAAAAAGATCGAGGAAACCAAAACAGCGTGAATATCAGGGACTGTCGAAGAGCAATAAAAATAGATTCCTCATTCAGAAAATTGTATGAAGAAAACTATAATAATGCTTGGCAGTCCTATCGTTGTCTTATTGAGATAATGAGGCTGACGCGGCCCGGTATGACGATTCTATTGCACCATGTAATTCTTGGTTGTGAGAATTATGAAGAGTGGAACCCCGTTATTCCTATGTTTGCTGATGATCATAGATTATTCCATGCTTCACTTCACAAAGGTACAGGTAAGTATGGTGTCTGTTATGATGACCCTCTATATCACATCGTTAGAGTCAAAACCCTTCGGGATTTAGAAACTTCTGAACAGCGTGAAATAAGGCTTGCAGCAGATGTTGAAAAAACCATGAAACGCAGAGCCCGAATATATGCTACAGAAACACCGGAAGAGCGCTTAATCAGGTTATCCCGAGAGAATAAAGCGGCACACAGATATCGAGAGGAGAATCTTACAGCTTGCCGTAAAAGGTCAACTGAGTGGAAGAGAAAAAAAAGATTATCTGAAACTACCGAAGAACGTGAGAAAAGATTGGCTCATCAGCGACAGCGATATGCAAAAAACAGGGAGTATCTTTGTGAGCAAAAAAAACAACGGCTTTTGAATGAAAGCCCAGAGCATCGAGAAAAAAGATTGGCGAAGATGAGAGTACGAAACAAGGCGAACTATGCTCAGAGTCGCAAGCTAGGCTAAAGGGAAGCAGAAGTGAGTAATTTCAAGGAACAGGCAGAGATCGACATTGACAAAACCTTTTTCAGGAAAGACGAATTCGCGGAAGAGGTAATCATTGACGGCAAGCCTGTTCCCCTCATCAACGACGAGGAAATGCTGAACGGGAAATCCGAGGTGTATGCGATGGGCCTGGCCCAGGGGGAGGAATTGATTCTTGTCCGCGCAAAGGATTTGAACCGCCTTCCCCAGCCGGGAGACCAGCTTAATAAAGCCGGCAAGAAATGGTATGTGCGTCACGCCCTGTCCGAATCGGGCGTGTATATCTTGAGGATTGGAAAGAACACCAAATGATTGACCTTAACATTGAGTTCAACAGGGCAAATTTTGAATCCGTAATGAGCAGGGTCGAGCTATTGGCCAGCAAGGCGGAGATTGACAAGGCAATAAACCGGGCGGCGAAACGCGCCGCCGATTCCGCGAAAACCGAAACGGTAAGGCTGATAGGCGGCGAATACACGCTGCCGGCGTCGGAGCTGCGGGGGACAATAAGCACCCGGAACCTGGGCAATGGAGAAATCGGGGCAGTGATGAACATATCCTCCAGCCCGTTCCCTATGTCAAAGTTTTCGGGCGTTACCCCGAATGAGGTCATGCCGCCCGCGAAGGGGCCGGTGCGGGCGCAGGTAAAAAAAAGCGGGAGCGGCGCAGAACTGGGAAAGGCGTTCGTCGCAAAAATGAAAAGCGGCCACGTCGGAGTTTTTGAACGGGAGGACGAGAAGCGGGGAGATTATGACACCCAAGGGAATAAGACGATACCTGACCGTATTAAGCGCAATGGGAAATGGGTAGCCAATACGGAAAAAATCCACATTGAGGAGAAATTCAGCCCGTCCACACCTGGGATGTTTAAGGCCAATGAGAAGGTTAATGAACCCGTGAGGGAAAAGGCGATGGGGACGTTTGAGAAGCGCGTAATCCATGAACTGGAGAGGCTGATGTATGGTTGATCTTTTGGATAGAAGCCCGCCCGGGTTTGTCGACGCGCTCTGCAAACGTTTTGCAAACGTTTTGAAGTCGTTCTGGCAGGAAGGCGAATTTGAGGACGAGCCGATTCATACGCCGCATGTCCACGCCCAGTATATGCCTGTCAGTACCACCGAATCGGAAGAAAGGGACAAGACGAAAGATTTCCCTGTGGTCCAGGTGATATGCACGGGCGGGGTTATCAGCGATTTGTCCATTGTAGCGCAGGGCTCCGACATAACCACGGAAACATATTTCGGCGGCTATCGGGACGACCCTGATAACCAGGGCTGGCGGATACCCGTCTCGATGCTCTGGCGCGTTCTACAGGATTTGCTGGAGAACACGATAGTCGGCGGGTATCAGCTTGTGGCGCCGATTGAATGGACGCCATTGAACGGCAGGGAACCCCCGTATTACACGGCAATGTTGCGCACGACATGGAAGGGCACCCCGCCCGCCGTCGAGTCTCCTGTCATGGACGGAAAGAATGATCCCGGCTTTGGAGAATCGCCCGGGAATGAAGAGACATTTGAAAGTTTAGCTTAGGAGGCAAACTATGGCATATGACCACGGTGTAAAAATTTTAGAAACCGAAACGCCGTTATTGGTACCCGTACAGGCGGATTCTGCCTTGCCGGTTGCGGTAGGCATAGCTCCGGTCCACAAACTTGAGGACCCATCGGTGGCGGTAAACAGGCCGTCGCTGGTTTTCAGTTATGGCGAGGGCGTCGCAGACATGGGGTTTTCGTATGACTGGAAACACTTCAATTTGTCGGAAATGCTTTATTCGCAGTTCAGGCTTTTTGCGATTTCCCCGCTTGTGATGATTAACGTCTGGGACCCGATGCAGGGCGCCCAGGACTTCGCGGAACCGGACTTGTCAATCATCAATGGCGTCGCAACCATCGAGGACCCGATGGCAATGATCAGCACCGTAAAAGTGGTTAACCCGAACAGCGGATTTTATGTCCGCGGCGAGGATTATTCCCTGCACTACGACGACGACGAAAACTTGCTCATAACGGTAATCGAGGGCGGCGCCATACCGGACACTGCGACATCCCTCAGCGTGACGTACAAGGTGGCCGATCCGTCCGTCGTGACGGACAACACTATCGCTGGCGGCGTCAGCCCGACAAATGCCCGCACGGGCATAGAGCTGATCACTGAGGTGTTCCTGAAATTCAGGAAGATCCCGTGTTTTTGCCTTTCCCCCGGCTGGAGCCATATCCCGAAAATCGCGGCGCTGCTCAAGGCGAAGGTAAAAAAGCTCGGGTACAATTTCACCGGGATCGCCCTGTGCGATTTGCCCACGACGGGCCCTTGCGCCAACTACCGCAACCTGCCGGAATGGAAAAACCTCAACGGGTATGTCGACCCCTATATGTTTGTCGATTGGCCGTGCGTCGCTGTCGGCGATTTGGTATTCCACGCGTCAACGATACTTGCCGGCATGTACGGGATGGTGGACGCCAAAAATGACGGCATCCCGTTTGAGCAGGCCTCGAACAAAACCCTGTCGATGACCGGGATGTGCGACGAGGACGGCAACACAATCCCGATGCTGGACGATGCCCAGGCCAATTATTTGAATGAGAACGGCATTGGCACGTTCATCAATTTCGACGGCTGGAGGGCATGGGGCGTCGAGACCTCGGCCTTCCCGGGCAATACCGATATCAAGGACTACGAGCGCAGCGTTCGCCGGATGTTCTGTTATGTCGAGAACGTGGTTAACCGCACCTTCCGGCAGGAAGTGGACAAACCCATTCGCCGGCTGCTGATAGACAAGGCGTTGCTCACGGGGAACGAGTACCTGAATTCGCTGAAAGCCCGTCAGGCGATAATCGGCGGTTATGTGGAATTCCTCCGGGCCGACAACAACAACCAGGGGATCATGAGCGGCAAGCTTTATTTCCGCGTTCACCTGACCCCGCCCAATGCGGCTAAAGCCATAACCTTTGACTTTATGTATGACCCCGAGCTGCTTAAGGCTCTGTTTTAACAAGGAGGAATAATATGCGCAGTGGCGTAGCAACACAAAACAATGTGTATAACGTTTATGACAATGAGACAGCGGAGGCGTTAGAAGGCACGGTAACGGCTCAGCTTCCGGCCCTCGCGTTGGCGTCAAACCCTTTCAAGGGCGCCGGCATGGCAGGCGAAGTAAATATACCTGTCCCGGGCAGCATGACCCCTCAGCAGGCGAGCCTTGCGGTCCCGGTAATTTACGGCGCTTTAACAAAGTACATGGAGCTTGGCACGGTACGGACGCTGGACCTGCGGAACGAGATTATCGTGGTCAACAAGGATACCCACAACCCCGAAAAAGTCCCCAACCGCTGGGTGATAAAAGCGATACTAAGCAAGTCCGATCCCGGCAAAGTGGAGCAGGCCGCGACGAGCGAAGCGTCACTCGAAATGCAGGTTGTCTATATGCACCACTGGCAGGACGGGGAGGACATCCTTGAGTGGGACCCGTTCAAGTTAATCTACACCGTCAACGGCAAGGATTTGCTGGAAGAAACCCGGCAAAACATCCTGGCTTAACAAGGGGGAATGAAAATGTATAAGGGGACTGTGAAAGTAAAACTGTCGGCGCCGCTGAAATGGGAAGACAGGACAATTACGACCGTGGATTTGGATTTCTCCAAAGTGACCGGCGCCATGATAGTCGATGCGGAACAGGCAAGCAGCGCGAGCCTGACATCGGCGCTCAAGGGGACAAATGCCTCATACTGCTCCAACCTCGCGGCGAGCATTTCCGGCGTGCCGTACAGGGCGTTGCTCAAACTGAATGGGGACGATTTTGATCGCGTATGGCAAACCGTGGGGGCATGGGTTAACAAGACCGACCCGCAGAAATTCTGTGACCAGTTATCGGCTCCGGACGAGTGGGATTCTACCAACCCTACCGACCCGGCAGCGCAGGCGCAAGCGACAGCGACAGCGGAGAAGCCGGGAAGCAACAAGTAGAACCGTCAGTATTCGATTACGCAAGCCCGGGCGACTATATCCTTGATACAGCAATCGGGCTTGCGATGGTGAGCAACACGTCTATCGAGTTTTTTTTGAATTTGCCATTATCCCTGTTTTTCATCTATGAGGGAAAAATCACGGAAATGGTAAAGCAGGCAAACAAGGGGCAGTGAGAGCGTGACAAGGAAGGAATGGGTGAATGCTCCGAAAGAAGAAAAGAATTGGAGCAGGTATAATAAAGCGCGCAAACATTTTCCTCTATGTAAACATGGAAAAATTGTTGTTCTACACCATGAGAACCCATTTTGTACCAACTACGAAGAATGGAATGTAGACGAGTTGGTTCCTATGTTTACTTGGTGCCATACTCATTTGCATAATACCTGTTATCAATCCGAAGAAAACTTGCAGAAATTTCTTGGCAATAGGCGCGGTAAACATCATACGACTGAGACCAGAAGTAAAATGTCTGAATCGGCAAAAAAACGGCCACCTCCAATGGAAGAAGCGTTACAAAAAATGTCGCGTTCTATGAAGGAGAGGTGGCTTGATCCTGAATATCGGGAAAAAATACCTGTGTTTGAGCATGGACATACCGGGCATGTTTTCACTGAAGAAGAATTAAAGCGTATGTCCGAGGCCCATAAAGGCCAGAAACCACCTTCTCAAAAAGGTGTAATTCAAACTGACGAAACAAAAAAGAAAAGGTCAGAGGCGCTAAAAAAATATTACTCCAGTCCTGAAGGGCTAGAGAAGAGAAAATGGTTTTCCGAAAGTCGAGCACGACGCGGTAAGAAAAGAGAGGTTGTCTGATGGCTAAACGTACCGTGTGGGACCTCGCATTGGAGATTGCCGGAAAGGACAAGGGCGCGACTGAAGCCCTCAAAACGGTAAAAAAACAGATCGAGAATGTCCAGGCCGCGGCGAAGCAGCTTGGCACCGACTGGAAAGGCTTTACCCAAAACGCCACAAAGCTTGTCGCCGGGGTTGTCGGCGGGACCGCCGCGGTCGGCGCCGCAATAGTCGGCATGGCCAATTCCGTTGCCAACACGGGGGCGGAGGTAGCAAAGACGGCGGCGGCCATCGGCATAGGGACGGAAGCGTACCAGGGGCTCCAGTATGCAATGGGGCAATCCTCCGTGAGCGCGGAGGAATTTGACACGGCCCTGAAAAAAATGTCTCAGACCATAAAACTGGGGGCAGCCGGCAACGCGGCCGCCCGCAGACAATTAGAGTCCATCGGCTTATCCGCGTCAAAGCTGGCCGGGATGAAGCCGGAAGACGCGCTGATGCGGCTGTCCGATTACCTAAAATCATTGCCGAGCGACGCGGCGAGGACCCAGGCAAGCATCGTGCTGTTCGGGAAACAGGCGGGGCCGCAGATGGCCGCGGCGCTGTCGCAGGGAAGCGAAAGCATTACCGACCTGATGAAAAAGGCTCAAAGCCTGGGGATTGTCCTTTCGGATGACGTCGTACAACAATCGGCGACGTATAAAAACGCGCAGGCCGATTTGTTCGCGTCGGTGAACGGCCTGAAAAACCAGTTTATCACGGGGGCAATCGGGCCCCTCACCGAGGCGTTCAAAATTTTGACCGATGCCGTGTCCGCAAATATGCCGGCAATACAGGAACTGGGAAAAACCTTTGGCACATGGTTAGGCGACACGGTGAAAAGGCTTCCCGAGGTAATCGCGAAAGCCAGGGAGTTTGGGACATGGGTCAAGGACACGGTCATCAAGGTCAAGGATTTTGTCGGCGGCTGGAAAAACCTTGGAATGATACTTGGGGGCCTCGCGGTTGCCCCGACGCTTTTAAGCGGCCTTAAGGTTGCGTGGTCATTTGGCAAATTAATAACCACGACCATGAAGGCATGGCCGATAATACTGTCAAAATTTTCCTTGGGGTTCGGCCCCGTGATGTCCGCGGCATTGCCGATTATCGGGGTAATTGTCGGGATCGCCGCGGCCGCCTATTTAATCATAAAAAACTGGGACAAGGTAAAGCCCGCAATCGTCAAGGCTTTTAACGGCATCAAGGAAACTGTCGGCAATGTGATAAATGCGTTAAACGCATGGTGGGAGAAACACGGCGACGGGGTGATGGCCGTTGTTTCCGGTATTGCAAGTATTATAACCACGGTATTTTCCGTGGCGTGGAATATCCTGTCGACCGCTATAAGTGTCACGGCCGGCATCATAGGCGGCTTCATCGGGCTTGTTTCAGATTGTGTCGGCTGGCTATCAGAGCACAAAACAGTTTTGGGGGCGGTTGCCATAATTTTCGGGACACTCACGGCCGCGATTGTTGCCTATAACGCGGCCCAGGCGATTGCCAACGCCGGGGGGCTGGTTGCCGTCGTGCGCATGGGGGCGCAGGCCGTGGCTTCGGGGGCTCTGTCGGTTGCGACGGGGGTATGGAGCACGGTGGCCGGCATAGGGACGGCGGCGACTACCGCGTTCGGCGCGGCGATGGCGTTCCTCACGTCGCCCATCACGCTTGTGATACTGGCTATCGGCGCCGTGATAGCGGCGGCGTACCTCATAATAAAAAACTGGGACACGGTATCGGCGTTTTTCATAAACCTTTGGGAAGGCATCAAGAATATATTTTCAGGGATTGGCAATTGGTTCAAGGAAAAATTTACCGCGGCCAAAGAAGCCGCCACTGGCGCGTTCGCCAATGTGTCGGGTTTTTTCAGGAACACATGGGGGGGCATACAGGGCGCGTTCTCGGGCGTGGGCGGCTGGTTTGCGGAGAAATTCGGCGGCGCCAGGGAAGCGATGAAGGGCGCGTTCACGGGGGTACAGGACTGGGTAAAAAACAACTGGAAGTCGATAGCCCTGTTTATTATAAACCCGTTCGCGGGCGTGTTCAAATACCTGTACGATAATTTTGAGGGTTTCAGGAACGTCGTCAACAATGTCGTGTCAGCCGTAAAAGGGTTTTTCCAAAGGGGAATCGAATTCATCAAAAACGTCATAAACGGACTCCCGGAACCATTTAGAAGCGTGTTCGGTTTTATCGGCGGTATCATAGACGCGTTCATGGGCTTCTGGAAAAATGTCTTTGGCGCCGGAATCACGGCGATAAAAAATATTGTTGCAATTTTACCAAACATATTTTCGGACCCGATAGGGACGGTAAAAGCGATAGTCGGCGAGGTGGCTACATTCTTTAAAACCGTATTCCAAAGCGCCGTTGACGCGGTGAAGGGTATCATCAATGGTTTCGCCGGAATATTTGGGGGGGTGTTTGACGCAATAAAAGAAAAAGTCGAGTCCTTTGTAAATTTCTTCAAGGACAAGATGGGCGCCGTCAAAAATTTCTTTGGCGGGATCGGCGACACGATAGGCGGCCTTTTCGGGAAAGGGAAAGCGGAGGCAATACCGGCCCATGCGGCCGGAGGGGTATTCACGCAACCGCACATCGCGCAGATCGCGGAGAAGGGCGCCGAGGCGGTTGTGCCGCTGGATAAATCATCCCAGGGCCTTGATATCTGGAAAAAGGCCGGGCAGTTGGGCGGGTATTTACAGAAAGGCGACGCACAGACGGCAACAGGCGCGGTGAGCAGCCCGCAGATAACCCAAATAATTAACCAGATGGCGAACGTGAAAACGGCGACGGGCGCCTTGAACATCCCGCAGGTGTCCCAGGCGGCCAGGGAGATCGCGGACAGGCCTGAGGCGTTCAGGCCCAGGCAGTCGCCCGGCCTCATGCCGGAATCCCCGCTCATGGCCGCGGCCGCGCAGAAAATATCGCGTAACAATAATTTTGCGATAGACGTTAATTTCACGCAGAACGTTACGATTAACGGCAACGCCGACAGCGAGGCGGTGAAGCAAATATCCCAGGCAGGGCGGCAAGCCTCCGACGACATAAAGACCCAGGTCCAGGAGATTGTCCAGGAGATGATGGAAGACGAAAGGAGACACTCGTATGCCTAGAACGTACACGGTACCGCAAGGGTATGTGTGGGATCAAATTTCTTATCTCCTGTATAAAGACGAGGGTTTGCTTAATTTATTGTTGGCCGCAAATCCAACGCTGCGCCACATCGTGAAATTTGAAAAACAGACAACAATCAATGTCCCGGACAGGCCAAAAGCAAAACCGGCGTCGCTTTCCGCGCTGCCGCCGTGGAAACGGTAGGGGGAGAATATGGCGCTGCCACGGAAGGCTTATGTCGGGGTTATCTATGACGGCAAGGACATCACGGAAGCCGTATCGAATACCTTCCTAGACTTTGAGTATACGGACAAAGCCTCTGACGAGGCCGATGGGATTACGCTTAATTGCCAGGACAGGGACGGGCACTGGCAATCCGACTGGTACCCGCAGGCCCACATTGGTGGCGGATCGGGAAGCTCCGACTACTCGAAAATCGCGACGGCGTTGACGAAAGGAACGACAACGGCGGAGCTTCAACGCCTCATTGACGAAACGGATCTGACCCCGGGGCAGGCCGCGGCCTTGCAGAGCATAACCGACTCGGCGACGTGGACACAACAAAAACCTGAATACAGGGGGGAAGCCGGGAAAATAAAACTCATAGAGGACATAAAAGGCACGAGCGAAGCTGAAGGGGGAGCCCCGGCGATTGACAACGCCGTCCCCGGTCCCATTTTCATGGCGAAAATAATCACTGAAAACTGGAATTACGACGGCGAACACGGCGAGCTGGACTGCGGGGCATTTGAAATAGACACGGTAAATTTTAGCGGGCCGCCAGACGCGGTGTCGATTAAGGCGGTATCCACTCCCGTATCTACCAACATGAGGAGGGAAGAAAAGACCAGGGCGAAAGAGGACACGACATTGCAGGAATGGGCCCAGGACATTGCGGGTGACGCGGGCCTACAGCTAATTTATGAGGTGGAAAGCGAAATACAGTTGGACCGCGTTGACCAGGAACAAAAATCGGACATGGCGTTTTTGCAGGAGCTATGCCATCAATACGGGGTATCGGTAAAAGTCACGAACGAAAAAATAGTTTTGTTTGAGGAATCTGTATACGAACAAAAACCCGTCGTTGACACGTTCGATAAATCGGAAGTCGGATCGCGGATATTAAAATATACCTGCGCACAGAACACCTCCGAAACCGTTTGCGGTGTCATTGCCAGTTACAAAGACCCGAAGTCGGGGCTGCTTGTGACGTCGGAGGAATACAAACCGCCGAATCCCCCGGCAACGAAACAGCGGGCCCTAATAAACGTGAGGCCGGGCGATCTGCGCGGGGATAATTTCAGGAATGAGATTGATAATTCCTCCGGAGACCCGGGCGGCACGCATGAAACAGGGTTCCATCCGTTCAATGATATCACGGCGGATTTTCAGGCCGTGAGAGCGGACATGACGGACAACGCGAAGCGCCAGGCAAGGGCGGAGGCCAGGCGGAGAAACAAGAAGGAATGGACTTGTACGCTGACCATGGTCGGCAACGTAAAAATGGTATCCGGTGCCAACATTGAACTGACAAACTGGGGCGTCTACAGCGGCAAGTACGCGATAGAAGACGTGACGAGCGCGATAAAAGGCAGGTATACCACCGTGGTAAAAGCCCATCGCGTTTTGGTGGGGTACTGATATGGGCTTCCTGAAATTCCTGCACGGCCAGACCACGGAACGCAACGTAAAAAACGCAACTGCCCGCGTCGCCATGAATGACCTCGACGGGCTTGTCAGCGCGCCCCTGCAGGTACTGTTCCCGGCAATCGGCGGCTGGAATTGTTTTTGGACGCCGAAGGAAGGCGATCAAGTCGTTATTTCCCGGATGTCAAACGGAAACAGCGAGGGCCATGTTTTAGGAAAGGTCTATACCGCCAATAAAATGCCGCAGTGCGGGGCCCCAAATATTATCTTGCTGGTCAGCGACGACGGAAAAAATGTCGTGCGGTTTGACGCGGACAAAGGGACGCTGGATTTAATTGTGGATCAGAAGGGCAGCCTGAAATTCAAGAACTTGGACATCGAGGTGATAGAGCATACCCACATCAAAACAAAAACGCTGAACATGGAAGTAGAGGAATGGGTACAGAACGAAGTGGGCGGCGATGTTGACACTACAATACTTGGCAACGTTGACACCGCTATTGGTAAAAACGTGACGGAAATTGTGGAAGGTAAGGTAGCTAAAATGGTGGGCGGCGACCATAAGGTAATTGCCGGAGGGGAGAACCGTGATAACGGCGCAGCGACGGAACATAATTAGGGGGGGAATATGCCGGCCATAGCGTGCATAGGTCATTCGCACAAGGGAATTTGCGATCATGGGCTTCCGTGCTGCCCCCATGTCGTGACGGGCGTGATAGTGTCCGGCAGCGGGGACGTGAAAACCAACGGGATTGGCGTTGCACTGCTGGGCAGCGAGGTCATCCACGACTGCCCGCACTGCGGCACCGGGTATATTTCCTCGGCGTCCGGCTCGGTGTTTGCGGATGGTATTCCCATAGCGCGGGAAGGTGACGAGGTGACATATCCCAAGGGCAAGGGCGTCATCATATCCGCCAGCGGCAATGTTTTTGCGGGGTGAATAGATGCTGATAGGATCATGGGGATCAACGGAAGAGGAGATTTTATGACTAGAGAAGAATGGAAAATTAATCACAGTGAAAACATGAAGGTATACGAGGGCAATTGGGTAAAAGCCCGAAAATATTTTCCTCTTTGCAAATTAGGAAAGAAGGTGGTGCTTCATCACACTATTTTTAATTGTATTAATTATGAGGAATGGAATGTAAAAGAATTGGTTCCCATGTTTACCTGGTGTCATTGCAGGTTACATCATCCTCCTGGTCGCATAGGGCCGCATAAAGGAAGGAAACATTCAGAAGAGTCGAAGAAGAAAATATCTGATAGGAATAAAGGCCATATTGTTTCGGAAGCAACAAGGGAAAAAATTGGCAACGCAAATAAAGGGAAGCTCTATCCTTGCCGTGCTCCTTTATCAGAGGAAGCGTGTAAAAAAATATCCTTGGCAAATAAAGGGAAAAAGCCGCCAAACTTTGGTGTACCTATGTCAGAGGGGCAGAAGAGAAAAATATCTGCGGCAAACAAAGGAAAAAATCATTCTCAGGAACGGAAAATGAGAATATCTGAGTCGCTTAAAGGTCATAAACAATCAGAGGAAACGAAACGAAAGAGAAGAATGTCGTTAAAGGGGCGTCTGTCTCCTAGCCTTGGTAAGCATTGGTATCATAAATGGAGCAATGAAGGATGGTTAGAGCTAATGGCAAATGAGCAACCAGAAGGTTATTCAAAAGGAAGAAAGCCCAATTTTAAAAAGAATGGAGGTGTAGCTTGTTAATTGGAAGTTGGGGCCCCGATCTTGTCTTTGAGGTCTCAGGAAAGATGGCGGAAACGTTTTCGGAATTGAACCGAAAATCCTCCGCGCGCTGGGCCAAACACGAACCCATAAACAGCAAGCCGTTGTCCGAGTTTTTGGGGCCTGACCTTGACGAGCTTGAAATGTCGATGACGTTTTCAAAAATGCTCGGGGTTGACCCGATGGGCAGTTACGAAAAATTAAGGGAGCAGATAAGGAGGGGGGAGCATCACCCGATGATACTTGGCGGAATACCGTTAAGCGGCAATTTTTGGTACATCGACGAAATAACCGGGAAATCGGAGGCTTTCGCGGCCAGGACCGGTGAAGTCCTGCAAATGGAAGTGTCGGTAATTATCAAGGAGTACAACTAAAAATGGCATTATTGGAAATCAGCGGTTTATCGCCTAACTATACTTACGGCGCGACGGGGGTAAAAGAGATTATGCAAAATGTGAGAAACATTTTGGCAACCCGGAAAGGCACGGCGCCCCTGGACCGCGAATTTGGGCTGTCCTATGAGTTTTTGGACACCCCCATGCCGGGAATCAGGGCGAAAGCAGAGCAGGAAATATTTTTGCAGGTGCGGAAATATGAGCCGCGCGCGGAAATAAGGGAAATAGACTGGTACGCGGAAATTTTGGCGGGGAAAGTTTCCCCTAAAGTAAAAGTGGAGATCAAAGATGGCGTTTAACGATCTGAAATTTGCCGAGGACGACGCGCGGGTACTCGCTGAAACATTGAAGGATTTCTATGAGGCTGTCCGTAGGGTCGGGGGAGAGCCGGGGTACCGCCTTGCCCTGGCAGATCCGGAACGGCTGGTACAGCTTGCGGAGGCGGCCATACTCGCCCAGGTAAACCACAGCATAGACGCCGCGGGAAAAGGAAGCCTTCTTTATTTTGCCACCCCGGAAACCATAGAACATATTGGGTATATGTTCGGGGATCGCGGAAAAAAACTACAGGCCTCCTTTGCCCTGACAACGATACGCTATGGTTTGTCGGTCGAACAGACCGTGGTAACGCCCATACCGAAGGGATGGCGCACGACGCCCAACAACAAAGTGTTTTTCGCGACGATGAAACCAATCGAGATTCCGGCCGGGGAACTGTACGGCGACGTGGAGGCGATATGCCTGACGCCGGGGATGGCTGGCATGGGCTTTAAGGCCGGCGAAATAAAAAACATGGTGGACAGGTCGCCCTTTGTGGCGTCGGCGGTAAACATCACGCCAACAAGCGGCGGCGCGGATATCGAGGAACATGAAAACTACAGGGAACGCCTGCGGATGCTGCCGGAATCGTTCTCGACTGTGGGGCCTGACGGTGCCTATGAGTTTTGGGCGCGCGCAGCGAATCCCGGAATCGTTGACGCGAAGGCCTATATGCCGGATTTAGACCTCGAAGATTTTGGCGCATTCTTGGCGCCGTGGGGGATAACCGATCCGGCAGGGTTTTATACGGCACTGTTTAATTATTTCCGTACATCAGGGACGGGCCCGGGAAACGTGGACATCGCGTGTCTCATGCTGAACGGCGAATTGCCATCGCAGGAAGTCAAGGATCAGGTTTACGCAATTTTATCACCGAAGGACAGGCGCCCGTTGACGGATTTTGTCCATGTGAAAGAGTCCACGCCCGTCGAGTACCCGATAGACATCGAATATTGGATATCGGAAGAAAACGCGACAATGGCCGACTCGATTATCGACTCGGTTAACGCCGCCGTGGAGCGCTTTGTCAAATACCAGAAAAGCAAGCTGGGTTTGGATATCGTCCCCGATTTATTACGGAAAATGATCATGGACTGCGGGGTAAAACGCATGGAGATACACGCGCCCGTATTCACCGTGCTGAAACCGATAGAGGTAGGTATCCATAACGGGGAAATAAGCGTCGCGTACAGGGGGCTTGAGGAAGCGTAAATGGATTTAAGCGAAGTTTCTATCCTTGAATTATTGCCCCCCAATCTTGCGCGTGACCCTAATGTCAAGGCGATGGCTCAGGCGTTTGACATGGCGCTGCGTGAAATAATCGTCAAAATACCGGAAATAGAAATAATCCCTAATCTGGTCGGGAAAAAAATTGTAGACGATATTCTTCTTGATCTCCTTGCATGGCAGTTTCACGCGGATTTTTATGATCCCGGGCTGCCTATTGAGGCGAAGCAGGAGCTTGTATTAAAGGCGCTGGATTGGCATTTCAGGAAAGGCACGCCGTCCGTCGTGGAAGAAATTGTAACGGCCTTATTCAGCGACGCTGAAATTAAGGAATGGTTTCAATATGAGGGGCTGCCTTATCACTTCCGGATTTCGACGGGGGAGCCGTTGCCGGATCAGGAAACCTTTGAAAAATTCCTCCGCGCCGTAAGGTCGGTAAAAAATACCCGCTCGTTCCTGGATTCCGTTGATGTAATAAGGCAGTTTTACGCCGAGGTTTTTGGCGGCGTGTTCCCGAGAGTAGACGGGCTCCATCACCTGTTGGCAAAAGAGCATGAAGCGACGGCATATGTGGCGGCGCGGCCGGCATTCCATTTTGACCTGCCCGCGAAAGAGGATGACGCGCAAGTAAATTTTGTTGTGTTACCGAATTTGGATTGCGTAATAAATATATTGACCGACACGGACGCGCATTCGTATACGTCAATAGTACCGGGCCTAAATTCCCATCTGGACATTCTGGCCGATGACAACCCTCAAGCATATCTGGCGGCATTGACGGCGTTGGATTGTGAAATAAATGTTTTATCCGAGGAGGACATATAATGTCGGTATTTCAGAAAGCGCAGTTGACGCTGTACGGCATGGAACGCATAGCGGCGACGCACGTCGGTGAACGCTTGGTATTCACCTCAATCGGTCTCGGGGACGTGGCCTTGACAGGCGACCTTCACGCGGTGACGGAATTGACCGGGGAAAAACAACGCTTCCCCATATACGGGAGCAATGTCGTCGGCACCAATTTCTGGGCCTCATGCAAGCCTGTCGGAATCAATGACCCGAACGGCATCCATGTAAGGTCTATCGGCCTGTACGTCGCGGACCCGGCAGACGAGGATAACAGGGATTCGGACAGGCTATATGCGGTCGCCAGCATAATCCCCGGCTTTGGCGATGGGCCTGATTATCTTGCGTATATAGCGCAAAGCCCGGAGAACGCGGAAATCAATTACGAGATCCGAATGAACACGGTCATCTCTCCCTCGGCGCTGGTGAAAATTGTGGGCGGCCTGGGCGGAATCGGCATTGCCACAACCAGCACCTTGGGGCTGGTGAGGTCCACCAACAAAAAGTTTGGCGTGTCGGTTGACCATGACACGGGGGAGCAGACAGTAAACGACCTGGAAGAATGTCTAGGCGACATCGGCGCGGTACTCGACGAAATAAACGGCGAGGACGTTGAAACGGAGGGGACCAATGGGTAATATCGCAGACAAGCTCGGTTATTTACTGGGAACAAAGCACAGGATAAGGCAGGCACTCCAGAATAAAGGGGCAATAATACCGGAGGAGACACCGTTCAGGCAATACGCTAACCTCATTGACGGGATGTCCATCGGCGGCAACGGCCCAACCCACGACGTGACCAACGTAACCAACAACGCCACCTACAACCCCGGCACGCACGTTGGCGGCATAACGTGGGTTGACCCCTCGACCGACCCACCAACTGACCCAGAAATCGTCGGCATAGAAATCTTCGACCTCTTCGGCGCGGGTATGGGTTCGCCGGTGTCGGTGGCGGAAATCCCCCTGGGGGTGCAGAGGTGGGAACCCGAGGTTGGGATACACCAGTACCACATCGGGGTAAAATTCGCGGACGGATCGTACTCCCCCGGCGTGGATCTCCCACTGACGGAATACTCCATCGACTATGTTGCCCACCTGCTCACGGCGTTCGTGCCGCTGACCGACCCAAAAATGCTGGTCCTGGGGTTTGACAACTACGTCAAAATCACGGACGGCACGGGGTTCAGCGTGGCGGGCGTCAATGACAGCCTGGAGTACGTGGACAAGCCGGACGACAAGACCGTGCGGCTCAGGCTTGCCACGAAGTGCTTTGTGCAGGGGCTGACCTACAAACTCAGCTACGACCCCGCTGGGGGGACGCTGCTCCAGAACGACGACAGCCCCGTGGCCGCCATCAACATGCACGGCATACTAAACTACTCCGACTACCTGCCGACCGTGTTCGCGGCGGCGGAGATACCCCAGGCACAGCCCGGCACCCTCGTGGTGGCGATGAGCAGGGACGTGACGATCATAGACGACTCAAGGTTTTCCCTCACGGGGACGACTGCCGGCATATTGGGGGTGGTGAGCCCCGTGGGGAACAACACGGCCTCCACCATCGAGTTCGCGCTGACGGAGCCCGTGGACGCCGACGAGACCGCGATAAGGCTGACCATGCTGGACGGCGGCATGGTGGACGACATCGGGCAGCCGGTCCTGCCGTTCGCCAACGCCATCGTGCTCAACAACAGCCCGCACACGGCAATCGGGGTGCTGACCGCCGAGGTCCCGTCCTCGGCCCCCGGCACGGTGGTAATCGTGATGGACGGCGCGGTGACGGTGGACGGGGAGACATCCGGCGAAGGGGCGCTGCCGGGGATGGATCTGACCGTAGGCGACCAGGACCCCGCGCCGGAGGTGACGGGGTGGGAAATAAGCGACGGCACGATAACTCTGCACCTCGACGGCAACGTGCTTATGGACAAGGCCGTGGGAATCGCCTACGACGAAACAGGCGGGATGAGGGCGGTGCACGGCAACGACACGGTGCGGGCGTTCGCCCTCGCCGCCACCAACCACAGCGCGTACTTCACCCAGCCGCTGGGGGATTTGCCCCTCGGCGCGAAG